>JACCDP010023553.1_pt1 | contig 14849 bp, 14 predicted proteins | sample 7445841 | NCBI WGS metagenome assembly JACCDP01 (sample SAMN15323441, study PRJNA562643) | freshwater metagenome | isolation source: river surface water | place: USA:Blue River Watershed | collected 2017-08-17 | reverse complement strand
GGTATTCAACAAGGCCCCATGATTGATGAACAAGCTTTAGAAAAAATTGAATTACATGTGAGCGATGCTTTGAGTAAGGGCGCTAAATTGGTAACGGGTGGGCAGCGTGAAGGTGAGCGTGCTTATCAACCGACTGTGCTTTCGCATGTGACAGGTGAGATGCGTTGTGCACGCGAAGAAACCTTTGGTCCTGTTGCGCCAGTGTTTAGTTTTAAAACAGAAGAAGAAGCGATTGCCTTAGCCAACAATACCGAGTTTGGTTTGGCGAGTTATTTTTATAGCCGCGATATTGGGCGTATTTTCCGCGTTGCTGAAGCATTGGAATACGGCATGGTAGGGATTAATACCGGTTTGATTTCAACCGCAGAAGCACCGTTTGGTGGTGTCAAACAATCTGGCTTAGGCCGCGAAGGTTCGCACCACGGCATTGAAGATTATGTAGAGATCAAATATCTTTGCTTGGGTGATATCAAAAAGAAAATAAATTAGGACTTGTCTTTTTACGCTAAGTCCCTGATTTAATTCATTACTCTCTCAGATCATGTTTTCTGCAGCGAGAATAGGCTTTTTAGGCTTGCTCCTAAGTTCTGGGACGTGCAAAATTCTGTGGTAAGTTCTGGATCAAGATTACATAAGGAAAAATAATGCGGTTGATTTTACTGGGGGCTCCGGGTGCGGGTAAGGGTACGCAAGCGGCGTTTATCAAAGAACATTTCAATATTCCCCAAATTTCCACGGGTGACATGTTGCGTGCTGCTGTAAAAGCAGGCACGCCTATGGGTTTGGCTGCGAAAAAAGTAATGGACGCAGGTGGCTTGGTATCGGATGACATTATTATTGGACTCGTTAAAGATCGTCTGAAAGAGCCAGATTGCGCGAGTGGTTATTTGTTTGATGGTTTTCCACGAACATTGCCACAAGCAGACGCAATGAAAGATGCTGGTGTGTTGATTGACTATGTGTTGGAAATTGATGTGCCTGATGCTTCTATTATTGAACGTATGAGTGGACGTCGTGTGCATACTGCTTCAGGTCGTACTTATCATGTGACCTTCAATCCACCTAAAGTCGCAGGCAAAGATGATGTGACGGGTGAAGAGTTAATTCAGCGTGATGATGATCGTGAAGAGACTGTGAAAAAACGTCTCGAGGTATATCACGGACAAACTAAATTATTAGTCGGTTATTACAACGATTGGGCCCAGTCTGGTAAGCCAGGTGCACCGCAATATCGCAAGATATCTGGTGTGGGTGCAGTCGATGCAATTCGGGACAGTGCTTTTGCGGCGTTGAGTGAATAATTTTTTATTAGTTCTGATCTGCGAGATAGTTAACTAAAGCGGACTCAGGTCCGCTTTTTTTTCAACTCAATTTACATGAATAACATAAAGTAGTTGTTGTGGCAGAAGATAGTAACTTTGTTGTGGCAGATCATTGTGGAGATGATTTGATGCAAAGATTCATGCTGAGATATGCAAAATAGCGCAGCATGATACGAAGTAGCTATGTTGTTGTAGTGATGTTGTTGTTCAGTAGTGTAATAAGCAGTTAAAAAAGAAGTGAATAAAGAAATTAAAACTGGTGTTATCTATTTGAGGGGAGACATATGGCTTCAACAGGTTTATGGTTCGCTGTAGTGTGCGGTTTAATCGCCGTTATCTATGGCCTCATTTCTCGCAGTTGGATTCTTGCTCAGGATGCTGGTAATCCGCGTATGCAAGAAATCGCAAATGCTATTCAGCAAGGCGCTGCAGCTTATCTTGCTCGTCAATACCGAACGATTGCTATCGTCGGTGTGATTTTGACGATATTGATTGCAGTATTTCTTGATACAACAACTGCAGCTGGTTTTGTATTAGGTGCTGTGTTGTCTGGTGCTTGTGGTTTCATAGGCATGAATGTGTCGGTGCGTGCAAATGTACGTACTGCACAAGCAGCTACGCATGGTATCGGGCCTGCATTGGATGTCGCATTTCGAGGTGGTGCTATCACTGGCTTATTAGTCGTAGGCCTAGGTTTGTTAGGTGTGTCTATCTTCACCTATCTTATCGGTGGTATCGATACGCCTACTTCAGAGACATTGAAACCGTTATTAGGTTTTGCCTTTGGTTCTTCACTGATTTCTATCTTTGCTCGTTTAGGTGGCGGTATATTCACCAAAGGTGCTGACGTGGGTGCGGACTTAGTGGGTAAAGTCGAAGCAGGTATTCCAGAAGATGATCCACGTAATCCAGCTGTTATTGCTGATAACGTCGGTGACAACGTGGGTGACTGTGCAGGTATGGCAGCCGACTTATTTGAAACTTATGCAGTGACTTTAATTGCCACTATGGCTTTAGGTGCTCTCATGGTGGTATCAGCACCAGGTGCTGCGATTATCTATCCGCTGATCTTAGGTGGTGTATCTATCATTGCTTCTATCATTGGTGTTGCCTTTGTTAAGGCTAAGCCTGATATGCGTAATGTCATGCCGGCTTTATATCGTGGTTTGATTGTTTCAGGACTTTTATCTTTAGTTGCATTTTATTTTGTGACGGTAAATATCTTCCCTGAGCCATTAACCATGGTAGATGATAAGACTGTATCGGCAATGGGCTTGTTTGGCTCTTGTGTGGTTGGTCTGGTGTTGACAGCTGCGATGGTGTGGATTACTGAGTACTACACTGGTACTGACTTTGCACCAGTTAAACATATCGCTCAAGCATCCACAACTGGTCATGCAACAAACATCATTGCAGGTATTGGTATTTCGATGAAATCAACCGCATGGCCAGTCTTGTTTGTGTGTGCTGGTATTTTAGCTTCCTACACCATGGCAGGTTTATATGGCATTGCGATTGCAGCGACAGCAATGTTATCAATGGCTGGCATTATCGTTGCACTCGATGCCTATGGTCCTATTACTGATAATGCCGGTGGTATCGCAGAGATGGCAAATTTGCCGGACAGTGTGCGTGATATTACTGATCCATTAGATGCCGTTGGTAATACGACAAAAGCTGTGACCAAGGGTTATGCGATTGGTTCAGCAGGTTTAGCGGCTTTAGTTTTATTTGCTGACTACACCCATGCTTTAAAAGATCGCGGTATTTCAACTGATTTTGATTTATCCGATCCTATGGTGATTGTGGGACTCTTTATCGGTGGCTTAATTCCCTTCTTGTTTGGTGCGATGGCGATGGAAGCAGTCGGTCGTGCAGCAGGCTCAGTAGTGGAAGAAGTGCGTCGTCAATTCCGTGAAATCCCTGGCATCATGCAAGGAACCGCTAAGCCTGAATATGGCAAAGCAGTGGATATGCTGACTGCATCGGCAATTAAAGAAATGATGATTCCTTCACTCTTGCCTGTGGTGGTGCCGATTGTTGTTGGTCTGGTACTAGGACCAAAAGCCTTAGGTGGTTTGTTAATGGGTACGATCGTCACTGGTTTATTCGTTGCGATCTCCATGTGTACAGGTGGTGGTGCATGGGACAATGCGAAAAAATATATTGAAGATGGTCATCACGGCGGCAAAGGTAGTGAAGCACATAAAGCTGCTGTGACAGGTGATACGGTTGGTGATCCTTATAAAGATACAGCAGGTCCTGCTGTCAATCCGCTGATTAAGATTATCAACATTGTGGCCTTGCTGATTGTTCCACTACTCTCTAGTAGCGGTATGTTAGGCTAATCTTTTTTATCGCTTAGAGAAAAAGCAGCTTAGGCTGCTTTTTCTATGGTTGTTTGATTCGTGTTTTAATTGTAATAGTTGAAGTTTATTTATTCAGTCTGGAGAAATAATGGAAATAAAAAATAATGTATTCATCATCACAGGTGGTGCTTCTGGTTTAGGCGCTGCAACGGCTCACATGATTGTGGAGAATGGCGGTAAGGTTGTGTTGGCTGATGTGCAAGTTGAAGCAGGTGAAAAACTGGCAGCGCAATTACACGGAAAATTTTTAAAGTGTGATGTCACTTCCGAAGCAGATGGTTTAGCTGTGGTCGCTGCTGCGCAGTCTATGGGTAGATTAGTAGGCTTAGTGAATTGTGCTGGTGTTGCACCCGCTGTTAAAACTGTGGGTAAAGATGGTCCCCATCCACTAGAAGTTTTTCAACGTGTGGTGAATATTAATTTAGTTGGCACATTTAATATGTCACGTCTTGCAGCAGCTGCAATGCAAGATGGTGAAGCGGGTGCTTCTGGCGAAAGAGGTGTCATCATTAATACGGCATCAGTTGCTGCGTATGATGGCCAGATCGGGCAAGCGGCTTATGGTTCATCTAAAGCTGCTGTTGTGGGTTTAACCTTGCCGATGGCGCGCGATTTATCACGCAGTGGTATTCGTGTGATGACGATTGCTCCAGGTATTTTTGAAACCCCTATGTTGTTAGGCATGCCACAAGAAGTCCAAGATGCTTTGGGTCGTATGGTGCCTTTCCCTCCACGTCTGGGTAAACCTGCAGAGTATGCGCATCTCGCTAAAACCATCATAGAAAACGTGATGCTCAACGGTGAGACTATACGTCTGGATGGTGCTATTCGTATGCAGCCGAAATAAACTCACTTGTCATGTTGTTGGTTTATCTAAACATGCATCATTTTGACAATAGTACATCGATGAACTTGTATACATGCCTTACAGTCAGTTAAGGTAAGGCATGTCACTCAATCAAAGCCAACATAAAACGGGTCTCTTCCTTACGGGTGGTGGCGCACGCGGTGCCTATCAAGTAGGCGTGTTGCAGGCGATTCTTGCCATACTCAGTGCGCATGGATGGCCGGCTAAAAAAAATCCTTTTGATATTGTTTCTGGTACTTCAGCTGGCGCAATCAATGCGACAGCGTTTGCCTGTCGTGCGGATAATTTTGAAGAGAGCGTCACCCGTCTCGTTGAGGTGTGGCGACATTTCGAAGTCGAGCAAGTTTATAGAGCCGATTCATTTGGTGTAATTCGATCGGGTGCGCGTTGGCTTTCACTTTTATCTTTTGGTTGGCTCTTAAGAAAGTGGCATGCCAATCCACCTAACTCTTTATTAGATAACGGTCCCTTAGTTACGCTCTTGCATCGCATGCTAGATTTACCACGCTTAGATGCTGCATTAGAGAGCGGAGCTTTGCATGCACTCGCTGTATCTGCTTCGTCATACACTGCCGGTTATCACATGACGTTTTATCAATCGGCGCATGACATACCTAGTTGGAATCGTACCCATAGGCATGCTATGCAGCAGCAAATCAGCATCGATCATTTACTCGCCTCTTCTGCGATTCCCTTAATTTTTCCAGCGGTGCCACTCTACTGCAATGATCGCTGTGAATATTTTGGTGATGGTTCTATGCGTGAATTGGCGCCACTATCGCCAGCGATACATTTAGGCGCAAGTAAATTATTAGTGATAGGTGGTGGTCATATAGGTGGGGCGCGTCCAGATTTGGCACCTTTTTCTGGTTATCCGAGTTTGGCGCAAATCGCCGGTCATGCCATGTCCAGTATTTTTCTAGATGGCTTATCAGTTGATTTAGAAAGGCTGGGTAGGATTAATAAAACCCTGTCTATGTTGACGCCTGAACAGTTGCAAACTTCCGCTTTGCGTCCTGTTGAGTTCATGGCCATCACGCCATCACAGCCTTTAGAGTTAATCGCTAGCCGGCATATTCATAGCTTGCCCCTGCCTATAAGAACATTGCTCTCTGCGATTGGGGCTACAGAGCGTCGTGGGGCTGCTCTGGCTTCCTATCTTTTGTTTGAAAGCAGTTATACCAATGCCTTGATTGAACTGGGTCAGCGCGATACTTATGCACGTAAATCCGAGCTTATGCGATTTTTTGGGCTGGATTTTGAGGAAACGGATGATTTTTCAGAGCAAACTGAGCTAGTTGCGAGCACATAGTCATATAAATCAGTGCAATAATATTTTTCCTATTTTTTGCAAGATAGATTGAATTAAGAAATTTTAGATGGAAATTAGAAGATCTTAATAAAAATATTATCAATTGAATATCTATCGAGTTGTGTTCTCATCCATCATGGGGGTTTTGCGCTAACCAAAGGACGAGTATCATTTCACATTGCCAGTAATCATTTTTTTACAGTGAAGACAGACATTCTGACTTGACGACTATTTGGTGGGATGGCGAGTTTACAAAAAAATAACTTGTGAACCAGCGGCTCCACTGATTGCCATAAGAATACCGTGAATATTTATATGCTCAGCGCTCAGCACCTGCGCGAGGAAGAGACGCAAGAACCTAGCCCAACGGGTGGGTTATTGACGACAGTTCCGCGTAATGTGGTGCAGTCTATTCGTGCATTCCGTGTGACTGAACTCCAGACGGAAGCTTCACGTATGGGTCAGCATTTCTTGTATGCGCATTGTGCGCACGCACAGACGCGTCAACAGGTATTGGCAGCGATTGCAGAATCTTTTCTCATCCCAAAAAATTTCAGTAAGAATTACGACGCGCTTTCTAATTGTCTGACCGACGTTTTTCATAAAGCAGGCGAGCAGCCAGGATTTTTGGTTGTGTTGGAACAGTTACCGAATACCCAAAAATTCGACAAAGAAGCACGTGAGAATTTATTAGACGTGTTTCGTGATGCGGCAGATTTTTGGAGTGAGAAAAAAATCCCGTTCCGCGTTTTCTTTTCTTTCCAATAAGTTGATTCACACATGGCGCTTGCTCAGTAAGAGTGAGTGCGCCGAATTTCTCCCTATTTCCCTTCAGAGTGCCTAGTGTGCACTGGTAAAATGCGTGCCATGAAACGCATAGTCATCTTGATCTCTGGTCGTGGCAGTAACATGCAGGCCATTTTAGAAGTCGCTAAGACAGAGCAATGGCCTGTGACCATGGCTGCTGTCATTAGCAATCGTCCCAACGCAGGTGGCTTAGCAACTGCAGCTGAATTTGGGATTGCAACTGCGGTTGTAGATCATCAGCACTATGCAGATAGAGCAGCGTTTGATGCAGAGTTAATGCGCGTGATTGATAGTTATCACCCCGATCTCATTGTCTTGGCAGGGTTCATGCGCATACTCACTGAAGATTTTGTGTTGCATTATCAAGGTCGTTTACTCAACATTCATCCCTCCTTGTTACCTGCATTTCCAGGTCTAGCAACACATAAACGTGCTATGGAAGCAGGCGTAAAAACACATGGTGCAACAGTACATTTTGTGACACCTGATTTAGATCATGGTCCTATTATTGAACAAGCCAGTGTGCCTGTATTACCTGATGATACGGAAGACTCACTAGCAGCACGTGTATTGCAACAAGAGCATGTGATTTATCCGCGAGTAGTGAAAAATTTTATCGAAGGCCGTGTGCGGTTTGTAAACGGCCAAGTGGTACGTGATGGTGTCTGACAAAGGATGGTTGTTTATGCATAAATTATTTGCAAGAGGTCAGGCGTGAGATTACCACCTGCAGTAACAAATAGTACGGAAGATGTATTACGTGAAGTATTGCGTTTAACGGGGCCTGCTGATGGTGTGTTGTCACGCTATTTCAAAGATCATGCGCGATTAGGTGCGCGCGAACGGGGTGTAATTGCAGAAGCAGTTTATAACCTCTTACGCAATAAATCGGTGTACACCAATTTTTCTGAAAGTGGTTCAGGATCGCTCATGCGACGTATGGCTTTACTTGGTTTAGCTGATTCAGTTGGAACAGATTCCATTGGTGGTTTAAGCGAACAAGAAGCAATTTGGTTGCAACACATGATGGCAATAGATCGCAGCACCATGCCTTTAGCGATACGTGTGAATACACCAAGTTGGATAGTAGATCGATTGATACGACAGCATGGCGAGGATGAAGCATTGCAAGTGATTGATGCTTTAAATACATCCGCATCATTAGATTTGCGCGTCAATATGATGACGGCAAGTCGTGAGCAAGTCATGCAAGATTTAATAGTTGCAGGATTGCAGCCTACTGTAACGCCTTACTCTGCTTGGGGTTTGCGCTTATTAAAAAAACCTGCTCTGCAAAACATGCCCTTGTTTAAACAAGGTGCGATTGAAGTGCAAGATGAAGGCAGTCAGTTGTTAGCGCAAATCACAGGCGCAAAGCGTGGTGAGATGGTGGTTGATTTTTGTGCGGGTGCAGGTGGTAAGACTTTGGCATTAGGTGCAATGATGCGTAACACCGGCAGATTGTATGCGTTTGATATTTCAGAAAAACGTCTCGCTAAACTCAAGCCGCGTCTAGCACGTAGCCAGCTTTCGAATGTACATCCGGTGGTGATTGCGCATGAAAACGATGCGAAGGTAAAACGACTGGCGGGAAAAATTGATCGTGTATTAGTTGATGCACCTTGCAGTGGTTTAGGAACCTTACGTCGCAACCCTGATGTGAAGTGGCGCCAGACTGAGCAAAGTTTGGCTGAGCTGAATGTAAAACAAATTTCTATTCTGCATAGTGCTGCACGACTAGTAAAGCCAGGTGGTCGACTTGTGTATGCAACCTGTAGTTTGTTAGATGAAGAAAACGACGCTATTGCAGAACAATTTCTAGCAGCGCACGAGGATTTTCATTTAGTGAATATGTCAGCAATTATGACGGAACAAAAAATTGATCTGCAAATGGATGCGTATTTAAAAATGCTACCGAATGTGCATCACACAGATGGATTCTTTGCGGCTGTATTTGAAAGAAAAAAACTGGATCTAGAAGTTCGTAGCAAAGAACAAGCGATAGAAACTCCAATTGAGGACTAATGTATCTATGAACCTTCAATCGTCCCAGCCTTTATGGCCACAGTTGCTAATAGATTTGAGCAGTTCTGATTTAATTTGGCAATCTGCTGCGCTATTACTGTGTGTATTATCAGGATGGGCTTTGTCGCGGTTTGTTATGCCAGTATTGGTAGAGCATGATCTACATGTAAAAGTAGAAAATGAGACGGCAGAGTATTTAATGCGCGCCTTTTCATCATTATTTGCAACGATTTTTGTTGCGCTAGTTATTCCATTGTTTGAACGATGGCTGCACACTGCAGTGCTTCAGATTGCACTGTCTTTGCTGTTGTCTTTATTCGTTATTCGTGTCGTATTTTTTTTACTAAGGCGCGTTTTTACACACAGTAGCAAAGTTGGAAAATCGATTTTAATTTTTGAAAGAATTTTTGCTTTTCTTGTGTGGATAGGAGTGGCACTTCACATCACTGGGTTGTTGCCATCATTAATAGCCTATCTGGATAACATCACAATTCCAATTGGTCGTCATCAAGAATCCTTGCTTGATATTTTGCAGGCTTTGCTTTCAGCAATATTGACTCTGGTAGTGGCATTATGGGGTGCGTCAGTTGTGGAGCAACGCCTCATGCAAATAGAGTCGGTTCATCCATCTCTACGAGCTGTACTAGCGCGTGTGGCACGCGCATCACTGATATTGGTTGCTGTATTAGTGAGTTTATCGCTAGTAGGTTTAGATTTAACCGTGCTGTCAGTTTTTGGTGGTGCTTTAGGTGTAGGTATAGGTTTAGGCTTACAAAGATTAGTCAGTAATTACGTGTCAGGATTTGTGATTTTATTAGAACGCAGTTTTTCAATCGGTGATCTAGTTGTGATTGATAAATTCACTGGAAGAATTAAAGATATTAAAACGCGTTATACCGTTTTAATTAATAATGAAGGTGTGGAATCTGTCATTCCAAATGAAATTCTGATTGCAGGTGCAGTACAAAATCTATCACACACCGATTTAAATATTCGTTTAACCACGAGCATTACCACCACGCATACAGTCGATGTTGATGAGCTTTTCCCACAGTTGGAAAAAGTTGTGGCTAAGCTGGATGCGGTTTTACAAATACCGCCGCCGGAAGCGCAATTAGCCAAGATTGCAGAGCATGGTCTCGTGATTGATGTGAGTTTTACGATTGCATCTCATGATAAAAATAATAAGTCGTTGATTATGTCGAATGTGAATCGCGCTATCTGGCGACATTTGAGTGAAGCGAGTGTCGCACTAGCGAATCCTTTGGCTGAGTCAGTTCGGCCTGCTTAGCAAGTTGCATCTTAAAAGTGTTTTCAATTAGCTATTTTTGGCATTCAAAAGCCCATTCTTGATATCGATCTAGCCCGAAACAAAGTACAATCTCAAGGTTGTCTTTGCGACTGTTTTGAGACTCAAAACCCTAGTATCGCAGGACGCTTTTGGAGAAAAAATTGAATTTCACCCAAACTTCCGATTTCGTCATTGATTTCCTTGCCCACGGCTTAGTCAGAGCTTCAGCTTGGGAATTGGTTGTGATCACTTTGATCATGACCCACATTACGATTGCCGGCGTTACGATATTTTTGCATCGTTGTCAGGCTCATAGAGCCTTAGAGCTGCACGCTATTCCTAGTCACTTCTTCCGTTTCTGGCTGTGGATGACCACAGGCATGGTAACCAAAGAATGGGCAGCTATTCATCGCAAACATCATGCGAAATGTGAGACTGAAGAAGATCCACATAGCCCAGTGACACGTGGTATCAAAAAAGTTTTACTTGAAGGTGCAGAGCTATACCGAGCTGAATCACGTAATCGTGAAACCGTAGAAAAATATGGTCACGGAACACCTGATGACTGGATAGAACGTAATCTGTACACCAAGTATTCCGCATTAGGCGTATCCCTGATGTTGGTATTAGATCTGGTTTTATTTGGTGTGTTGGGCTTGACGGTGTGGGCTGTGCAAATGGCGTGGATTCCAGTCACAGCTGCCGGTGTCATTAATGGCATAGGCCACTTCTGGGGTTATCGTAATTTTGACTCTACTGATGCATCAACCAATATCTTCCCACTAGGGATATTGATTGGTGGTGAAGAGCTACACAATAATCACCACACCTATGGCACCTCAGCTAAGTTGTCTAACAAATGGTATGAGTTCGACATAGGCTGGTTGTACATCTCCATCATGGCTTTCTTCGGCTTGGCGAAAGTGAAAAAAGTGCCACCTGAGCCACGTTTTGATTTGCAAAAGCAAGTTTGTGATTTAACTACCTTGCAATCTGTGGTCGCGAATCGCTATGACGTGATGGCTAAGTATGCGAGTTCATTAAAGCGCACCTGGCGTGATGAAGTGGTGCAGTTAAAAGCCAGCGCCCGTTTAGAGCCAGAGTTTTTGAAGTCGACGAAACAATTGTTGCAACGTGCTCCTGATACTTTGCAATTGACACAGAAGCAGCAGTTATCGGAGCTCTTTCAACATAGTAAAGCCTTAAAAACTATGCATGAAATGCGTACTGAATTGGCAGCACTATGGGAGCGTTCGCATCAAAGTAGCGATCAGTTGGTATTGCAACTGCGTGATTGGTGTGCCCGAGCAGAAGCTTCTGGTATTCGTTCTTTAGAAGAGTTTTCTCATCGCTTACGTAGTTATGCCTGATCTGGATTCTGTCACCAGTAGCAGCTCTGCTTCTGGTGACAGCAATTAGGACAAGGTAAACAAAAAGCCCCGCATGACAATGTCGGGGCTTTTGTTTTATCCGGCATAACATGCACCGGAAAGTTGGGTAGCTTATTTGATCTTAGTTTCTTTGTAGATCACATGCTTACGTGCCTTGGGATCAAACTTCATGATCTCCATTTTATTAGGCATGGTGCGCTTGTTTTTATCGGTGGTGTAGAAGTGACCTGTACCTGCAGTCGATTCCAGCTTAATTTTGTCGCGGCCTGATTTCGCCATGATGATTCCTTTACTGTTCTGTGATGTTTAGTCGTCTGATCTGACTTAGACTTTTTCGCCGCGAGCACGCATGTCGACGAGCACGGCATCAATGCCTATCTTGTCGATAATACGCATACCAGCGTGGGAAATACGTAAAGAAATCCAGCGATTCTCAGATTCAACAAAAATACGGCGGTTTTGCAGATTAGGCAAAAAGCGGCGCTTAGTTTTGTTATTAGCGTGGGATACATTGTGGCCGGACATCGGCGCTTTCCCCGTTATTGGGCATTTACGTGCCACGGCATACTCCTTAAATGGTTCAAAAGTGCGAAAACACGAGAGTATATAGAAAAATGAATGAATATTCAATGACTTGCGTAAAACAATTGTGTCTTAGTGATTGTTGAATTATTTAACAATTTCTGAGGCGCATGCTTGATTTCGGTCTTTAGCATAGGCCATGTTCATTGAACGACCAGGTTTTACCTGCGCCCACAATAATATGATCGAGTAAGGCGATGTCCATAGATTGCATAACGCGCTTTAGTTCCGCGGTCATGGATTTGTCCAAGGCACTTGGTTCTGGCGATCCCGAAGGATGGTTATGCGCAAAAATCACTGCAGCAGCATTATGCGTTAAGGCTCGACGGAGAATTTCACGCGGATAAACATGGGTACGGGTGAGAGTGCCCTCAAACATTTTTTCACTCGCTATTAGTCTGTGTTGCACATCTAGAAACAAAACTAGAAAAATTTCTTGGTCATGACTAGCAAATTGCAGATGTAGATAATTTTTAACGGCTAGAGTTGAATGCAAGAGTGGACCCGCTTTTAATTCCTCAACAATCGCGCGTCTGGCTAATTCAATCACGGTTTGGAAGATCGCTAGCTTGGCAGGACCCAATCCCTTGAGCTTGGCTAATTCAGCCGAGCTAGCAGCGAATAAACGATTCAGAGATCCAAAATGACTAAGTATTTCGCGTCCCAAATCAATCGCGTTTTTGCCTGCTATTCCAGTGCGTAACAAAATAGCGATTAACTCGGGATCAGTAAGAGATTCAGGTCCAGTAGCCAATAAGCGTTCACGCGGACGCTGATCTTTCGGCCATTCAGAAATTGCCATCTCACGACTCCCCTTGAGTAAATCCACGAATATAGAAGGGGGTCATACAGAGCAAGTGAAAGCCTGTTGCGGCTGCTAGCTTACAATAGCGCCATCACTTTATTTCCCCTATTTTAATGACCAATAAACCACAAAACTGCATCACTGAGACGGCCTTTCTCACTTTGCATTACCGTCTTTCTTCGGCCGATGGTGAGGACATTATTTCTACCTTCCATGAAAATCCAGCCACCCTACAAATGGGTAGTGGGCAGTTAGCACCGTTCTTAGAAGCCTGTTTAATTGGTTTGCCAGAAGGTGCGAATGAGATTTTCAATTTAGCGCCAGAACAGGCGTTTGGTCCTCGTAATCCTGAATTACTACAGCGTGTTGCACTCGATACGCTTGAGCGCAATTCACAAGAGGGCGAAGAATATGCAGTGGGAGATTTGGTTGATTTTGCAGCACCAGGTGGAGGACGATTTGCTGGCGTCTTAAGAGAAAAAGGTGAGCATGATGCTTTGTTTGACTTTAATCACCCATTAGCAGGACAACACGTAAAATTCGAAGTGCGCATTATCAGTGTGATGTAAGTCGTAAGACTTAATTCACAAGCAAAGATGTTCAGGAGGCGAAATCAAAATGGAAAATAAAATGGATCAAGAAATTTTATTAGCGCAGCCACGTGGCTTTTGTGCCGGTGTAGATAGAGCGATAGAGATAGTCGAACGCGCATTGGCGCAATTTGGTGCTCCTGTTTATGTGAGACATGAGATCGTACATAACGCTTATGTTGTGGATGATTTGCGTAAAAAAGGCGCAGTCTTTGTAGAAGATTTATCGGATGTACCAACTGGACAGCATTTAGTATTTTCCGCACATGGTGTATCTAAGTCAGTGAAAGCAGAAGCAGAGCTACGTGGCTTAAAAGTATTTGATGCAACTTGTCCCTTAGTGACGAAAGTGCATGTAGAAGTAAGCAAGATGCGTGAAGAGGGACGAGAGATCATCATGATAGGTCATGATGGTCATCCAGAAGTCGAAGGCACTATGGGGCAAAGTGAAGCGGGCATGTATTTAGTTGAAACTGTTGAAGATGTCGCAAATCTACAAGTCACATCACCGGATGCTTTAGCCTATGTATCGCAGACCACCTTATCAGTGGATGACACCATAGAAATCATTAGTGCACTCAAAGCGCGATTCCCCACAATTGCTGAGCCTAAGAAAGGCGATATTTGTTACGCCACTACCAATCGTCAACATGCAGTGAAATTCATGGCCACACAAGCCGATGTCGTGATTGTGGTTGGTAGTCCTAGTAGTTCTAACTCAACGCGTTTGCGTGAAGTAGCAGAAAAAAAAGGTTGTGTTGCTTACATGGTGGATAACGCGAGTGAAATTAATCCTGCATGGATTAAAGGCACTCAACGTATAGGTGTGACTGCAGGAGCATCCGCACCAGAGATACTCGTGCAAGAAGTAGTAGCAAAATTAAAATCATTAGGCGCAAAAAATGTACGTGAGCTTGATGGTGTAGAAGAGCATGTTACTTTCCCTTTGCCTAAAGGTTTGCATCCACGCACGACAACAAGCTAATACATGGATATTTTTCTTCAGCAGATTATCAATGGCCTCGTACTAGGCAGTATGTATGCCTTAGTCGCATTGGGTTACACCATGGTCTATGGCGTGCTTAATCTAATTAATTTCGCGCATGGCGAAATCTTAATGATAGGTGCGCTGACAGCATTAAGTATCTTGCGTTTGTTGTCATGGTTAGTTCCTGATTTGCCGGGTGCTGTGCAAATGCTACTAGCAGTGTTAGGTGCTATTCCTGTTTGCATTATCGTCAGTATTCTGATTGAACGTATAGCCTATCGCAGACTACGCAATGCACCTCGTCTTGCTCCTTTAATTACAGCAATCGGTATGTCGATTTTGCTGCAAACCTTAGCGATGATGATTTGGGGACGTAATCCTCTTCCATTTCCACAATTACTCGCCAGTGAGCCATTTCATATTGGTCAGGCGCTGTTAACACCTACGCAATTAGTATTGTTAATCTCTGCAGCGGTATCTATGTTGGCATTAGTCGTCT
>JACCDP010457243.1_pt1 | contig 14850 bp, 14 predicted proteins | sample 7445841 | NCBI WGS metagenome assembly JACCDP01 (sample SAMN15323441, study PRJNA562643) | freshwater metagenome | isolation source: river surface water | place: USA:Blue River Watershed | collected 2017-08-17 | reverse complement strand
TGCCTTGAAGTGGGGGAGGAAGTAGATTGCCAGGACGAACACCGCGAAAGCGATGCACTTCTCGTTCGCATAGAGCGGAGTGCCAAACATACCGAGACCCATTGTTACTGAGTGGGAGAAGGTTTAGGGGGAGTCGACCTTAACATTTGCGCCAAACGTGAATCCAGCACCCTCATTACCGCCCTTCTTCGACTTGCGGGTCTTCTTACCGGTCTTGACGATGCCGAACTTGCCCTTCTGCGTCTTGAAGCCAAGCTTGACGAGGCGGTTCTCGCGCTTCGCCTTGGCAGACTTGGCACGAGAGACGATGCGCCCCCACTTGTTATACTTGAGATCCGTCTTGGTCAGCCCACCAGGAGTGTGGTGAGCCGTTCCGTGCATCACCTGTGCACGAGTTCCAACGCGACGTGTCTTGCCACCTTCGAGAGTACCGCCGTCAACCATTTATCCTCACTCAAGACAATTTCAGAACGCGACCACGAAGAGACGCAATCATGGACTGTGGGGGAGGAGGTCTGTTGACCGTCGCAGCCACAGGAGGGGGAGGTTCTGCGTAGTTCGAGCCCTCAATGCGTCCACAGTAGATGTCATTCGTATACGTGAACGGAAAGGCATTCAGGACCTCAAATGGACGATACCGCCATGTCTGACTCGAATGGATCATCATGACAGAAGTGACACGAGGATAGACGCAGTCAATGAGGAAGTCCTGGTCGAGACCCATCCCATGCCCCTTGGCTCCCGAGATCTTGTGTTCATCGTAGAGCGCACGAATGTTCATATCGGCGATCTTGCGCATCCCCCAAAGTCCACCCATGATTGCCGTTGCGTGCTCCGGGTTGTCCCGAATGACGTGAACTTTTGCCGATGGCGTGTTCAGGAACTCGCGGATCGCCCAGCGGTCCTTCCAGTGCACACGGCTGTCGGCATCGCGAACGAGCATCATGTCCACCTCGGGTTCGTCAATCGCAAAGAACCGGTGAATCATGTTGCGAGGTCCAGTTTCACCGGTGAATCGCAGGATGACATTTTTGCGGACGCGGAGCTCAATGACATACCAGTCAGGCACATCATTGCCTATGTAGATGTAGATGAAAGCTTCCGGGAAGTGCTTCTGAATGAGCTCGATATTCTCAAGGAGCCCAACATAATACAGCGGATTATACCCGTTGTAGATGCAGAATGAGAACGCTAGAACCATGATACTCCTTATCTTTGGAGAAGTAAATGAAAGTGCTTCTTCTTGTCTCAGGCTCCCTACGGAGCTTCCGGGAGAACCTTCGCTTCCTTCCGACCGAGTATGACATTGCAGTCTACGCCTCACGGGATGAGGACGACACGTACCTCAACCCACATACCCTCCGGTTCCTTCTCGAGGATCCGCGCATCAAGACTCTCCTCATTGAGCCTCCAAACGATATGTGCCAGACCAACACGCACCGTCAGTGGTACAAGCTTTCCCGACTCTGGCAAGCCGTTCCGAAAGGATACGACCGCTATGTGCGCATTCGTCCCGACATCCTCCTGGAATCCACAGACGCATTGCGAGATGCAGTAGAGTTTGCAGAGGAGAGGCTTGTCATCCCAGAAGGGAGTGACCGAGATGGAATCAACGATCAGATGGCAATCGGTCCCGAGCATCTCATGGAGACATACGTGTCTGTCCTGGGGAGAGCGCTGATCTCACCATCCGGCACGTCGGAGTCGATCCTTGCGACTCACCTCGTGGGTGTCCCGATTTGCCGGGTCCCGATCTCGTATCGGCTGATCTTGTCCCGTGCAAAGGTTGTTGCCATCGCAGGGGATTCAGGCTCCGGCAAGTCCACGCTCTCTGCCCTCATCCGACCTCTCTTCCTCTTTGACAAGGTCCTTGAGTATGAAACTGATCGCTACCACAAGTGGGAACGGGGGGACAGTCACTGGCAGACCACGTCACATCTTCACCCAGATGCCAACCACCTGGAGAAGCTGGAGGACGATACATTCAATCTCAAGATCGGAAATACGGTCTTTACTGTGGACTATGATCATTCCACGGGTACCTTTACGCCCCCTGCTCGGGTGGAACCCAAGGAGAATATCCTCCTCTGCGGGCTGCATACGCTGTACACCCAACAGCTCCGAGACCTGTCCGACCTCAAGATCTACCTAGACACCTCGGAAGACCTCAAGACCGCTTGGAAGCTGCAGCGTGACACCACGGCTCGCAGTCAGTCGGCAGAGGAGGTGCGTGCCAAGATCGCCTCGCGCAGGCGAGACTTTGATGACCATGTTGCGCCACAGAGGGACCATGCGGATATCATCATCTCCCGTGATGCAACCCACCTGCGCATCCAGGCACCGGGCAACCGGGACTGGGTCCCAGGTTCGGGCTTCTGGGACGATTCGTCCGTCGACCTCCGAGAGGACATCCATGCCTTTCTGACGTCACTTCGTCTCCCGCCCATCGATGCCAAGCCCGGCTTTGACGGCGTGATTCAACTTACAGTCCTCCGTGCCCTCTATACCAAACATGGATGACTTCCTTCGTCTCTGCCGACGGCTCGGACAACTCGAGGAACTCGCTCAAGCGGGAGGTGGCAACATCTCGGTCAAGATCTCAGACACTATCTCCATCATCAAGTCGTCGGGTGTCTCGCTGTCTGATGTCACACGGGACAAGGGATATACGCTCTACGATCACGCAACGTTGGCGGCGAACCTGGATGTCCCTCTGACGTCGGTTGTCGTCACAGGACCCGCGCCTTCACTGGAGACCTACTTCCACTGCTTTCTGAAGCGCATCGTGGTGCATCTCCATCCCACCGCAATGCTCCCTGCGCTGTGCAAGCCCGGCGTCGTCAACGCCATCCCCTATCGCAAGCCCGGCATCGAGCTGGCAAAGGAGATCAAGACTGCTTGGGGAGGATGGCAAGTGATCCTGCTCCAGAACCACGGGATGATCGTGACCGGCGACACCGTGGACGAAGTCCTGGACCTCTGTGCCCGGACCTATGACCTCTACCGAACCGAACGATATATTCCACTCAAGACCTTCTGGTCCATGCAGGACGAGTTCCCGGACAGCTATGTCTACAAGGTGTGCCCTGCAGAAACAGTTGCATATATCCCGATCCTTCAGAAGCGCAACGTGCGCAACCTCACGCCCGACATTGCCCTCTTCCTCCACAATGCGGTTCATATTGAAGGACCCTACCTGTTCGTCGTGGGTCCGTCCAAGGCAAAGTGCCTCTCCATCCTGGAAGTGCTTCGGTCGTACTGCGAGATCGTCGACGAGTGCGAGACTGCGCTTCGTGAGATGGATGTGGCAGAGATCCTTCATTGGCCGGCGGAGCTCAAGCGGAAGACCATGCACTAGGCACCTTCGTACAGACCATATCCATCTCCGCACCGATGTCTGCGCGATACGCGGGAAGGTCTACGAGCCGTCCCTGGAGCTCGGGAGACACAAGACACAGCTTGAAACCTGCCTGTTTCAGGATCAGGCACTCCGCCGGAGTCACGGGGACCTTTGTAAACACATCCACCCAGACCCACTGGACCTTCCCGGCGAGGGACAGCGCGGTCTGTATCGACTCGAACTCGGACACGCGAACCGCAATGCGGGACTCCCCCTGTCGAGCGAGACGCACAATCATCGGAAAGGAGCAGTCCAACAAAAAGAAGTTCTCAATGTCGTAGGCGGCTAAAAGATCAAGGACTTCGAACTCGATGCCCTCGCTCTTGATATTGACAATGTAGAAGGCGTGGTCACAGTGCTTGAGAAACTCCTGGAGAAGCACACCAGGCGTCCAGGGATCATGGGTGACGAGAGGTCCTTCCGGAGACTCGCGCACATCAAATTCAATCCCGAGGTGGGAGGGGACCTCCCTCAGGGCAGTCAACGTATTCACACGGTGCCGAACGATCTGCATGCTTGAAGTGTCCTTCCCAATACGTAAACGTCTCATAATCATTGGGAGTTCCCCAGCAGAGGTAGTGGTCCACGGGAAAGACAACGATACGAGCTCCCTCATCCAGAAGCGGGACGAGGAGATTATCGACATAGTATTCTCCGTTTGTCTTGATCCCGCGAGCCTTTGCCTGTGCATATGCACGCTTGTAATCCCCCGTGTGACGGAAGAACATCGTCCCGATGATGCAGTATCGGTTGGGACGGTCCGCAAAGAGCTTCTTGACCGAGACAGCCTGGAGACGGCGAGTCTCCTCGTCGACATCCAGCCAGGCATACGCGTTCGGGTTGTGGCGCGAGGTGGGATGGGTGTCACCACGGAACGCCCAGACAATGACGTCCACCGTCGGGTCGTCTAGTAGTACCGAGAGCTTGCCAGCCGAATAGAGAGCACCGTTATCACATGCCGAAACCGTCAGAGCCACATCATCAGGGACATCCTCCAGCGCAGTCATGACACTTGTGGCTTGACCGTCCGTCACCTCATCCAGGTAGACAACCTCTGCTCCAGGAACATAGGGCGCTGGGTCCGGGTTCTCCCGCAACGCAACAAGACGGTAGTCCTCTGTCTTGGGGAGACACCCTAGAGCCGCGCACACCATCGGCTGATCTTCAATCGGAAGGAAGGGCTTGGGCGTGGTATACCCGACCATGGAAAAGCGAGACCCGCGTCCCGCCATGGGCAGTACAGTGATACCCGGAGCCGAGGGGCATGACTGCGTCGGACGGGAGAAAATGTCAGCCCACATCTGGTAGTCGCGAAGGTCCTGCGGTGTTCCGAACTGGAGCATGCGCTCAATCTCATAGACGAACGTCTTCCCGGGGAGGTGGGGGAAGACCATGCTGACGTAATGCTCTCCCTTGATGGTTGGTTCAATTCCAACTGTCATCATCATCGCATCCTTCAGAACTTTCCCCGAGCTGAAATAGTAGGCTCCACTCGATGCCCACTCAGACATCTTGTCCGTCGTAAATGGGCGCTTCTCTCGGATGTCGAGGAGCATATCATCGTCCGTCGTCTTGACGTAGCCGTAGCAGTCCGGACCGAGGTGGTGGGGGTGGAATCCCCGATAGCAGGCAATTCCTCCTGTGGCACCTTGCTGGCGCATGGACTTCAAAAATCCAGAGAAATCCCAGTCCATTCCGTAATCGCAATACGAGACGATGACCTCTTCCGTGTCCGAGATAGCATCGGCACCTTTGAGCAATGTATCGACAGGACCCTTTCCGGTATACTCCACGGGGACGATCTGACCGGTAGGACACAGTTCATGGAGGATCCGTTCCATCGCGCTCAATTGAAGGTGCACAGGATTGCACAGGAACACCACGTCAGTCACCCCAGGGAAGCAGTCGAGCACATAGGAAATGATCCGCTTTCCAGCCCAGACTTCGATCAGTGGTTTCGGGTCCTGGTAGCGCTCGATAGCGAATCGCTTTCCGAGTCCGTTCATGGGGATAACGAGTTGGACCATTTACAATGACCGATCAAGTAGACTGAAAATGAGAGTCACGCCACGTCCCTCGTCTGGACGAGAGGCTCTTACGATGACCCCCTACTACGACGTCCAGCTCTCCGGCACGACCTATCCCTCTGTCTACCTCTCGACCAGCGGCATCCTCGTTCAGCCTCTTCTTGAGACGACGCAGTCCACGGGCGTGTCGACAACCGATGTGACAGAGTGGGACCCTCCCAAGGCACCTCTGCTTCTGATCATGTCGGACCCCGTGTTCTTCTTCGTCTATAACACGGACAACTACTTCCACTTCCTCTACGATGCAGTTCCGACCCTCTATCAGTTTCTCACCCTGCGGGAGTCGATGCCCACCCTCAAGCTCCTCGTGACTTCCAAGCAGCTCTATCCCTTCGTCACGGACACACTGGCACTCCTGGGGATTCAGAGCCAGGACATGCTCCGTGCCAATCCGTCGACGCTCTACAAGACGGTCTTGGTCGCATCCTCTCCTACGCACGAGGGATGTTCCAATGAGCCACCACATCCGTCGATTTGGTCCGTCTATCGGCAAATGACAGGCTCGGACGAGGAGCTTCCCAAGAAGATCTACGTGTCTCGCAGGTCGTGGATCCATGGAGACACATCCAACCTGGGGACGAACTACACGACACGCCGCCGCATGCTCTGCGAGGACGAACTTGTGGAAGCACTCACTGCAAAGGGGTACACCGAGGTCTTCTGTGAGTCGTTGACGATGGCGCAGAAGGTCAAGATGTTCTCGCAAGCAACCCATGTTGTCGGCGCCATCGGAGGCGGGATGTGCAACCTCGTCTTTGCGAAGCCGAGCTGCAAGGTCGTCTGTATCGCATCTCCCGAGTTCGAGCGCATCAACCACCGCTTTCTCTTCACGATGAACCACACAGACCTCACGATGTTCCGCGAGACACAGTCAACCTCTCTCCTCTACCGCCGCGCCAAGTTCGGCACCTTCCTCGGAGAGGTGGTTGCGGACAAGGGAGACTCTGTCGCCCTTGCACTCGGGAACGGAGTCACCTGGCTGGACGGCGAGGGGGACATCCGCGTGGTGCCGCTGCGTGACGTGACATTCCTGGATGAAGGGCTCAACTCCCCGTGGACGTTTTCCGTGTCGGAATGTATGAAGTTCATACAATGAACGCACTGCTCTTCTTCCATCAGGGATGGACGGATATTATAAACTGCCTTCCACTCATCACCTGGTATTCCAAGCGGTACAAGAAGCTCTACGTCTTGATGCGGGAAGACGCCTGGATGCTGATTCAGTTCTACATTCGCGGCACGACCAATGTGGTTCCCATCTACGTCCCAAAGAAGCTGCTAGGCGAGGTCTCCTGGCGCAATCTGGTTGCCATTGAGCATCATAAGATTACTCACTTTGAACTCATCGCCCATTACGACACGCAACGTCCAGACCACGATCCCTACAAGGGCGCCTATGCTCGTCGCAACGCCCTGGACGATGCACCGTTTGAGCGTCTCTTTTACGAAGCCTATGACATCCCGTATATCGAGCGTGTCAACAGCTTCGTTCTCTATCGTGATCCGGTTGCCGAGGAAGTGGCATACAGCAAGCTCATCAAGCGCGAGCCATATATCTGCACACACACGAACCCCGAGCTTCAGTTGTTTGTGAAGCCGGAGGAGGGAGTCGACATTGTCGAGCTCAACCAGTCGTCGCCCATGTTCTTCGATTACATTCGCATTCTGCAGCACGCCAAAGCCATCCACGTGATTGATTCCGTCTGGGCGGCTGTGTGCTATATGTTGGACGCCAAGTACGGTCTCCTGGAGACAGTCCCCGTCTACCTCTACTGCCATCGCGACTTCCATCGCATGTTCACGGAGCCCGTCAAACGCCCGAATTGGACAATCGTGTATCCTTCATAAATGTACATCCTCGGGCACCAAGGATGGACGGATTTCCTGAGCCAGTTTGGGCTCTACGTTCACTTTGCCAAGAAGCATGGGTCTGCAACCATCCTGGTCGTCGACCCTGCGCAGCTTGTCTTTGTCCGTCGACTGGCACTGGGGACAGGGATCAGCGTTGAGCAGCTTGAAACAACCGACGAGGGAACGGGAGTTTGCGTGCGCTGTCATCAGCGTGGACATCCAACGTTGTGTCCTCGCACAGGCGTCTCCCGGTGCCACTACCCGAACCCTCGGCTGTATCCCAAGCTCCAAGGACTCTGCGTCTTCGACGACCCTGAACGCTGGGGGACGGTGCATGGCAAGTGCCTACAAGAGGGCAAGTCCTTTGTTGAAGCGTTCTACGTCTACCACGGGCTGCCCAGTGAGACGCTCTGGGAGAACTTTACGGTGCTCCGAACCCCCGAGACGGAACTCCTTCGCCCAGTTCCAAGCCCCTACCTCGCGTATCATATGCAGCCCGGGGTCCGAATCCCGCTTCATCGCCTCCGCAAGGACCTCCAGCAGGTGTCCTTGGATCGGCGGTCGCCCGATTTCTTTGGGTGCCTCCGCATTCTTGAGGGAGCTACAGAGCTCCATCTCGTGCAGTCATCCTATTGCATGTTTGTCTATCTGCTTCAACTCAAGTTCGGTCTTTTTGCCAAGACGCCCATCTACGTCCATGTCTCTGCCCGGCAGAACGGCACAACGGACTACAAGGGAATGTTTCAACATCCTCCGTTGCCCAACTGGACGTTCTTGTAGTAGGTCGTCTTGAACTTGTAGGTGGGGTGGAGCGCATCTGGGAGAACAGTCCAGAGCGGGATATCCCACCAGACGGAGGGAAACATGGAGAAGGTTGAATATCGCATGGACGCAATGATCAGAGAGCTAGACCGCATCATCCATGTATCAAAGTAACTTGACAGAAGCCCGTGCTTGTTCTCCGGCAGGATGACACGGCACCCAATGGACTCGATGAACGTCACGTACTCCGCTCGCGCAGACGGATCATCCGTTGCAATATAAAAGTCCGTAATCCCGGTGTCCTTTGCTGTCTGAATGGCTGCAAAGGTCTCCTGGTTCAGGAAAGCAAGCTCATCACGAACGATCTGCGTCACGCATACGCCGCGGAGCTTGTCCGTGCGACGAAGATGAACAATCGCATACGGGCGCTCGGGGGCGTAGCGAGAGACCTTGAACCCAAGCTCGGACTTGACCTGGTTGACAAGGTCCATCCAGCGCTCAAGCGAGATCTGAACCTTCCCAGCAACAAACTCCTCGTAGAAGGCTGTTGGGGATCGCGTTCCGCCCAGGTAGGGTCTCCACTCGTGCTTCGGATATGGGATCACTGCATACTCCAGTTGGACATTGTCGGGGAGGCGGAAGAAAGCTGTGAAGTTGTCCAGCTTGGTATCCTGGTAGCGCCAAGCCGGGACGTCCTTGAAGTCCTCCATCCCCGGGAAGTCCTGCCAGCGGATATACAGCTTCATTCCAATCGCTCTGGAGAAGGCTGTCATGCACAGCAAGTCCAACATCCGATCGCCATACCCCGAGAGGGTGAAGTTGGTTATGACGAGCTGTTCCATTTTACTTCCTTGAAATACCCCCCCAGTGTAAGTGGACGTTTCCCGTGGATCGACACAGACGACCATGCAGGGTCATAGTCCTTCATAGGAATGATGCGAAAATCAAGGGAGAGGCGGGAGACGCCGGTGTCATTCCGACGGTTGTAATGGCGGCACTTGTTCCCGTAGAAGCAGAACAGCGACCCGACCGGCACCTCGGCAGGATGAAAATCACCCTTCTCGGGGGCACTCTCCACGTAGACCGAGTTCGTCCCAAACATGGGCGTCAGCGGAAGGATGAAGTTGATCTCTCCGGGCTGATGGTTGTAGTCGGAATCGCAGTGAAGTCCAATTGTCTCCCCCACGTCGTCGTCACGCTTCCCGAGTGCGGTATTGTTGGGGAGGTGAATCCGGAATGACGGATCAATCTGGACCGCATGCGCAGTGTCGGGGTACAGAGGCAGCACCTCCTCGCGAACAAACCGATCGTAGAGCGCAATCAGCTCCGGATAGTGCGGGGAGGAGTAATACGTCCGATGGAACCAGGTCTTGGTATCCTCGTCAAACGTGATCTGCTCTTCCACGGGAGGGCGGAGCATATGCGTTTGCTGCAGGTCGTCAACTCCAAAGATGCGCTGGACAACCGTCTGGAAGTCGTAGACCGCGTGGTCATACGGGACAAAGTGTTCGGGGAACATTGTCTTCTGCGGCGCAGGAATTTAAGGAGATTCCACGCACCTACTAGAAATGTCCTACTACGATGTTGCCTACTCGACCCGCGAGACGATTGAGAATACCAAGTTCTTCACTGACTACGTTCTAGACGGTCACATTCAAGGCGCGCTCGTTGAGTGTGGTGTTGCCGCAGGCGCACAGGTCGGAGCTATGCAGGACCGGAACCTCCGTCATGCCGAGAAGCGTTGGATCTATGGCTTCGATTCCTTCGAGGGAATTCCTCTTGCGTCCGCAGAGGATGATCAGCAGCCGGGTATCCCGGGACCCAAGCCCTTCATTCCCTACAAGGACAAGCGTGAACTCCTCAAGTCTTCCGGAATCACCGTCCACGCAAAGGAGCATGTGCAGCACCTCCTCAACATGTGGTTCCCGGGCAAGTGGGACAACATCGTCCTCGTGAAGGGCTGGTTCCAGGATACGCTCCCTCTCTATGCCTCGGTTCTCAAGCGGCTCGGTGGAATCGCCCTCCTCCGCCTGGACGGAGACCTCTACGAGTCGACCAAGGTGAGTCTGGAACAGCTCTTTCCGCTTGTGAACGAGGGGGGTATGCTCATTGTGGATGACTGGGAGCTCACGGGCTGCCGCCTTGCATGCGAGGAGTATTTTGCGGACCACCCGGTTGAGCGCATTCAGGCTCCCTATGGCGACGGTACGGGTCCTGCGTATTTCCGGAAGATCTAAGAGAACCCAACACTCAACTCGGGACTCCGAGCTCAGTTGGGGGTTTCCCCCGCTTTTGTATTTGGTTTTAATGTTTCAACTCCCTCACCACCTGAGCGTATCTCACGCTTAGTTGGAGTAGGCAAGACCACCCATGCCGGACATGACGCGGAGCACGTTGTAGTTCACGGCATACACGCGGACCTGGGCAGTGCGACCAGAGCGAACAGTGTTGACGGACACCGTGAGCTGGAGGGTCGCCTTGTCGATACGGGAGAAGTTGCAGGTGCCGCTGGGCTGGTGCTGCTCGGGCTGGAGAGCGAACGAGTAGACGTTGATGCCCACCGACGGGGTGCGAGTGTGGTGCTGGTAGGGCTGCACGCGGTCGAAGTAGCGACCCTCGCGCTCCGTGAAGCGGTCCTGACCGTTGAGCTGGAGCTTGGCAACCTCCACGGGGTTCTTGCCGGAGCACTTGACGCCGGAGTCGAGGATGACCTTGGCGAGGAGGTAGTTGGTGGTGTCCGCGAAGACCTCATCACCCGCATCGGAGATGGAGTCAAGCCAAGAGGCACCGGAGAGGGAAGGACCCACAGCGATACCGATACCGGGGAGGTAGGGACCAGAAGGACCATCACCAGAGGTGGTGGGGACAACCTGGGAGGAGGCACCGCCACCGAGGGAACCGCGGGCGAGGACGTCCATGACAACACCCTCCGTGGTGAAGTCATCCGTGTAGTTGAAGGGCTGGCAGCCGTTCACCTCCGAGATGAAGTTCTGGTTGGGGGTGCAGTCGACGAACGAGTCGCGCTGGACAACCCACACGAGCTCCTTGACGGGGTGGTTGAAGTTGAGCTGGATCTTGTTGCTGGACGAGGTGATCGACTCGGCGCCAGTGAACTGGAGCTGCTCGATGAGGTACTCGTGGGTCTGCTGGGCGAAGCGGCGGCGCTCCTCGGTGTCGAGGTAGACGTAGTCGATGTAGAGGGAGGCAGCCGTGAGGGACTGGATGGCAGTGGCAGGGGCAGTCTGACCCGAGAGGAGCTCATAGTAGCAGCAGTTGATCCACTGCTCGAACTCGACGTTGATGCGCACCTCGTGGTACTGGAGGGCGATCAGGGGGATCGCAAGACCGGGGTTACGGCAGAACCAGAACTGGAGGGGGATGTAGAGGGTCTTGGCCGGGGTGCCGCCGCGGGGGGCGCAGGAGTTGGTGAGCTCCGCACCAGCGCAGGAGGCATCGAGGGCATACCCCTTGCGGTCCTTCATGAGGACGAGGTCGTGGGTGTTGCCGACCATGTCGTCGAGCGCCTCGATGGTGCCCGCATCCTGGGAGAGCTGGGTCCAGATCTGGAGCCAGTCACCATACTGACGGTCGATACGCTGACCACCGATCTCGAGCTCCACAACCTTGATGAGGCGGTGACCGATGTAGTTGAGCCAGCGGAAGCGGTTCAGGTTGGTGGAACCGGCGATGAGGTCGACGGCGGGGAGAACAACCTGGACGTAGGTGCGGTACATCAGATCCGCATTGCGGTTGATGACGGCAGTCACGCGCTTGTTGAAGTCAGCCTGTCCGTTGAAGGTAACCTCAATGGACTCCATGGCGAAGTTGGTGTGGCGCTTGTAGAGAACCTTCCAGAAGGTGATCTGAGGGTTACCCGTGATGTAGATATCCTGCGCACCGTAAGAGACAAGCTGAAGAAGACCGCCACCCATGTTTGTTGTGCTCTATGGCAAGAAAGTTTTCTCGGCGGCGGCGCGTTCAGTTTTCTTGACGCAGGTAACACTTCCTGCAGAGAGTTGAATAAAGCTCTGACCCGCCAACGATCACCTGCTGGTCATGCGGACCCGAGTGGCGATAGGTGAAGATCCCCGGCGTTCCGTCCGCGCACCGACGGCAAAAGGCTGTGAGTTTTTCCACCGAGTCTGCGAGAGGGATGCACTTGAGCAGGTCACTTTCGAAGGAACGGCGGTTGGAGTCCCCGTCAAGCCCCACAAGGTAGAGGTGCTTCTTGTGTGTGTCGACCACCCACTCCACAAAGGGCACGAGGTTCTGAAAAAATTGGGCTTCGTCCACGATCAGAACCTTAAAGCGGAGAATGTCTTCCAGTCGAACCTCGTCCAGGTCGCGCACAGCAATGCAAGGGGCTCGCTGGTTGTTGTGCGTGGTAATCTCATTCCGGCTATACCGGACGTCAGAGGCGTGTTTGATCACGAGAACGGGGGTATCGAGTGCGGCGTATCGAGAGATAATGCTGAGAATCCTCGTGGACTTGCCCGCAAACATGGGACCGAGGAGGATGTCGAGAGACATTTACGTCTATCTTGCGTCCTTTCCCTAAATGGACGACCCTACTGATATGGCTCTTGCAGTCTGCGCAGGACTTGGACTCGCCGCGTGTTGCGCGTGTGCACTCATCCATGCATGGCGAACCTCCCGTGTCCCCCGGATGAAGGAGTCCCGTTCCGACCCCGACCTGGAGAACCTCCAGAATCTCGTAGCAGAATCCCTCCCGACTCATAAGTGACTGTCTAGGACAGAACCATCCGAGGAACGATATGCATCGCTTCCAGCTCCTGCATCCACAGCTTCATCGCATACGGGATCGTCTTCAGAATGAACTCGGTCTTGTTTCCACATGTCCCGCAGGAGTAGATGCTCTCCTCCTCGTTCATGATCGCCAGAGTGCCACATGTCTTGCAGATGCCCGTTGGGAACGGGTCTGAGACATCCATCAGGCGCTCCTTGGTAAACGCCGCTGCACCGTGGCTCAGCAAGCAATCACGCTCCATCTCTCCCACACGCAGCCCGCCGTCGCGAGAACGACCCTCGCACGGCTGGCGTGTCAGTGACACAATCGGACCCTTGCCACGGCTGTGCTTCTTGTCGATCACCATGTGCTTCAGGCGCTGGTAGAAGGTCGGACCCATGAAGATTTCCGCCTCCATCATCTCGCCCGTCTGCCCGTTGTAGAGGATCTCGTTGCCGTAGGGGTGGTAGCCGAGATCGAGCATATGCTTCTTGATGTCCTCCACCTTCATGTGGTCGTAGGGCGTGCCATCGCCCAGTGTGCCTCGCTGGACACCGATCTTTCCGAAGATGTTCTCCATCAGCTGCGCGATGGTCATACGAGACGGTACAGCGTGAGGGTTCATGATAAGATCCGGTCGAAGTCCTGAGGCGGTGAAGGGCATGTCTTGCTCGTCGAGGAGCATTCCAACGGTTCCCTTCTGCCCGTGGCGGGAGCTGAACTTGTCTCCGATCTGCGGGATGCGTTCGGACACAACGCGCACCTTGATGAAGGGATACCCATCACTATTCTTGTCTTGCCACACGCCGTCGATACGGCAGGGCTCGGAATTCTTGTGGGTCGTAGAGGCATCACGGTAGGCATAGCCACCCGAGTCGTTACGCAAGTTAACCACCTTCCCGATGACAACGTCATTCTCTTGCACTGTAGCACCGACAATCGGAATGCCATTCTCACCGATGGCGCTGTAGGAGGTGTTCTTATACTTGCGTGTGTTGTGCTTGGACGGCTTCATGAACTTCTCCTCGCGACCCGAGGTGACGTTACGGTGCTCCTCATCCTTGTACATCGTGTAGTAGAGACCCCGCATGAAGCCACGGTTCACGGAGCTCCGGTTCATGATGATCGAGTCCTCCTGGTTGTAGCCGCCGTAACAGGCGATGGCAACGATGGCGTTCATGCCATAGGGCATCTCGTGCATCTTGAGGATGTTCATCGAGCGCGTCTCCACCAGCGGGCGGTTCAGCGACAGCAGCAGGTAGCCGTTCTTGTCCAGGCGCTTCGCATAGTTGCCCGCGTAGACGCACATGGCTTGCTTGCCCATCGCGGACTGGTAGGTGTTGCGGGGCGACTGGTTGTGGTCCGAGAGAGGGATGCTGCTCGCCATATGCCCCACGATCATGCTGGGGTGGACCTCGTAGTGCGTGTGCTGCGACGTCACAGATGACTTGGACATTGCCACTCGCAGAGTCTCCGTCTCCGAGGCATCGATATATTCGATACACGTCTTCATCCAAGTCGTCCAGTCGGAGCCTGGAGCCGGGAACTCCTTGCCCACGCGGAAGACCGGGCGGACCAGGCGACCTGCGTCCGTCTCAATGATGAGCGTGTTCAGCAGAGTATACCACGCCACGGAGATGTGGGGGTGCAGGCGGAAGGTGTGCTTCGCTGTGCGGAGCTCCGAGACCAGTGCTGCCGGATCCGACGTATATCCGATGATGACTCCGTTGAGGGTAACAGCCGTACCGCTGTAGACACGGGGCACATCGATCCAGGTCATCGAGTCCTGATTCTGGAGGAAGTGGAGGACCGTGTTGCTTGGCACGTGCTGTGACACCGACGTCAGCAGGCTCATCGTCTTCACGATACCGACCGAGTGACCCTCTGGCGTCTCCACCGGACAGACGAAGCCCCAGCTGGTGCCGTGGAGCTTGCGGGGTGCGAGCAGCTTGCCCGACTTCTCCACGGGGGTCTGAATGCGGCGGAGGTGGCTCAGTGTGCTC
>JACCDP010357595.1_pt1 | contig 14850 bp, 11 predicted proteins | sample 7445841 | NCBI WGS metagenome assembly JACCDP01 (sample SAMN15323441, study PRJNA562643) | freshwater metagenome | isolation source: river surface water | place: USA:Blue River Watershed | collected 2017-08-17 | reverse complement strand
GAAGTCCTGGTCCTGGATCTCGAACTCGGAAAGGTCCGACTTCTTCATCAAATCCACGACTTGTTTAATCTTAATTAGGTCCAAGGTAATGTCCTCCGTGAGGGGGTGTCCCTCTCTGATACAGGGTGTCAGGGGGGTAAATCAACCCCTCATTCCTGAATTCCATCAGGAATCTTACCTAACTTGCTGTTATTCTGGGGTTTAATGATATCTTTCAGGGTCGGAATCGCACTGGTTTCCGGCTTAGAAACGGGCCCTTTTAGCTTTATTTTCGTTAAACTGATCAAGGCCCGGTTCAGGTTCAGCAGCTCCAGGGGGTTGAAGCCGGCCTTCCGGGGCAGGGAGAAGTCCCCTTCGAAGTCCAAGGTGGACGCCTGAAGGTCGATTTCGCCGGCCAGGTCCAGGCGGGACTGGGGTCCGGTGATGGCCATGTCCGGGAAGTAAGCCCGACCCCCGAGGCAGCCGAAGGTCCCCGTGGCCTGGCTCAGTTCGTAGGTCGTGGCGCTCACGCCGACGGCCTCGAGGACACCGGAGATACCCCCGAGCAACCGGACCTTCTTGAGCTCGGGGTCGTCGAGGGAATAGCGGCCGAGGCCTTTCAGCAGGCGAGGCTGGGTCAGGTCGAGGTCGCCGGCGAAGGTGAGGTCCAGCTTGCCGGCCGAGGCGACCTTGGCGGCCGGCTTGGCTTCGTCTTTGTTGCCCGTCGCGCCGAGGTCGTTGAGCAGCTGGCCGATCTGCGCGGGGTCGCAGCCCTTGAGCCCGAGCGCGAACTTGGACCGGCGCAACGGATCGCCGTCCAGCGTCAGCTGCGCGTCGCCGTCGGCGAGCCCGAGCCTGGCGCTCACGCGCATGCCGCCGGCGACGCTCTCGGTGCTGGCTTCGAGTCCGCGGCCGGGGATGCCCCATGCGGAGAAAGCTCCGGCGCAGGAGATCGTGGTCTTCACTTCCGGGCCCTTCGCGCCGGGCGTGAGCAGCAAGGCGAAGCGATGGTCGGCGGGAAGTTCGAGTCCGCGGAGGGCTTCGCCGAATTCCTTGCCGGCGCAACGGGCGGCGATCCAAGGCTGCAGGTTGCCTTCCGCGCGTACGACCGGACCGGCCAGCGCGAGGGGCTTGGACCAGTCCCAGGTCGCCGAACCGTCGACGCTGCCGCCGGCGGGCGAATCGCCGCCCTCGAGCCGATGCAGGCCGATGGTCGTCCGCTTGGGGTCGGCGTCCACCGAGACCTCGACGTGGCGGAACGGCGCGCCCATGAAGTCGAAGCGATCCAGGAGGACGCGGCCCCGGGTGACGCTGGTCAGCGCGCCCCAATGGCTTTCGACGTCGATGAACGCGTACGGATGCTCGCGCACGAAGAACAGCTGCCACAGCGAGACCCACCATTCGCCGAGCACGCGGTCGAGGCTGGCCGGGGCGAGCGCGCCGTTCAGGTGCAGCATGAACGCGCCGCCGGCCTTGACCTCGCAGTCCGCCGAACCGGTGACGGAGGCGAGCCGCAGGTCGGTCAGGCGCAACGGGGCGGCCGCGCGGGCGGGCTCGAAGTCGAAACGGGTGCGCAGGGGCAGGGCCTTGTCGGGCGAGATCGCTTCCGCCGAAAGGCCGAGGCCGCGGAAGCCCGTCAGCGCGACTTCGCCTGAAGCCCGGACGAATTCGCCCTTCGCCGAGAGGTTCGCCGTGATGTCGCGCGCGAGGATCTCGCCGCGGAGGTCGATGCCCGCGGCCCGCAGCAGTTCGCCCACGTCGGGTTGCGCCGCGAGCTCGGCGCCGGAAAGCTGCGCGCGTTCGACGCGGATCAGCGTCTCGCCTTCGCGGGGGACGAGCACCGACCCTTCGGCCGTCGAGGCCGCGGAGAGGAGACGGAAGTCGAGGCGATGGCCTTCGGCGACAGGCCGGGCCTGCAACGTCGCGCGCGTCAGTTCGGCACCGGCGTAGCGGGCCCGGGTGAGCGCCAAGGTGGCGACGGCGTCGTCGCTCCGGCCTTTGCCCTGCGCGCGGACCGAGACGCGGGCGGCGGTCAGGGCGCGCCAGGCGATCTCCTGCGCCTCGCCGTCGAGACGCCAGTCGTTCACCTTGCCCTCGGCCGAGATCCTGACGGCGCCGCGGAGATTCAGCCCGCGGACCTGGATGAGCCCGAGGCCGTCGTCGGACCAATCGTTGCCGAGCACGGCGAGGCCGGAGAGCTGCGCGCTGCCGTCGCTGTCGCCTCGGCAGCGCAGCGACACCGACGCTCCGCCGGAACGCTCGGCCACGTCGACGGCGGTCTCGATGGCGGCCAGGCTTTCGGCGAGCCTCCGGGCGAGCGGCGTCGCGGCTGAGGTTTCGCTCCGGCCGCGGAGCAGCCCCGTCGGCACCTCGCCCGCGAGATGGCAGGTGATCTTGCCCCCGCGCGCCTGGATGGAACGGAGGTTGAGCCAGCGGCCTTCCTTGGTGACGTCGACGGTGAGCGTGTCGATCAGCGCGCGGCGGGCGCCCCCGCGCGCGACGGAAGCGGGACACCAGAGCCGGCCCCCGGTGACGCGCAGCTGCGTCGGCTCGGGCTGGCCGGCGAGCAGCCGGGCAGGATTGACCGCGAGTTCGACGCGCGACGCGGTGAAGACGTCGCCCGTGAGGCCGTCGATGCCGAGGGTCAGGTCGTCGGCCGCGAGCGTGAGGTCGGGCATCACCCAGTAATGCCGGGCCTGCAGGCGCAGGCCTTGTTCCGCCAGCTGCGCGGCGATCCGCTCGGTCACGAAATCGGGCAGCTTCGTCGGGCGGTCGAGCCCCGCGATCCAGGCCAGGGTCAGCAGCACCGGCAGCAACAGGAGCAGGCACGTGTTCGTCAGCCCGCGCAGGAACCTGCGGAAGGGTGAGATGGCCGGCTTCGGTTTCATCTGCCGGTCTCGGTCAGCAGCGGGATCAGCACCTCGGCCAGGCCGGCTTCGAGGAGGAAGTCGTCATCGTCGGCTTCGTCCCGCATGAGCAGGGAGCGGGTGTTGAAGGGCGTCGAGCAGAGGTAGGTGCGGAAGGTCTCGCTCGCGGCGCCGCCGCCGGTCGCGGCCTGGTCGGTCACGCGGAGCTCGTATTTCCATCCGCCGGAGCCGACGTCGCGGCCCGGGAATTCCGCGACGCGGACTTCGGCGAGGAAGGTCGCGAGGCGACGGGCGTTGGCAGGGTCGAGGCGGCCGGAGCCGGCCCAGTTGCCGTCGGGGCCGAGGCGGGCTTCGCCGAGGACCTTGCCGTCGCCGCGGGCGGTGAGGCGCAGGCCGCTCACGCGGGCGCCCTGCGGAAGTTCGGCGACGGTGCGCTTGCGCCAGGCCTGCGGTTCGACGTTCTGATGGCCGCCGTTGAGCAGCGAGACGTCGCAGACGGCGGCGAGCGGCGAGCCTTTGGCGTGGACGACGCGGGTGCCGGCGCCCTTGTCAGGGTCGTCGGTGAAGGACAGCATGATGCGCTCGGCGCCGAACTCGAGCTCGAGCGTCTGGACCGACGTCGTGCCGGGATTGGCGAGCGCCATCACGGCGGGCACGCCGACGGCGCCGTCGGCGGACTTGCGGCGCGTGGCGCGGAGGTGCGCGACCGCGTCGAGGAAGCGGGCGACGATCTTGGCGTCGGCTTCGCGGCGCTTGGTGGCCGTCGAGCCCGGCGCGACGGGGATCTCCCAGCGGGCTTCGGTCGCCGCGCCTTCGAGCCGGTGCAAGGTGATGGACCGTCCGCCGGCGGTGATGGTGAAACCGGTGACGAGCGCCGGGTCGAAGTCGGCGGGCCGCGTCGCGGCGAGCGTCTCCCGGACGGCGAACCATTCGGCGAGCTGGCGCGCCTCGACGAGGAAGACCGAGCTGTTCTCCTCGAGCTTCGCGCAGAGCAACGTGGGCTGGCCGGGCGCGGGGTTGCCGACGAGCAGCACCTGGCGGCGCGAATTGCCTTCCAGCGAGAGGCGCAGCACGGGGGTCGTCAGGCCGGTGACCTCGTCGGCGAGCGCGACGAACTTGGTCGCGCGCAGGTTGGTGAGGTCGGCGACCGCGCGGGCGGTGGCGTCGGCGTCGGCGAGCGCGTCGTACGGGGTCTCGAAGCGCCATTCCGGCAGCTGCACGCGACGGCCCACGCGCGGACGGGCCTCGGAGGTGAGCCCGGTCACGAGCTCGCCGTCCTTGGCGCGGTGGCGGACGGAGACGGCGCGGGCCTCGAAGTCGGCGATCTCGAAGATCTTGTCCACGCGGTAGCTTTCCGGCTTCGCGCCCAGCGCCGCGGCCATGGCTTCCGGCAGCGGGATGATGCGTTTGCCGTCCTCGGTGAGCAGGAAGTGGTGGCGCGTCGAGGGCTGCACGCCGATCCGGGCCTCCACGGTCGCGCCGGTCTCGGCGGTGACCTTCAGGGTCCAGCGGGGCGCGTCGAGGCCGTAGTCCTTGAGCGTCGAGCCGTTGGCCTGGGCTTCGGCGGCGTCGAAGCCCGCTTCGGTGCTGACGAAGCGGAGCTCGTCCAGGAGGCGCTGGACCGACCAGATGTTCGCGGTCCAGTCGAAGGGCTCGGCGAGGCGCCACGCGGAACTGCGCTTCTCGAGCACGATCCGTTCGGAACCTTCGCTCAGGATCAGCTTCGTCGGCGTCGACGGGAAGAGCTGCGTCTGGATGACGGCGGCCGGCTGATGGCCGGACGTGGCCTTCCAGAGAAGACCGAAGGCGATCAGGTTGGCGACCAGCAGGATGACGGTGGTGCGGGAGATCCGCATGAGCACGTCAACTTCTGCGGCGCCACACGGAAACCGCAAGCCCGACTGCGAGGATGCCCAGCGGAATCAGCGAGAAGCGGAGGGCGAGGGCCCAGAAGTCGGCGGCCGTCGCGTTGAGCTGGTATTCGCCCTCGGAGCGGGCCGGCAAGGAGATCGCCCGGTCGCGGTCGGTCAGCCAGGCGGCGCACTGCGTGACGAACGCGCGGTTGCCTCCGCGGTTGAGCCGGAGGTTGGCGGCGATCTGCGAGGTGCCGACGACGACGAGGCGTCCGCCGGCGCCGCCGACGCCCTGACGGATGCCGGTGGCGCGTTCCGCGGCGGCGGCCAGGCATACGGGGCCGGGCTGGTCGCGGTCGGCGTCGAAGCGCACGGGCAGGCGGACGAGGTCGGTCTCGCCCCAGGACGCGTCCGAGGAGAACACGAGCTGCCAGACGCCGAGGGTGCTGTCCGGCGCGCTGCCTTCGTCGAAGCGCGCGGGGCGCATCCGCGAGGCGATGAGCGGGAGGTTCTGCTCCTTGAGGACCTTGGTGAGCGGGTGTTCCTTCTCTTCGAGGCGGAGCAGGGCGATGTCGCCGTCCGGGTAGAGCCGGTTCGGGTCCGGTTCCTGCAGCAGGGCGTCGGGCGAGAAGATCGCCCAGTCGGCCAGCGTCGGCTCGAGGCCGTGGTCGCGGCCCGGGTCGAGCAGGGCGAGCACGCGGCCGTTGCGTTCGTAGAGGTAGTTCTTCAGGCGGCCGTTCTCGGCCGCGGAGAACGGCGTGAGCGGGCCGGCGATCAGGACCATCGCGGCGTCGCGCGGGACTTCCGCGACGGTCGAGAGGTTCAGCGCGCGGACCTCGAAGTTGCGGTTGCGGAGCTGTCGCGACAGGAGCGACATGCCGCGTTCGGGCAGCGCGTCCTCGATGCCGAGTTCGCCGTGGCCGGTCGTGACGTAGCACACCGCGGCCTTGTCCTCGGTGACCTCGATGAGCGCGGCGGTGACGGCCTCCTCGCCGCGGAAGCCGCCGTCCTTGGTGACGAGTTCGCGGTAGCTGACGTATTTGGCGCGCGAACCGCAGCTCAGGATCAGCGCGACGGAGGCGTCCGGCGCGCCGTGGCGGGCGGCGAGCTCGGACAGCAGCGGCGCGTTGCGCCCGCCGCCGGCGAGCTCGACGGCGAACCAGGCCGGGCCGTGGCGTCCGGATTCCACGACGTAGGAGTCGAGCAGCTTAAGCAGGCGCGAACGCACGATCTGCGCGGGTTCGGAAGGGTCGCTGGTGACGAGCACGGCCTTCACCCAGCCTTGGTTGCGGCCCACGCCGACGGGACTGCGGCGGCCCGCGGCCCGCATGGTCTCCGCGGATTCCGGCGCGAGCGAGTGGCGGCGGTCCGCGGTGATGTCATGCCGCAGGCGGAACTCCGGCAGCGACGCGAGGAAATTGACGACGACCGCCAGCGCGACCGCCAGCAAGGCCTGCGTCAGGCGGTTGAGCCGGCGGATGGGCCGGACGGAACCGAAGTCGTCGCGGATGGGCGCCATGTCACTCCTGTCCCTCCACGGACAAGATCGCCAGGCCCAGGCAGAGCAGGGTGCCGGTCCCGTACAGCACGATCGGGCGGGAATCGAGGATGCCGGCGGCGAAGTCCTGCAGGTGGCCGAACGTGCGCAGGTGCGCGGCGGGTTCGCGCAGCCAGCCCAGCCACTCCCAGCTCTCGATGGGCAGGGATTCCATGGCGCCGCCCGCGGCGGTCATCGCCAGCAGGCTGATGAACGCGAGCAAGGCCGCGAGCGCCGACGAGCGCGTGACGCAGCTGCAGAGGATGCCGATGGCGACATGCAGCAGGCCGCTGACGGCGATGAAGCAGAGCCCGCCCACGAGGACCGACGGATCGCCGAGCCGAGGGTCGCCGGGCGTGCCGAGCCGCTGCACGGTCAGGAACGGGAAGAGCGTGAACAGCAGCCAGAAGACCACCCAGACGATCCAGGTCGCGAGGAACTTCGCCCAGACGACCGCGGCGGCGCTCGCCGGCGTGGTCAGGAGCGCGGCCAGCGTGCCCGAGCGGCGCTCCTCGGCGAACGTGCGCATGGTGAGGAGCGGCAGGACGCAGAGCAGCGGCAGCCAGAAGAACCAGAGCGTCGCCTCGACGGGCGTGCGGTCGCTCGGCGCGCGGCTGGCCTCGACGAGCGCGAAGAAGTGGATGCCGCCCATCAGCGCCAGGAAGAGGCCGGCGGCGGCCCACGTGTTCCCGGAGAGCGCGGCGGTGCGCAGCTCATGCGCGAGCAAGGTGCGGAAGTGGCGCATCAGGGACGACGGGCCTCTCCCGGGGCGCGCCGCGTGGCGGCGAGGAAGATGTCTTCGAGGCCGAAACGGTCCTCGGCGATCGCGCGCAGGCTGAGCCCGGCGGCGATGAGCGCGGCGGCGAGCGTCTCGCGCGCCGGCGAGCCGGCGGGCAGGCCCACGCGGAAGCTGTTCCAGCCCTCGGCGGAGGGCAGGGCGGCGACGGTGGCCGCCGGTTCGGTCGCGCGGCAGGCGGCGAGCAGCGCGGCTTCGTCCGCGCGCGTCACGACGGTGAAGGTGACCTCGGGGAGGAGCTCGCGGCGGAGGTCCTCGGTGCGGCCCTGCGCGACGAGCCGGCCGCGGTTGATGATGACGACCTTGTCGCAGACCTGCTCGACCTCGTGCAGGATGTGGCTCGAGATGAGCACGGCCATCTTGCCGCGGAGCGAGCGGATGAGGTCGCGGATGCCGAGGATCTGGTGCGGGTCGAGCCCGATGGTCGGCTCGTCGAGGATGACGACGCGCGGCTCGGCCAGCAGGGCGTCCGCGATGCCGACGCGCTGGCGGAAGCCTTTCGAGAGCTGGCCGATCAGGCGGCCGGAGGCGCGGCGGGTGAGGTCGCAGTCATCCATGACCTTGCGCACGCGCTCGCCCACGCGGGACGGCTCCACGTCCTTGAGCCGCGCCCGGAGGGTGAGGTATTCCTCGACGCGCAGGTCTTCGGGCAGGGGGTTGTTCTCCGGCATGTAGGCCAGGTGGCGCTTGGCGCCGGCCGGGTCGAGCGCCACGGAGACGCCCCAGATCGAGGCGCGGCCCGACGTCCCGGACATGGTGCCGGAAAGGATCCGCATGGTGGTCGACTTGCCCGCCCCGTTGGGGCCGAGGAAGCCGACGATCTCGCCGGGCGCGACGGAGAAGCTGAGGTCCTCCACGGCGGTCAGGGAGCCGTAGCGCTTCGTGAGTTTTTCCGCCACGACGGCGGCTTCCGGGAGAGGCGCGGCTTCGTTCATGGTTCGAGCTCCGGGAGGATGGGTTTCGGCTCGTCGGCACCGTGCGGACGAGTCACCCGAGGACACTCCCAACGCCGTTTATTGGCAAGGAGAATAGGACCGCGGAGCTCGCGGGAAACCCCGCGGCGGCGGGCTTACTTGGCGGCGGGAGCGACCGGCGCGACGAGCGCGGGCTCGGACTGCACCAGGGCTTCCTTGTCGGACTTCCAGACGTGCCCGGCGCGCAGCTTCTTGTCCATGGCGTTGAGCCACTTGGTCGCTTCGGCGGTATCGCCCTTGGTCACGGCCATGTTGGCGAGGGTCAGCATGGCGAAGCCGCGCAGGGTCTCGGGGGCGTTCGCGTCGTCGGCGACCGCCGCGACTGCCTTGTCGGCGCCGGCGGTGCCGATCTCGAGGCCGCAGAGCGCGGAGTAGAGGCGGGCGCGGGCGCCGAGCGCGGCGACGGCCGGGCTCTTGCCGGCGAGGCCGGCCAGGCGGTTGGCTTCGTCGTAGGCCTTGGCGGCCTCGGCGAGCTTGCCGGCTTTCTTGAGGTCGTCGGCGACGTCGGCCATCGCGACGGCCGCGAGGGTCTCGCCGGGGTGGGCGGCGGCGAAGGCGCGACGGGCGGCTTCGTCCTGGCAGGCGGTGAACTCTTCGCCGAGGGCTTCGCGACGGCTTTCGTTCCAGAAGAAATAGGCGAGGAAGGCCAGGATGCCCACCACGACGGCGAAGGTGCCCTTGACGATGACGTCCTTGTTGCGCTCCCAGAAGAGCCAGAGACGGTCCTCGGTGTCCGCGTTGACGAAATCCTCGTCGACGACCACGAGATTACGGTCGTCGCCGGCCGGGGGCTGCTTGTTGGAACGGTCTTCAGGCATGGGGGGTCAACCCTTGGCAAAGGACCGATTGTGTCAACCCCCGCCTCCCCCGCCTACGGGCTTGTCCCCGCCCCCGGGAGGGTAAGTATGGGCGGACTCATGAGCGCTTCCGCCGCCGTCCTTTCGCTCCTTCAAGCCGCCCAGGGCAAGGGGCAGATCTCCGCCTCCAGCCACGCCAACGCCGGGGACTGGCTCCGCTCCGGGGCCCTGCCGGCCGAAGCCATCGCCTCCCTCCGCGACCTCTGCGACCGCGGGGCCTGGGCCGAGCTCGAGGATCGCTTCTACAAGGGCATCGCCTTCGGCACCGGGGGCATGCGCGGCCGTACCGTCGGCCGCGTCTCCGCCGCCAACGAGGTCGACGGACAAGGTCTCCCGGTCCGCGCCGCCATCGGCTCCGCCTGCCTCAACGACGTCAACGTCCTCCGCGCCGTCATCGGCCTCTGGAAGCACGTATCCGCGACCCAGCCGGGAGCCCGTCTCGTGGTGGCCCATGACGTCCGCCATTTCTCCCGCCACTTCGCCGAGCTCATCGCCGGCGCCTGGAGCGAACTCGGCGGCGAGGCCTACCTCTTCGCCGGCGCGCGTTCGACGCCCCAGCTGAGCTTCACGGTCCGCCATCTCGGCGCGCATGCCGGCGTCGTCATCACGGCGAGCCACAATCCCTCGCACGACAACGGTTTCAAGTGCTGCCTCGGCGACGGCGGCCAGGTGCTCCCGCCGCATGACGCCGCGATCGTCGCGGAGGTCGGCAAGCTCGGTCCGGCCGACGTCGCCCCGTACCTCGGGAAGAACCTCGACCGCGTCCTGACCGTCCCCGCCTCCGCCGAAGACGCCTACCTCGCCCGCCTCGCCGGCATCGTCCTCGATCCGGAGATCATCTCGCGACACACGCCGAAGGTCGTCTACACGAACGTCCACGGCACCGGCGACGTCATGGTCGTCCCCGCCCTCCGTCGCGTGGGCATCGACCCGCACGTGGTCGAGGAGCAGCGCGAGCACGACGGCCGCTTCCCGACCGTCGCGTCCCCGAACCCGGAGAACGCCAGCACCTTCGCCCTCGCCCTGAAGCTCGCCGACGAGATCGGCGCCGACCTCATCCTCGCGACCGACCCCGATTCCGACCGCGTCGGCGTGGCCTGCCCGCTGCCCTCCGGCGGCCATAGGCTGCTCAACGGCAACGAGGTCGCGGCGCTCCTCACCGAGTTCCGCCTCTCCTCGCTGAAGGACGCCGGCGTCCTGCCCGAAGCCGGCTCGCCCAACGCCGCCGTGGTGAAGTCGCTGGTGACCACCCCGCTCGTCGCCGCGATCTGCGCCCGCCATGGCGTGCGTTGCGTCGAGACGCTCGTCGGCTTCAAGTGGATCGCCCGCAAGCTCCGCAACTGGAGCCAGCGTCTCGCCGAAGGCGCCGGCCCGGACACCCCGTCGCTCCCCCTCCTGCGCCGCGCCCCGCTCGCGCTGCGCCACTCGACCCTCTTCCTGCTCGGCGCCGAGGAAAGCTACGGCTACCTCGCCGACGACGCCGTCCGCGACAAGGACGCCAACGCGACCGTGGTGATGCTCTGCGAATTCGCCGCGCTGCTCCGCTCCCGCGGCCGCACGCTGCTCGACGCGCTCGACGTCCTCCACCTCAGCTACGGCGCCCATCACGAGGACCTGCTCAACCTTTCCTTCGAAGGCGCCGAGGGCGCCGCCTGCATCCGTCGCATCGTCGCCTCCTGGCGCTCGTCGCCCCCCGCCGTCATCGACGGCGCGAAGGTCGTCCGGGTCGCCGACTACGAACGCGACAAGGTGCTCGACGCCGAAGGCGAGCGCGTGCCGCCCGAGGAGTTCATCCTCGCCGAGCTGGCCGACGGCCGCCGCATCGCCGTCCGCGCCTCCGGCACCGAGCCGAAGGTGAAGTTCTATTCGTTCACCAAGGCCGAGGTCGCCGACGCCGACGATCTCCCGGCCGCCCGCGAACGCGCCCGCAAGTCGGCCCTCGCCCTCCGCGCCTGGCTCGAGGCCGATGCCAAGCGCCGCGCGAAATAATCCCATGAAGACCCTGTCCCTGTTCTCCCTCCTGCTCCTCGTCGGTTGCGCCAGCCCGGTCGGCGACCGCTCGTTCGTGGCGGAGAAGACGCCCGCCGCCGCGGCCCTCTCCGGCCAGGCGCCGGCCCAAGGTTCGCTCGAGGACCGCGTGCGCGCGGCCAACGAGAAGAACGATGAGCGTCTGCTCAAGGGCGATTGGCGAGCGGCCAAGCCGGCCGTCGGCCCCCAGCCGTAAGCTCAGCGGAGCTTCGTCCGGAAGTGCCGCTCGAAATAGGCCTCGAGCGAGGCCGCCACGGCGTCCGCCGTCGCGGCCCGGCGTTCGGCGGTGTCCCGCATCACGGCGGGAACCTCCAGCTGGGCCGCGTCGAGCAGCGCCTTGTCGCGTGAGCCGTGGGCTTCGATGTCGTAGGCGCCGTTGAAGTAAGGGTCTTCCGGCAGCAGGCTCTCGCCCGGCGAAGGGACGGCGGCGACGCCGCGCGCCGCGAACAGGCCGCCCAGGCTCGTTTCGCCGCGGAGCAGTTCGGAGAATCTCGCCGGGGTGCGCTGGCTCAGCCAACGGATCGAGGAGCGGGCGGCGACGCTCGCGTCCGCGTCGAGCCGTTCGGCCGGCAGACGAAGATCGGCCGCCTTCAGGAGATAGCCGATCTCGATGCGCGGCTTCGGGTGCCCGTGGGAATGGACGTCCAGGTAGAGCCCGTTGCGCGAGCGTGCCAGCACGGCGCGTTCGGCGCCCTCGATCATCGCATGATACTCGCGCCAGACCTGCTCCGCCAGCGGGTGTCCGCCCGCGCCTTCGGCGATAGGCCGGTTGCAGTCCGCCTTCTTGCGGGAAAGGTCGCAGACGATGAGGTGAGGCTCCTTGCCGAAACGGGTCCGCAGGGCGTCGCGCAGGGCGAAGCCGAGCGCGGCGGCATGGCTGTCCCGGACGGTCACGCCGCTCGTGCGGTCGGGGATGTCGGCCGGTTTGGCCGCGCCGTCGTGCGGCACCGAGATCACGATCGGCAGTTCGCCGGACCAAGCCCGGACATGGCCGGAGGCGCTCGTCGTGGCTCCGGTCGGCTCGGCGCCGAAGCCGGACGCGGCGAGGCCGAGCAGGACGCACGTCAGCTTCAGGGGCATGCGGTATCCAATCGGCGCTGACGGCCGGGGTCAAGCGACCGCCTCAGCGGGCGGCGCCGCCGGCGACCAGCGCGCGGATCGCGGCTTCTTCGGGGACGTTGTCCGAGGTGCTCGCCGCGCCGATGCCGTCCTGGAGGACGAAGCGCAGCTTGCCGCCGCGGACCTTCTTGTCGCGACGCATCGCGGCGAGCATGGGTTCGAGCGGGAGCGGCGAACGCAGGGCCGTCGGGAGGGCGTGCGCCTTCAGCGTGGCCTCGACCTGTTCGGCCTGGGCCGCGGTGCAGTGCCTGAGTTCGGCGGAAAGGCGCGCGGCCATCACGAGGCCGATCGCGACGGCTTCGCCGTGCAGGTAGGTGCCGTAGCCGGCGGTGGCTTCGATGGCGTGGCCGAAGGTGTGCCCGAGGTTCAGGAGCGCGCGACCGCCCTGGGCGCTGGTCTCGCGTTCGTCGCCGGCGACGACGCCGGCCTTGATCTCCACGCAGCGGCGGATGACGCGCGGCAGCAACGCATGGTTCCAGGCGAGGGGAGAGTTCTGCTCGAGCAGGCCGAAGAGGTCGGCGTCGGCGATGATGCCGTGCTTGATCACCTCGGCCATGCCGGCGGCGAACTCACGCGGGGGCAGGGTGGCCAGCAGGTCGGTGTCGGCGAAGACGGCCGCAGGCTGATGGAAGTTGCCGACGAGGTTCTTGCCTGCGGCGAGGTTGATGCCGGTCTTGCCGCCGACGGAGCTGTCGACCATCGCGAGCAACGTGGTCGGGATCTGGTAGAAATCGACGCCTCGCTGATAGGAGGCCGCGGCGAAACCGGCGAGGTCGCCGACGACGCCGCCACCGAGGGCGAAGACCGCGCCGTCGCGGGCCACGCCGTTGGCGGCGAGGAAATCCCAGACGCGCGCGAGTTCGGCCGCGGACTTGGCGGTCTCGCCGTCCGACGCGGTGGCGAGGACGGGCATCAGGCGCGCGAGCTCGGCCGCGAAGCCGGACTGGGCGGCGGCGACGCCGGGCGACGTGATCGCCACGCACTTCTGACCGGCGGCCAGGCGGCGTTCGGCCGCGGCCAAGGCTTCCCGGCGCATCCCGGACCCGATGCGGACGGGGTAGGAGCGCTGACCTAGCTGGACGGTGACGGTCTCGGCCGACATGGGCTCACGCTGGGGCGAGGCGCCCCCGCTGGCAAGACAACCTCACTCGGCCAGGCCGACGACCGAACGGGCGTAGGCCCGCGCGTCGAAGGGCTGGAGGTCGGCCGGCTGCTCGCCGACGCCGATGAAGCGGACGGGGACGCCGAGTTCGCGGACCACGGCGACGAGCGCGCCGCCGCGGGCGGTGCCGTCGAGCTTGGTGACGATGAGGCCGGTGAGTCCGACGGCTTCATGGAAGATGCGGGCCTGCTCGATCGAGTTCGCGCCGAGCGAGCCGTCGATGACGAGCCACTTCTCGTGCGGCGCCCCGGCGTGGGCCTTGCCCGTCACGCGGACGACCTTGCGCAGTTCCTCGAGGAGGTGGGCCTTGGTGTGCAGGCGGCCGGCGGTGTCGAGGATCACGACGTCCGCCCCGCGCGCGACGCCGGCCTTGGCGGCGTCGAAGGCCACCGCCGCCGGATCGGCGCCGGCGGCTCCGCCGACGACTTCGACGCCGAGGCGACCGGCCCAGGCGGAAAGCTGCTCGCCCGCCGCGGCGCGGAAGGTGTCGCACGCGCCGAGCAGGCAGGTCTTGCCTTCCTCGCGCCAGCGCCAGGCGAGCTTCGCGGCGGTGGTCGTCTTGCCGGCCCCGTTCACGCCCAGGAGCATGATCACGTGCGGCTTCGAAAGGGCGGGCGCAGGCGCGGTCTCGCCGCCCAGCGCGCGGAAGATGCTTTCGGCCGCGGCTTCGGCGGGAGTGGCCTTGCGGAGCGCGGCTTCGGCCTTCCAGGCCGCGCGCGCGGCCGCGACGACCTCGTCGGCGGTCGCCGGACCGAAGTCGGCGGCGATCAGTCGCTCGCGCAGCTGCTCGGCCGACTCGGCGTCCATCGGACGCGCGAGCAGGTTGGCCACGGCCTCGGCGGTGCGGCTCAGGCCGGACTTCAGTCGCTCGAAGAAGCCCGCCATGGTTCAGCCGCCCTCGGCCTTGCGCGGGTCGCGACCCAGTTCTTCCTTGTAGCTGTCGAGGATGCCGTTCACGAAGCGCTTGGATTCCTCGGTCGAGAACTCCTTCGCGATGTCGACGGCTTCGTTGATGCTGACGACGGGCGGGATGTCCGTGCGGCGCATCAGCTCGAAGATGGCGACGCGCAGGATGGCGAGGTCGACGCGGGCGATGCGGCCGAAGGCCCAGTTCTTCGCGTACTTGCCGATGATCTCGTCGATCAGGGCGAGGTCGCGGATGACGCCCTGGATGAGCTCCTCGGCGAAGGCGTAGTACTCGCGGGGCTGCGGGCGCTCGGAGAAGAAGTCGAAGAGGGCCGTCACCATGTCGGCGTGGCGCTGGACTTCCCAGGAGCAGAGGAACTGCATCGCGACGACGCGGCTGTCGTGGCGGCGGTTGCGCTTCACGGGCGGCGCGGCGGGATCCGGGACGACGGGCTCCTCGGGGGCGACGATGGCGATCTCGACGCCGGCCGGCACGTTGTGGCGGCGGAACGCGTCGACGGTCTTCTGGTTGGAGCCGATGATCTCGATCAGGCGTCGATGGCTGCGGATCTCCTCGCGGAGCGCCGTGCGCGGCTCCTCGACGTGAGAGGGGAGCGGGAAGGGGCCCGAGATGCGGGCGCCGGAGCCGACGACGCTGGCGATGATGTCGGCCGCGGTCTGGTCCGCCATGCGGTAGTCGACGCCTTTGATCCGGATGCGGATCTTGGCGCGCGCGGAGGCGGAAATGGGCGAGTCGTTGTCCATCGTTCAG
>JACCDP010128832.1_pt1 | contig 14850 bp, 13 predicted proteins | sample 7445841 | NCBI WGS metagenome assembly JACCDP01 (sample SAMN15323441, study PRJNA562643) | freshwater metagenome | isolation source: river surface water | place: USA:Blue River Watershed | collected 2017-08-17 | reverse complement strand
TCTCTAGAAAGGAGGTGTTCCAGCCGCACCTTCCGGTACGGCTACCTTGTTACGACTTAACACCAGTTACTAGTTTTACCCTAGGCAGCTCCTTGCGGTTACCGACTTCAGGCACCCCCAGCTTCCATTGTTTGACGGGCGGTGTGTACAAGGCCCGGGAACGTATTCACCGCGCCATGGCTGATGCGCGATTACTAGCGATTCCAGCTTCATAGAGTCGAGTTGCAGACTCCAATCCGAACTGAGATAGGCTTTAGAGATTCGCATCCGGTCACCCGGTAGCTGCCCTCTGTACCTACCATTGTAGCACGTGTGTGGCCCAGGACGTAAGGGCCGTGATGACTTGACGTCGTCCCCGCCTTCCTCGCTACTTGCGTAGGCAGTTTCTTTAGAGTCCTCAGCATTACCTGCTAGCAACTAAAGATGGGGGTTGCGCTCGTTGCGGGACTTAACCCAACACCTCACGGCACGAGCTGACGACAGCCATGCAGCACCTAGTTTCGTGTCATTGCTGACGAACATGTTTCCACATTCTTCACTAACTTTCAAGCCCTGGTAAGGTTCCTCGCGTATCATCGAATTAAACCACATGCTCCACCGCTTGTGCGGGCCCCCGTCAATTCCTTTGAGTTTCAACCTTGCGATCGTACTCCCCAGGTGGATTACTTATCACTTTCGCTTAGTCTCCGACAGTATATCGCCGAAAACGAGTAATCATAGTTTACGGCGTGGACTACCAGGGTATCTAATCCTGTTTGATCCCCACGCTTTCGTCCCTGAGCGTCAATCCAGGCCTAGTGAGCTGCCTTCGCTATCGGTGTTCTGTGTAATATCTAAGCATTTCACCGCTACACTACACATTCCGCCCACTTCGACCGAATTCAAGACCTACAGTATCAATGGCAGTTCTATCGTTAAGCGATAGGATTTCACCACTGACTTATAAATCCGCCTGCGGACCCTTTAAACCCAATGATTCCGGATAACGCTTGCACCCTCCGTATTACCGCGGCTGCTGGCACGGAGTTAGCCGGTGCTTATTCATTTAGTACCTTCAGGCTTGTACACGTACAAGAGTTTATTCCTAAATAAAAGCAGTTTACAACCCATAGGGCATTCTTCCTGCACGCGGCATGGCTGGTTCAGGCTTGCGCCCATTGACCAATATTCCTCACTGCTGCCTCCCGTAGGAGTCTGGTCCGTGTCTCAGTACCAGTGTGGGGGACCACCCTCTCAGGCCCCCTACCTATCGTCGCCATGGTGAGCCGTTACCTCACCATCTAGCTAATAGGACGCATGCCCATCTTGTACCGTAACCTTTAATTATTCAACCATGCGGTTGTTTAATACTATGGGGGATTAATCCGAATTTCTCCGGGCTATACCCCAGTACAAGGTAGGTTGCATACGCGTTACGCACCCGTGCGCCGGTCGCCACCCAATTAGTAAACTAATCCGTGCTGCCCCTCGACTTGCATGTGTTAGGCCTGCCGCTAGCGTTCATCCTGAGCCAGGATCAAACTCTCCGTTGTATAATAACTTCGAATCTTAAGAGCTCGAGATGTCGTTTCTTTCTTAAAACGCTGTTTCCTTATTTCTCAATAATTCAAAGAACTTTTCTAGTGAATATTAACTCATCACAATCAATATTCTAAAATTTCAACCTCTCTCCTCTCAATCCCCTAACTCAATAACGTTTCATCGAAATCGGGGTGCAAAGATATACATCATTTTTATTCTGACAATACTTTTTTGAAAGTTTTTTGAAAAAAGATTTGATTCACTTTTGAACCAGTGAGTTAATACTTTAAAAATTCAATTAAGTTACGTTTATCAAAGATTTATTTCAAATATTTTGTGGAAACAATGAATTCAGTGCATCTTTGAATAAAAAAGGTGTTTCGTAATCGGAAAAATAATTATCCCTCCTTGTCTGATCAAGAACTAATCGAATTATTCGTGCTCAAGAGCGATAGTCAAGTTATTGGTGAGTTATACAAGCGTTACGGTCATTTAGTTTTCGGAGTTTGTATGAAATATTTAAAGCATATTCAGAATGCAGAGGATTTGACAATTGAATTGTTTGCAGAATTACCTCAAAAAATAATAAATCACAAGATTCTTAATTTTAAAAGTTGGCTTTACATAACAACAAAGAATTCGTGTTTAATGTTTCTTAGGAAAAAGAATGGATACAAGTCAAGCATTGAGGATCTAAATTTAGATACAGCTTGCGAAGATCGAGTTAGTACAAAAGAGATTCTTGAAACAAAACTAAAAGCTTTAGAAATTGCCCTCGAAGAACTAAATGAAAAGCAAGCTATATGCATAAAAGCATTCTACTTGGAAAAACGATGTTATGATGAAATCAGTAAAATGGAGAATCTCACATTAAAGGAGGTGAAAAGTCATATTCAGAATGGTAAAAGAAATTTAAAAATGATACTATCAAAATTAATTACGGAAAAATGAGCTTATTGCGAAAAGACATAATCGAATATAAAACAACACTTGATTCTTCTCGGAAGAATGAAATTGAAATGAACGTTATTGATGACGATTTCGAACGAGACTCATTGGATGGTTGGTCTGAAAACCAAGTTTCAATCCAACAATTAAAATCATTAGACGGTAAAATAAAATTCAACTTTAGATTTAAGCTAATTCTTTCAAGTATCCTTACAGCCATTGTATCATCAATTATTCTACTTATCGTTTTATTTCCCAAAGAATCAATTGAAAAAAAATCAGGAAAAGAGAAAAAAAATATAATAACTGGTGGTGCTTTTATTCCAAAAGACTCAATTATATCATTTCAGGAATTGCCCCAAAAATTGCAAATCAAACCTTCAAAAATTAAAGCTGATTTCGAAGAGAAAAAGCTATTTATTTCCAACGAATCAATTGAGACAAAAGAAATAAAAAGAGAACTTATTCGCTTGCCAGTTAAAGACCTTGAAAAGATTAATAATTCTGTTTCAAAAAGAGAAAATCTAGCAAAAGAAACCTATTTAAACGATTTAAAAATAATTGATTACCGTTTTTACAGAAGTAGACCTATCGAATCCGTAAAACAGGAACTTGGAGGAACTCCTGCCGATAGAGAGTTAAATACCAACGAATCTGATAAAAATGACAAAGGCATCGAATTTACTTATTTTTCTTACCTGGACAAATCACTCCATTATTTCTCTAAAACCAAATTTAAAACAGCATTGAACCGATTTGAAGTGATTTTGGAAACTTATCCAGACGATGCTAATGCCTTGTTTTACAGCGCAATTTGTCTTTACAATTTAAATCAATTCGAGTTGTGTGAAAATCGATTGTTAAAACTTCAAAATATCAGATTTACCAACTTTAATCAAGAACAGCACTGGTATTTACTACTAGTTTATAAGTGTTTAGGCAAAAAGGACTCGTTCGATACTCTGAAAGAAAAGATAATACTTGAAAACGGTTATTATTCGAAATCTGCTAAGAATATAGCGTATTAAATTGACTTTTGAGAAGAAAAGAAAGCCGCATCCATTGGAAGCGGCCTTAAAAAATTGAGATGACTTATTATTTAATCAAAACCTTTTTTGAAAAAGACTTGTTATCAATGAAGAAATTTACAATGTAAACCCCTGATTTAAAGTCGCTAGTTGAGACATAAAGGTGATTGCTTCCAATTTGACCGTTAATCAAAGATTTATTATAAACTGATTTACCATTCAAGTCCACAATATTTATCGCCATTTTTGACATTTGATTCAAGTCGTATGCAATCGTAACCTTATTGGATTCATTATCAAGTCCAATAACGACATTGTTATTAAAGATGATATTTTCAACCCCTGCGGAACTAGCTTCGGAAAAAACATGCTGAGACAAATAAATCACATCTCCCATGTCATTATTGTTATTATTTGTTTTGTTAGTAGCTACATAAAATGTCACATCTCCTGAACCTGCTGTTGGAGCCGTCCATGTCCAAGACCATACGGGAGCAGCAGTTGATGTATTACTTGTAGAAGTATGATTAGCATATTTTTTTGTTGTTCCATTAATACTTGTATTGCCCGTCTGACCAGTAAAAGATCCCGCCATTACATTTGTGCTAGTCAAGGCAGTGGCTTGAAATCCTTTTTTTGTTGGGTTTGATGACATAGCTAGCGTCACAGTATACTGTTGACCAGGGGTATATTGAGTAACGGGAGTTGTACCATCAGACAATGTCAACACATTTTCATTTGCCCCGTTTTGCGCCGTTCCCGAATGACAAGCCGTGCAATTTTGTTCCCCAGGAGCTCCTGTTCTTCCTGCAGCAGCCCCACCGCTATTTATTGGTGCCTTGTGAAAGCCTTTTAAATCGGTTAATTCCGTCCTAAAAGCAAAAATCCCTATGGACAAGCAAACAAATGAAATTGGAATAAATTTAGTTTTCATAGTTATGTGATTTTATAGTTTACAAATTAATTATTTTTCATTCCCTGATTTACCCAGCACTGAATTTTTTGAATAACGGTGTCTGGAAGCGCAGGCCCACCTTGTGGCATAAGTTGATATCCAACTCCTTTCATAGACCCAACGATTGCGGCATAATTATCAGAAATATTTTGGTGATTCGTAAATGTATAGCCATTGGAATTATCATGACAACCAGTACAATTGTTTTCAATTATTGGTAAAACATCAATTGCAAATGAAATTGTATCAGAGCAAATCAACTCTGGATAAGGCAAATCACCACCAACTTTATCTTTGGTACAACTTGAAATTGCAATCATTAAAAAAACAATCACAACAGAATAAATACTACTTTTCATCTTTAATCAAAATTGAACTTAACGCTAAAAAAATTACACTAAAAATCACATGAAGCGGAATAGCGAATGTTGGATAAAATTCAGGAAATTCAAGATCTTTAAATTTCGCAGTAATTGGAATCAAAACACTGGCAATAGAACAAATTGCAAATAAGGAATTAAAAATAGGCTTGTAATAAGTTTTAGATACCATACTCAATCCATAAAAAACACCCACAACAATCAGCGATAAAGAAATATCAACTGAACTGATTTTCCAATACGGTAATACTTGCGAGAAATCGAGAAGATTCTGATTGAAAAGGTAAGCAAATATGCAACTGACAATTGACGAGATTACACCCGCAGTCAATCCTAATATTAAAAAAGGCTTGAACATTACTTTTTATCAGCTGGCAAAACAAATGAAACTTTCATGATATCAGGAACTGCTTCACTCTTCTTACCTACTTTAAATTCAATTCGGTTTACATTAAACTTTCCTTTAAAAGTGAGTTTATCGCTAGACTTCGAGTAAGTAGCCGGAATCGTATAGGTTTTCGTAATTCCACGAATTGTCAAATCTCCAGTTATCGCCAGCTCATTTTCTTTCTTTTCGACCTTGGTAGATTTGAATTTCATTTCAGGATATTTTTTTGCGTCGAACCACTCCTCTGTTTGTGCTTTTTTGTTCATCATTCCATTTCCGGTATTGATGCTGGCAACATCGATTTTTAAATTGAACTTGGATGAACCAATGTTGTTTTCATCAAAATCGATTTCACCTTTTATTTCATCAAATGAACCCGAAGGATCTTTACTTTTAAAATCAATTGAATGTCCCTTATCTGAGACGATAAAATGATCAGATGGAATTAAAGCGATAGAGGTTGACACTACAAGTAACCCCAAATACAACAAGTTTACTATTATTTTTTTCATGACTTAAATTTAAAATGAAAACTTTCTTCCAACGCAAAAACCGAACCTAAATTGACCTTTTGACCAGTTTTCACTTGTGTAAGGAATAAATTGCGCCTCGCCCAATCCTCCGGAATTTGTTAAATTAATTGTAAAACTATGTCCAAAGGTGAACCATTCCAAACCAAATGCAAGACTGTTTTTGTACTTATCATCTGGTCGAAGTTCACTTGATTTAAAAACATAATAATACTCACCTAAAACAGCAAATCGCTTAAAAAGTTTAACTCGAAAAGCGCCTCCCAAAGCAAATACATCGTTCATGTCATTTGCAGCTACATAATTCCTATGAACATAAGTAGGCATAAGTGACAACGACAAATAGTCTTCAAAATGTTTAGCTAAATTTAACTGAGTAAAATACGAAAAACGATGAGCGTCTTTTGGAAAATAGTTAACCTGTGATTCATCATCGGATGCTTTCATGTAGGTAAAAAACGATCCGGCAATTGCTGTCAATGAAACGGGCATCTTTCCCTTTTGCTGTCGTAAAATTCGATATTTAACAAACCCATCCAATAATGATCGATAAGGTGCGCCTGTGCCTTTGGATCGGCCAAACCCAACCATTAAATCGTTTGTAATTCCATATTCTAAAGCAATTCGCATGTCAGATAAGTTATCGAAACCGAACATATTTTCCCACCCTCCAAAATCACCTGCCATATCGCCAAAACGATGCTCAATGCGCATATCCATGTATCCTTTTGCTAGCGTCTCAACCGAATGACCGTTAATTATTCGAGTTGAAGAAAAAGTTTTTGGTTCTTCATAATCCTCATCGATTATTGAATCTTGACTGAAACAAAGAAACTTTTGTGAAACCAGGAAAACTAAAATCAGTAAAGTGTTTAATTTCATTATTATTTTATTCATTATTCGAAATTACAGTATTTGACTTTTATTTGATGAAATTAGTTGCAAGGGTATTTTAATTTAAAGTTATTCTAAATTGTAAAATACATTTTCTTTTTTTCATTCTAACAGAGAGAAATTTTCTTGAACTTATTTTATTGCATTCGTTTTTCAAAGTGTATAAATAGTTCGTATTTTGTTAATATCATTCCAGTCTTTTTGAATTTGCTAAATAGTTGGTTTTTTACCTTTGTACGTTATGCGTAATTTCCTTGCTTTTTTTAAAAGATTTCGAGTTTTTCTTTTCTTCGCATTCTTTCAAATAATTGCTCTTTCCCTATATGTTAGATACCTTTCCTTTCCTAAAAATCAATACCTAACAACTGCTTCGGCGGTTACAGGAAAAATTCTTGAGGCCGAAAATGATGTTACCAAACATTTTAATCTATCCAAAAATAATTCTGCTCTTCAACGCGAGAACATAAAACTTAGGAATAAAATTCCTCAGAGTTTCTATCAAGTCGACCGAAACATCTACAAAATTGAAGATACTTTGTACGAACAACAATACGCATACATTCCAGCTTCCGTTATTAATTCGAGTGTAACTAAAAGGAATAATTATTTCACAATTGATGTCGGTTCAAAACAAGGTATTAAACGGGAAATGGGTGTTTTTTCAGACAAAGGTGTAGTTGGTGTAATACACAACGTGAGTGAACACTATTCAGTTGTAAAGACTGTTTTAACGAAAGACATCAACATTGATGTGACGATCGAGCCGATTGGGTTGTTTGGTTTTTTAAAGTGGGATGGTCATGACCCCAAAAAAGGATCTGTTACAGGTATTTCGAATGACCTGAAAATTAAACGCTGGTCTCGAGTTGTAACAAAAGGTGGGTCGGGCATTTTTCCAAAAGGCATGCCTGTGGGAAAGGTTTATGAAACGAAACCAGTTGAAGGAGAGCCTCTTTGGGACGTCGTTGTTAAATTCTCAGAGAATTTTAGAACGTTGCAACGAGTGTACATTATAAAGAATTTGTTAATTGACGAACAAAAGGCATTGGAGGGTCAAATTCCTCCTGATGAGGATGAAGAAGAGTTGTAATGAATGTAGTTGTAAAAAATAGCATCCGTTTTGTTGTGATTGTATTGTTGCAATCACTTGTTTTCAATCAAATTGAAATTGGTTTTGGAATACATTTGATGGTTCACCCCTTATTCATCATGTTGTTGCCCTTTGAAACTGGAGTTTTCACATTGATGATTCTCGGTTTTAGCCTAGGATTAATCATTGACGTATTCTCAAATACCTATGGGTTGCATGCTTCTTCCTTACTTCTAATGGCATACATGCGTCCAATTATTTTCAAATTCTACGGTCCAAGAGAAGGATATGACCCATTGAAAGAACCGTCAATTTTTGACATGGGTAGCCGTTGGTTTTTATTTGTATTTGGATATTTAATTCTAATTCATCATTTCTGGTTTTTCCTGATTGAAATTTTCCGTCTAGACCAATTTCTGTTAATCTTACAAAAAACGGTTTTTAGTGTAATAATCTCCTACTTACTTTGTATTGTTCTACAAACATTTCTAATCAAAAAGTCTAAAGCAAAATGAATTTTGACGCGAGGAGATATGTTATCGTTGCGTTTGTCGCACTCGTTGGTATAATTTATACAATAAGACTTTTCTACATGCAGGTTGTAGATGACAGTTGGACATTGATAGCTCAAGAAATTGCCGAAAAAAGGAAGGAAATCATTCCTCCAAGAGGAGTTATTTTCGATAGAAATATGCGTAAAATCGTTTCAAATCGGACTTATTACAACCTCATGGTTTGTGAAGCGAAAATAAAAAAATTGGATACAGCTTCATTCGCCAAATTAATCGGTTGGTCAGTTGAGGAAGTTCGACAACGATTTAAAGACATTCGAAGTGGAGAAGGTACATACTACAACAAGCATTCTGGAAAAAGAACTTCGAATTACCAGAAAATCCGTAAATATCCATTTATCAAGGAATTGACCTTGGAAGAAATTTCGAAAATCGCACCGCATTTGGATAATTATCCAGGATTTTTTGAAGAAGTTACCAGCATGCGTAATTACCCGTATGCAAACGGCGCGAATATCTTGGGATATCTCTCAGAGGTAACACGTGAGGAAATTGATCAGGATAGGTTTTATAAACCAGGAAACAACATTGGCAGATCAGGAATCGAACGTTTTTATGAAAAAGAGTTGAGAGGTGTTAAAGGAATTAAATATGTTGTTACATCAGCTCTGAATAATGCTATTGAACCATATGCCGACGGGAAATACGATACCCTATCCAAGCAAGCAGATCCCATGAAAATGGGAATGGATATGATCATTCAAGCATACGGAGAAAGACTTATGCAGAACAAAAAGGGATGTATTGTTGCCATCGAACCTTCTTCCGGGGAAATTCTATCCATGGTATCGGCACCTTCATTCGACCCAAATTTGTTAGTCGGGAAAAGAAACATCGGTCTTAACTACCCAAAACTTGCTTTGGATCCAAACATGCCACTATTTCCCCGTCCTTTGCAAGCAGAATATCCGCCAGGTTCCATTTTTAAACTTGTACAATCACTTATTGGAATGCAAGAAGGCGTAATTGATGAGAATTCTGGTTTTGCATGCGATAAAGGCGTTGTTGGTTGTCATGGCCATGCCTCTGCAAGAAATATCCCTGAGGCTGTTCAATACTCATGTAATCCTTATTTTTATGCCGTTGTTCGAAGAATTATCCAGCAGAATAAAAAATCCAGCATTTTTGCGGATGCGGAAATCGGATTAAACCTTTGGCATAAATATATGACCAGTTTCGGATTGGGAAAAGAATTAGGAGTGGATGTTTCCGGTCAGCGACCAGGGTTAATACCAAATTCGAAATATTACGACAAATGGTATGGACATCATCAATGGGCTTTCTCAACTATTCGTTCAATTTCAATCGGTCAAGGAGAGGTAAAACTTACCCCAATCCAAATGGCAAATATAGCCGCAATTATAGCCAACAAAGGATGGTTTTACACTCCTCATTTTGTTAAGTCGATAGGAAGAAAAGGTCCTTTACAAGAATACTCAAAGAAACATTATACCATGGTTGACTCAAAGCATTTTCATCCAGTAATTGAAGGAATGAGGCGCGTAGTAAATGAAAATGGTGGTACAGCAAGAATGGCGAGATTAGATAACATTACAATTTGCGGAAAAACAGGAACCGTTCAGAACCCACATGGAGAGGATCATTCAGTTTTTATTGCATTTGCTCCAATGGATAAACCAAAGATTGCAATAGCCGTGTTTGTCGAAAACGCCGGTTTCGGAGGGACATGGGCGGCACCTATCGCAAGTTTAATTATTGAGAAGTATTTAAAACGAAAAATCAAGGATAAAGCAAAAGAGCAACGTATTTTGGATGCGAAATTATCTAACTACAAAACAGTTTCTGAATGAGAAAGGATGAAACTTTAATATCTCACTTAGATTGGCCATTATTCATCTCATTTATTTTGATGTTGATCATGGGTTTGGCGACGGTTTATTCGGTCGCGTATAATCCAGAAAATCCAAGTTTATTTAGTTTTGATGAAAAATATGGGAAACAGGTTATTTGGCTTGCTGTGGCCTTGTTTTTAGGACTTCTCGTTTTTCTCATCGATTCAGACATATATCGAAAATTCGCATTTCCCATTTATCTCGTCACTCTAAGTCTGCTTGTTGTAGTTTTATTTATGCCCGCTATTAATGGTGCTCATGCTTGGATAGGTGTTGGTTCTATGGGAATTCAACCTGCAGAGTTTGCTAAAATTTCATCTGCACTTCTTCTTGCCAAATATATTAGTGGATTGAGTGTAAAGCAACAAAACACAAAAAATGTAATGGGTGCAGCTATGATACTATTGGTGCCGATGGCTTTGATATTATTGCAACCAGATGCCGGAACATTTGTTGTATTTACCTCTTTTCTTTTTGTGATGTACCGCGAGGGACTAACCTTTGACCCTATAATTCTTGGAATCATCAATTCTTTCCCAGGTGTTCGATTTAAAGAAACGTGGGTAGGAAGTCATTTCATTCCAATTATGTTTGTGGCTATTTTTCTATCAGTTGTTACACTGCTCTTAAGTAACGTCATTATAACGATTCCATTTATGCCTGAAACTCAAATTCCTGGCTCAATGGGCGTAATTTTAACCTTATTATTATTCGGAATCGTTTCATTGCTTATTATTCGAAGATTCGGAACAAAACGAGATCGAGCCAGAGCAACTGTAATTGTTGCACTTGGGCTTGTTTTGGGAGGAGGTTTATCGTTGGGAGTTGGAGCTGGATTCAATAGTTTAGCTCCCCACCAAAAAGACAGAATTGAGTTATTCCTTGGTTTGAAAGAGGATCCAAATGGAAAAGACTACAATCGACATCGAGCTATGGCAGCAGTAGGTTCAGGAGGGTTAATTGGTAAAGGATATAATAAAGCCTCGGTGTCCAGTGTAGAGAGTAATCACGTTCCTGAAAGCGAAACAGATTTTATTTTTTGTCCTTTTGCCGAAGAGTGGGGATTCATTGGAACATTATTCTTGATAATTCTATATATGTTTATGTTGATTCGAATAATTATAATTGCGGAGAGGCAAAGAGCATCCTTCAATCGAATTTACGCCTATTGTGTAGGAATGATTCTGTTTTATCACTTCGCCATAAATATAGGAATGAACATTGGATTCGCACCTGTTATCGGAATTCCTTTACCATTTTTTAGTTACGGAGGTTCATCCATGATGTCATTTAGCGTTATGATGTTTATTTTGTTAAAACTTGATAGCCAACGTAAGGATGTTTTAAGATAATCTTTCTAACTTTAACCTACGAAATAAGCTAGAATTTGAATCATCCAAAACAAGTATTCGATTTTTTGGTGATTTTTCATTGAAAGCTTGACAGATAATAAAATTAAAACAATTTATTTCTTATGAAAACCAATAATACAGGACTAAACGAAGAAGAAAAAAGGAAGTATACCAAAATATTTTGGGGTATTTCCTTATTCCCGTTCCTTTTTGTTACTGGTTTGATTCTTTTGCAATCTGAAAGTTCTTTACCTCCAGTTTCCATGCTTGACAATCCACCTGAATTGCAGGCTTCATTAATCATTGCTAAAAAAAGCGTTCGAGAAGACACAATTATTGGAAGCTTTTGGCAAGTAAATCGAACAAGCGCTAAATACAGGGACATTTCTCCCTACGTTTTTGATGCTTTAATCTCTACTGAGGACGAGCGTTTTATAGACCACTCTGGTGTGGATTTTCGTGCCATCGCTCGTTCATTCTCAAGTTTCGGAAGAGCGGGGGGAGCATCCACTATCTCACAACAATTGGCAAAACTCCTTTTTACGTTAAAACAACGCGAGGATGAAGAATTGGCTAAAGCAAGCGGAGAATCTATCAACTTACCTTTGAGTGGTTTTTTTGGTAAGTTCCGAAGGTTGAACGAAAAAGCTAGGGAAAATATTATTGCTAAACGATTGGAGGAACGTTTTACAAAAGAGGAAATAATTACGATGTATCTCAACCAATTTGATTTTCTCTATAATGCAGTGGGAATAGAAAATGCTTCCAAAGTTTATTTTAATAAAAAACCGGGGCAACTTACTAAAACAGAGGCAGCAATGTTAGTTGGAATGTGTAAAAATCCAGATTTATATAATCCATACAAATACAAGATTAGGAATTATCGCAGAAAAATAGCTGATAATGAAGGGATTTCCATGTCTCAAGTGACAAAAGATCAGATCTTAGAATTGAGAAACAAAGATTCTATAAGGGCTTTGGAAAGAAGAAACCAAGTATTATTCCAATGGTTGAAAAACAGTAACTCCAATAATGAAGGAATTAAGAACAAATTAACCAAGGAAGAATACGATGCTTTAAAAACCGAGCCTCTGGTCATTCGATATACCTCTTTGGATCACAAGGAAGGAATTGCTCCTTATTTTAGAGAGTCACTTCGTAAAGAAGTAACTGAAATTCTCACTGCTAAAAACAGTGACGGAACTTACAAATATGTTCGCGAAGATGGACGACCTTTTAATATTTATCAGGATGGGTTGAAAATCTACACTACAATAAATCCTGCTTTACAACGACACGCGGAATACGCAATGCAAAAACACATAAAAGAGGATCTTCAACCTGCCTTCGACAACAATAATCGAGGTTTAAAAAATTATCCTTTCTCAAATTCCATAGACCAATCTATGGTTAACCAAATTATGGATAATGCGAGAAAGTCAACTGGTAGATATAAAAATTTGGTTTCTCAAGGATTTTCAGATGAGGAAATAATGAAGAATTTCAATACCCCAGCTCAAATGAAAGTATTTACATGGAAAGGGGAAAGAGATACAATGATGACTCCCAACGACTCAATACGTTATTATAAAGCATTTTTACATTCAGGTCTTATTTCCATTGATCCAAGAACGGGATTTGTAAAGGCTTGGGTTGGAGGAGTTAATTTCAAGCACTTTGGTTACGATCACGTAAGATTAGGGAAAAGACAAGTTGGATCGACTATCAAGCCTTTCGTCTATGCTGCTGCATTATCAATGAAAGTTGTAAATCCGTGTACTACTTTTTCTCCTGGTGAATATTGTGTTGATTTAGTTGACGATAAAAATAAAGTAGTTGGACAATATTGCCCTCAAGGAGAAGCGGCTGGTTCAGTTAGACAAGGATTAGCTATGTCCTCTAATCCAACTACGGTAGCGGTAATGGCTAAGATGGGGAAATTCAATCCTGTAAGTAAGACTGGAGGGCCATACATTATTGAAAAACTATTGAAACAAGCTGAAATTACGCTTAATAAAAATGATGTTGTTCCTTCCATGTGCCTTGGAAGTATGGATTTATCGCTTTATCAACTCGTAGCGGCGCAATGTATTTTTGCCAATAGTGGTAAATATATCCGACCAACTACAATTGAACGAATTGAAAGTCAAAATGGAAAAATTATTTATCAAGCACAAGAACATGAAGAGCAAGTAGTCAATTCAACAGTGGCCTATGAAATTCTTAAAATGATGAAAGGAGTTATTCAGGGTGGCACAGGTTCAAGCCTTAGAAGTGGGAAATACGGAAGCATCCCTCCAACTGCAGGTAAAACTGGTACAACCCAAAACAATTCGGATGGTTGGTTCATTGGAATCACGCCAGAATTAGTTACAGGAGTCTGGGTAGGAGCTGAAGACCGCGCTGTGCGTTTCAGAAGCATGAATTGGGGTCAAGGGGCAAGAATGGCACTGCCGATTTATGGTTATTATATGAATAGAGTATATAAAGATCCAATTATCGCTTTAACCACTCGAGATTTCGATATTCCAGATGACTATGATTCAGAGGCATATGACTGCACTGAAGCCCCCGAACCCGAAACAGTAGATGATTCAGAAATTCCATTTTTTTAGCATATGAACAAACAAGTAAAAAATGTAGAGGAGGCGTTGGTCGGAATCCAAAATGGGATGACCCTAATGTTGGGTGGATTTGGACTCTGTGGAATTCCCGAAAACTCAATAGCACAATTAGTTAAACTTGGCGTTAAAAATTTAACCTGCATAAGCAACAACGCCGGTGTCGATGATTTTGGTCTCGGTTTATTACTCCAAACCAAGCAAATCAAGAAAATGATTTCAAGTTACGTCGGGGAAAATGATGAGTTTGAGCGTCAAATGCTCTCAGGTGAATTGGAAGTTGATTTAATTCCTCAAGGCAGTTTGGCCGAACGTTGTCGCGCTGGAGGAGCCGGAGTCCCTGCTTTCTTTACACCTGCTGGATACGGAACCGAAGTTGCAGAAGGAAAAGAAGTTCGTATTTTCAACGGTAAACCTCACATTCTTGAAAGCGCATTAACTGCTGATTTTGCTATAGTAAAAGCATGGAAAGGTGATACAGAAGGTAATTTAATTTACCGTGAAACTGCAATGAACTTCAATCCTATGATGGCAATGGCTGGAAAAATTACCGTTGCCGAAGTTGAGGAATTGGTTCCGGCTGGTGAATTAGATCCTAATTTCATTCATACACCTGGTATTTTTGTTCAACGAATTTTTCAAGGTGAAAAGTTTGAAAAGCGCATCGAGCAACGAACAGTTAGAAAACGAGTTTAAAATTTGAAAATGGTCTAATTTG
>JACCDP010188435.1_pt1 | contig 14856 bp, 14 predicted proteins | sample 7445841 | NCBI WGS metagenome assembly JACCDP01 (sample SAMN15323441, study PRJNA562643) | freshwater metagenome | isolation source: river surface water | place: USA:Blue River Watershed | collected 2017-08-17 | reverse complement strand
AAGAAAATCCAGCTCTCGTGAGAAGAAACTGGATTTTCGTGCGCCCCCCGGGACTTGAACCCGGAACCCACTGATTAAGAGTCAGTTGCTCTGCCGATTGAGCTAGAGGCGCGTGCTGGCGAAACCGCACAACGATTCCCAAGAATAGCAGATTTTCATTGGCAGGCGGCAACCATGGTCTGTTCAGCAACTGTTCAGTTTCGCTGGCTAAACTCGGGGTATTCACCCAAACCACGGAGGTTCAGATGACCACTGAAAGACTCGAAGAGGGCAGCAAAGCTCCAGCATTTACGCTGTCTAATCAAGACGGCCAGAAAGTCAAACTGTCTGAGTTCAAGGGCCAGAAGGTAATCGTCTACTTCTTTCCTGCTGCATCTACCCCGGGCTGCACCAAAGAGGCCTGTGACTTCAACGAGAATCTGAACCCGCTCAAAGCCGCCGGTTACACCGTGGTCGGGATCTCGAAAGACCCGATCAAGAAACTCAAGAAGTTTCACGAAGATCAAGACCTGAACTTCAACTTGCTCAGCGATGAGTCGCTCGATGTGCACAAACTCTATGGGTCATACGGAGAGAAGATGCTCTACGGTCGCGCCTACGAGGGCGTGCTTCGCTCGACCTTCGTGATTGACGAAAAGGGCAAGGTCACGCTGCCGCTTTACAACGTCAAGGCAACCGGTCACGTTGCCATGCTGCGCAAGCAGCTGGGCATCTAAAGATCAGTCGCGATCTATCTTTTCGTCGGTTAGTTCGACGACTCGCTTGTTGAACAAAAAGTAGAGTGCAACGAAAGCCGTGACGAGCAGCCATACCCCAAAGTAATATCCCAAGACTTCGCCGGTGAAACTGTTCCAGGCAATTGCAATCTGGATGAGTTGCCAGAACACCGCCGCACTTCTTGCCCAGCGTTTGCGAAAAACGAGTTGTCGCGAAACAAAAAACAGAAACGCGGCCGTGCCACCGATTACGACGCAGAGTGCAATCAAGGTGCCGACTAATTTTGCATCGGTCAAGAGAGCCACTACGAAGAAAATCGTAACCACTGAGGTAGCAAGAGCCTCTGCGAAAATCACCATTACAGCAACACGTAGTTGCCACGCAAGGGCTAGAAATCGGGCTTTTAGGGTCATTTATCCTCGTTTTGGGTATTGCCAAAAGGGGTCGATTGTGAAACTATTTTCGAAGGAAAACATCACCTCGAACCCGCTCAATAAGCGTAGGTCAATGGGGTAAAAATGGCAGTTTTAGAGGACAACCATATATGGACATGCAGTGGCTCAACGAATCTCGTTGCCTAACCGAAGACCCGGAACTCTTCTTTCCGATCGGCAACACCGGCCCTGCAGTTGAACAAATAGAGCAAGCTAAAGCAGTTTGCCGCGAGTGCCCAGTATCCACCCTCTGCCTCGAGTACGCCATCAAAGAGAACCAAGACACCGGTGTCTGGGGCGGCCTAAGCGAAGACGAGCGCAAGTCACTGAAGCGCAAGTACGCTCGTGCCCGTCGCGCTAGCTAAGCCAAAGAATTGAAAGAACCCGCCCTCGAGGCGGGTTTTTCTTTAACCGACCGGCAGCGAAATAGAAACCTTAGTTCCGCCATCGCTTGGCGAGAACCAGCGAATGGTGCCTCGAAGCTCGCCCTCAATCAAGGCGCGAACAATCTGAGTGCCAAGGCCAACGCCTACTTCGCCGTCTTTCAAACCAACCCCGTTGTCTGAAACCGTTATCTCTAGTCGCTTGGGATTGCGCACGGCATTAACCAAAACCAATCCGCTACGATCGCCCAATCCGTGTTCGATTGCGTTGGCAACAATTTCGGTTAGCGCGACCGCTAGCGGTGTTGCGATCTCGCTGCGCAACTGACCGAATTTGCCATCGACAACAGTGCGAACCGAAGTGTTGTGACTCGCTGCCAACTCGCCGGTGAGTTGTAAGACTCGATCAAAAACTTGGTCAAAATCGAGATCTTGATTGACTCCCTCAGACAGGGTGTCGTGCACCAGTGCAATCGCTGAGACGCGGCGCATCGCCTGGTCGAGTGACTCACGCACCTCGCTGCTCTCAGAACGTCGAGACTGCATGCGCAGCAGACTCGAAACTGTTTGCAAATTGTTTTTCACCCGGTGATGAATTTCACGGATGGTTGCGTCTTTCGTTATGAGCTCACGTTCTTGACGCCTTAGCTCGGTGACATCGCGGCAGAGCACAAGCGCACCCACTCGCCTGCCATCGGCTTTAAGCGGAATTGCGCGAAGCGAAAGCGTGAGCGCTTCAGACTCGATGTCACAACGCCAAGCCGCTCGACCGGTTAGCACCAGCGGAAGCGACTCATCGATGTTGTTCGAGTCTTTCATCACCATGGTCGCCGCTTCGGCGAGCGAACGATCTTCGAGCTCGCCCTTGATGCCGAGACGGTTGAATGCCGAAATGCCGTTTGGGCTGGCAAAAATTACGTCGCCGTCTTCATCGAGGCGAATCAGACCGTCGTTTGCTCTCGGGGCACCGCGCTTCGAGCCGGTTGGTGAATTCAAATCGGGATACTGGCCGTGGGCAACCATCTCGAGCAGGTCGTTGGCAGCCCTCAGGTAGTTGATCGAGATCTTGTTCGGCTGAATTGTGGTGTCGATCTTGGTGTGCCTCGAGATGAACGCCACCGCCCGCTCGGATGGGCTTTGTTGGTCGCCAGAGACCAGCATGCGCACCGGCACGACCTCGAAACGAGACTGAATTCCGTCGAAAACCTCGCTTGGCAAGAAGTATGCCTCGCCGGTTTCGAATGCCTGGGCTAAGCCCGCACGCCACTGCTTGGGCGCTTCAGAGCCCGCGATGTCACGGTAAAACAGGGTTGGCGCTGAGGATGGCCTGGCGTTGCTCAGGGCGAAGAATTTGCCGGAGGCATTTCTGACCCAGAGTACGAGGTCGGCCATCGAAAGATCGGCGATTAGCTGCCACTCAGAGGTCAGCAGGTGCAACCACTCGATGTCGGCATGAACGCTGAGGCCATGCTTCTTCATGAGTTCGCTTAGGGTCGACACCTAACCGAGTTTAGCCACGCGCCGCCTGGTTTTTGAAGGCAGGCTTAGCAGATGACCGAGCACGAACTGGGCCACGGACTGCTTTGCACTCGAGTTTTTTCTCACCAGCGAAACCGGCACCCCCTCGCTCAGCGCGCGGGCGAACAGAGCCGAGTCTTCTTCGATGAACGCTGAAACTTCGAGTTCGGCAAATTCGCCCACTGACCTAGCAATATCTGCAGCCGCTCGTTTGCCCAGTTGGTCTTGATTAAGTCGATTCACCACCACGTGCACTTTTGCCTCGAGCTTAAGTTCTCGAAGTGCCGAACTCGCCCAGATGAATCTGTTGAGACCAACCACATCGGCGGTGGTCAATACCACAACGTGATTTGCGCAGGCCAGCGCCGCGAAGGTTGCCGAGTTGCGTTCGCTAAGTAGCCGAGCATCAACCAGCGAGTGCTCGAGCGACGACGCAACATCGACCACGACGAATTCGAACCGTTCTCGCGCAAACCGCAGGAGCGCTCGCATGCTCTCGAAGCCGAGCTCTGGCCAGCGATTCACCATGGTGAGGCCCGCCAAGACTTTGAGATTCTGTTTTGGCAGTTCGTAGTCGAGCAGCAGTTTGTCGAAGCTTTCAGAATCTAGCTGCCCCTGCGTCTGCAGCCTGATTGCCGCGCTCAATCCGGAATAGTTTTGATCAAAGCCAAAGAGCTGCACGAGCGACGGAGCGTGAACATCGGCGTCGACCACTAGAACGCTCTTGCCAGCCTTGGCCAACTCGCAGGCGAATGCGGATGCCAGCGAACTGCGACCGGTAGAGCCCGCGGCAGACCAGACCACGACAATTTGACCATCAACGATTGCCGACGACACCGATGAACCCGCCGTCTGCGCTGGCCAACATTAGCGCTGGCAAATCTGTTGGCGACACCGCAACCTCTAGTCGCAGCGCGTCGGCGGCGAAAGTCGAGTCGCCGTTTGGTCTCGAGATTGAAAGCACCTCGAGCGCCGTGCCGACTCGCTGAGGCACGGATGCCCCCTGGCCAGCCGACTTTGCCACAAACCACACGTCGACTCGCGACCCGGCCCGAATCGCCTCGGCGATGGGCTGGGTTGGCAGCAGAACCAGCGCCTGGCGGCTATCGAGCGAGCCCAGAGCCGAGAACGGCAGGAGCTCGCCCCTTCGCAGCGCTTGGGCTATCGAGGTATCTGGCAGCAGTTCGCGCAGGTAGACGCGCTCATCGAGCTCGACGGGCATCAGCTCGAAGTCGGTGGCGGTGAGTTGAGCGCCTGAGGGTAGGTCGCGTTTAGCAACCAGAAACTCCTTGAGTGGTTCGGTGCGATACATCGAAAACAGCATCGCCAGGGTCGCGGCAAGCAGGGCCACGGCGAGAACTACCAACGTTTTTCGACTGGCGAGCACCGAGGTCTTCGATCTCATCGATTTCTCCAATCGCTCAGCTCTTGCGCGTCTTGGGCTTCGAGAATTGCCAACCAGTCGAGGCTTGCCAGCGCAATCGCCGAGAGCGGATTCGAATCGGCCGAGGTTAGATAAAAGGCAAGACCACCTTCGGCGCCGGTGAGCGCGGCCGCAAAACTCGGCGAGCCAGAAGGTTTGAATTCGGCAGCGAATGGCGGATTCATTTCGGAGACGAAGTTCTCAAATGAGCCGGTGCGTTTTCGCAACCTGGGCAATTGCGAATCTTCGTCGATTTCGAAGCGAAGTTGCGACAACTTCGATTTGCCGAAGCACATCCATGCGTTTATTTGCCCATCAAAACCCACGACAAATTCGCCGCCGAGAATCGGTGCGGCTAATCGAAACTCTTGATTCGCAACGGTTAGTCGCAGTCTGGTGCAGAGCGCGAGTTGTCTTCGAAATTCCAAGCATCGGTTGTCAACAGCAAACTGTGCTTCGAGATCTTGAAAGATAGCTTCTTGGGTCATGACTGCATTATTGACTCACCTCTGACACTCACCAAAAAGTTATCCACAGTGCGAAGTTTTCTGTTTACCGCTCAAAGCTTTCGCAATAGCGTCTTAGCACCAAGCCAGATTGGATGGGGGAAAGAATAGATCATGAAAGAGAACGAGATCCCAAAAGTTAGCAAGCAAGCAACGCCAAGAGGTAGAAAACCAAGAGTCGTAAAGAACAAACTGCAAGAAGCCGACTATTTCGGCGAGCAGTATTGCCGAACTGCAGATTTAGAGAGCCCAGAGAAACTGCTCAGAATGTTGGCTCCGGCGGTGGTTGAAGTGATCGCCGGGGTGCGAAACATCAGTCAACTAGCAGCGCACCTCAGCGAAGACGTATACACGCGCCTGCGAGATAGATCCGTGAAGGTGGCTCAAGAGCGAGCCAAGCGCGGCGAAGAGATTAGGGCACCGCAGCTCAGGGTTGGCAGCATGAAAAAGCAGGAACCCAGAGACGGAGTTGTCGAGTCGGTTGTTTTGGTGCAATCGGCAACCAGAACCCGAGCGGTAACCATCAGGCTAGAAGGCATAAACCGACGCTGGCGAGCAACCTCGGTTTCGGTCATCTAGTTTCTGAAGAAAGAGCTGCCCTTGCCAGACTTGTCGTCTGGTTTCTTTGTTGAGCCCTGCTGAATCTCGGCGCTGCCGTCTTCGCTGGGTGAGGTGTAGGTGAGCTTCTTGACGTCTGGCTTGACCTGCTGCACTGCCTCGCCGGCCTGAACCTGAACCTCGATGTTGAACATGAAGCCAACGGCCTCTTCTTTGATAGCGCCCATCATCTGCTGGAACATGCCGTAACCCTCGCGCTGGTATTCAACCAATGGGTCACGCTGCGCCATCGCACGAAGTCCGATTCCCTCTTTGAGGTAATCCATCTCATAGAGGTGATCGCGCCACTTGCGGTCGACAACCGAGAGAACTACGCGTCGCTCTAGCTCGCGCATGGCTGCCTCGCCAATCTGAGCGGTTCTCTTTTCGTAGGCGACCTTGGCGTCTGAAACCAACTCGCGGGTTAGCCACTCGCGAGTCAGTTTGTTGCGGTTGCCGGCCTCGGCCAAAACCTCAGAGATTTCAAGGCCAACCGGATAGATGGTCTTCAGGTCGTTCCAAAGCGCGTCGAGATCCCAATCTTTTCCGGTGCCCTCAACGATGTGCTGGTTGACAACATCCGTGACAACATCTTGCAAGAAGCCGGCAATTCTCTCTTGAATGTCGTCGCCTTCGAGAATGTGCCTGCGGTCGTTGTAGATCGCATCGCGCTGACGCGACATGACATCGTCATACTTCAAAACGTTCTTGCGAATCTCGGCGTTTCTGCCTTCGACCTGTGACTGTGCACTCTGGATGGCGCGGCTAACAATCTTCGATTCGATTGCGGTGTCGTCTGGAACACCCGGACGGTTCATCATGGTGGCAGCTGCACCCGAGTTGAACAAACGCATTAGGTCATCGGTTAGCGAAAGATAGAAACGCGATTCACCGACGTCACCCTGACGACCCGAACGACCACGCAACTGGTTGTCGATTCTTCGCGACTCGTGACGCTCGGTGCCGAGAACGTAAAGACCACCGGCTGCGAGCACCTGCTCGGCGTCAGCGGCAACCTGTGCCTTGATCTTTTCGAACTCTGCGGCCCAAGCCTGCTCGTATTCCTCTGGGGTCTCTTCGGCGTTGAGACCACGCTTGTTCAGCGCCTCGACGGTAAGAAACTCGGCGTTACCACCGAGCATTACGTCGGTACCACGACCGGCCATGTTGGTGGCAACGGTTACGGCACCGAGGCGACCGGCCTGGGCAACAATTACGGCCTCGCGCGCGTGGTTCTTGGCGTTTAGAACTTCGTGGCGAATTCCGCGCTTAGAAAGCAACTTCGAGAGGTATTCGCTCTTCTCAACCGACGTGGTTCCGACCAAAATCGGCTGCCCCTTGGCGTGACGCTCGGCGATGTCTTCAACCACCATGTTGAACTTGATCTCTTCGTTCTTATAGATCAGGTCTGGCTGGTCGATGCGAATCATCGGGCGGTTGGTTGGAATTGGCACGACACCCAGCTTGTAGGTGCTCATGAACTCGCCAGCTTCGGTCTCTGCGGTACCGGTCATACCGGCAATCTTCTTGTAGAGCCTGAAGTAGTTCTGCAGAGTAATGGTTGCAAGAGTCTGGTTCTCGGCCTTAATCTCTACGCCCTCTTTGGCTTCGATTGCCTGGTGAACACCTTCGTTGTAACGACGACCGGGGAGCATACGGCCGGTGTGCTCATCGACAATCAACACCTCGCCATTCATGACCACGTAATCTTTGTCGCGCTTGAAAAGCGCAATCGCCTTTAGCGAGTTGTTCAAGAAAGAAATCAGCGGAGTGTTTGCCGACTCATAGAGATTGCTAATGCCTAAGTAGTCTTCGACCTTCTCGATTCCCGGTTCGAGAATTCCGACGGTGCGCTTCTTTTCGTCAATTTCATAGTCAACAAGTGGCTGCAACTTAGCCGCGATGGTTGCGAATTCGCCAAACCAGCGGTTTGCTTCGCCAGCTGCTGGACCCGAGATGATTAGCGGCGTGCGAGCCTCATCGATAAGAATCGAGTCAACCTCGTCGACGATGGCATAGAAGTGACCGCGCTGTACGAGATCGGCTTTATCCCAGGCCATGTTGTCGCGCAGATAGTCGAAGCCGAACTCGTTGTTGGTTCCGTAGGTAATGTCGCACAGGTATTCAGCGCGACGCTGAGCCGGGTCTTGACCGGCAAGGATGCAGCCGGTGGTCATGCCGAGCGCGCGGAAAACGCGGCCCATAAGTTCACTCTGGTAGTTGGCCAAAAAGTCGTTGACGGTAACGATGTGCACGCCGCGGCCAGCAATGGCGTTTAGGTAGGCGGCAGTTGTCGCCACCAATGTCTTACCCTCACCGGTTTTCATTTCGGCGATGTTGCCTAGGTGAAGTGCTGCACCACCCATGATCTGAACGTCGTAAGGTCGCATTCCGAGGGTGCGCTTTGAAGCCTCGCGAACCGCAGCGAAGGCCTCTGGAAGCATGTCGTCTAGCGACTCCCCGGCGGCGTAGCGCTCACGCAGGCTGTCGGTTTCAGCGCGCAATTCGTCATCGGTTAGCGAGCTGAATGACTCTTCTAGGGTGTTCACAGCGTTCGCATAGTTTCGGAGTTTGCCGAGGATTCGGCCTTCTCCGGCGCGCAGCACCTTGTCGAGAATATTTGCCAAGATTGAGCTCCAGACGAGTCGATTTGAATAACTTAGTCAATCTTAGGCGAGCCTCAAGGCGCAACCTGAGAGTGCGCTGGATGTGGGCTGGGTTCATGCCTGCGCAGGGTTTCGGCCAGAGTCACGAACCCCGCAACCGACCCCCCTGCTGCCGAAACCGCCCTGGCAGCCTCGAACAGCGTTGCGCCCGTGGTGACTATGTCATCGACCAAAAGCACTCGTTTGCCAGACAGTCTCGAACTCGCAGCCATCGAACCTGCGAGGTTGGTCTGGCGTTCAGAAATCGATAGGGCGGCTTGATCTGCGACAGAACGAACAAACCAGATGGCCGATTTCATGTGCACCAAGTGCCAACGCCCGGCCACCCGCTGGGCAACGAGCTCGGCAGGCACGAAACCTCGTTTCGCAAAGTTTCCCTTTGCGCTTGGCGCTGCAACGACTACGTCGATCGGCCAAGAAGACTCGGCAGGCAAAAGCGCATCGACCAAGGCGCGCGCAACTGCAAATTGATTTTGTTCTTTGAAAGCCGACATTGCCTTCGAGACATTCTCATCAAGAATCGAGAGCGCTATTCCAGATAGCCAGTTTTGCGTATCATGCGCATCGTTGCGAACTACTGAGCGCGGTTTATGACGACGCAGGCAAACGTGACAGTAAACCGAGGGTGGCGTTGAGCACTCCGCACAGTTTGTTGGCAAAAGAAGATCGAGCAAAGAATCGAAGACAGGCATGCATCAGGTTTAGCGCGCGCAACAATGGCGCGTTCGAATTGCTAACCAGAAAAGTGAATTGCCAAAATGTCTTTGGCGATTTTTATCCAGGTGAGCGAACGAAGCAAGCTAAGTTCTTGATTCGAATCAAGCGCGTATGCGGGAGCGGCCGAACCGTTGGAAACCGTGGCTCTTGCATCTGCGACCGGAGCGAGACGCTTTGGTTGCCCACCAATCTTGAGATACAACGGATAGGTGAGACCTGAATCTAGACGGGAAATCGTGGCCACAGTGGTTTCATCGATGAAGGCGACCGTTCCCGCTGGACGTTCGGCCAGACCAAGACGAATAGGCGTTGAGAGTGCAACCGGTGCGCCATTCTCGTCACGCACGATAGCTGAAACGTAGATTCTGGCCGAACCCGGATAACCAAGTAGAAAAGCTATGCGGCTGCCCTCACGCGAAATAGAAAAACCAAGGTGTTCGGCCTGGCCAAGCCAGCCCAGAGTGGCGAAGCGCTGGTTGCCGCTTGAATCGTGTGCCGTCAATTCTGAAGCGTTCAACGAGCCGAGCGTCCAGATGTATCCCTGCGGATCAATCACTGGCGCTAGCAGGTCTGGCCTCGAGTCGATGACCACGGTTTCAGACTTGCCCCCAACCAATCGACTCAAGCCGACGCCCTGCGGCCCGAGCAGCGCCAGCAGGGTCTGCTGATTGTTGATAGCGAACTCGTAGGCTCGCCAGGCTTTTGCGGCCTCGCTGGCTCTGGTCATCGGGGTCGCGTTAATCGAAAGCTGTCTAAATCCGTCGGCGGTCAACACGATCGGGTCTGGGTTATTGGCCAGCGATACCTGATATGGAAGATTGGTGATGTTTTGCGGAACACCATCGATCTTTATCTGAACTGCGAACACGCTTGGCAACTGGGTGAGCGTGGCGGTGAGCTGCACGAGCATTCTTTGGCGCTGAGAAACCGTGGTGCTGTTTGCTGAGCCATCTAGATCGACTATCGCAATTCCATCTTGAACCAATACCGAATCTAGAGCCAGCTGGGTTCCCATCGGGAAAGCAGATTTGACCGCATCGCGCAACCAGAAGTCGGGGCCTGAAAGCAAGGCCGAAGCCAGACGAGTTGAGGTTGAAATGCGAGTTGCGAACCAACGGGTATCGGGCACCAGGTAACGCTCTTGGTTGTCATAGAAGTAGAGCGAATAACTTCTGAATAGAACATCAAAAATCGGTCGAACCAAAACTGTGACGTTTGGCGCTTGGCTAATGCGCCACTCGCCGTTCTCAATCACAAACCTGAAGTTTAGAACGCGACTTATCGACGGAACCAACTCTTGATAGCGACCGAGTTCATCTACTCTTGCCGACGCTTCAAAGGTCACGGTTGCATCGTTCGTACCAGAGATGTTGACAACCGGTTTGGTGTTTCCCACGAGCAACTCGGCACTCGGGTTCCACCCCGACGCAATCTCACCGCTCAAATACTTTCGGGCAACCTCGTAGTCATTCTGCGGGCCGGTTGCAGCGTTGAGAAAGCCATCCAAGATTTCTTGCTGGGTTGCATCGACGGATGGATCGCTCGGCGAGTAGTAGAGGTAGTCGGAGCTCAACTCAGACTGAATGTCAGAGCCGACCCTAACTTCAGAGACGGTTGGCAGTTTGGCGCACGAGGTCAGGCTTAGCGCTGCGATGACCAACAGGGCCAGGGCCTTGAGAGAGTTAGGCTTCATCGCTCACCTGCTTCTTTCGCGGCGGCAGCGGCAGCGGAGACTGCGAGAAAACCGCTCCCTGGTAGCGCGGCAGGGTGAGCCTGAAGGTCGAACCCTCGTTTGGCTTCGCGGCTACCTGCAGCCAACCGGAGTGTAGATTGGCGTCTTCGAGCGAGATGGCCAGGCCAAGGCCGGTTCCTCCCGAGGTGCGCTTTCGCGCTGGGTCGGCTCGCCAGAATCGGTCGAACACCCGATCTAGCTGGGTTCGGGTCATGCCGACTCCCCTGTCGGTAACGCTCACCGCAACCGCGTTAGCGCCAGCAGCCACCGCAACAACAACCGGCTTGCCCTCGCCGTGTTCGACCGCGTTGGCAAGCAGATTGCGCAGCAAACGTTCGATGCGGCGGCTATCGAGCTCGGCTTCGATTGAGTCTGCTTGAGCCTCGAGCACAATCTCGCAATCCTTCTTCTGGGCCAGCGGCTCAATCGATGCGATTGCAGATCGCACAACCGCCAAGAGGTCGACCTTCTCGAAGTCGCCGGCGACGGCACCCGCGTCATAGCGAGAAATCTCAAGCAGGTCTTCAAGCAAAGTTTCGAAACGGTGGATCTGAGAGTTCATGGCTTCAGCACTGCGCTTGATTGGCGCTGCGAAGTCTTCACGGTTGTCATAAATCAGTTCGCCCGCAAGTTTGATTGTGGTGAGCGGAGTGCGAAGTTCGTGCGAGACATCTGACACGAATCGCTGCTGCATCTTTGAAATCTGTTCGTATTGCTTCAGCTGATCCTGCAGGTTGTCTGCCATGGCGTTGAACGAGCGACCAAGCTGCGCAATAACATCTTCGCCCTGCTCAGGAATTCGTTCGTCGAGCGCGCCTTCGGCAATCTTTTCGCTTACGCGCGCAGCGACACGCACCGGCTGAACAATTCGCGAGGTAACCCACCAACTAACCAAACCGATGATGAGCAAAACAATCAGGCCACCGATCACCAGCGTGCCCTGAACTAGATCGAGAGTCTCTTGTTCGCGCTGCAGGTCGTAAACCAGATACAGCTCATACACGCCGGCCAGCGGTATTTCGATTGGTGCTCCGACAACCAGACCCGGATGCGTGTTCGCATCAACCTTGAGTTCGGTGGCCTGGTAGACCAGTCGACCAGCGCTCAGCTGAACCTGGCTGCGAAGTGACTGGCTGATAACCGTGAGATTCAAGTCGCTAGAAATTGGGCTCTGCAGCAGGGCCGCGCTGGTTTGACCGGGGGTTCTGAGCAGCGCAACGAGGCGGGCCTGGTCTTGCGATTTGTTCTCAAGCCTCGGCACCACCGAGTTGATTAGCGACTGAAGGGCAACCTCGTCACTCGCGTTAGAGGCCGAGAAGGTGTTCTGCACGTCAACCACGGCTCGCTCAGACTCGTCGAGAACTTGATCCAGGCGGGTTTGGTAAAGGCCGTTTCCGATACCGAAAGAGAGAAATCCGCCGAGCACCACGAGCGCACCCATAGAAAGCGCAATTGTGGTGACCACCGCCCTGGCCTGCAAGTTTCTGCGAAGTAGACCGACGGCGCGCTCAAGAGCGCGTCTGAAAAACATTTAGTTAGCGCCAGCCTTGTATCCACGACCGCGAACGGTCGTCACAATTTGCGGATCGTCTGGGTTCTCTTCGATCTTTGAGCGCAGTCGCTGAATGTGCACGTTCACCAGACGGGTGTCGATCTTGCCCTTGAAGTCGCCCTCGTCGTTGAGGTTTTTGTGCAACCAAACTTTCTTCAAGAGCTCTTCGCGAGTGAAAGTGTGCTTCGGGTCTTCGGCGATGGTGAGCAGCAGGTTGAACTCGAGCGGAGTCAGCAAAATCTGCTTTGAACCGCGACTAACTTCGTAGGCCGAGACATCGATGGTCAGCGGACCAATCTTGACAACGGTGTTGTCGCTGCGCTCGGGCACATTCATCACAGCGGTGATTGTGCGAATAAGTTCTTTTCCGCCGTATGGCTTTTTAATGTAGTCGTCGGCACCAAAATCGAGAGCGCGCTCAACATCTTCAACCTCGGTCTTCGCCGAAGCCATAATCACAGGGGTGCTCGAAATCGAAACAAGTTCTTGCAGAATCTCGAGACCATCTTTACCCGGCAGCATCCAGTCGAGAATCACAACATCAGGCTTGCTTTCTTGAAAAACCTGCACAGCGTCTGCGCCCGAATCGCAGGTGACCACCGAGTGGCCGGCAATCTCGAGTGTGGTCTGGGCCATTTCAAGCATTAGCTTTTCGTCTTCGACGACGAGAATCTTCCAGCTCATTTGCTGCTCCTAATACCTGTAGTGCTCAACCTTGAATGGGCCGGTGGGCGAAACCCCGATGTAACGAGCCTGTTCAGAAGTAAGTTGGGTCAATTCAACACCCAAAGCGGCCAGGTGCAAACTGGCAACCTTCTCGTCGAGGTGCTTAGGCAATATGTGCACGCCAAGCTCGAACTGGTCGGTCTTGGTAAATAGCTCGATTTGGGCGAGCACCTGGTTGCTGAACGAATTACTCATTACAAAGCTCGGATGCCCCGTGGCGTTGCCAAGGTTCATGAGTCGACCCTCGCTGAGAATCAACACGGATCGCCCATTCGGCAGGCGCCACTCGTGCACCTGAGGCTTAATCTCTACCTTCTCGACACCCTTGATTTGCGAGATGCCGGCCATGTCGACCTCGTCGTCGAAGTGACCGACGTTGGCAACGACCGCGAGATGCTTCATCTGCAGCAGGTGCTCCGGGCGAATGATGTGGGTGTTTCCGGTTGCGGTGATAAAGATGTCGACGGTTTCGATAACTGTTTCGAGCCTGGCAACCTGAAAGCCATCCATGGCCGCTTGAAGCGCGCAAATCGGGTCAACCTCGCTGACGATTACGCGGGCACCCTGGCCGCGCATTGCCTCGGCCGAACCCTTGCCAACGTCGCCATAGCCGGCGACGAAAACGGTCTTGCCGCCGATGAGAACATCGGTAGCTCGGTTCAAACCATCTGGCAGCGAGTGACGAATTCCATACTTGTTGTCAAACTTCGACTTGGTGACAGAGTCGTTCACGTTAATTGCGGTGAACAAGAGTTCGCCGCGCTTGTGAAACTCATAGAGACGGTGAACACCGGTTGTGGTTTCTTCGGTTACGCCCTTGATCTCGGTTGCAATCTGAGTGAAGCGATTCGGTGATGCTTTCACCGAGCTGCGAAGCAATTCGAGAATCACTCCGTACTCTTCGCTGTCGTCTAGACCGGTCGGCGGAACCGAACCAGCCAATTCGAATTCGCGACCCTTGTGCACGAGCAACGTTGCGTCGCCGCCATCGTCGAGAATCATGTTTGGCCCGAGATAGCTCTTGCCTTCTGCCGCTGCTTCGCTCGACCAATCGAAGATGCGATCGGTGCACCACCAGTATTCGGTTAGCGTCTCACCCTTCCATGCGAAAACCGGAGTTCCGCTAGGAGCATCGACGGTTCCGTTTGGGCCAACGACAACGGCTGCGGCGGCTTCATCCTGGGTAGAAAAAATATTGCATGAGGCCCAGCGCACCTGCGCACCGAGAGCCACGAGGGTTTCGATTAGCACCGCGGTCTGCACGGTCATGTGCAGCGAGCCGGCGATGCGAGCGCCCTTGAGCGGTTGGCTGGCCGAGAACTCGGCGCGAAGGGCCATCAGGCCTGGCATCTCGTTTTCGGCGAGGCGAATTTGATGACGACCAGCCTCGGCAAGCGCTAGGTCTTTGACTCGAAAGTCGAATGTGGTTTCTTGGCGGCTCATGCCGTTTAGTTTAAGCCCGAATTAGAGCAAGAACTTCGTCACGGATGGCCCGCATGGTCGACTCATTGGCGGCCTCTAGGTTTAGGCGCACCAGTGGCTCGGTGTTCGAAGCGCGAACGTTGAGCCACCACCAGTTGTCCTGTGCCCCTGAAGACAGGGTGATGCCGTCAAACTGTTCGACCACAGCACGGCCCTCGAAGGCCTTCAAAATGCGGTCTTTTGCAGCCTGAACATCGCTCACGGTCGAGTTGATCTCGCCACTCAAGAAGTAAGGGTTGTATTGGCGGGCAAACTCGCTGAGTGGCTGCGACTGAGCGCCAAACTCGGCTAGCACGTGCATGGCAGCCAACATGCCGTTGTCGGCACCGAAGAAGTCTCTGAAGTAGTAGTGAGCCGAGTGCTCGCCACCGAATATTGCGTTGGTGTCAGCCATCTGGTCTTT
>JACCDP011155829.1_pt1 | contig 14863 bp, 17 predicted proteins | sample 7445841 | NCBI WGS metagenome assembly JACCDP01 (sample SAMN15323441, study PRJNA562643) | freshwater metagenome | isolation source: river surface water | place: USA:Blue River Watershed | collected 2017-08-17 | reverse complement strand
CGGGTTCTGTCCCCCCTTGCGGGAGGGACGGCCATCCATCTAGACCACCGATTGCTCGATGGCTCGAGCGATCAACCCGAGGACCCTGGCGGTGCGCCAGTTCCAGCCACAAGGGCTAAAGCGTCCCCCTATTTGACCTTGCTCCAGGCAGAGTTTGCCGCGTTTCACCCCACCGACAAGCCGAAGCTCGCGGTGGACTCGTCTCTGTGGCACTAGTCCGCGCCTCACGGCGGACGGGCGTTACCCGCTGCCTTGCACCTTGGAGCCCGGACTTTCCTCGAGCGAGCCCGAAGGCTCACTCGCGGCCGTCCGACCATCTCGCCGGAGGGGGAGTCTAGCGCGCCGCGACCTCCACGACGAGCCCATCGAAGCCGGCGAGCACCCCGCTGGGGAGGCGTGCGGACAGATCCTGGTAATCAAGATCGTGATCAAGGTGCGTCAGGATGGCGAGTCGCGGCCTGAGCGCACCGATAAGCGCGAGCGCCTCCTCCACGGTCTGGTGTGTCGGGTGTGGCAGATCGCGGAGCGCGGAGACGATCAGCGTGTCCAGGCCCAGCAGCCGCTCTCGTGAGGCTGGCGCCACGGCAGAGACATCGGTGAGGTACGCGAATCCACCGCTGCGCCAGCCGTGCGCGGGCCGTCGTCCGTGAATGAGCGGGATCGCCTCAAAGGCGCGACCGCCGAGTTGCACGTACGGTGTCGCCTCGACAAGTCGAAGTGACGGGATGCCGTGCCCCGGTGCGGTTCGTCCATCAAAGGCGTACTCCCATCTGCGCAAGAGCTCCGTGCACGTCTCGGGGGCGGCGCCGACATCCAGCACCTCTTCCTGTGCGTCGGTGTATGTACGCAGCTCATCAATCCCGCCAGTGTGATCAACGTGAATGTGGGTGATCAGCGCACCGTCAACTCGCGAGATTCCTCCACGCAGCGCCTGCTGGCGAAGATCCATTCCAGGATCAATCACCACCGAGCGGGATGTTGCGGTCGCGACGTCACGCCACTCTACGAGGAGCGAGCTGCGCAGCCGCCGATTACGAACGTCCTTTGAGATGCATACCTCGCAACGGCAACCTACCCTCGGAACGCCACGCGATGCCCCACTCCCAAGCATGGTGAGCGTGGTCGCGACTCCACTCGACAATCCATCTACGTTGAGAACGCCCTCGCGCGGGGAGGCGCCCCGCGATCGTGCGAGGTCATCTGGTCGGCGGACAACCCAGGCGGGTCCACCGCGAAGTGCACGGTCTAGCCCCTCGTTCGCAAGTGCATCGGCCTGGTGATTCTCTTCGCGCGGAACATGCACGGCACTCCACACAGCGAATCGCGCAAGTCGAGCGCGCGCTTCGTCGCAGAGTGGCGCCAGCTTCGCATCGCGCACGCGCCAGCGCCCATTCAGTTGCTCTACGACGAGCTTGCTATCAAGGAGAAGGTTGAGCTCGGAGGCTCCAAGTTCAGCGGCGAGCTCAATGGCGGAGATGAGCGCCTTCCACTCCGCCACGTTGTTCGTTGTGGTACCGATCGCCGCAGAAATCGTGGCGTCTGGCTGTGCCGAAGGGTGATCAGCGCCTTCGCGTGACGCGTCATAGAGCGCAACACCAATAGATGCTGGGCCAGGATTCCCTCGGCAGGCGCCGTCTGTTCGACCGATCAGCGCGCGCATTGCGCGCTAGCCGCGAGAGCCGATCGCCGTAGACACCTCGAGGATCGCCTTGGTGATGTTGATTCCACGAGGGCAGGCGTCAACGCAGTTAAAGGTTGTACGGCAGCGCCAGACGCCATCTTCATTGCTCAAGATCTCGAGGCGCTCCTCCGCTCCCTGATCACGTGAATCGAAGATGAAGCGGTGCGCGTTCACAATGGCCGCCGGCCCAACGTATTCAGGCTGAGCCCAGAAGCTTGGGCAGGAGCTCGTGCATGCCGCGCAAAGGATGCACTTTGTGGTGTCGTCATACACCTCTCGCTGCTCAGGTGACTGCAGTCGCTCCCCCGTCCCCTCCGGCTCGTCGGCAACCAGGAACGGAAGCACCGAGCGATACTTGCCGAAGAATTCGTCCATATCCACCACCAGGTCCTTGACCACGGGGAGGCCGGGGAGCGGTGCGACGCTGATGCTCTTCCCGAGCTGCTCAACGCGCACCTTGCAGGCGAGCCGGTTGCGCCCGTTGATCAAGAGCGCGTCAGAGCCGCAGACGCCGTGTGCGCACGAACGTCGGAAGGTGATGCTCCCGTCGCACAACTCCTTTGCCCGAGTGAGCACATCGAGCACGCGATCCATCGGCTCCACGGGGACTCGGTACGTCTCCCAGTGCGGGGCGGTGTCCTTCTCGGGGTCGTATCGCTGAATCTTTAGCTCAACATCCATCGGAGCACCTCTAGTAGACACGTGGTTTTGGCTCAAACTTCGTGATCGTCACCGGCTTGTAGTCAATCTTGGTTGCGGGAGAATCGCCAGCGCCGCGCCATACCAGCGTGTGCGCAAGGTACTTCTCGTCGTCGCGCTCAGGATAGTCCTCGCGGCTGTGCGCGCCACGCGACTCCTTACGCGCCAGGGCGGAGACGGCGGTTGCCTCGGAGGCGTCGAGCAGGTAGCCGAGCTCACGCGCCTCAAGGAGATCCGTATTGAAGACGCTCCCCGTGTCTTCGACGCGCACGCGCTGGTACTCACCCTTCAGTCGCTGGATCTCCTTTACCGCGTTGGTGAGGAGTGCCTCGTCTCGATAGACGCCGACGCCCTCCATCATGACGTCGGCCAGCGCGCGACGAATCTCTGCTGGGCGCACGCCCTCGGGCCGAGTTGAGAGGGCGAGCATCTCGTCACGGATGGCTCGCTCAGCTCCAGCAATGTGCGTTGGAGCGGTGGTGTTCTTGCAGATCTCAGCCATGCGCTTCCCCGCTCGCTTCCCAAAGACCAGCAGGTCTACGAGCGAGTTCGTCCCGAGGCGATTTGCACCGTGCACACTCACGCAGGCGACCTCTCCCGCGGCGAAGAGTCCTGGAACGACCGCGCCCGCGGCGTTTGCGATGACCTCCGTCTCGAGGTTCGTTGGCACGCCGCCCATCGCGTAGTGTGCCGTCGGTTGCACGGGGACCGGCTCGCTGATCGGCTCAACGCCTTGGTACACGCGCGCAAAGTCGGTGATGTCAGGCAGCTTCTCCTCAATGACCTTTCGCCCAAGGTGTCGCACGTCCAGGAAGACGTAGTCCTTGCCGTCAATGCCACGGCCGGCTCGGATCTCCTGATACATGGCCCGCGAGATCATGTCGCGAGGCGCCAGCTCCATCAACTTCGGCGCGTACGTCTCCATGAAGCGCTTCCCCTCGCCATTGAGTAGGTAGCCACCTTCTCCTCGAGCCGCTTCGGAGAGAAGGATTCCAATCCCGACGATTCCGGTGGGATGGAACTGATAGAACTCCATGTCCATCAGAGGAACTCCGTGGCGCCAGGCGAGTGCCATTCCGTCGCCCGCGAGCGAGTGCGCGTTTGATGTGACGCGCCAGGCGCGTCCATAACCGCCAGTTGCGAGGAGCACCGCCTTTGCGCGCAGCACGTGCAGTGAACCGTCAGCAATCTTGTAGCCCACAACGCCACTGCAGCGACCGCCCTGATCGGCACTGCCACCCTCAAAGAGGAGATCAACGACGTGGTACTCGTCGTAGAACTTGACGCCCGCCTTGATGCACTGCTGGTAGAGCGTCTGGAGGATCATGTGTCCGGTGCGGTCGGCCGCGTAGCAACTGCGTCGCACCGGCCCCTCACCGTAGTTGCGCGTATGGCCACCGAAACGGCGCTGGTCGATCTTTCCGTCTGGAGTGCGATTGAATGGGAGGCCCATGCGCTCCAACTCGATCACCGCAGGGATCGCCTCGCGAGCCAACACTTCGGCGGCATCCTGGTCGGTGAGATAGTCGCCACCCTTGATGGTGTCGAACATGTGCCACTCCCAGTGATCCTCTTCCACATTGCCGAGTGCGGCACAGACGCCGCCTTGTGCGGCGCCCGTGTGCGATCGCGTTGGATACAACTTCGTGAGCACCGCTGTTGGAACGCCTTCACGAGCGAGCTCGAGGGCAGCCCAGAGGCCAGCGCCGCCCGCGCCAACAACGATCGCATCTACATCAATCTGGCTCGCCTCTACTCGAAGTGCGCTACTCATTTCTCTTCTTAATCGAACGGCAGCGCGATGACAACTTGGGTGCCGAGGACAAAGAGGATTAGCGCGAGCAGGTAGAGCGCGCCAAGGGAGAGGCTGCGCACGCGTGACGGCACATAATCCTGCAGCACGGTACGCATGCCGAGGAAACCGTGAACGAGTACTGCCATCAACATTCCCCAGTCAAGTGCGCGGAGGGCAACGGAGTTCCATCGAGTCTGCCGCACCCACTCTGCACTCTGATCTGCAGGGTCAAAGACGAAGTGCGTCATTGAAAAGTGCGCCAGCGCAAGCACGAAGAGCGCGAGTGAACTGAGTCGAACGGCGTACCAGACGTACAGATCCACTTTGGATCCTGTAGGGCGGGGTCGTCCGGCGATTGAGTAGCGCGGCGCGCTCATCCCGCCACCTCCCAGATCGGCTTCAAGATGATGTAGGCGCCGGGGAGTCCAATCGCAAAGAAGACGATCCACACGATCCGCCACAGTTGTCGGTGATAAGCGGTGAGTGCGGGCCAGAAGTCCATCACCACGATGCGCATCCCGTTGAGTGCGTGATAGAAGAGTGCGGCGCCCAACAGGGTCTCCATCACGCGCCCTGGTGGGCTGGAGTAGATCTGGCCCAGGAAGTCGTATGCCTCAGGGTTCGCTCCAATCAACCAGATATCAATCACGTGAAGGATGATGAAGAGCCAGACGCCAATCCCCGAGATGCGGTGGAAGGCCCACGCGGCCATCCCCTCGCCGCCTCGGTAGGAGGGGTAGCTGCGAAGCTTCTGGGGCGAAGCGAGCGGTCCAGATCCTCGCGCCACGGGCATCTCCCCTCTGCTGCGGCCGGCGGCTGAGCCGCTCCGTTACCGCTCCCCCCATCCTAGCCGCGACGGTTGGGACCTGCACGCGTACACTCCCCCATGACAACTCGGGCGACTGCCCGTCAGCAGTAAGCGGAGGCGAGATGAAACTGCACGAGGCTGAGGCGCGTGAACTGCTCCGCCGTGCAGGACTACCAGTGCCAGACGGCGAGGTTGCAACTACCCCTGCCGCCGCGCGTGCAACCGCTGAGCGGCTCTTCGCCAGCGGCGCCGCACAGGTTGTCATCAAGGCGCAGGTGCTGGTTGGAGGACGCGGAAAGGCGGGTGGCGTCAAGCTCGCCGCCAACGCCGATGAGGCGGAGAAGATCGCTGCGCAGATCCTCGCCCTCACCATCAAGGATCTACCCGTGCGCCGCGTGCTCGTGGCCCCCGCGGCCGAAATCCTGCGCGAGATCTACCTCTCGGCACTCATCGATCGCAGCAGCCGCGGCATTCTGCTCATGGCGTCGGCGGCCGGCGGCATGGAGATCGAAGAGGTTGCCGCTAAGGATCCATCAGCGATCATCCGCGAGAACGCACACCCACATGCGGGGCTCCTCCCGTTCCAGGCGCGTCGCCTCGGCCTGCGCATCGGCGCACGCGGTGATCTGCTCAAGCAGTTCGTGGCGATAGCAACAGGACTTGTGCGCGTTGCGCGTGAATCTGACGCAGATCTTGTGGAGGTGAATCCACTCGCGGTCGTCCCAGCGCCTGACCTGCCTGGTGGTGAGCGACTCGTCTGCCTTGATGCGAAGGTCACCATTGACGACTCCGCACTTGACCGACACCCAGAGCTTGCAGCGTGGCGCGACGAAGATAGTGAAGACCCGATCGATCGTGAAGCGCGGGAGATGGGGATCGCCTACATCCGACTCGACGGCAGCATTGGTTGCATGGTGAACGGCGCAGGGCTTGCGATGACCACTCTCGACCTTGTGACACGTGCTGGCGGTACGCCAGCAAACTTCTTGGACATCGGTGGCGGTGCTCGCGCCGATAAGGTTGCCGCCGCCATGCGCATCATCCTTGCCGACAAGGGCGTCAAGGCGATCCTCGTCAACATCTTCGGTGGCATCACGCGCGGTGACGAAGTGGCGCGCGGCCTCATTGAGGCGCGTGGGCAGCAGGAGCGCACCGTTCCGATGGTGGTGCGCATCGTTGGCACCAATGCAAAAGAGGCGGCAGAGCTTCTCACCGCAGGTGGGTTTGCAACAGCATCAAGCCTTGATGAAGCGGCGGAGAAGGCGGTGGCTCTCGCCGCAGGAGGTGCGGCATGAGCATTCTGGTTGGGCCGCAGACACGTCTCGTTGTCCAAGGACTCACCGGTCGCGAAGGTGGCTTCCACGCCGCGCAGATGGCGGCATACGGCACAAAGATCGTTGCTGGCGTCACACCAGGTCGCGGAGGAGAGCGCGCACTTGATGACAGCGTCCCGATGTTTGACACCGTGATCGATGCGGTGCGCGAGACTGGTGCTAACACCAGCTGCATCTTTGTTCCAGCAGCAGGCGCGGGCGATGCGATCGCCGAAGCGGCCGAGGCTGGCATCAAAGTCATCTTCTGCATCACCGAAGGGATTCCCGTCCACGATATGGTTGGTGCGCTCGCAATCGTTCGCGCGCACGGCGCACACCTGATCGGACCGAACTGCCCTGGCGCAACCTCCCCGGGCGCAAACGGGAGCGGCACCAAGGTCGGCATCATCCCCGCGTCAATCCACCTCCCGGGTGACGTTGGCGTGGTAAGCCGCTCCGGGACGTTGACCTACGAAGCGGTGCAATCAATGACGGATGCGGGCATCGGTCAGTCCACCTGCCTCGGCATCGGCGGTGACCCGATCATCGGCACCACATTCCGAGAAGCGCTGGAGCTTTTCGCCGCAGACACGGCCACGCGCGCGATCGTCTTGATCGGCGAGATTGGTGGATCTGCCGAGGAAGAGGCGGCCGCCTGGGCTGCCGAGAACTTGAAGCACCTCCCACGCGTCGCGTTTATCGCTGGACGCGCCGCTCCAGAGGGGCGCCGCATGGGCCACGCAGGAGCGATCGTCTCCGGTGCCTCAGGGCGTGCGGTGGACAAGATCGCCGCACTGGAGGCGGCCGGCTTCAAGGTGGCCGGCTCCCCTACGGAGCTCCCACGCCTTCTGATCGAGGCTGGCTACAAGAAGGCGTAATCCAACCTCGCCGTCCGCGCACCGTGCGCTAGCGCGTTCGTAGTTGCGTTGGGTCTCCATAATCGAGTCGCTTCCACGCTGGGCCACCTGGCGCTTCAATCAACTCAACCAACACTCCGTGACAACTCTTCGGGTGAAGGAACGCGACCGGCCCCTCAACGCCTTCAACCGCCTCTGCGTTGATCAGTTGCACCCCCATCGCAGCAAGTCGCTTCAGCTCCCCATCAATATCGGCAACCTCGAGACAGAGATGATGGAACCCCTCTCCTTTTGACTCGAGGAAACGCGCGACACCACTGGTGCTGTTCGTAGGTGCCACGAGTTCGATCTTGGAGCCGCCAGCCGCAAGGAAAGCGATCCGCACCTCTTGCGAGGGGACATCGGCGATCTGCTCCAGGGGGAGCCCGAGCACCTCAGTATGAAACCTCACTGCAGCATCAATATCTTTCACTACCGTTGCCACGTGATGAATCCGTCCCTGTACCGGGAGTGCGCCAAGCTTGACCATGCGCTCACCACCGCTCACAGGACGAGTGACTCTCGATGCTCACCCCAGATCTCTCGGAGTGCACCAGCAATCTCACCGACCGTCAGACCCGCGTTCACACCGCTGATGAGGTGCGGCATCAGATTATCGCTGCCGCGTGCTGCCGATTTGATTGCGTCAAGTGAGGCTGTCACCGCAGCTGCGCTGCGCGAGGCGCGAAATTTCTCGAGCGATGCAACCTGCTCGCGCTCCCGCGCCGGATCAATGCGAGCGATGGGTGGCGTTGTTACCGCCTCGTCGACAAATTGATTCATGCCCACGATGATTCGATCGCCACGCTCGATCTCGCGCTGATACGCGAACGCGGCATCTTGGATTGCGCGCTGCGGGAAACCAGCAGAGATTGCCGCCACAGCCCCACCGAGACGATCGGTCTCGGCAATCAGGGAGAGCGCCTCCTTCTCAATGGCGTCTGTCAGCGCCTCAATCGCCCAGCTCCCACCGAGTGGATCTACGGTTCCTGCAACTCCCGCCTCGTGTGCGAGCACCTGTTGCGTGCGAAGTGCAAGGCGAGCCGACTCTTCGGTTGGGAGCGCAAGTGCTTCGTCTTTCCCATTGACATGCAAACTCTGTGCCCCGCCAAGGATTGCAGCGAGTGCCTGATATGCGGCGCGCACCACATTGTTGTCTATCGACTGCGCGGTGAGCGCAGATCCTGCGGTCTGCACATGGAATCGACAGAGGAGTGACTTCTCACTCTGTGCACCAAAGCGCTCACGCATCAGTCGCGCCCAGATTCGGCGCGCCGCGCGGAACTTTGCTGTCTCCTCAAGGATGTCTGTCCACGCCGCGAAGAAGAATGAGAGGCGTGGTGCGATCGTGTCGATCGCCATACCCCGCCCAACAGCCGCTTCGACGTAGGCGATAGCGTTCGCAAACGTGAAGGCGAGCTCTTGCGCGGCGGTCGCCCCCGCTTCGCGCATGTGATACCCGGAGATACTGATGGTGTTCCACTTCGGCAACTCGGTGCTACACCACTCGACCACGTCGGTGATCAACCGTAGCGAGGGTGTCGGCGGGAAGATATAGGTGCCCCGGGCGATGTACTCCTTCAACAGGTCGTTCTGCGTCGTTCCAGAGAGCGCCGCGCGCGAGACCCCCTGACGCTCGGCCACTGCGACATACAGTGCGAGCAGAATTGGCGCCGTGGAGTTGATCGTCATCGAGGTGGAGACCCGGTCGAGCGGGATGCCGTCAAAGAGCGCCTCCATATCAGCAAGCGAATCGATCGCCACCCCTACTCGACCCACCTCCCCCTCCGCCTCTGGGGCGTCAGAGTCGAAACCCATCTGGGTCGGGAGATCGAATGCGACCGAGAGACCCGTCTGACCTTGCTCAAGCAGGTAGCGATAGCGGGCATTCGACTCTTTGGCGGTTGAGAATCCCGCGTACTGGCGCATCGTCCAGAGCCGCCCTCGGTACATGGTCGACTGGACGCCTCGGGTAAACGGGTATGTACCGGCGGTTCCAACGGCTTCCGGCGGGCGCCCAGCGGCGCTCTCAGGGCCGTACTCCTGGCTGAGGGGGAGGCCCGAGCTCGTCGCGGTACGCGCCGTCTCCCGCTCCCCGTCTCCCGCCATCACGCCCTCCTCGTTTGTTACATCTGCAGCCGCCTTCGATCGTCCGCCGATTCTCCCACACCCCCACCTCGTCAGACAGCCTTCCCGAGGGCCCGCGCACAGACGGGGCACGCGCGCGCCGTCCGTGTGCGAAGACAGCGCGCACAGGCGGAGCTACGAACAAAGACAAGGGGGTAGGATGCGCATGGCGCACGAGGCGGCACACCGCCAGCGCCCGCGGAGGGGGTTTCATGGGCAGAGTCATTGCGGTCGCCAACCAGAAGGGTGGCGTGGGAAAGACGACCACGGTCGTCAACCTCGCTGGAGCACTCGCAGAGCGCGGTCTGAAGGTGCTCGCCATCGATATGGATGCCCAAGCGAATCTGACCGCAGGCCTCGGCTTCAATCTGGCCGACGTCTCCAAATCAACCGCCGACGTGCTTGTCTCGCAGGAGCGCTCACTCGCCCCCATCATTCTTCGCAGCGACTTTCCGGGGATCGACGTGGCTCCCGCCACCCTCGACCTCGCCTCTGCGGAGGTTGATCTTTTCAACGCCATGGGGCGGGAGTACGCGCTACGCGAAGCGCTTGAGGATGGCACACGCAGCGCCTATGACTACATCCTCATTGATTGCCCGCCAACGCTCGGCCTTCTGACCATCAACAGCCTCGTTGCCGCTGATGCGGTGATCGTCCCCGTGCAGGCGCAGTACTACGCGCTCAAGGGTCTGAAGAACCTGCTGAATGTGGTGAAGACGATCCACTCCAAACTCAACAAGGACCTTGTGATCCTCGGCCTTCTCCCCACCTTCGTTGATCAGCGGACTGTGCTCGGCAAGGAGATGCTGGCCGAGATGCAGGGGTATGCAGACGCACCCGTCTTCAAAACGATCATCGGATCAACGGTGCGCCTTGGTGAAGCACCGCTCACCGGAAAGCCGATCACGGTCTACGCTCCGGTCTCGGATGCGGCGGAGATGTATCGCGAATTAGCAGCGGAGGTGATTGCACGTGGCCAAGCCTGATTTTCGTGCAGCGGCGAGCCAGCGCCTCGCGCAAGAGGAGAAGCTGAGCGACGCTGTTCTCTCACTCCTGAAGCCAGAGGGGGAGCAGCATGAGCGCGCCGTTCGCCAGATCGCGGTTGATCGCATTTCGCCGAACCCGAAGCAGCCACGAATCGCTGCCGATCCGGACGCCCTGAGTGATCTCACCGCGAGCATCCGCGAGCACGGGGTCTTGCAGCCAATCCTTGTTCGTCCGCTTGACCGCGGTCACTATGAGATTGTCGCTGGTGAGCGACGCTGGCGCGCCGTCACCGCCCTCGCCCTCGCCATGATTCCCGCAATTATCGAAGAGATGAGCGATGAGCAGGCGATTGAGATCGCAGTGATTGAAAACCTGCAACGAGAGAACCTCTCACCACTAGACGAGGCAGCGATCTTTGCGCGCATGACCACTGAACTGGGATACAGCATTCGGAAGCTCGCCGACAAGCTCGGCAAGGACAAGGGCTACATCGAGAATCGACTCCGACTGGTTGCGGCACCAGCCGATGTCCGTGCCCTGGTCGCAGAGCGCTCGGACACGATCAGCCACGCCTATGAGTTGATGAAGATTGACGACCCTGCACGTCGCGCTGAACTTGCCGCTCAGATTGCGCGCGGCGAACTCTCGCTCGCGCGACTCAAGAACGTCGTGCGCGGTGAGAGCGATCGCCCGAGCATCGGCGCACCTATCTCAGCGACAGAGGTTCCCTTCACGCCAACGCCCGCCGCTCCGGCGGCCCATGCGGTTCCCGCGTCGCACTCCGCCCCTCCAGCGCCAACTACTGCGCCCGCCCAGCCGTCCATCATCGAGCACAGCGGCAGGCCGGCTCCTATTGAGACAGCCGCCCCCGCTGCGGCAACGAGCGATGCGGGCCTCATGAACGCGCGAGAGTCGCTCGGGAGCGCGATCGATGAGCTTGCCAACATCCTGCACGCGATTGACCGAGCCGACGGCTCTGTCAAGTTGAATGATCTCGATCGCGCGAACATGGCAAAGTGGCTGCAGATCGCGCGAAACAAGTTGGACAACCTTGCTGCGATCCTCCGACAGAAAGGCGAATAGCGCTGGCCTACGTCACGCGGCCGCACCGCGAGATGATGAGCCGCACCCCTAGATGTAGACGACCTCTTCGAACGTCGCCACAAGGAAGTTGATCAAACGAACTTTGCCTCGGACGGGATCTACTGCGCGAACCCCTGGCACAAAGGCCCAGAGCGCCACCGCTGGGAAGATTAGGTGCCCCTCGTCATCGCGACCCATCGTCGCCGCGGCACCGCCGCCAGCGGTGTATGCGCCAGCGAGACCGTCCTCGTCTAGCCCTGTTGCCTTCCCAAACTCGTGGACCGCCTGAACCACGCCCTTGCGCTTGGCGATGTCGCGGAGGGAGCCCGCAACCCAGGCATCAATCTGCGCGTCTTCTTGCGTCAGGAGTTTGGTGCGATAGGCGGCGGGAGTCTCACTGAGACCTGTAGCAACCATCCTGTCCCCCCTTCGCATTGGCATACGCCCTGTGTTGGACTTCTCACCAAGATTGGCTCCGGCGGTAGGGCTCGAACCTACGACCTAGCGGTTAACAGCCGCCCGCTCTACCACTGAGCTACGCCGGAACAACTCGGCGGCACGAGGGCCGCCAAGGGCGAAATGGTAGCAGGGTCAGCGACGACGAGAGGGGTCGCCGCGCTCTTCGCCAGCACCACGGGCGCGGCGGGCACGATTCCGCTCTTCGCGGAGTTGCAACGCATTGGCACCGATGTTGAAGAGCCTACGGCGAAGCCATGTGGCATAGAAGAGTGGCCCGAGGATTGGCAGGCCGATGACAGGTAGCACTGACCAGAAGAGCGGGCGCGGGATCCCTGGGATCTCATCCATGTCTCGGATAACGCGCAGGGCTGGTAGCCACCATACGGCGACTACCAGCCCTAGGACGATTAGATCGCCCATGCGTTTCCGCCTAAGCCCAGAGAGCCGAGGCGGATTTGATCACGATTTAGCGTCGGCCCCTTGCCTTGACCGGCGTGCGACCCGGGGTCGCAAGGTTCTGCGTGCGGATCGCCGCTGCAAACAGCACGTAGTAGATCGCCGCAAAGACGACGCCGAGGCCCAGGATCCCGAGAGGTCCTGTGCTTCCGCCCGTCGATGCATCCGATGCCAACGTGAAGTTCAACAGATAGTCGATCAAGCCTGCGGAGAAGCCGAAGCCCTGTACCCAGTCAAGCTGTGCACAGATGGCAAGGGCCACACCCGCAAGGAGTCCGTGAATTGCGAACAGCACTGGTGCCGCGTAGGCGAAGCTGAACTCAATCGGCTCCGTGATACCAGTGAGGAACGAGGTGAAGCCCGCCGACGCCATGATGGACCCGGTTGACTTCTTCTCGCTCTTGTCTGCCGCCTGATAGATGGCGTATGCCGCAGCCGGGAGGCCGAACATCATCACCACGAACCAGCCCGCCATGAAGGCGCCCGCGTTCGGGTCGCCCGCAAAGAAGCGGTTCAGGTCACCGGTCACGACCGTGCCATCGGCCTTGGTGTACTCACCAAGCTGGAACCAGACGAACGTGTTCAAGATGTGGTGCAAGCCCACCAAGAGGAGCATGCGGTTTGCGAATCCGTAGAGGATGAGCCCGATGCCACCCATCGTGACGATCAGGTTGCCGAACTCCTGAATGGCTCCACCGATTGGTGGCCAGACGAAGCCCGCGACGATACCAGCCGCCACCGACGCGAACGCGGTGACGATTGGGACGAAGCGTCGGCCTGCGAAGAAGCCGAGGTAGCTCGGCAGCTTCGTATCCTTGTAGTTGTTGTACGCCCACGCGGCGATGACGCCGATCAAGATGCCGCCGAAGACCGACATGTTCACCTTTGCAGGTGCCTCGACCTTGTTCAGCACGTCGATCAGTGAGCCTGCGCCGTTGATCTTCGCCAAGATCTGGTAGCCGACCGCGGCGCCAAGGGCGGCCACACCAGCACCCTCAGTGAGACCCACGGCCACACCGATGGCGAAGAGGAGCGCCAGATTGCCGAAGACGGCATCACCGGCGATCGTCATGACGTTCCAGACCACCGTCAGGGCCGTCCCGTCCGCGACCTTCAGGTCGCCGCTAAGGAGCACGCCGAAACGGAGCAGAAGCGCCGCTGCGGGGAGCACCGCGATCGGGAGCATCAACGCCTTCCCGATCTTCTGTAGTTGCTCAAACATTCCCATGTACCTCCACTTAAGCGTGAGGTCCTGCCCTTGCGGTCAGGACGGCTCCCGCTTGTGGATAACCCTACTCCCCGTGTAGAGGTATGACAAGGGGTTTGATTAAGGTCCCTTTACCAACCCTAGGAGGGGCTGCTTCGGTCGCGAGGGCGGCGCTAGGCCGGGTGGACCACGAACAGAGGCTCGCCAACGGGTACCTGGGCTCCCGGGACGGCGAGCTGTTCAACCCGTTGCCCGCCAATGGCCACGATGGGGGTGAGGAGTGAGGTCCCCCCCGCACGAATTTTGGCCGCCGCCAGCTCCACGAGGGGCTGTCCCGCAACGAGCTGATATCCGTCACTCACGAGCGCCGTGAGGCCGACCCCTTTCAGGGCGACCGTTTCGAGCCCAATGTGCAGGAGGAGGGGTCCGGCTACGCTCTCAATGGCGATCCCGTGCCCACCAGGGAAGAGCTTGGCGACGTTCCCAGCGCACGGGGCGAGGGCGATCACACTGGCCACCTCTTCAGGATCGAGGGCGATCCCCGCCCCCATGATCTCCTGCGCGAACACCGGGTCTGGCAGGTCGGCGAGCGCCACGACGCGCCCAGCGAAGGGGGCGAGGATTGTGACAGAGGCCCCCACTCAGCGCTTCATCTGGCGACGCATCTCAGACTCAATGTTGTCCGAGAGTGTGCCCATTACCACCTGGACCCCTTTCCCAAACTTCACCACGGCAACGGCCCCCGCCTTTTTGAGGGCCGCCTCGTTCATCTTCTTCATATCGACAAGGTCGCAGCGGATGCGCGTAATGCACGGCTCGCTTGACTTGATATTGCTCGCACCCCCGAGACCCTTGATCACCGCCTTCGCGATCGCTGCAAGATCCTGGCCCATCGCAACTCCTCCTTCTTCAATGCCTGGGCCGCCGCCCAGAACTCCAGTCTGCCTTGTCGCTAGGAGTCGTGGGGTGGCCTGACGCGCCCGTTGCGACGCGGCTAGGCGATCTCGCGGATGAAGGTGGCAAGTGCATCGGCGGCCAGGTGGGCATCGTCGCCTTCCGCATGAATTGTGACGTGACTGCCTGCGGAGGCTCCCAGTTGCAGCACCCCTAGGATTGACTTCCCGTCCGCACTTCGATCTCCACAGGTGAGACGGATCTTGGAGCTAAAGGTCCCTGCCTTCTGCACGAAGAGCGCTGCAGGGCGGGCGTGCAGCCCCACCCCCTCTGGTACCAGTGCGGTCGCTTCATGGACGGACATCGTTACTCAAGATAGTCGCGCAACTTGCGCGAGCGGGATGGGTGTCGCAACTTGCGCAACGCCTTCGCCTCGATCTGGCGAATACGCTCACGCG
>JACCDP010237992.1_pt1 | contig 14864 bp, 9 predicted proteins | sample 7445841 | NCBI WGS metagenome assembly JACCDP01 (sample SAMN15323441, study PRJNA562643) | freshwater metagenome | isolation source: river surface water | place: USA:Blue River Watershed | collected 2017-08-17 | reverse complement strand
TGGCGCTCGCTGCGGCCGGTCGAGGCACTGGCCTTCGCCACGGCGGCGCTGCTGTTCGGTGCCATCGACCTGACCTCGCTGGTGGAACTCAACGTCGGCGACCGCCTGCCGCAGCTGCTGGCCCGCCACCTCGCCCTGCCGCTGGTCAGCTGCGCCGTGCTGCTGCTGTGCTGGCTGCCGGCGGCGCGCAGCAACCCCATCCACCCCCAGCGCCGGCTGCGGCTGGTCGGCGCCACGATGCTGGGCTCGGTGCTCACCATCGCCGTCATCTACCCGCTCGCCGCCGCCCTGCCCTGGCCGTCGCTGTGCGACATCTACGCCATGACGCATGGCAAGCCGCGCTGCTCCGTCTTCCGCGTGACGGCCGTCATCGGCGATGCGCTGTGGGTGTTCATGCCGGCGCTGATGCTGGTCGGCATGCTGGAGTTCCAGGCGCTGCGCCGCCGCCAGGAGCGCGCCGCCCAGGACCTGCTGCGCGAGCACAGCCAGCTGCGCCGGCATGCGCTGGCGGCCCGCCTCGCCGCGCTGCAGGCGCAGATGGACCCGGCGCTGCTGTTCGACGCGCTGGTCGCCGTCGAGCAGGCCTACGGCCGCCACGACCCCGCTGCCAGCGCCCGGCTGGAGCGCTTGATCCGCCACCTGCGCGTCGCGCTGCCGCGGCTGCGCGGGTCGGGCGCCACGCTGGGTGGCGAAGCCGAGCTGATCGCCAGCTACCTGGACCTGCTGCGCGACCTCGACGGCCGGCCGCCCGCCTTCGAGCCCCTGCTGGGCGCGCACGCCGCCATGCCGCTGCCGCCCATGCTGCTGCTGCCGCTGGTGCAGCGCGCATTGCGGCTGGGGCCGCCCGGGCGGTGCTGGCTGCAGGCGACGGAGGCGGGCATCACGCTCGGCTTCGACCAGGCCGGCCTGTGCTGCGACGATGCGGACCTGGCCTCGCTGCATGAACGGCTCGCCGTGCTGGATGCGCGGCTCACCTGCACCGGCGGGCCCGACCGCACCGAATTCACGCTGGAACTCGCACCATGAACCTGTTGTTGCCGGCTGGGGGGCGCCGTTGATCGCCCCCACCGCCGTCGTCGCCGAAGACGAGGCCGCGCTGCGCGGCGAACTCGTCGAGCAGCTGGGCCAGCTCTGGCCCGAACTCAGCATCGTCGGCGAAGCCGCCGATGGCCTGGCCGCGCTGCGCCTGCTGGACCAGCACCGCCCCGACATCCTCTTCCTCGACATCGAGATGCCGGGCGCCACCGGCATCGACGTGGCACGCCAGGTGGGCGGGCGCTGCCATGTGGTGTTCGTGACGGCCTACGACCAGTACGCCGTGGCCGCCTTCGACCAGGGCGCCGTGGACTATCTGCTCAAACCGCTGGCCGGCGCGCGGCTGTTCACGGCCATCTCCCGGCTGAAGGCGCGGCTGGGCCAGGCGCCGGCACCGCTGGGCGGCGTGCTCGAGCAGTTGAGCGCGCGCCCCGCCCCGTCGGCCGCCCGCGCGCCGCTGCGCTGGATCAACGCATCGGTCGGGCAGACGCTGCGCCTCATCACCGTCGACGAGGTGATGTTTTTTCAAAGTGACAACAAGTACACGCGACTGGCGCTCAAGGACGGCGAGGCGCTGATCCGCAAACCGCTGCGCGAACTCATCGACGAGCTGGACCCGCAGCAGTTCTGGCAGATCCACCGCTCCACTCTGGTGAACGTGAATGCGATCGCCAGCGTGAGCCGCGACTTCCGCGGCCGCATGCAGATCAAACTCAAGCACGGCGATGAGCTGCTGCTGGTGGCCGAAAGCTGCGCCCACCTCTTTCGGCAGATGTAGCGGTTGCACGTGTAAGCGGATGTGCGCAATCCGCGTCACGCAGGCGTTAACGTTCGGGCCGCCGCAACCCGTCATTCAACGCCAGCCATGACACTTTCCCCGCTGAAGCCCCCGCCGCGTCCGCGGCCCGCCGCCCTGCTCGACCTCTCGCCTGACTGGCTCACCTGGGTCGCCGACAACCGGCTCTGGAACTGCTCGCCCGACTCCATGCGCGACAGCATGGTCGCCGCCGGCCTGGACCCCGCCCTGAGCCAGGCGGCGCTCGACCAGATCGAGCGAGACCCCGTCTTCCTGGCCGCGCGCCGACACCAGCAGATGTTGCGCAAGCTGGAATGCGTGGTGGCCAACCAGCAGCAGCTCTGGGAGAGCGACGCGGGCTACGACGTCATCGAAAAACGCCGCGGCGTGTCGCGCGACGAGTTCGTCGAGCGCTATGTGCGCGGCTGCCGGCCCGTCGTGCTGACTGACGTCGCCGACGACTGGCCGGCCATGCGCCGGTGGTCGCCGGCCGATCTGCGCGAGCGCTTCGGCCACATGGAGGTGGACGTGCAGGTGGGCCGCGACAAGGACGCCCGCTTCGAGCAGAACAAGGAGCAGCTGCGCCGACGCATGAAGGTGGCGGAGTTCGTCGACCTCGTCGTCAACGGCGGCGCCACCAACGATCACTACCTGACCGCGAACGACGAGATGCTGCGGCGCCCCGAGTTCCTGCCGCTGCTGCAGGACATCGGCAGCATGCCGCCCATCTGCGACCCGGCGCTGCTGCCCAACGCCGCGTCGATGTGGTTCGGGCCGGCCGGCACGCGCACGCCGCTGCATCACGACACGCTGATGCTCTTCCACACGCAGATCCTCGGCCGCAAACGCTGGCGCTTCGTGTCGCCCATGCAGACGCCGCTGCTCTACAACCGCATGGCCGTCTACAGCCCCATCGACCTGGATGCGCCCGACTACGCGCGCTACCCGCTGCTGCGCCAGGCCCGTGTGCTGGAGATCACACTGGAACCTGGCGACACGCTCTTCCTGCCGCTGGGCTGGTGGCACCAGGTCGCCTCGTTGGAGCTGAGCATGTCGTTCTCGTACACCAACATCGCGGCCGACATCCCCAACGACTTCGACTACCAGAACCCGACCATCGGCAACTGGTAACGCGTCGATCGCCTGGCTCCCGCGCCGGCTGGCTCGGCAGCGCATCGTCGCCTGGGTGACGACGCTGCCGTGCCGGCGCCACTAAGCGGACCGGCCGCCCCTTGCGCCAGGAGACCCGCCATGCCCGACAGCCACTACCGCATCTGCCCGCTGTGCGAGGCCTGCTGCGGGCTGGAGGTGAAGACCGACGGCGCCCGCGTCGTCGCCATCCGCGGCGCCGAGCGCGATGTGTTCAGCCAGGGCTATCTGTGCCCCAAGGGCGTGAGCCTGAAGGACTTGCACGAAGACCCGGACCGGCTGCGCACGCCGCTGGTTAAGCGGGACGGCGTGTTCGTCGAGGCCAGCTGGGACGAGGCCTTCGCCGAAATCGAGCGCCGGCTGCTGCCGCTGCACCGCGAGCACGGCGCGGACGCGGTGGCGCTGAGCATCGGCAACCCGGCGGCGCACAAGGTCAGCCTGCTGGCCTACACGCCGCGCCTCGTGAAGGCCCTGGGTTCGCGCAACGTGTTCAGCGCCTCCACGCTGGACCAGATGCCCAAGCAGCTCAGCGCGGGGCTGATGTTCGGCCACTGGCTCAGCATCCCGCTCCCAGACATCGAACGCTGCGACTACCTGCTCATCCTGGGCGCGAACCCGATGGTCAGCAATGGCAGCCTGTGGACGGTGCCCGACTATCGCGGCAAGGCCAAGGCCATGCGCGCGCGCGGCGGGCGCATCGTCGTCGTCGACCCGCGCCGCAGCGAGACGGCCGCGGCGGCCGACGAGCATCTGCCGATCCGGCCCGGCGGCGACACGTTGCTGCTGGCCGGCATCGCGCACACGCTGTTCGACGAAGGCCTGGTCAACCTCGGCCGCCTGGCGCCGCATGTCAACGGGCTGGACGAAGCGCGCGCCGCCGTCGCGCCGTTCCCGCCCGAGGCGACGGCAGCCGGCTGCGACATTCCCGCCGAGACGCAGCGCCGCCTCGCCCGCGACCTGGCCGAAGCAAAGCGCGCCGCCGTCTACGGCCGCATCGGCACCTGCACCACGCGCTTCGGCACCGTCAACTCCTGGCTCGTCGATCTCCTCAACGTGCTGACCGGCCACCTCGACCGCGAGGGCGGCGCAATGTTTGCCAAGGCCGCGGCCTTCGCGCCCAACACGCAGGGCAAGCCCGGCAACGGCAAGGGCGTCACGACGGGCCGGCGCCAGAGCCGCGTGTCCGGCGCGCCGGAGGTGTTCGGCGAGCTGCCCATCACCGTGCTGGCCGAGGAGATCCAGACGCCGGGCGCCGGCCAGGTGAAGGCGCTCATCACCATCGCCAGCAACCCGGTGCTGTCCGCGCCCGGCGGGCCGCGCATCGCGAAGGCGCTGGAACAGCTGGACTTCATGCTGAGCCTGGACATCTACGTCAACGAGACGACCCGCCACGCCGACGTCATCCTGCCGGGGCTGTCGCCGCTGGAGGATCTGCACTTCGACGTCGCCTTTCCGCAGCTCAGCCACCGCAACCACGCGCGCTTCTCCGGCCCGGTGTTCAACGCCGCAGCCGGCACGCCGCAGGAGTGGCAGACGATCTTGAAGCTGTGCGCGCTGCTGGAAGGCCGCGGCACCGGCGTGGACGTGGCGCAGCTCGACGATGAAGCCATCGAGGCCGATGTGCGCCGCTTCGCCGGCGACCAGACGCCCGCCATGCTGGCCGCGCTGCAGCCCTGGCGCGGCCCCGAGCGGCTCATCGACCTGCAGCTGCGCATCGGCCCCTACGGCGACCAGTTCGGCCGCCAGCCTGGCGGCCTCAACCTCGCCAAGGTCAAAGCCGCCAGCACCGTCGACGGCGGCGGCGTGGACCTCGGCGCGCTGCAGCCACGCATCCCCGAAGTGCTGCGCACGCCCAGCGGCAAGATCGAGCTGGCGCCGCCCGCCGTGCTGGCCGACCTCGCCCACGTCAAGGCCGAACCGGCGCCCGCCTTCAGCCTCATCGGCCGCCGCGACACGCGCTCTGGCAACAGCTGGATGCACAACCTGCCCATCCTCGCCAAGGGACCGGAGCGCTGCACGCTGCTCGTCCGCCCGGGCGACGCCGAGCGGCTGGGGCTGGGCAAGTTCGCCAAGGTGAAGAGCTCTGTCGGCGAACTGGTCGCGCGTGTCGAGCGCAGTGCCGACATGAGCCTCGGCGTGGTGAGCCTGCCGCATGGTTGGGGGCATGACCTCGATGGCGTGAAGCTGGGCGTGGCGCGCGAGCGGCCGGGCGTGAACATGAACGCGCTGCTGGACGACACGGCGCGCGACCCGCTGTCGGGCAACGCCGTGCTCAGCGGCATCGCCGTCCACATCACGCCAGCCTGAGCCCAGCGGCCACAACGGGACATAAATCACACCAGCACAAGGTGGGCCGGGCATTTATCACCCGGCCACCCTAGACTGCGCCCGTTCACCAACCCAGAGGGCAAACCCGTCGAAAGGCGGGGACGCAAAGCTTCCGGCCTACCGCACGACGAGTGCCATGGCAGCGGGGCCGCCAGGACCTCGGTAGCCCCAGGTCATGTCAGGCGTGGCCCTCGTCCAACCAAGACACCGGCCATGCCCCGCACCCGCCTCTCCTGGACCCTGAGCCTCCTGACCGCGGCCGCGCTGACCGCCTGCGGAGGCGGCGGCACGACGGACACCACCACCCAGGCCAGTGCCGCCACCGGCACGGTCGCAATGGCGGTCACGCTGGACGCCCCGGGCACCGGTGTGCAGGCCAGCCACAGCTTCCATATCGCCGCCACCGAGCTTGAAGCACCGCCGGACGTGGACGCGGCCGAGCCGCACCGCGCACTCGCCGCCGCCAACATCGCCACCCAGGGCCTGACGCTGGACACGCTGGACGCCAGCCAGCGCCGCAGCGCGCAGGCCGCCGGCAGCGGCGAAGCCGCGCCGATGGCCGCGACGACCACGGTGACGACCTACACACCAGCGCAGATCCGCGCCGCCTATGGGCTGCCAGCGTTGTCCGCCACCGCGGCTCAGCTCGGTGCCGGCCAGACGATCTACATCGTCAACGCCAAGCACGCCCCCAACATCGCCGCCGAACTGGCCGCGTTCAACAGCAAGTTCGGCCTACCCACCTGCACCACGCGCACGCTGGCCGCCAATGCCGCGCTGCCGCTGGCCGCCGCGTCCACCAGCGCCTGCGAGCTGGTCATCGCCTACAGCACGACGGCCGGCGCGCTCACCGCCACGGCGCCCGCCTACGACAGCGGCTGGGCCACCGAGATCGCGCTCGATGTGCAATGGGCACATGCCACCGCACCGCTGGCACGCATCGTTCTCATCGAGGCACCGGACGCCGGCGTCGCCAGCCTTAGCAATGCCGTGGCGCTGGCCAACCGCATGGGCGCGGGCGTCGTGTCCATGAGCTTCGGCGCCGCCGAGGGCAGCTGGACGAGCAGCTACGACGGCGTCTTCGGCGCGGCCGGCATGAGCTACCTCGCCGCCACGGGCGACAACGGCGCCGCCGTGTCCTGGCCCTCGGTGTCGAGCAAGGTGGTCGCCGTCGGCGGCACGACGCTGGCCTACAGCGGCACCGGCTCGCGCAGCGAGACCACCTGGAGCGGCACAGGCGGCGGCACCAGCGCCTACGTGGCCCTGCCCAGCTATCAGAGCGGCAGCATCGGCGGCTACGCACGCCGCGCGGTGGCCGACGTCGCCTTCAACGCCGACCCCAACTCGGGCCAGTACGTCGCCGTGATCGCCCCGGGCACGACGACCGTGCGCTGGGTCAGCGCCGGCGGCACCAGCCTCGCCACACCGCAATGGGCCGGCGTCATCGCCGTGGCCAACGCACTGCGCGTGGCCAGCGGCAAGACCGTGCTCGGCCAGCCGCACGCCGCGCTCTACCAGCAGATCGGCGCCGTGCCCACCGCCTACACCGCAGCCTTCAAGGACGTGGCCACGGGCAGCAACGGCAGCTGCACCACCTGCGCGGCCAAGGCCGGCTACGACACCCCGACCGGCTGGGGCACGCCCAACGTCACCTCGCTGCTGACCAGCCTCGGCGGCGCGACGACATCGAGCACCAGCACGGGCTCGTCCACAACGACGACGACCACCACCACCTCATCCACCGCGCCGAAGCTCGCCACCACCAGCCTCAGCGGCGTGGCCGGCAAGGCGCTCAGCGCCAGCATCGGCTACAGCGCGCCGGGCGCAACGTCCCTGTCCATCGGAATCACGGGCGTGCCCTCGGGCATGGGCATCTCCGCCACCAACAGCGCCATCAGGGTGAGCTGGGCCAAGCCGGTAACGGGCAGCTACAACCTCGTCATCACGCTCAAGAACAACCTGGGGCAGACGACGACGGGCACGGTGGCGGTGAAGATTACCGCCAGCTGAACATTGGTCGCCCCTGGGCGCAACAGCGAGAGCGCCACCTAACTCCTCCTATGATGCGCGCCGCATTCGATGCGGCACTCCGCAGCACCGGCTTCCGTGAAGGCCGGGCCGGGCGCAACAAGGGAGGATTGCATGCGTTACCAACAGTGGGCGACTCGCGCTTTTTCATGGTTCGTGGCCCTGTCGCTGGCCGCGTGTGGCGGCGGCGATGGCGGCGGCAGTTCAGGCCCGGCACTCACGTTTGAACCGGCTGCGCTGGTTGCCAATTTCCGCGCTGGCCAGCCGCTGCCGATCACCGTCACGGCCACGGCGTTGCACCCTGAGGACTTCAAGCAGAACGTGTACGTCGTCGCGGTCGACGAGAAGCAGGTCATCCAACCGTACATTGGGCTGTCCGCCCTATCGGCCAACAAGTACAGCGCAACCATCACGCCATCGGCGGTGCTGGCGGCCGGACACTACACGGGCACCCTGTCCATCCGGCTGTGCAAGGACCTCGCCTGCACGTCGCAGTTCCCCGGCTCGCCAATCCCGCTGCCCTATGACTTCACCGTACAGGCAGTCTCTGCCGCCGTGACGTTTGAACCGTCCACGCTGGCTGCCAACTTCCGGGCAGGCCTACCGATGCCGATCTCCGTCACAGCCACGGCGACATACCCCGATGACTTCAAGCAGAAGGTGTACGCCGTCGCCATCGACGAGAAGCAGGTCATCCAGCCCAACATCGCACTGTCCGCGCTGCCGGACGGCAAGTACAGCGCGCGCCTGACACCATCGGCGCTGCTGGCAGCAGGGCACTACACGGGCACGCTGGCCGTCAGACTGTGCTGGGACATTGGCTGCGCATCGCAAATCCCCGGATCGCCGGTGGCTCTACCGTATGACTTCAACGTGCAGGAAGCCATTGCGGCGTTGAACTTCAGCAGCCTGAGCCCGACAGCCATCACCACCTACAGCGGCGAAGCGAAGACGCGAGCGCTGACGTTGCGCTTGACCGGCGACAAGCTGAGGTGGAACGTCAGCAGCAGCGCGAGCTGGCTGCAGGTCGGCACCAACAGTGGCACGGGGGCTCAGGACATCGTGGTGACGGTGAACTCCGACGACCTGCTACCTGGCGACTACAAGGCACGGATCACCGCCACGACAGAAGATGGCCAGAGCGCTGGTGTCGACTTCACGCTGCAACACCTGGAGCGACAGTTCGTGCTGAATGGCGGCGTGCCGAGCTTCACGATGGTCAACGGCTCGGTCGCTCAAGCCCAGGCCTTGCCCTTCACGTTGAACAACCAGCAGGCCGTGAACTGGAGCGCCAGCACGACGGCCGCCTGGATGCAGCTGTCGCCGACGACCGGCGTCACGCCCGGAACCATCACACTGCAGCCCGATCCGACGCAAGGCCCGCTGAAGTCGGGCAAATACAGCGCTGACATTTCACTGAACTCGCCAAACATCGCCAGCAAGACCGTGACCAGCCAGCTGACGCTGATGGCACCCACGCTGTCCACGAACACGACAGCGCTGGTGTTCGGCGGCGCCAAGGGGCGCGAGTTCTCGGCACAGATGCTAAGCATCGGCCTGAACACCAACATCGAATGGCCCTGGTCCCTGACCGATGTACCTGCTTGGCTGCTGCCCGGCACAACGTCTGGCAAGGCGAGCACGACGTCATCCACGCAGGCGGTGTCTGTCGATGCCCTGAAGGCCCCGATTGGCACCCAAACATCCGTGCTGACTGTGCGCGCCACCGTGAACGGCGAGACGGTCAGCAAAGCGGTGACCGTGACGATCAACGCCGACCAGCGCCGCTTGCTGCCGTCCGTCTGGGGCGTCGGCCTGGCCAGCACGCCCACCGGGCAGGTCCTGAGCCGGAACCTGCAGGTGCGCGACAACTTCGACCAGGGCCTGGCCTGGACCGCCGCGTCCGATGCCACTTGGCTCACTGTCACCAACTCGGGGCGCACGGATGGCGCGTCACAACTGGTTGTCACCGCCGACCCGTCCGGCCTGCCCAACGGCCAACTCAGCCAGGCCAAGGTCACGCTGAGCAGCAGCCAGACAGGTGTCGCGCCCGCCGTCATACGGGTGGCGCTGTGGAAGGACGCCACTGGTGCGGTCGCCATGCAGAAGCTGCCGCTGGACCGCGCGGTGCTCGTGGCCGACACCATCCGGCCCTACATCTACACCCACGCCGGCAGCTCCGACGTCGATGTCTACAACGCCTACACCGGTCAGAAGGTCACGACGCTGATCAATGTGGGCGCCGCACTGGGTGCGATGGCGGTCTCGCCGGATGGCTCGCTGCTGTACGCAGCGGACACAGCCAACCGCGTTGTCAAACGCGTGAATCTCGACACCGGCCTGACCGTGGACAGCTGGGCGCTCAGCACTGCAACCACCATTGGCGACACCGCGCTGGTCCTGCGCACCAGCGGCGTCGACGTGCTGGTGATGGGTGACGGCGGCGCCTACGCTGCGGGTCGCCGTCTGGGCAAGGTGGGTAGCGGCGAAAGCCACGCGGCCACACCGGACGGTCGCACGCTGCTCTGGCAGAACATCGGCCTCAGCCCCGCGTCGGCCGGCGCGGTGAGCCTGGACTATTCGGAAGTGAACGGCGGCACGCTGATGGCATCTGACACGAAGGCCGCAGCGTCTTACTACAACGGCTCCAGCAACGGCCGTGACATCGCTGTTTCACCCGACGGCACACGCATCTACACCGCGACCGGCGCACCGTATCGCTGCACCGTGCTGGCAGGCAGTGACATGAGTGTCATTGGCAGCCTGCCCGGCGGCGACAACTATCCGAACAATGTCGAGGTGACCAGCGATGGCCGCATCATTTGCGGCATCAGTGGCTGGTACAGCAGCAGCGACTTCTGGGTGCATTCCTCAACCGGCGCACTGATTCAGGGCTACAAGGTCGCAGGCTACGCCCGCGAGATCAAGGCGCGCCAGATGGTCGTCACGCCGGATGGTCTGATCGTGGCCACGTTGACTGACGACCCTGTGCTGGCGTTCGTCGCGATCGGTCGCTGAGCGGGCGAATCAGCCCGACACGGCCGGCCACTGCACCCGCGCCACTAGCCCTCCGCCCTCTCGCGGCAGCAGCGCGAGTTGTGCGCCTTCTGCGCGCGCGATGCGCTCGACGATAGCCAGGCCCAGGCCTGAGCCTGGCTTGCCGCCGCGTGCCGCGTCGCCGCGCTGGAAGGGGCGCTTCAGCTCGTCGACGCGCGCCGCCGCAATGCCGGGGCCGCGGTCGCGGACCTCGATCCATGCGGCGCCGGCTTGTTCGCCGCAGGCCAGCTCGATGGGCGGTGCGCCGTGGTTCTGCGCATTGACGACCAGGTTGAGCACCAGCCGGCGCAATGCTTGCGGCCGCGCACGCCGGTGCACGGCCGGGCCGTCGAGCAGCCGTGGTTGCGGCAGGCCGGGCGCCAGCGCCAGCGTCTCGCCCAGGAACTCGCGCAGCGCGATGTCCACGGGCGGCTGGTCCTGCTCGGCCGGGTGCGAGGCGCGCGCGTAGTCGAGGAATTGCGTCAGCAGACCGTCCAGGCCGTGCAGGCTGCGGTCCAGCGTGTCGAGCAGTTCGGGCTCGCTGCGGCCCGAGTCGCGCAGCAGCTCGCTGACCAGCCGGATCTTGGCCAGTGGCGTGCGCAAGTCGTGCGACAGGCCGGCCAGCATCAGCAGCCGCTCTTCTTCATCGCGCGCCAGCGCCTGGGCCATCTCGTTGAAGCCCTGCGCCAGCGCCGCAGTCTCGGCCGGGCCATCGGTCGGCAGCAGGAGTCGTCGCTGCCCCTGGCCGACCGCCTTGGTCGCCTCGACGAGCCGCGCGAGCGGCCGGTTGATGCGGCGCTGGATGAGCCACGCGCCCAGCAATGCCAGCACACCACTGACGCCGCTCGCGATGAGCCAGGTGCGTGCGAAACGAAAGGCCGGCTGCACCGACGGCACGACCAGCCAGAAGGCCACCCCGGGCGGCCGCACGGCGATGAGCCCGCTGGCCTCCCGGCGCCACGCCAGCTCGCCGTCGGGCACGCCGAGCTGCGCCGCCAGCGCCGACAGATAGCTGCGCTCCAGCAGCGACGTGCGCCGGCGATGACTCTCGTCCAGCCCCAGGCCGGCGCGATCGTTGAAGCGCGCGACGAAGTCCGCACGCTGCCCCTCGGGCAACAGGCGCAGACCCTCGGCCACGGCCTGCAGGCTGCGCGCCGTCGCCTCCGCCGACTGCCGCAGCCGCGGCTTGGCAACCAGTTGGGCATAGGCCAGCGCGTTGACCATCTGGCCGCCGACGATCAACGCCACGATGAGCCACAAGTTGCGGCCGAACAGGGTGGACAAGCCGAGTTTCAACGCCATGACTCCTCATCGCGGCAGGCGTGTTGCGGGACGAGCGCCAGGCCGGCCCGTGCCAGCCCCTCGGCAGGCCGATCAAGCGAACCCGCGTTCAGCGCGGCGTGGCAGGACGACAGGCTCACGGCTGCGGGATGAACACATAGCCCAGGCCCCACACCGTCTGGATGTGGCGCGGCAGGCCAGGGTCTTCCTCGATGAGCCGGCGCAGCCGCATGACCTGCACGTCCAGGCTGCGGTCGCTGACGCCATGGGCCTCGCCGTGCGCCATCACGAGCAGCTTTTCGCGGCCCAGCGGCCGGTTGGGCTGGCTGGCCAGCGCGCGCAGCAACTGGAACTCCACCGTGCTGATTTCCACCGGCACGCCGTCGCGCTCCAGGCGGCGCTGCGTGGGGTACAGCGTGAAGGGACCGAAGCTGATGGCCGCCTCGCCGGCCGGGCCGAGATGCGCGCCGAGTTGCTGCTGGCGGCGCACCATGGCCTGGATGCGCGCCAGCAGCTCGCGCGGCGCGAACGGCTTGGCGAGGTAGTCGTCGGCGCCCATTTCCAGCCCCAGCACGCGGTCCACGAGGTCGCCACGTGCTGTCAGCATGAGGATGGGAATGGTCTCTCCCTGCCCGCGCAGCCGGCGGCACAGCGACAGGCCATCCTCGCCCGGCATCATCAGGTCCAGCACCAGCACGTCGAAACGCTCGCGCGCCAGCAGTTGCGCGGCGGTGGCGGCGTCGGGCACGGCGCGCACGGTCATGCCCTGCTCGGTCAGGTAGCGCTGCAGCAGGCCGCGCAGTTCGGCTTCGTCGTCGGCGATGAGGATGCGGGTCATGCGCCGATGTTAGGGAGGCGCCACGGCTCCGCCGCGCCGGAAAACGATGACAAACCGTTGCAAGGCGGCCCCGCTGTCAGATCCTGCAAGCACTGCGACTGCTGCCGCAACCCGGCGCGGGCTCGCTGCGGCCAAGATCGCCCCACCTGTTTCAAACACCCGCCATGCGCCGCTTCACCCTCACCCTCCTGGCTTGTGCACCGTTCATCGCCCACGCCACCCCGACACCCCAGCAGCGCGCCGACGCCGCACAGCGGACCGCCGAGCAAGCCCGCGCCTGCGTGGCCGCCCAGCCGTTCTACTGGGAGGTGGGTGACGCCGGCCAGCCGCTGGCCAGCGGCCAGGTGGGCCAGAACGGCCCGGGCCGCGACACCGAGATAGCCATCGCCTCGGCGTCCAAATGGCTTTACAGCGCCTTCGTCGCCGAGCGGCGGCAGGGGCAGCTGACCGCCGAGGACGTGAAGTTCCTGCACTTCCAGTCGGGCTACACGAACTACCGCGTCTGCCGGCGCGACCAGACCATCCAGGCCTGCCAGGAAAGCCGCCTGAACGGCCGCGGCAGCAAGGACCCCGCCACCGAAAACCGCTTCGCCTACGGCGGCGGCCACATGCAGCAGCACGCGATCGTGATGGGCCTGGGCTCGGCCGGCCCCGACGGCCTGGCGCAGGCCGTGCGGCAGGCGCTGGCACCGGCACTGGGCAACGACTGGCACCTGAGCTACAGCCAGGCCATGCCCGCCGGTGGCGGCGTGACGAGCGCCGCCGACTACAGCCGCTTCCTGCGCGCGCTGATGGACGGCCGGCTGCAACTCGGGCGGCTGCTCGGCACGCAAGCCGTCTGCACCAACCCGCAGGCCTGCCCCAACGAGGCCGTCAAGACGCCCATTCCGCAAAGCCAGCAATGGCACTACAGCCTGGGCCACTGGGTGGAAGACGACCCGACCAGCGACGACGGCGCCTTCAGCAGCCCCGGCGCGTTCGGCTTCTATCCGTGGATCAGCGCCGACCGGCGCTACTACGGCATCGTCGCGCGCGAAGAGCGCAGTGGCGTGCTGAGCAGCGGCCCCACGGGCAAGCCGGCCGTCGCGTCGGCCGCCTGCGGGCGTGAGATCCGCGCGGCCTGGACGGACGGCCAGCCCCGCCGCTGAAGCGACGACATCAAGCGCATCACCCCCCTGCAGGAGACCCTCGTGCAAGACCGACGCCCCCACCGCTTCGCTCCGGCCCTGGCCGGCCTGCTGATGACCCTGGGCCTGGCCGGCTGCGGCGGGGGTGGCAGCGACAGCAGTGGCAGCACGACGTCGGCAACGAGCACCAGCAGCGGCGACACCTCTGCTGCGGCGGTCGACCGGCTGCTGACGATCACGCTGCCGGGCTACCCGCATGCCATCAACATCTACCGCACGGCCGGCGCGCAGCGCGCCATCGTGCTGCTGCACGGCGGCGGGGGTGACCTCCACGCGGTGGCCTACCAGGTGGGCCTCAACAGCAGCGCCGCGTACACCACCATCAACACCATCAACTGGGCCTGGCTGGATGCCAACAAGGTGACGCTGGTGATCCCGCAAGGCCAGCACATCGCCAGCAACCCGGGCGCGACGACCTGGAGCAACTACGCGATGGACTCCGGACAGGACGACAAGGGCTTTCTGCAGGCGCTGGCCGCCAAAGTGCGCAGCGACTACGGGCTGGCCGACATCACGCTGATGGGCCACTCGATGGGCGGCGCCATGACCAACCGTCTGTGGTGCGAGTCGAACGGCAGCTTCAACCGCTTCGTGTCGCTGGCGGGGCCGTTGTCGTCCACCGTCGGCCAGGCGGTCACGCCGTGCTCGCCTGGCAGTGCGCCGGCACCCTACATGGGCATCATCGGCGACAGCGACAGCGTCATGCAGACGAGCGGCGCCTGGGAAGCTGCAACCTGGACCGCCAACCCGGTGGTCGTGGCGTCGTCCATCGAGTCCTGGCTCAACAACGTCGTCATCGGCGAGTTCCACCAGCAGCAGGCGCGCACGGCGCTGGCCTGCCACGGCACGCTGGGCAGCAACGACTTCACGACGTCGGGCAACGTCAACACCTGGTCGACGTGCTCAGGCCGGCTGGTGCTCAAGCGCGTGCGCGGCGCGGACCACGCGGTCGCCTCGCTGGACGCTCAGATGGGCTCGGGGTCGAATCTGGATGTGATGAATGCCGTGATGGCATTCGCAGCGGCGAACTGATCGCGCTGCAAGCAAGGCCGGCCGGCCGCACCCGCCTGCGGGCGGGCGGCGGCCCTGCTGTCGGGGTCAGCGAACCACGCGGTCCACTTCGAGCGCGACGCGGTCGACGCTGCCGTCGGCGTTGCGATACAGGCGCACGCGGCGCATGCCGTCC
>JACCDP011168897.1_pt1 | contig 14867 bp, 17 predicted proteins | sample 7445841 | NCBI WGS metagenome assembly JACCDP01 (sample SAMN15323441, study PRJNA562643) | freshwater metagenome | isolation source: river surface water | place: USA:Blue River Watershed | collected 2017-08-17 | reverse complement strand
TTCTTGTCAAGCACGCTGGAAGTTGCCGGAGTCATAGCTCGGCAACTTTATCACGGGATCACGCATTATCAATGATCTGTGCAGCAGCAAACCAAGCATCTACCTCGGCCTCAGTCTTGTTCATCGCTTTGCGGAAGGTTTCCACAGTCGGATGATTGCGACGGACGTTGGCTGATTCCTTCCACCAAGTCGTGGCTCTGAATTTCTCCTCGGTATCTTGGATGGAGTTGATCCACGCGCCGATCTGAACACAGAGGCTGTAACCAAGAGCGATCTTGAGGGAAGCCAGCGTCACCTTGATGGGGTCAGGCTGGGGGATCGGTTTGTTTGCCCAAGCGGTTTCGATCTCAGCCTCGGTGGGCTTCGGCGTGCCATCGAGCATCGTCAACCCAGCATAGGTTTCAGGGTCGAGTTTGAAAGATGCTCCTGGGCAGGCCAGGGCTACGGCTTCAGCGAGGTTGTATGATGGGACTGGCATGTTAAGCTCCTACCTCCATGAGGATGATTGTTGAGGCACCACGGGCAAAAGCTGCCGTATCCGTATCAGCACCAGACCTATTCAAATAAACGGCCCCCGTAGTGTGGCTGGCAATTTCAATGGCATAAGTCTGAGACGATGTTGATGCCGGACTATCCAAGTAGCTTATTGACACCGAACTCATTGCGCCGTTGCTAACAGAGTTGGACTGAGTTGTGACTCGTAGCCTTGAACCCGCTGCGTCACCAAGGAGCAAACTCGACCCCGCTTTAGTCAGCCTAAGCATTATAAAGTTGGAAGCAGTTACGCCAATAGACAAGGAAGCCAGCACAAGAACTTGGGACGTAGCCGAAGAAGGCGTGATGCTGGCGGTAAAAACGCTTCCAAATGTTGTCCCTGTGACGCTGGCAGTGTCAGTCTTGGTCGCCTGAACCACCTGAAGAATCTTGCCGCCACTGCTGCCACTGGCTGACAGAGTAGTGCCGCTCATGGACAGCCCAGAACCGAGACTGATTTCTTGGAAATCTCCTGCACCGGAAGCACTACCACGACCAAGGAGCGTGGAAGCTGCTGAAGCCTGCGCCAGATTAGCTAGCGGAAGGTCACCAGTGACACCTGTGGAAAGTGGCAGTCCTGTGCAGTTTGTCAGTGTTCCACTGGAAGGCGTTCCCAGTGCGCCACTAACTGCCACATACAGCGTATCGAAGTACGTCTTGAGAGTTGCCTTGACGTTCGCCCAGGTGACCTTTTTCAGCACGTTGCTCGCAGCCGAGTCAATTAGCGCAGTCGTGTCGGCGTCAACGGGAGTAGTCTTTGCTGCGGCCCCATTGATAGAAGAACCGACATTGCCCGCATCTGTTACGTCAGCACCTGCCTCAATCCCATCCAATTTGGTGGCGTAAGCCGTCGTCATCAGACCGTCCTGGCTAGCGGTGGCATCCCTGATCTTGTCAGAACCACCTGTGACGTGGCTGGAAGCATGACTGGTTGGTGTCCTAGCGTTAGACAAACGAGAGTCATCACCAGCGCAGACGGTTCCAGCAGTCGTTCCCACGTTCTTCGTGGCGGCATCCCCAAGATCCCCAGGCTGGACGGCGGAATCAGCCAATCCACCTTGTGCAGCTGTGGCAAAGTCCGTAGAGTCGGCAACAGCTGCGGTGCCAAGGCCCAGGTTTGTCCTCATGGCGGCTTGGTCTGCCGATCCCATGAAGGTATCTACATCTGTGCTGGTGGTGAGGTCTGCCATGGCTTGTTAGGGTCTTAAGTATATGCTGGTTCCATCTGGACGCAAATAAGTGGATGTACCGTCAGGGCGCAGGTAAGAGTCGGCTACCGGAGGGGAAACAATGGTGATCGAGATCGAGTTGCTCGGCAGTCCCTCGAAGGTTCCCGCAAACGGAATCACGCGGTAGTAGGAAGGAGAGAAGCTCAGAGTGACCGACTGACTGGTGCCAGTAGGCGTGTAGATCTGAGTCCAAGTAGAATCATCGGGGCTTCGTTCTACTGAGTAGAGAGTAGCTCCAGGGATGGCATTCCATTCGAGAAGAGCTGTTGGACTTCCACTCTCTACGCTAGACGGCCCCGTGAGAACCGGGGCTTCAGACTCCCCCGGCAGGATGACACTGGCGGTATTGCTACTTGGCCCCTCCCCTGCGTCGTTTTTTGGAGTGACAAAATACTCGTAAAGCTCCCCAGCTGCTCCAGGATTGTGGTCGTTGTAGCTAAGGGTAGATGGACCTGTTGTCGAAATAATGGTAGGGCCAATACCGTCAATGCTGCGAAATATGTTATACCCAAAACCAGCCGAACTCGTCTTGTTGCTAGCCGTCCAAGAAAGGTTGGCGTAGTAACTACCAAGATCGGCATCAACAGTCAAAACTGGAGCGACAGTCGGGGGTGTCGGAGTCCCGACTCCCTGATAGGGAGCGATCTGCACCGCCCGAAAAATGTAGCTCAGGAGATTCATCAGGTGAAGCTGCCAACGGCAACAACAGAAACGTCAGCTCCGGTGGTCACTTTCCACGCTCCCGCAGAACTAAGGATGCCAAGAGGCACGAAGAAGGGAATGACGCTCGACAGCGGGTAGGTTCCGCCACCCACAAACAGAGTGATTGCTGAACCAGCTCCATCCTTGATGCTGACAGCTCCAGGAGCATCCGTGGCAGGCACAATCAGAAGTCCAGCAAGAAGGTCGCCAGCGGCTCCAGTAGCTCCTAGAACCTGATCAGTCTGTCCAGCGGCAACTGTCTCGTAGGCAAGTCCACCCGAAAGAGACGCGGCTTTTTCAGCAGCAGATGCGGTGGCAAAACCAGTCGTGTAATACTGGTGGTCAAATGTGTCACGAAGAGGGACTCCAATTTCTGCGCTCATAGTGGGTAAAGAAGGGCGGGTACCCTCTTGCGAAGATACCCGCCCTGTTGAGGTTATTCAAGTCCCGATATTAGGCGGGGCAGGAGGTGGTGCCAAGGCTGTCCGGGCAACGGAGAACGCGGATGGCGTAACCGTAGTTCGGGATCTGGGCCTGATAGGCAGCGCGGAGACGTGCGCTCCAGAAGCCGTTGTCCAGATACTTGTTGCAGGTCTTGTCGTAGGCGTTGATCCACTGGATCTCACCCGCGAAGTCCCAAGCCTTGAAGGTCGTGCCGCCACCGATGGAAGCCAGAGGCTTCTGGAGGTATTTGCGAACCACCTTCGGGTGATAGACGATAACGTCTTCGTAGAGGGCGGCTTCGTAGGCAGGGTTGACGATGGCGATGCCATCTTCATCCGTGACATAGAAGGGAACGCGAGTCCAGGTGCCAGCTTCTTCGAGGTTCCAGCGAGGAGCCTTGTCGTCGATGATGTGGTAGAAGCCAGCATACACGCGCTTGACACCGAAGGGCTTGAGCAGCTCCTTGGGTTCGGCCCAGCGGTAGTCCTGACGAATAGAGTCGTTGCCCTTGATGAGCGCACGCTGCTGTTCACCAGACATGAACACCGTGAAGATGGGCTGACCGTCGATCTGACCGTAAGCACCTTCTTCGCCAGCACCGTCATGGATCATCTTCCAGCGAACGGCGTCGAGGGCGTCCTGATGGATCTGGCTGGTAGGAGCCGTGCCATCAAACGCACCACCGGAACCTTCAACGAGAGCACCGCCAGCAAACACCAGCTTGTTCTCGTCAGGAAGAGCGGCAACATACTGGTCACGGTTGCGATCTTCCCACAGGTCGATGACGTTCTTCTCGAAGTTGCGCTTGATCTCGCGAACCTGATCCTGGAAGCGGTAGCCCATACGAGCGTCCGTGATACAGATCGGGTCGGAGTCCACGACGAACTCGTAAAGGGAAGCGGTCTTGATCAGCTGGCGGCTCTGAAGGAGCGCGGCGTCTGGAAGACAGGCAGTGGAGGGGTTCGGAGTGCCGCCCTGAACAGAAGGGGCAACCTGATTCCAGCTGCCACCATCAGGGATGGTGCGCTGATAGATCACCTTGGAAATGGTCGATCCCATTTCATCGGGGAAGAAGTCTTTCTCCAGCATGGCATTCCAAGGGGAGGTAAGACGACCACGGCGAGCGATGTCGCCGGAGATACGATTCGATTCACGCGCCAGATAGGCGTTTACTGCTTCGCAAGACATAGGGGTAGTTTAGGGGGGTTTGGGTTTTCGGGCTTGTGCCAGAAAGAGTTGAATGTCTCCTTAGGAGACACGAAAATTGGGTTGCCGTCTGGAGCACCGACGACTGGTTTTGTTGCTCCGATTTTGGTTTGCCCCTCAGAGGAGGAAGGACTGACTCGACGCTAATGTATGCACACTGACGTGAATGTGCAAGAGCGAGTTTAAAGTCGCACTTTGATGTCGAGTTGCGACTTTACTCTTTGCGGAACACCACCGACATCCTCAGTTCCTCAACGGGTTCCACGGAATGTCTCCATTGGTAACGGATCTCGTCCTTCATCACAACCAGACTTCTGGGTGGCAGGACAACGGTGTAGCTGTCGGAGTTGCTCGTCAGCCGCATCGTGGCGGGAGAGCATAGGGACAAGACGGCAATGACCGGACCGCACCGGGGTTCATCGATATGGGGAGTGATCTGCTGCCCCTTTTGATACTCGTTGACCGTGATGGAGTGGGCAACGAAATCCAAGATTTTCTGCTGGTGAAGCCGTCTGCAAATCAGGGAGATGGACTCAGGGATCGATTTGCTCACCATGTTTGTCCGGTAGGCGGATTGACATCCAAACCTGCGGATTGAGTTGCGCTCCCGAACGCAGAGCCTGGGAGGTGTAGGGGGAACCTGCTGAAGGATTGCCGTTTCCTCTTCGGGAGTGACAAAGCCTTCAAACAGGGACAACCCAAGCTCTGCTAGTTCGGGAGGAATCATCAGGTGCCTTTCATCGCAGCTTCAAGACCGCTCATGAAATCCTCGGGTTCCTCGGCAGGAGCGGACGGAATCGAACCCGACTTGGATTTCGGAACGACGCCACCACGCTTGGCAATGGACGCCTTGAGTTCGCCAATCTCCTTGAGTGCGGCCTCATACTTCTCCTTGATAGCGGGCAGAAGCACCGCTGCCTGGGTAGCGTAAGCCTGAATCTCAGGAGGAGCGTCCTGGAGATCTGAGTTGAGGGCGTCCTGGGAGAGCTTGTCGATGTCACCACGAATGGACTCGGGAAGCGACTTGGAGAGGCTGTCCCAAACCTTCTTGGCGGACTCGGCACGAACAGTCTTGGTCTGTTCCGCCTGCTTGGCCTGCTCCTCCTGACGCTTGGCCTCAACATACTTCAGCGATTCCCTAGCCTGGGACTTCACCTGTTCGCTGCGAAGGTAGAGGTTGCGAGCGTCATCCAAGGTTTTCTTGAACTCGAACTTGTCAAACTCGTTCATGCCCGAGGCAAGCTCCGCAAGGGTGGCATTACGCTCAAGCACGTTCTCCTGCATCGCAGCCTTGGCAATCGTAGCAATCGGGATCTCGTATTTCTGCGAGAAGGCTTCGATCAGCGATTCCGCTGCGGCAAGCGGCTGGGCAATGTTGGTGCGATACTCATCTGTCTGAGTCACATCGATGAGTGCCATCTTGGACTCGTAGCCAGAGAGCTTCTCTTTGTAGGACTCCAGCTCCTTCTTGACGGCTTCGATTTCTGCCGTGTTTTGAACCGTCTGTGGCTTGGCCCGAAGCTCTTCCAATTCCTTCTTCAGGGCATCGCGTTCGGATTCAACGGCTCGCTTTGCCTCCTTTGATTTTTTCCAGTGATCCTTGGTTTTTGCGCTGGCCGATTTAGGGAGGTCTGCCAGATCGGGGTCGGCTTCCTCTTCCTTGGCGGCGGGCTGTTCCTCTTCCTTTGTGGGTTCATCGGGAGTTGCATCCGGGTTCTCAGAGGTCTTGAAAAGACCCTCAAGGAAGTTGGAAGAATCCAAATCCTCGGGTGGAGGAGAAGCATTCTCAGGGGTTGTTCCAACGGCAGCAGAGGATTCTCCGCTTTCGATCATCTCTTGGCTTGCTAGGGTGTCGTTCATAGGGTGTTAGATTGAACTTGTGGGGCGATGTGTGCCCATTCTTCCAGGGTTTGTTTTTTCAGTTTCTTCGGAGGCATCGACAAAGCCACAAGATCATTGAGAGCCTTCTGATAACCTGCCAGAGATGCGTGTCGAAGCGCGATGGTGGCCAAGTCATTCGTGTTGAACGACGTTGCCCGTGACTCCTCTTTGAGGACTTCCATAGCGTCTTTGAGCGAACCTTCTCGAAGAAGTTTGTCCAACTCAATCATCGCTGTGGGTGACTGATACCACTGGGCTGCGGTCATTCTTTTACCTCCTCAACGATGAGTTTGAGCAGATGAGCCAAAGCCCTCTTGAGCTTGGACTGCTTGTAATCCAAGGCGATAGCCCTTCCTTTGCCTTCGGTAACAGTCGAAGGCTGGTAGAGACTGACGTTCTTGGTTTCTGTATTTACTTTGAGAACGAAGATGTGTTCTTGTGTCATATTCTTGAACTTCGAGCGATCCTAGCAGCAGCTTCCGCGTCTGCAAGGGCCATGGCCTGACGAGCTTGTTCCTCTTTCAGACGCATTTCCTGGGCATGTTTCTCTTCTGCGAAGCGCAGTTTTGCTGTGGCTTCGGCAACTTTCTGATCCAAGGAGAGGTTAAGTTCCCCTCCCTGGGCTGGCTGTTCCTGGGGTTGAGCCTGCTGCTGTTCCCGAGCAATCTTCTCGGAAGCCTTGACAGCATTGTTTACGATCTCGCCAAGCTGCTGGAGCTGCTGCTTGAACTGCGGAGCCGCAGGGTCGCCCATGATGAACTCAAGGTGCGCCGTCGCGTGCTGGTAGAGTCCAACGAGAACCTGCGCAGCCTGAGCCAAGTCGATCTGACCCTGATCCGCAGCCTGCGCGATTTCCTGGAGCTTGCCGATGTGAACGGGCAGCTGGATGACGTGAAGCTCGCTCGGTAGAACCGGAACCTGCTCACCGTTGAGGATCTGGTTGTTCTCCAGCAGAGCGATCTTGGCTTCTGTCGGAGTGCGCTGACCTTCTTCAGCCGGGATGTAGCGATCCGCAGCTTCAACGCCCGCAAGCGTCCGCACCATGTCACGAACCACCTGACGACGACCCTGAGGATCGAAGTTCTGGGACAGCTGGTAGATCTGACCAAAGAGCGAGGTTCTCGCTGCGCTGGAGCCGTTACCAATAGCCCGAACAACCCGAGCCTTCTTGATGTCGATGGCAAGGATGGCTTCCACCGGAACGCCACGCTCAACGCAGCGAGCCTTGAAATCGTTGACTGCATCGCCACCTGGATCTTCGGGGTAGTAGTCCTGGCGAATGGTGCGACGAAGCATCTCCTTCAGCAGGCGTTCCCAAGGAGAGTAGAACAGACTCAACGCAGCGATGTTGATGTTCGACAGCGACTCCATCTGAGCCTGCACCTCGAACTTGGAACGCTCGCGCTGGGAATTGAGAGCTGCCTCGGTGGTGAACTGTCCAGCCTGCTGCTGAAGCAGATTGTCGAGATCTTGCAGTCCCGGAACCAACTGGTTGGTCAGGTTCGTCTGAGGAGGAGTGACCAAGTTGACCCCCTGTGGGAATACAGCCCAAGGACCAATGTGCAACGTGGAGAGGTCTTCCAAAGCCTCCTCGCTCTGCGGCTGCACCATGATCATGGACGACATCAAGATGCCGTCATACATGCGGCAGCGCAGACGATTCAGTCCCTGGACAACCGAGAAGATCTTCGAGCCAAGACCACGAATGGAATGCAGGTAGCCGTTGGAGCCAACCCCATACATGAACAGCGCGTATGCCTGCGAGCAGTTCTCATACACCTTCCTGCGCTGGAAGAGGAAGTTCTTCTGATCCAACTCAACGTCTTCGGTGAAGATGTATTGCGACACCGAGCCGTCCAGCTCCTTGATGAGCATGTGAACCAACTTCACTTCTGTCGCCATCGCACCGTTGGAGTATCCAACATCGTTGTTCTTGTAGAGACGCTCCACCTTCTCCCAATTCTCCATCGCGGCTCCATCCCGAGGATTGGCCTGATGAGCATTGACGAGAGCCTGCTTCACAGCCTTGACGTTCCAACCGACTTCTTCCGCCAGCTGTTCATCCAAGATCTTGTGATACAGTTCATGGGGAGGGCAGCTGCGAGCAAAGCAGGCAACCTCGATCTCTTCCTCAGATGCACGGGTCTGCCGGGGAACCAAGAAGTCACCTAGAGGGCTTACCTGGAACCGCCAGTCCATTTCGTCATCAAAGTATGCAACGACGACACCGTGAGCTAGGTATTGCTGGATCAGGTAGAGGTAACGCGGGAAAAACTCCGGCCATGTGCGGAGCATCCGAGTGAACTCCTCGGCCATGATGTTCTCCCAATCCGCACGCATCTGCGGGTCGCCGTAGCGAGTCGGCGTGGTGATCAAGGTGTCCACCGATTCCTGCAAGTCCATGTACGGAGCCGTCGCACGATGCAGCATCAGCTCGGCCTGACCCCAGTTCACGTTGCAGATCTCACCAAGACCGTTCTGAACCAACTCGGCAGCGTCGTAGGGGGCATCCCCATCAATCATTGCCTGGACACGCGCACGATCCCTTGCGGAGAACTCGTCAGCCTTGCGGAGGATCTTGTAGACGTTCCTCGCCTGCTGGGCATCCTTGATACGGGATTTCGTCAGCAGTTTCCCATCCTCTGAGGTTGGAACTAGAGGAGCCGTGCCAAGAGGCAATGTTTGAGTGATGGTGTCGAGCATGGTCAGCGTTTAGCGGGCCTTCCTGGCTTGCGCTTGACGGGAAGAGTAACCTCTTCCATCGGGATTGTCGAGGAAGTGTCGTCATCTGGCGTCTCGTCAGGGGTCTGGATGGTTTCCGCATCCTTTTCCATCTGGGCTTTCAGCAGAGCTTCCTTCTTCGACATGATGGAGATGGTAGGCTCCTTCATCACAAACGGCTGGTAGGCAGGGGCAGCTGGAGCCTCCACGATCACTCGCTCGGTGGCTGGCGGCGGAACTGCGTAGCCAAGCATCTCGTCGATGACCGCTTCGTTGAGCAAACGGGTAGCAACGACTGCCGACCCCGCATTGCCAAGACGGAAGTTCGGATTGTATTCCGCGTTGGCGATCAGACCCGACAAATGTGCCATGTGGAACGTTTCTCGGGCTTTCAGCGACTCATGATGAGTCGTGGCGTTGAGCAGACGAGTGCGGATTGACTTGAGCAGATTGGGCGGGTAGACTGCGGATTCCAAGAGATACGGATCTCCATCGGCGGCTCGGGTCACACCGTTGTTGTCCTTATACATCTTCGGAGTGTAGGCCGCGCAGCCAAGAAGAGACTTCCCGCTCTGAAGCAGTTCCGAAGCCAACTTGTCTGCCCAATCAGGAGAAAGGGGAACCGTGTTGTGGGTCAACAGGAACCAAGGTGCTGTCGTCTCTTTCGAGGCGATGTGCTGGAACACCTCGTTGTCCAACATCGGCTGGTGTCGAGTGACTCCTGGCAGGCTGTCGTCCAACTGGATGTCCAAGCCGTCGAACATGCGCTGGATGTCCTCCTTACGCAGCTTTGTGCAGTAGATCTTGTAGCTGTGCTTGCTGCCAAGAGGTGGCCACTTCTTCAGTAGTTGAGCCAGCTTTGCTAGCTTCGGGAATGTAGCCGAGGGTGCGGCGATAGCGATGTTCATAGTATGAATGTCGAGGGGATGAAGTAGCTGGGATTCCAAGGATGTCAACGGTTGGCAAACATTCGTCCGAATTTAATTGCCATGTTCTTGGCCTTGCGGTTGATACCAAAAGTCCCGTTCTCTGGGTCAGAGGCAGATCGTGCTTTGCTGGACATGTTCAGACGCTGGCGAGCCAAGAAAAGGCAAATCAACGCAGAATCCGCGAGGTCAGGACTCTTGCCTGTTCGCTTCTTCATCTCCAACTTGGACTCGACCTGCACCTTGCCTTTCTGCTTGGTGACGTAGGATCTGGCGCAGAGTTCGCGTGCCAAGGGTGGCGAGATTCCCTTGATTTGCCCGGACTGCATGTATTCGCGCCCGACGAACCAAATCTCAGAGACTTTGTTGACGTAGACTTCCTTGGATGGGCGGCTGTCGGTGCCGCTCGCTGGCATGTCCGAGGCACTTCCCGAGAAGTTGACTTCCAAGAAGTCCCCACCCCAGCGAGCGCGAACCATGTCACAGAAGGGTTTTCCTGCTCCAGTTCCGTCGATTCCAAGATGCTTGAGCTGGACTCCCCGCTTCTGGCAGGAGCGAACCAGCATGTCCACGATCTGCTCGGTTCTGGATGAGGATTTGTTCGTCGCGTCCTCCTGAAGCTCCTCGAAGTCCACCCATTCCAAGGTCTTCATCCCTTCGAGGTTGTAGCCGACCTTGCCAAAGTAGAGGACAGATCGATCTCCTCCGTTGGTAAAGGATGGGTCGAATCCGGCGACCAAGGTAGGAGGTTCACGCCAAAGAGCTGGGGAGTTGGCTTCATAGCTCAAGATATCGGCTTCCGAGAAGATGGACTCCTCGCTGCCTGTGGGACACCAGAATCCCTTGACCATCCGGTAATAGCGCAGGGTCTTAACTCCAAGACGCTTTTGGAAGTCATCCAACTTCTCCTGCGTCATCATGTAGGGGTAGATGGTCTTACCCGCCTGGATGTTCGGAGACTTCTCTGCGTCAAACCGGATACAGAATCCCTTCTTGGTCTTCCACTCGTAGTCCAACTCGGTGATGGAGTTCCAACCTGTCTCTGGCTCACAGAACACGCCAAAGGGATCAAAGTAGCTGTTCGGGTTCCCGATTCCGATCATCTGGAACTCGGGGTTTGCTGCCAAGTTGGACTCGGCTGCGTTGATCAGAGCCTCGGATAGTTCGGGCAACTCGTCTGCGATCAGGATGACCCGCGTGCCTTTGAATCCGATGACCTTGCCAATGGACTCTTTGGCCTTGGACTTTTCCCCTGCGATGAGGGTCAGTCCCTGCCTGTCGGAGCGCATGTCACCTGATTTGTAGCGGATCATGCCTGCTGAAGAGGCAAGTTCTCCCGGCATGTTGGCTTCTCCGCCAAGTAGCTGGGCTGCTGCCATCCAATACTCTTCGACTTCACCCCAAACCCGCTGACGGGAATCTTTGAGCGAGGTTGAGGTCAGAAGCACCTTCGTCTCTGTCGGTGCAGCCATGAAGTTTACAATCCCCCAGAGCGCACCACCAATTCGGGTCTTACCTGAGGACGCGCAGCCTGCGATTGCCAAGTATTTGTGCTGACATAGGTGTTCAACCATTCGCTCGGCCCAAGGATTCCAATCAACTTTCTTTGTTGACTTGGGGTGATTCCAGATGGCATTGACGATGTTCTTGAAGTGGACGTGTGCTCCAGGACACTCTGGTCCCTTGATCCGGTGACGGAATGCCTGGAACTCGATGAGCAGATCAGTTGGCGGTTTCCCGTTCTGGGGTGCCCAGAGCTTGCCGTACTTCAGACGGTATCCCTGGGTGACGTGTCGAGCGATCTGTTCTTCGGTCATGTTGACTCTTTGTGTTTTGACTTATTTAACAGTCAATAAAACATGGAAATAGGAAAAATTTTTTATGGACTGAGCCTAGTAGTGCCGGGCAGGAGGGGAAGGGCGGGGGGTACCCGTGGCGTGGTCTGGTGCTAGGGCGCGGGCACCTCGGGAAGGTTGAGGGGGGCTCCCCCTAAAGGGGGCGGGTCGTTTGTAGCTTGTGGGGGGAAATTGGTGGAAAGGTCGATATACGAAGCGGCCTCGGTTGAGGAAGAAGCAGGGAAGTTAATAGAAACTATGGAAGATGGACTGTCTATGCCAAAGGCTTGATTGCCGAGTTTGACCGCTGTGGCGATGTCAGACCAGGATTCGAGGGCGGGGGGAAGAGCGGCTGCCAAGGCCTGCTCAACGAGGGCAGCGATCCGCAGGCGGTGACGCTCTCCGCGCACGGCCAACGAATCAGCAGCTACTTGTGCAGCCGCGACAGTAGGAGCGGGCAGGCGGTCAGGAGTAGGCCACGACTCACGCCGAGCGCGATCCTGCAAAGTATGATACTTGATCCCATAGGTTGACGCTATGTCCTTTAGAGCCGCACCAAGCGCGTACGCATCGCGGGCTTGTCTCCATGTCTCTGATGATATTACCGTGGCCATGTGATTATCCCATAAAAAAACCCCGACCGAGCAAAAAGCAAGGCCGGGGCCGATGGACCGAGGGAGGCTAGAGCTTGACCACGCTACCGAGCATCCACATCGGACTATGCCGTGAGCGGTTAACGTGGATGGAGTACATGCAGGGAGTACAACGCACGACCACCGCAGACCCCAGACGAGCGCGGCACCTGCGTGCTTCGTCCTGGATCACCTCCCGGAGGGCAGCGCGAGCCGCCCCCAGGGTTGTAAAACGATCCGGCCCTAATAAGTAACCGCTAAATTTGAGAGCGTACATAAAGGTCATTTGTCAGGCCAGTCCGGGAATTTAGAGGTTGCCCCCTTGAGGTCAGCGGGGGACGGCGGCTCATTTGTCCACCTCCCTTTTTTATCGCGCCGCCACGATCCCCAGCGATCCGCGCCGGACTTGGGCTGCTTTGCCCCCTTGCTTGTCCACGGCTCGCCATCGTCCCCGAAAGCCGTTGACGCTTTACCGCTAAGCGCAGCATAAGCCGCCCAGGGTGTCACCTCTTTGGTAACCCATTGTCCAGACTCCGTGAGCGAGTGCCAAACATAGGGAGCAACCTCATAAGGCCGGGGCGTGCTCTCCTGGACGATGCTCCTCAGCAGCTCAGGAGTGGACGCAAAAGCCCAGGCATCGAGCGATGGCACCCGCGCAACGTAGAGAGGAGCGCGACTGTCCCGGAGGGCGAAAAACCTCCCGTCAGGATCGGTGCCAAGAATGGCGAGGTACCCGGACAAATCAGCGTGCAACTTGTCAGGCCCGCCGCTCTTAGCCAGACTCTCAACAATGTGCATACTGTCGCACGACCGCCGCGCTTTACCGGACGACTCCACGACCCCGTTATGTACGAGCGTCCAAGCCTCAAACGCGTGAGGGTGAGCATTGACGGCACCACGGGCGCACGTTGCCGTGCGAGCGTGAGCAATGAGCGCAGGCCCAGGCCCGGACCAGTCCCCCGCAACGATGCAATCCGCCGAAACTTGGACGCCCCCGAGCGACTCGCGGATGGCTGGCCACTCATTCGGCCCCGGCCACTGCGCGGGCGAATCCCAACGCTCGCTAAACGAGCCGAGCGCATAGCCCCAGCCGTCGCGCTGCGTTGATGTTAGCTGCGCGTGAGCGCGGGTAATGAGAGCGCAAAGCGCGGACTCGGACAGTTTAGACGTATTAGTGAGGCCAAAGATTTTACACATATGATTTAAGATTTTAAGGGTTGATTGTCAGGAGATTAAACGTCAGCACCGGATGCATCGGGGAGAGGAGTCATATCAGGGAGCGCGGAAGGGTGAAATTTGCGAAGACGACCCAAAAGCCACCATTTTAGACTAGGCTCCATCGTCGATGCCATAATCCAATCCGCCGCTTCGGTGGCCGTGCCAATTTTTACGAGGGCCGCGACCGCTTCCTTGTCGATAGGAGCGCGGAAAAAATAAAGGCACGCCATGGCCCACAAGCGCCACTTGTCCGGGTTGAGACTGGCCGCGCCCAAACGGATTTCAAGCGTGCGATGCTCGCGGAGTGAGCAGACGTTTACCGCGCGGTAACGATCCGAGAAATGCCAGTCCGCGCCGATCAACTGGCAGTACGAATTTCCGACCCTGGAGGCAGGCACGCACCAGCGCAGGACACGTTCCACGCCGGGGACCACGACGCTGTTAATGCGTTTTTTGAGAGATGCCGGGACCGTGCCGCCCGTGTAAAGGTCACGAGCATCGAGGTGGACATGCCCGCCGAAATTTTTAGTCAGCCGCGCCCCGAACGAGCGCAGCGCAGCGCAGACGCGGTAAAGCGGGCGCAAATCATCCCACCTACACACAACCGGGATTTCCAGGCCGTCATGCTCCGCGTGGACCCCGCCCGCCATGATGGGCCAAGCGTGCTGGCGGACCTGGGTTGTTGGCTCCAGCTTGCATTCGATTTCAAACGACACCAGCCTTCCCGGCTGGTCCTTTTTCGACCTCTCCAGGACTTGGAGGGGGCCGTACTTTTTGATCCTGTCGCGCAGGGGGAGAGTCAATGGATCATTGCGCTCCTTGCTGTACCTCCGCTGCCGTTGCAGCACGTTTACGAGGTAAGACCCCGTTGAGCAATGCCCCGAAAAGCTGCAAGTATAGCCCAGGAGGGCCGAGACGTAGCCCCGCGCATAATCGCGGGGGTGAACTCCATGACGCAGGAGGGAGCGACCCGCACGGGTGGCCAGAGGAGCGCGGGCGATCTTTTCGGCAGCCGCAAGCCGGGCGTCGGTGCCCATGTTTCCTAATGTTTCGATTTTCATTTTATCAGTGTTCTATTTGTTTGTTTGTCGTTGTCTGGGGTGGCTCACGCGAGAGCCAAAAGGAGGAGCAGCGCAGCAAAGAGGGCCGCGCCGAAGGCAAGGCGGAAAAGTTGCTTGGCGACCAGGAGCCAAAGCTGGCCCGTGGTCAGGGAGTCTAGGTTGCGGCGGCGGGTCATATGGTTTTGGTTTTTGCTGTGAACCTCCATGATGAGCAGGCCGAGCCCCCTGTCAATAGCGAATCTAAAAATAATTTTCGGACACTCTAAAAGCACCAGCACCAGCACCAGCACCAGCACCAGCACCAGCACCAGCACCAGCACCGCATTACAAACCACCCCGCCGAGCCGGAACCCCCCTAGCGTCAAACGCCAATTTGCGACCTACCCCAATCAACCCGAACCCCCCTGCATCCGCCGCGCCTTCCGCCCTCCGCCGCGCCCACGGGGTAACCCATGGCAACCGCGAAGCCAAAAAGCAC
>JACCDP010142436.1_pt1 | contig 14867 bp, 15 predicted proteins | sample 7445841 | NCBI WGS metagenome assembly JACCDP01 (sample SAMN15323441, study PRJNA562643) | freshwater metagenome | isolation source: river surface water | place: USA:Blue River Watershed | collected 2017-08-17 | reverse complement strand
TCGTCGTGCTGTTAACTAGCGTCAGCGTGTCTGACGTAATGGCGATCGACAGCGCCGATGAGTTGACGTTGATAATAACAAACACCGTACCCACCGCAAACGGAACCGACGCGTTGGCCGGGATCGTGAGCGTGACGCTGCTGCCGTTCATTACGATCGACTTGCCCGCATCCGAGGCGATCAACGTGTAGTTGGTCGTTTTGCTGTTCTGCGGCGCGTCGCGGTAGCCCACCGGGTAGTTGGTGCTAGACGGCGCGTTGTCGGGGATCAGTGCCGTGCCGGTAAACGTCGGGCTCGCAATCGGCGCATACGTTGCCGCAGCCGTAGCCGCCGACAGGGCGTCCGTGATGCCGTAGCCCGAAAGGGTCGTCGGCGTGCCGATAATGTCCGACCAGTTAATGCCTTCAATGCTAAAGTCGTTGACACCGGCAATATCGTCATACGTGCCGATTACGACGTTCGCCGAGGTCATCAGCACAAACTTGTACGACACGCCCTCGGTCAACCAGATGGCCTGCGCTGTCCGCCCTGCGGCGTTTAGCACAATCGGGTTCGTGTTCGGCGTGCCGCCGGACGAGTCCGTGTAGGTCGCCTGCGGCGTCGTGGTGCCAGCGGTATAGGTCCAGAGCTTACCGCCCGACAAAATGTTGCCATTGTTGTCGAAGAACTGCGCTCCGGCACCGGCAAAAGATGAAAGAAATACGCTCATAAATTCACCTGAGTAACGGTAAGAATAATCGACGGAATGGCCGGAACGGGCGCTGCCGCCGCAAAATAAGCAAGTTGTACGTCAGTGCTGTCAGTTGCCCACATGATCTGAATGTAATCGCCGTTAGACGCTTCTTGGAACACGCTGGCCGACGCAAAAATTTCTCCCGCGTTTCCTTTGATGCGGATACGGGATGCTGAGTCCGCAATATCTGTTCCGTTCTTGCGGAACCATACGTCAGCAATCGCGTCACCACCAGACGTTTTGTCAAACTGTATTGAAAAGTTGAAGTTAAAAACGCCGGGATTTTGAATCAGAATTTGCGACGTTGTAGTTCCTCGTCTAACCCCTACGCCATACGCTGTCGTATTAAACGTGATGGGATAGGCAGTATTTATTGCCGCCGCTGTTTGCGTCGTCGTGTCGTAAAACATGCCGTAGTTCGGCGTGTTTAACGGCAGTAACGGAGGCGCAAGTTTTAACCCCTGTATTTCCTTTTCCAGTTCAGGCACCACATCTTCGGTTGTTGAGGCCAAAGACGGCGACAACTCTAAGTCAGCCGTGCTGATCTGGGTCGTACCACCGCCCGTTAACTGAAACTGGTTATTCAGAAACCGGAACCACTCACGCGAAATAAGGCCCGTCCGCTCGTCAATGAACGGTACGCGGGGTGCGGGAATGTTGGTCGTATTGCTCATTAGGCTGCCGTTGGCGAGAGCCGCAGTTCAGCGCCCATAATAGCCGTTACCATAGGATCGGCGGCTGTGAGCTCGTACACCCGGTCACGGGACTTCAGCGTTGCGCCCAAGCGACGCCAGATGACGCGCGTTTGGGTGGCGCCGATAGGCCCGAGCGACTCCCATCGCTCATTACTCCACGTATGGCCGCCGTCGTCCGACCAGCGCAGCATGACCTGCGGTAGCGGTACGCTGTTGTTGGGCTCGCCCTCAACAATAATGCTGCTGTTGTTTTGCTGCAACACCAAACCTGGCGCCTGCTGCGCAAGGAACGACGGGTCGTCGTACAGTCCGCCCACACCGGTCTGGCAGTCCAACTGCAACTGGTGATGGATGGTACGCGTCAAATTATTGGCGCCTGTCGGCAGCGCGCGCCAGCGGCGCATCCAACGCTGCTCCTGTTCGTCGTCGCGGAAGTACCGCAGGTCGAACTGATAGAGCTTGCCGTTTTGGTAATCGCCGACCGTCGGCTGGCCTTTGAAGCGAGCATGGCAGTTAGAGCGATGGCGCTTAAATCTGCCCTTGGCAAACCCCGCCCGCTCATGCCACGCGCCGGTCGCGGCATCATATACCCATGTGGTTTCCGCACTCGGGAAGATAAGTACGTAAAACGCATGGCCGTCTTGCTGGTACGTGTACGCCAGCGCGTCGGACATGTTGGCGTACTGCTGGATGGCGAACTCAACCGCGTGGGTCGAGACGCGCACGCCTTGGTAGCCTTGTGCGCGGTAGACAACACCCTGACCGCGAGCGTCTGAGCCAAGCCAGAAAACGCTGTTGTCGAGCTTGGCAACCGAGTAAGGGGCTAGGCAGCCGATCTCGTTGTAGGCGCCTTGGATGCGCTCCAGCGGGAAGTCGGGGTTGCCGGAGTTGTACCAGACCTCGACCGAGTTCGTGCCAAATAGCCACGCCTCGCGGTGGTCGATAATGATCGACACCAAGCCGTCCGGTGAGCCCTCGGCGCTTGCAAAGTCAAGCGGGTCGATGGAAAGACCATCGAGCAGCGCCGTCACCCAGATGCGCTGGCTGTTCGGTTCGTTGAAAACGAAATAGCCGTCTAGGTAGCCGACCGTTACCGCGCCGGGGAAGTCAGGGTCGGTGATCTTTTGGAAGACGTTGGTATTGCTGTTGTAGATGTATCCATCAGGGTTACACGCCACAAAGATTTGAATACCGTTGTCAGCCATCGACACCGGGCCGGTGCCTGTAATGTCGCCGAGCTTGGTAACATTTAAGCTACCGTCAACCTTATAGAACTCGCTGCCCGAGGCGACGTACAGGCTGTCTCCCAAAGGATACAGCGCACGGATGGGGCCAGAGCCCACCTCCATGTACTGCCGCAAGCCGGGGCACCGCTGAAGGTACGCCGGCTCCTTGCCAGCCTCGGGGATGACCTCTGGGTAGAGATTCACCATCCGAGCGTCGGCGGCGTTTACGCTGCGTGCAACGTAAGACGAGCCCAGGATCGGCGTTTTCATTAAAAGTTACCGGCGTAAATGTTGTACCGATTACGACGGGCGATGATGCTGTAAGGCATCGCCATGACGTTGTAGGGGTTGTTAATGCGCTTGAGATTGCGCTTGCTGTACATCGCTACGCGACGCACTTCAGGCGCAGGCTCGACGCCAAACTCCGGCGCCAACTCAAGCGCCAAGTTGTAACGGAACGCCCGCAGGTAGCCCGGCGGCATGAGGATTTCAGTGCTGAGGGACGCGGGGTCCAGTAATCGCTGCACCGAAATGAAGTGGAACTCAAGCACCCGGTTCGGCACCGGATAGACCGACATGGAGATGTCTGGAAACGTGTTGTTTACAAACATGACCTGCGGATAAGTGCTCTGCACGGTCTTAACTGCAATGTTGTTGTATTGCAGTTGGTTGATAAACTTAATGCCGTACGACACGTTCGTTGACGGGTCGCGGAAAAAGGTTGAGTCATCGAGCAAGATCGGACGCTGCTGTGCCGGGACGGGGTTGCCGTCTTCCAAAGACAGGTAGTCGTCATCTTGCGTGATGATCGGCACTTCAGACTGTGTGCCAAGGACATAAACGAAATCGCCCGTCGGGCCGAGCGTTTGAATACGCGCGCCAGCAGGCCACATGTAAGTCTGGTCTTGCGTACAGAACACGGCGAGACGCTCAGTGTTCCAGCTATCCACCATCTGATCGAACGCCGAAAGTGCGTCCTGTGCCATCGAAGCCGACGGCGTTTCGCCCTCAGCCAAGATGCCCAGCAGACGCAGCGCCCCGTTAATTTGATCGCCTGCGGTTGCCATGGCTTATTCCTTCCGCTTTCGACGCGCCTTTAGTTCGTTAACAGCCGGCGCAGGTTCCGGCGACGCAGCAGGTTCATCCTGCCGCGCCGCCGGTTCCAATGGGTCATACTCCTCCCATCCATATTCGGCGTCCATAGCCGCCTCGACATCGGAAATGGCTATCTTTAACCCGTGAACGGGATGGCGAAGATATATGTTCATAGTTACGGCAGGAGCCCGTAAGCCTGAAACCGCGACTCAAGCTGAGCAACGCGAGTCTGGAGGTTTGCAATCACAGCCAACACCGTGTTGCCTTCGTTCTTAGTCACGAAGCCAAACGGGGTCGTCTGGGTCAAATCCTGAATCGCAAAGTCTGCCGGAGACGGGGCCGTGGACGTAATCGTCGTAAGCTGCGCCGTGAGAGCCGCACCTTCGGAAACCGGCGTCGTGCCGAAGAATCCGACCGTACCGCCCGCAGCGCCAATTACTGCACCGTCAAGCTCTGGGTCCGAGAACGCAACACCAACCGCCTTTGTATTAGGCATAGAAATACTCCTATGAGCAGTGCCCCCTACGGTATCACCCGTAGGGGGCTTTTGCTATTAGCCGAGGCGATAGACCGTCCAGGCCGCGTCGCCAGTCTTGCGAGCGCGGAAGTGCGCCGACGTACCGTCAGCCACCACCGCCGAACCCACGACCGTCCAACCCGTGCCCGAGAACGTCACGTCGTTTCCTGCGTCGTCACCGAGGTTGACGCAGAAGAAGTCGAACGTGCTGCCCACGCGGGCGCTCGCCACAGCGGCGTCCACAAGGGACGCAGCCGCGAACGAGTAGGTGCCCGCAGACGTGCTGCCTGAGTCCACCGAGAAGACGCCGTTCACAAGATCGGCGACCGCGATGGTGCCCGAAGCGCCGGCGTACGCCGTCACCGGGCCAAGAACGCCCATGATTGGCTCGGCAGAATTGCCGGCGCCAACCTGATAGCCACTAGTACCGTTAGGAAGTGCCATTTTTAGTTACTCCGTGAATAAGGTTAAGAATTAGCCCCAGATGCGGCAGGCCATCTGCGGACGGATCACCGAGTAGCCATACAGCACGTCGATACGGCAGGGCATACGGTCGTTGTTGATGTCGTACTGACGGACAACGCGCATGGAGATGCCGTTGTGGACCTGACGCGACGCCATGTCAACGCCCTGCGGGAGCAGGAGGTCGGCGGTGGCAAACGTGATCGCGTCCTTGTGGTACACAAGGTTCTGAGCGTACTGGCCGCTAGCGGCACCCACGTAGGTCACGACATCGTTCGCGGCCGGCAGCTTGCTGACCGTGGCGAGGGCGTGCGTCGGGCCGTAGACCGCCGGCAGGAACTCCACATCCACGAACTCCGTAGAGGCCGAGGTGACGGTGTTCTGCACAACGAACTGCTGCAACGCGCCAGTGGACTCGCGGGTCTGCGGGTTGACCGCATACACGCCAGCAATCGTGAACACGTCGCCCGGGACGAGGGTGAGGCCGTCGGTCACGTTGTCGAGCGTCAGCTTGGTCGCACCGTTGGCGAGCGTGGACTTGACGATCGGGGTGTCCGAACGCGAGGCCGAGCCGTTGGTGTGCTGCTTGATCGACTGAGACATGTTGATCTCGTCGTAGCCGAGGATGCCTTCGCCCATCATGCCGTTCTTGAACTGACGGCTGATGGAGTCCACCGGGTTGAACAAGCCCTTCATGCCTTCGACGAGGCCAGCATTGGCAGCCGGGTTAACGGTTGCGTAGCGCGGGGCCATGCCGGCGGCGGCTTCGTTCAGCTTCTGCTGGGCCTGCAAGAGAACCAGCGAGGTGCCGGGGGTGACGCCAGGCGTACCGACCGACTGATAGATTTTCTTGAAGCTGTTGGCCACATCGGCGTCGATGCTGGACGCCAACTGGCTGATACGCGGCTTAAGCACGCGCTCGGCGAAGTCGTCCAACTGGAGGGCCATTTCGGCGCTGGTGAAGTTGACGCCAATGTGCTTCTGCGAGGCAACAGTGAGAGTCGTGAACTGCTCATTGTCGTCCTGCACCTGAAGCGCGGCGCCGTCGGTCACAAGGGCGCGATCCGGCAGACGGATACGGAGGGTCGAACCAATCTTGGCACCTTCGACAGCGAAGCTGTCGTCGTACTGACGGTTGACGTTGCGGGTGATCACAAGGTTGTTCTCAAGGATTTCGAGAGCCTTCCTCGTGATCATGTCAATAGTAAGAAGTGTATTAGCCACAATATGTCTCCAAAAAGAAGTTAGCGGTTACGTCGCGCTTCCCACTGCTTAATCTGTCGCAGACGCTCGGCTTCGATCCACTCCGACGTGCTCATGTCTTTAACAGAGCGTGGGTCGGTCGTGTCTCGGGCCGGTGCGCCGACGGTTTTAGCCGTCACAGGCTTAATCGGCGGGGGCGCATTGGTTGTCCTTTTAACCGGCGGATTGTCGGCCAATCTGACCTCAATCTTGCCGATCTCCTTGGCTTGCAGGTATGGAGACAAGCGGGAAATACGTTCAGCTTCGCGGGGGTTGGAACCTAAGTAGTACGCTACGTCGGGTCCAAGCTCGGAAGCCTGAATCGTCTCGGCCATCACGTTCGTAATTGGCAACGCTTTGTTGTACACGACTTGCTCAAAGTCGTCGTACTTCTCAAAGGCCGCTTCCTCACGTTCCTTATAGGCCGTCAATAGCTCGCGCTGTTGCCGCTCTGCCTCACGCTGGGCTAGCAACTCCTCAGCTTTGCGGGCCGCAAGGGCTTCCGCATAGGCGTCGGGGTCAGTGTCCCGGTCAGGCAGCGTGGCGGGCGTCTGGGCTTGTGGCTCAGGCGCTTTCAACGCTTGCTCTCGCTCCCACTTGCGACGTTCCCGTGCAAGTCGTTTACCTACCAGCGCGTCGAGCTCCTCTTGGGAGAACGTCTTGGCAGGCTTTTCCTCCGGCTGTACTGCCTCTTGGGCAACAACTTCGGGTTCCGGTGCAGCCGTAGCAACCGGTTCCGGCGCGGGTACTTGTTCCGCTACTACTTCAGTTTCAGACATTTTGATTCCTGATGAATCCCTGGTCAACCGGGCCAGTACGGGTTAAATATAGTCTGTTGCGTAAAAACGTCAAGTTATGATGCGACCGTGTACTGAATTACGCACGAATACTTTCCTGTTGATACGCCGGGATAAGACCCGTCGTATTTGTACATAAACAAAGGATTGCCTCCCGCGCCAGGGTTTAAAATGTAACCTGAAAACACAGTAGCGGTGTTTTCCGTAAAAGTTCCCGTGGCTCCTTGAACCGGGGGCGTAACGCTTGCGGGCAGCCCAGACGTGGACAATTGGATAACGCCCGACCCTGTTCCGTTGTCAGTTACGGTAAAAGTTAAAAACAGTGATACTTGGCGGCCAACCTTGCGATACAACCCAACAACATTACTAATAGTCGTAATTGTTCCCGATGAAGACGTAATTGTGGGCGTCCATGCGCCTTCAACACAATTAGTCAGAATATCGCCTGTCCATGGCACAGCAGCAAAAGTGCCGTAATACGTCGAAATAAAGGTTGAACTTCCTCGGAGAACTTTATCGTTAAAAGTAAACACGCAGAAAGTCGAAGTTGCCGGTGCATGAACGTCCAGCAACCCACTAGATGGATCGGTGTTAATTTGCAAATTGATAAGCGAATTTGTAATGGCCTTGTCAGAAGCCACCGAACTGCCAATAGCAGTTGCAATTGTTCCGATATGTTGAATGTCGTAAAAATTGTTTGACGACGGCGCCGTTAACGGATTGTAAGTACCCGGCGTGTTGCTAATAATGCTGGTGCAATTTCCAGAAAATTGCAGGTTACTAAAGCTGCAATACCGATGTCGCCCGCGAATAAATGCTGGTGTAGTAAAACCGGGATTAACAACTAACCCGTTTGAAACAAGCACATTTCCTGCGTTGCTAAATTGCAAAACGCCTTCAAAACTTCCGCAATTTCTTACAGAAAATCCATCCAGCACAACGGAATGTTTCTTGCCGTCTGGAACTGACCCGACTCCGGCATACTCAACAAAAAAGAATATGTTGCAATCTTCAGCGGTAATGTTTGCAAAAATTTGTGGGCCGCAATCATACGCGTGCAAAATATGCTCTTGGCGCGTTGAAATCGCCATAAAGCAATCTTCAAATGTAACCCCTTCAACAATGATGTTGCCATATTCAGATTCATTCTGAATGCCTTTGCCGCCATCAGCGGGGCCGCCAACACCACGGGCGCAATTTTTAATGTGGCCGCCAATAATTTTGTGGTTAGAGCCGCCAAAACCCCAACCATTTTCACCGGAACCTCCGGTGTAAATACCGCTGCCATCAATTTTAAGATTATAAATTGTGCAGTCGGACGAGCCATCAAGGGTTCCAGCAACGCCGCCGCCTTGTGTGCTGTTTCCAAGTTTAATCCAGCCGTCGCAATAAAAAGTTGTGTTAGTTCTAAGATAAACAACATCACTAATCACATACGGCGTACCCTTATCTGGCAGCACTACAACGCCGTCTTCAGCCGCATCAAATGCCGCTTGAATAGCAAAAACCCAGTCCTCGTAAGGGGTGCCTAGCCAACCAGTTGACGGGTTTACTCCGCGCAACGGGCCACTTCGAGTAACCACAAGATGCGAGTAATCCAGCACATTAACTGGACTACCAACAATCATTGGGTATGTGACTTTAGTAAGTGCCATGTTTGTTAAACAAAATACGTCCAAACAAGAATTCCACGGAACCCATTGGCGCCGGGATACGTGTTGTCGTAATTGGTAATGTTGATTTGCGTCGCCGTTCCTGGACTTGCTTGAAGCATTTTTCCGGTCACGCCGATTTCAGACCCGACGCCACTGCCGTACAGCGTGGTGCCCATGTTAAAAGGAATTCCGGTGACTTGTAAAAACCCTGCGCCGGTTCCGTTAGTCGTAATGCGCAGATCCATAGAGAGCGTGACTTGCCGCCCGATACGGGTGTATTGGCCTGTGCAAGTGCCAACCGTTGTAATCGTGCCTGAGTTGGCAACAACCGTTGGCGTCCAAGTGCCTTCCTCGTACCAGTTCAGCAACGCGCTTGTCTCTCCCGCCGCACCAGTGTTAGCGGAGAAGTCGATGCCTTTGGCGGCAGTGCCGACGACGAGGTTGCCAGCACTGACTTTTACGTCGTTGCTGGTTTCAATACGAAGCGCCTCAGTTCCAGAGCGACCGCCATTTTTAACGTGGAACGCGCTGGTCGCATACGAACCGATAAACCATTTCTCAACACCGCCGGACTGGAGGATCGTTCCCATCCACTGCGAGTCAACAGAGTCCATGTACTGCCATGCGCCAGCAGCACCAACTCCGGTGTTTTCAATCTTCATAAACGCATCGTTACCGGCTTTAGTCGCCGTAAACGACAAACCGCCTACGGCTCGACCCGCCGTAAGATTCGCAACCGTGACTTTTTTAGCGGCGCTGCTTTGAATAATCGCCGTTTCCTCTGTACCCGCCAGCGGCGTAGTTGCCGCCGACGTAACAGATGCGAGGTTCTTGCTGGCATCCGTTGCTAGCAGCGTTGAAGCTGTGAGCGCCGTGCCATTGAAATTCGACGCCGTGACTGTTTTTCCAGCCGTCAAATTGTCAATAGAAACCTTAACTGTGCTTCCGCCCTGCACAATCGGCAGGACTTCAGTGCCAGCAACCGGCGTCGTTGCGCCAGTAAGTTGCGAAATCTTTTTGTCAGCCATAAAAGTCTCCGATTAAAACAGGTCGTTCCATGAGGTGCCGTTGTAGCACCGTAATTTGTTTGTGCCACTGTTGTAGTACACATCGCCCGCAGCGGCAGGGGTCGGGTCGGCGGCCAACGGAACAAAGTTTACTGCGCCGGTATCTTTAACGTAAGCCCGTGTCGTGCCCGTTGCAGACCCTGGCGTGCCACTGGTTACTAGCGCAAGGTTATTGTTTTCGTTTAAAAGAGCAACTGATTTGCCGCTGGTTGAATTGCTAAAAAACAATCGTGCGCTGTTCGACGCGCCAGAACGGTCTTGCAACATGTTGAGGCCTGCCGCGCCATACGCATTGATCTGCGTAGATCGCAAATCAGCAAGCACAATGTTTTGAGTTCCGTTTCCAGCAAAGTCCTCAATGTAACTATCAACGCCGTTGTTTCGATATGCCGCAACGGTATTGTTGCGTAGCATATTGTTAAGTACGGTTGTTCCGGTAATGTTTGACGTAAATATGTCAACGCCGTATTTCTGATACCCGGCGGCAACATCATCACAATGATTTCCAGAAACAAGCACTCCCGTGCATCCAGACGTGCCTTCCGTTGACGTATCGTTCAGACGAATGCCCGCAGCCGATGCAAGTCCGCCAACACCATTGTTATGGCAAATATTGTTTGATATTTCGCCACGGGATACGTTGGCAGAAATCTCAATACCACTTTCATGGTTGAGAAGGCATGAGTTTCCCGTAATTAAAAACCCACGGGCACCACTAGCAACGTAAATTCCTTTGCCAAATTGATTGTTGACGCAAATGTTGTTGCTAATAATGTTGCCAATCTGCAAATCACTTAGCGACGAATTCGACTGAAATACGATTCCATGTTCGCCGTTATTTTCGCAGACGTTCCCATCGCACACGTTGTAATCTAGGTTGTGCGCGTTGTTATCGTAATGATAAGTCAACCCTGAAAACGCATTGTTACGGCAGATATTTCCCGTTACAGACGTTCCAACAGAATCAGTTACGAGGATTCCGTAACCATCGATTCCGTCGTTGCAAACATTGTTTGCCGCCACGCAATAGTTAGCGTTGATAAAGAAAAATATCCCGCCGCCGTATGTTCCGGCAGACGAGTTAGCGATACAGCTATTCCCAACGACACGGTTGTACTCGGCTGGTGTTGCCGTTGTGCCGCCAACATTGATTCCAGAAATTCTATTTCCAGAACATTTGTTGTTCAAAGCCTCACAGTAATTGCTTCGATTGAAGTTAATTCCGTGATGACCGAATAAGTTAATTTCGCAATTTTCAACAACGCAATACGAAGACTGCGTAAAGTACATGCCATCGGCGATGCCGCTGTTTGTTCCAATAAGAGTCAAGCCAGAAATTCTAATTTCTGACTTACTCGTTGCAGAAAATCCGTAATTGCTGACCGTAACTTGGTTGATCGTTGTAACGCCGATTCCATCGCCTGTGACGCAATGATTGTTGTCCAGCACAAGCGCAGAGGAAATTTTGTACGTACCAGCAGGAAGATAAACGTTTTTGCTGGCGTTTAAAGCGGCCTGAATAGCGGCAGTGTCGTCCGTTACGCCATCGCCAACAGCGCCAAAGTCTTTGACGCTAACAATGTCGCGCTCTTTGGACTGTACGCTGCGCGGAACTGCGCCAGTTCCCGCTTGAAGAAACGTCACCGCGCCAGCGTTGTTAACTAGCGACGTTTGCGTCTGCACGGTCGAAAACTTGACCAGTGCGCCAACATGCAAACCCTGCGTAAACGTAACTGTGTTGTTGTCCGTCTCAAGATAAGACGTACCGACGTACTGATTCACGCCGTCCACGAACACCTGTAGGTTGTTCGCGCCAGCGGCATAGGTCATCGTTGTCAGATTGAAGACGGTCTGCCCTGCGGTCGCAGTCTGAAATTCCTCAAACCCTACATAGGTCTGAATGTCGCTGGCATAGGCTTTCTTCGTCACGTTGTCCTGAACGACAACGAACAAATCGGTGCCCTCGACCGGTTGATCGACAAGCGGAAGGTCTGAAATCTTAACGATTGCCATTCATCACTCCAGCAGCAGCAAGCCGCCGTCTTCCTGAACCAAGTTGTCGCCCGCTTCGGTCAGCAAGTTGCCGACCGAGGCTCCGCTATCACGCGTGCCTGAAAACAGCGTGGCGACGGCTCCAAGGCCAATCGCTACGCCGTTTCGCAGTGCGACACCCCAACTCATCGGATGTTAATGGGTTTTGCGTAGACCGCGCCGTCATCCGACACGCGGATCGCACTCACTCGCCAGGGCGCGCCAGTGCCTTGCGGCACAATGAACGGGATCGGCGTAAACGCCGGAATCGGGGTGCTGGCGGTTGTTGCCGTTACGCCCTCACCAACAAGCACGTAGCAGGGGGTCGTTGCCCACACCACCACGCCCTGCGGGCCCGCCTGCCAAGTGGCCGTCGAGCCTGCCGTACCAGTATAAGACACCGTGCGTCCTGGGTAGACCGCATCGGCCATCGGGTTAAGAAGTTCCATGATCTACCCTCACGCTAAAAACTTAAGTTTGTAAATGGTCGTAAGATACAACGCCAGTATCTCATCAATCAAATTTTGTAAAGGGGAATCGTCCTTATCACAAACTTTATAACGCATGTCTTCCAGCGTTTTAAGTTCGTCCTGCAAAAAGTCGAGCACATTGTTCGTCTTTTTAGCCGTTTGTAACGCAATCGGACCAATCAGGCCGTAACGGCCCTGATAGGCCTCTGCAAAGCTGTCTGCGAGCGGGATGACCCCCTCGTAAAACTTCTGCAACGCCTTGTGTTTCGCAAAGTTACGCGTGTTGAGGTGCGTAGAGTGCGTCACATCACGCGCAAGGAACAGGTGCCCAATAAAGACTTCGCAGGTCATAGCGGCATCCCTTCAGGCGGCATACCCATCTCGCGGGGGGCGCTAGGCGCCACAAGCTCACCGGTCGATAGCATGCCAGCCAGCGTGCCCATAATGATGTCCTGCACCTGCTCCTGAGTTAGACCGCTCTCGACCGCTTTAATTCGATCCGTCTCGGCGTTGTACGCCTTGACCTGAGCCTCAAACTCCTTGATCTGCACCTCGCGGGCTTCCATCGACTGCTGCACGCGGCGGAGCATGTCCTGCATCATCTGCATCTCTTGCGCCATCACTTCCATCTGCTGATTAGCGGCTTGCAGGGCTGGATCTTCCTCATCCGCGAGCAGTTTCGGATCAATCATCTTCTGAAGCCGCTTGCTGATCTCCTGAGCGCCCGGCCAGTCCATGTTCTTGACGAACAAGTCGCCAGCAACCGCCCAAAGCTGCGGGTTAGCCTGCAAAATTTGCCCCATGGCGTCCATGGCTTCCTGCCGCTTGGTCGCGTAGGACGGGCCGGTCGTGACCGCCACGTCGTACTTACCAACAGACGGGTTGTAGATTTTCTCGATCACGATACCCGTCTCGTCCATGATCCGGCGGACCGGCTCGGCTTGCATCGGGTCGATGCGAACCGTGTTGGTTTCGCCGTCAATGCCAATGATGCGCGCGATGCGCTGGGTGTCGTAAATCTTTGGGATCAAGTCAACGAGTTGGCGCGTCCCATAGCGAATGGCCCGAGCTAGGTTATCTACGAAGTGGTATGTGCCTGTGTCGCCTTGCCGTTCACGCGCCAAAATGGCCCGACCGGTGCGCTCGTTGGAGCGGATGCCAAGACTTGCATCGTACTGGCCCGTAGAGGCCTTGATGTCGTCGGCAGCGCCCATCTTCGCCTGAATCAAGCCCGTCTGGGCGAGCGGCGGCGGAGCACGTTGTGGCAGCGGCAGGACTGCGCCCTGTCCGTCTGTCACGTCGGGGTTAACTTCTAAGTACGGCCAGTTGGTCGTGTTGGCCGTCTTCCACTGGTTCTCATAGCCTTCAAACTGACCGCCGTAACCAATGAACGGCGCCTTGGGCGCAAGCGCAAGCATCTCTGCTTCCTGCGATACCCAATAGTTGTACATGCGCTGGGCGTCCTTGGCGTTACGCACAAGGCCCGACACGTACATACGACCATCTACTTCAAACTCGTTGCCGATCACGCGGATCACAGGTATCCACTTGCCCGGCCATTCGGATTCTTCAAGGATTTCGTAGCCGTTTGTCTTCAGCCACTTGACGCGCTTAACGTCTACCTCGCGCTTGCGAATGGGCTGTAGACCCAGCATCTCAAGCTCTTGCGCTTCCGGTGAGCCTTCAAACGCCGTTTGGTTGCCGGCGTACAGATTCAGCGTCTCTTTGCTGTGTTCTTTGTAGAAATACTCAGCAATTCGCACCGTATCTTGGTTAATCCACTGCGAAAGCGCCTGATCGCCGACACCACGCTGCAAAACCGACGAAATCGGCTCTGCGTTGGGGTACATGCGCTCAAAATCCGACTTTTGGATGTCTTCGGTGATGAAGCACCACTCCGCATCCGCCCCGCAAGGGTCTTGGATGGTCGGGTCCATATACACACTGAAGCTATTTCGGATGCGACCGATACGAAGGTCTTGGTCGAACGTATTTTCGTCGCAGTATTCCGTCAAAATGCGGAAATACCCTTCGCCATACGTGACTTGGTTGTCGCATGCGGTGTCATACGCCACATCCGCATCTGAAATATACTCAATGTGACGGACAATTCCGTCAAAAATCTCCGCGACCTCAATGTCCGCCTTGTCATCAACGGGGATGACCTTACCGGCAGGTCGATTCTGTCGCTGATCGTTCGTTACCTGCCGCACATGCTGCGGGAGCTTGTTGATCGTAAGGCATGGGCGCGCGTTGAGCGTCTGTCCCTGCACCGACCCGCGCTGCGCCAGCACGTCTTGTGGCCACTGCCACTGATTATCAGGACTGCCTGCCATAAAACGCAGGTCATCTAGCTCGTCCTCACGGCTGTCTGAGTACGCCGCGAGGGCGGAGGTCAACCGCGAGCGGGCCGTAGCCAGTACGTCCGCCGGGTCGCGCGACATTTTGCCTTTGTTCGTCGGCGTGTTGGCGACGCGCGCAGCGCCGCGCAGCCCTGTGGGGTCTTTAGCCATTATTTGCGCTTCTTACCTTGTGCTTTACGCTTGACCGAGTAGGCGATCGCCACCGCTTGCTTCTGCGGCTTGCCCGCCTTCATCTCAGCCTTGATGTTCTTACGAAAGGCAGCCTTGCTGGCAGACTTAACGAGGGGCATTACGGTTTCCTCATCGGTGTGGGCCGAAAGTCAACAGTTGTACGTACAACGTCAGGACGCCGCATCGGCATGCGCATCGGTCGCGCCGGGCGCTGCGTCTGCTGCGGTGAGGGTTGCGCCTGAATGATCGCATCGCCTAACACGGCGCGCGGACCAATACCCATGCGATCGTAAGGATTGTTAGGCACCCAACTTACCTCTTTTTAGCCGTTTTGGCCGACTGC
>JACCDP010234095.1_pt1 | contig 14869 bp, 26 predicted proteins | sample 7445841 | NCBI WGS metagenome assembly JACCDP01 (sample SAMN15323441, study PRJNA562643) | freshwater metagenome | isolation source: river surface water | place: USA:Blue River Watershed | collected 2017-08-17 | reverse complement strand
TTGCTGAGCCAATCTCTGGCACGAGCACCTAGATCACGATCTGCCGGGGTGATCATGCTGGCATCGTCCAGTGCCTGTTTCATGATGTCGCGATTGCGAAGATGCAGTACTGTTTCAGTCCAAAGACCTTGACCATCTTTGGCATACTCAGTGTCTTTGAGATACTGCCCGCCGTTGACTCTATAAGCGGTAGCAGCCGCGGCCCAAACTGTATCAGCAGTCCAGGCTACGGGACGCTCAGGTGCCTGGGGACGACGTCCGCGCTGGATCTGGCTTTGGACGCTGTTGGGATTCATCCGTGATTTGTAATAAGTTCTCATACTGCTATTATACAAAAAGGGCGATTATTGGTCAACCGCCCTTTTTGCTTAGATTAGTAAACGCTTACTTACTTGAAGAAGATCAGGGCCATCAGCACCGATTGCATCATGAATCCCACAGTGATGGTGATGATCTGTAGCATGTTCCTGTTGACCGCAGCCTGTGCGAACAAGCAGGCCAATCCTCCCCAGGTCAGCAACACCAGATCCACAGTGGGCATCTTGTCTGAGAGCCCAGTGATCACTGCCAGCAGGGTGGGAATGGTAGCTGCGTGAAAGAAGATCACTGCCAACCAGCCCAGGGTATCGCCCGAAACAGGGGCGATGTGTTTAGCCAACCAATCTATCACTTGTTTGACGTCTAACCATTGCATCATGTGTTCTCCTTGGCTCGGGGTTTGTAGAAGATGTGTCGGCCGATCTTGGCCACTCTATCTTTGTTCCATCTTGGGTTCACGTAATCAGCATGATAATACAAGGCTTCTTTCAATCCAGGTAGACGGAAACCTTCCAGCAACACCATCTGGGCTGCTTCATAGCTTTCCTGCCATTTTTCGGGATTGATGGCTCTGCGGTTCACTGACCCATCGCAATACCAAGTGAACTGGCACACAGTGGTCTTGTAGAACACATTCCTTTGGAATATCACTTGGCAAGGATCCGTGGGGAAATCGCCCGAAGCCATACGGTTCATCACCACCTGTGCCACGGCTATCTTGCCTTCGGCTGGCTCATGGCCGGCTTCGTAGTAGATGTTCTGCGTCATACATTGCAGTTGCCGCTCTTTGTCACGAACGCTCACGAACTCGTGTGGCTGGCTCATCTTTTTGATACGGAGATCGATCAGCTTGTCAGATGTGACTCCAGCTATCACCACTACTGCAAAAATACCTGCGGTCAACAATGTCAACCATTTTGCATATTTTTCTACCATCATATATCCTCCTTGGTTTAATGCTGTCCTGCTACCACAGCACCAACGGCCCGAAAATGATGCAAAAGCCGCTGTAGACTATCAAGTCGTAAATTTAGTTAGTTGATTTATCTAGTATAATAAGCGCAGTGAAATAAGTCAACACAGATGGATAATTATGCGCCAATATTGAGCAGGTGTGCAAAATATCGATAGTGATCCTCTAGGGTCCAAGCTTCGGGATCCACGGCACGACCGTCGTGGGTCTCAAAATCAGCCGTAAATACCTGGGTATAGCGTCGAAACGGCCTCCAAACATCGGGAGTATGGCTGGCCCACCCAGCTTCTTTGAGCGCATGATGCTTGGCTCTGCTTAGTGTCACAGTGGGACAGTTGAGTGCTTGATCGATATTGATCACTCCCGAGATCATCATGTCTCGAATCCTGGCTGCAGGGATCAAATGCTCAAAATCGGCACTGGCGTCTACACCCACTTCTCTATAATGTGCGCCTATATTCTCTTTGATGGCATAGCCGTGATAGCGACGCAAGAGATTGTCCATGTCGTCTCTGACCAAGCGCAGGGTCTGTTGGTCGTTGGTGCTGCCACGATAGATCTTCAAGATCTCGGACAGCCTACCTGAACAGTATCGATAGGTGGCTCGATAACTCTCACTGTTCCTAGGCGTGCGACCATACACCGGCGGCACGAAGTTTTCAATTAGATTTTGTTGCAACATTGTAAATGGCTTTCAATAATCTAGGTTTGAAACTGAAACTGGGATAGACATAGTAACTGTCACCTTTGGACCCTGCAGATAGATACAGGTTGTCCATGTAGGAAAAATCACAATAACCGTACCCTCTGCTACTGATCATGCGGTTGCGTATGGCTTGATAGTCTTGTTCCAGCTCGTTTTTCATACTATCCCCAAGCAAACTGAAATCAATCAACACATATGCTTTGATCTGATATTCCGGCTCTGGGCCAGATGTGTCTTTGGTATAGAACACAAACAGGGTTTTCTTCATCTTGAGAAAAGGCGGACTGGTTTCCCAGGTGCTGGCAGATCCACTCACGATAGATCGCCAATTGGCTTCGCTGATGGTTCCGATGCTACAAGGTTTGACACTCTTGCCTTTTATCTGCACTGTTTTGATCTCACCAATGACTCTATGGTCTGGACGTTGGCTGTTGTTGGGACTGATATTGAACAGCCTTTCTACATAGAATCCAAATCTGCCGGTGTTGTTGAGTCTTGTCTGACTGGTGCCGTCTTCTTGGATGATGATTTTTTGACCCACTAGTGGTTTTAGGATTTCATGGAACATCATCATCTCCTTACCACAGGCCCGGAGCGATCACGCCCTCTTCGATGCCCATCTTTGAACCGTCACCGTGGTAGGGCAAGTTCAATGAACCACCTTTGACCTTGTGTACTTCTCGCAAGAAGTTGCTCATAGCAGTGGGAGCGGTCCAAGTGGCACCGTCACCTTTGTAGAAAGCCCACTGTGCTCGACCTTTGGCATGCACCACTGCGCTGTCCGACCACACACCACTGATGCTCTTCAACAGAGTGTCCATCCAATCTTCGGGCAGAATCAAGCCAGCGGTACCAGCCAAGCGACGCAGTTCATAGAGTCCAATGAACACACCTTGATCAATCTCTTCATTCCGGGGAAAATTGTCGCGGATGGCCTTCAGCATGCGATACAACACTTTGCCCGACACATCGGAGTCGATGGCTTTCTGGGCATACTTGAAGTGGCTGAAAAAGTATTTGTTCTCGCCACGCAAGGCTTCGCTCTTGCGAGTGTTCTTGTCTTCGAGATCGATGCCTAATGCGTCAAACTGTGCTTGAGTGTTCCAGGCTTTGACGTTCTTGATCTCTCGGCTACCATTCTTGTAACGAACAAGAGCGTTACGATGCAAGTCGCCGGGCCCCAACCTTTTAACGCCAGTGTCGTTCAGCATCTCAAACGCATAGGAAGGGAAATTGACATCATCGGTGTCGACGATGGCACAGGGAACCTCTTCGTAGCCCAAGATGGCCGCGGCCAGGGTACGATGCTGTCCGTCGTAAGTATCTATGGTATCACGTCCTGTGACCTGGCAAGCCGACACTGGACTGCAGATGCGTGGGTCCCATTTCTTCATGATCCGCATCACATGTTTGTGGATCACGTCTCGTTGCACTTCGTAATCGATCCAAAGTGCATCGATCCTGGCCATGGTGCTTTCGGGAAAACTTTGGGGGAGATTCCGTGCTCGATGTCGCCACGAGTCCAAAGTGGCGTCGGAGACTTCAAATTCTTTTTTGATTGTGGCTTCGACTTCTCGAACCACGTCGGTGAGTTTGCGGGTAAGGCGTTTTGCCATGATTTTTCCTTTCGTTACCTGTACAATACAGGATCAAGTTATTACAGCAGTTTATATTATACGATATCTAGAATTATTGGTCAACCTTCCATTTTAGCGTGAATGCACAGCAGTCTTGATCACTGTCAAAGTAGAAGATGTATCGCCCAGGACGGATGTCACTGCTGGTATCCACTATCTGCCAGCGCCAATCGCCTTGACATTCGTCTTGACACCATCTGACCACTTCATCTATTCTTCCCCACTCCTGATAGATCTCGCGAGAATAGGAAAAACTGGTCTCGCTGCGCCAGTCTATTTGCCGCTTGAGTTCTTCGGATAATTCTATTTTCACTCGAGTGTGGGTGAGGGAAGATTGTTGAACTCGTCCAGCCACTCGGTGGGCAAGCGGTAGAACACGCACCATGCGTACATCATGGAGAGATTCCAACGATACCATTCGTTGTAGGCTTCCAGCATAGGAAAGGGAGGAGTGGGTGCACCGTTACAGATCATATTGAGCCTTTAGGTTGAGAGTGCGATAGAGATTGTCCCAGGGCAGGCTCCAGTCGCGATAGCCTTCGAAAAGTAGATCCACATAGCCGTCGCTGGGATCACCCGACACAGGTTCATTCATCACATACACCATGAACCTGATACCGTCTTGCTCCAGTTCTTGTTTGCGATAGTAATAGGGATAGCCTTCGAACATGTCGAGATATTGTTCGCATTCTTCAGTGATCTGCCACAAGGCACCCGGTACACTGTGTCCCTGTGCCGGTTCTATAGTGGCATGATTATGTAGCCTCAGCCGCCAATCCCGAAGGAAGAAACGCCGGACCGGTTCAGCATCAGGGCAACGATAGTTCATGCTGTTGATGCTCATGTTGGCACCGTAGGCGAAGTAGAGCTTATCGGAGATAGTTTTTTTGTATGTAGTCAAGTGCTCGTTCATTGCGTCCTTCATAGAACAGGATGTTGTCAGTGATGCCAAAATGGTTGCAGAATGCTTGGCCATATCGTTGACCTTGCAAGGCCTGGAACAAGAAGTCTCGATCCCAGCGGGCGAATGCTTCCTTGGTGAGTTCTTCCTGTGCTGTTCGACCGTGACGGGCCAGCATGAGTTCATCTACTGTGTGTTGTATGCTCATGTCAGTCCCAAAGTGATTCATAATATTTTCCAAACAAGCGAAAGCCGTTGCTCATCCTGGCTTGGTGTGCTGTCATGCCTTCTGTGTCGATCTCGAAGGTGTGGTTGGGACCTGGCACCATCTCGTATGTGGCTTCTTCTTCACCGGTGTCAAAGTTGGGATAGGTCCGATCGCTTTTGCGCCAGGAGAGGTCATGCTCGCCAGAATAGTAATCCTCTTCCCAGTGGTCGCGGCATTTCTGTTCGAACGCCCAGATCATTTCATCCAAGACCCAATCCCAACGATCGTGGTGGAAGGCATCTATGTCCCATTCATCTTCTCGGGCCGGTGCGGCTGTGCTCCGCAGATGCTCAGGCACATCTTCGTCCGCCACATTGGGAGAACCATGCTTGGTAGCCTTGAGTTGCCTCAGCATGGGCAGCACGATGTCGGCCAAGGTGTGATCCATGCTCCAAGTATCCCAGCGATCGATCTTGACATAGGTGATCCGAGGATGGATGATGTCTAGCACGTTCTGGATGAATTTACAAACGGGCGTGAGTCTATCGCTCCAGCGTTCCACCCAAGGAGTGTCATATTCAATTTTGTCCCAGTCCAGCCAGAACAAAGTGCGCTCCAGGATGGTGTAGGGCGATATCCAGTGATCGCGATAACGACTGATGTAAACTTTCATAAAGGACTACTCCACAATTCTGTACCATGCGATTTTAGCAGGATTACGATTTCTTGTCTATCGTCCAGGAACTCTATGGCCCAGTTATCGTTGCGCCAGGCCCACCGAAAATCTCTACCGATTTCTAGCCCTTGGCTTTCTAGCCAAAGATACCATTCCCGTATGTTCCAATCTCCACGCAGTTGTATCATCTACCAAGCCTCCACATCCGTGATGTCGATCTCATGATAACTTTGTGTGTTGGCGCGATAAAAACGAGCAAACATGTGAGGACCAATGCCCGCGGCCTTTTCCAGAATCATCACTGTACCCACATCTTCGTGCAATCGCATGTAAGTCAGCACCATCTCCATCTGCTTCCTTGATAGTATGGCTACCTTTTGGGCATTACCACGACCCATCGTCGATCCAAAGTCTTACAGTCAAGAATAGCAGGGAAATGCTGATGGTGTGCTCGTTGGGGCCAGCCCAATCACCACGGGGGTCGTAGCCGATCCTGGGAGTCCAGAACCAGTGATAGGGATTCAGCGTGACACTGACGCTGGCACCGGAATATTTCAGCCATTTAAGCATCTGCTGGAAGGGTGTCTTTGAATCGCTTGATGACATCGGGGTCTCCTGCTGTTACATAAACCTGCAATTTCTTCTTCATCTTGTCGGCCACTTCCTGTGCGGTATGGCCCTGTGCTAGGAAGTGGTCGGTGTTCTTGTCAAAGAGATAGAACTGGCCGTGATGCTCTTCGATCTTGGCTTCTACCACGTTCTCATTGACTTGCTCCAGTACCAACTCCAATTCGGTGATTTTCCTTTCCAATCTCCGCACGACCCAGGGTCTCACGATCCAGTTGAACAAGGCCCAACCGATGGCATACCACAACAGGAACGTCAAAACCATCTCTATCACTTGAGTCATTTGTCTAAACCTTTTTCTCTGACACCTTGTTCATACCACTCGGTGAGTGGTTCGGGTTCTTCGTACTCTTCCCAGCCCCATTCCGATTCGGCGATCCTTTTATACTCTTCGGGATCGGTTTCATAACTGACATATTCATCGCTGTAGAATCCATCAGCTTCGTACTGTGCTTCACCCACGAATCCCATGCCTTCTTCGAAATAGTAGAGCCTGTAGTTGACCCTACCATCCCGTTCAGCCCAGTGCCGGAACGCTTCCACCGGAGGTGCCCAGGCAGTTTGGAAACTGAAATCTATCTCGTCCTCTTCAGCGTCATTGCTGATGTAGGCTTCTGAGATGTCCCATTTTGTGCCCCAGTTGTTGACGCACCAGTCATACCAGTTGTCTTCTTCTTCTGGGGGCAAGGGCCGCATCCATTTCAGCAAGCGGCTGTCCTGATCTTTATCGGTCAGTATTGCCCGTATCTCATCTATAACGGGTTTGGGGGCGTTGATCACTGCTCGGTTCTGGCACCAATTGGGCATTATTGCTCCTCGCTGTGTTTTAGATACTTATAATGAGGGATCCATTTGTCATTGACTAGGAATCCCCACTCACGTTTTTTAGGACCCGGCATAAACAAGGTCCAAGCCGTCACACCTGGCTCGAGTTCGATCCTGTGCAAGCTGGTAGGACGGCAGATCCGGAAATGCCCGGGTCCACGCCAAAATCTTCCCTCGGGGGTGGTTTCCCAATATCCACCTCGCAAGATCAGGGTGGCATAGGGCCAAGGGTGATCATGCAAGTGATCGGGGTCGCCTTTGAGGAACCGGTGGACGAAGATATTGAACGGGAACCGTTTTCTATCCTTCAAGAACACATAGTAGCGTTCCAGATAAGGCTCGTCGTCCTGGCGATCCATGATGATGCGATGTCGCCCCAACCGCTGGAAAAGTTTTTTTAGCATACACCAATTATACAGGAAATCGAATTATTGGTCAAACAAAAAGGCCACCGAGCGATGACCTTTTTGTAATGTGGGCTGTCTGAGTAGCCCAGCGAGTCAAAAAGACTTAGACCAAGCCCATTGCGATGGCTTTGTAGCCAGCAGCGATCAGCTTGCGGCTGGGACGGCCCATCACATACTCAGTGACCTGGACACCGTTGCCGGCTTTGCGGCTATTGGTGTAGACAGCGTGACCAGCTTGACGCACACGGGCCACTTCAGCAGCCAGGTTGCCTACGCCCATTTTCTTGGCTTTAGCAGCAGTCAGAGCCTCGCCGTTACGCAGGGCAGTAAACACCTTGAAGGTCTTGGTTTCGGGATTGATAAACAGTTTCACAGTTTCGCTACCTTTCTTAGTTAAGAAAAACAGATGTCACTTGACATCATGTGTGTAATATTACAGGGTATTCTTCACTATATCAAGACTTTTTGGCAGGCTACTTTGCCAAAATCAGTTGTTATCTGTCCAGAAGTAAGGTTGCTGTGTTATGTGTTCGATCAAGCGGTAATCCTGAACACGATATTCCTGGAAGAATCTGGTATTTTCTTGATCGATCTCGGGATCATAGCGAGATTGGGATCTGCGAGATCTGCGAGAAAAAGGATCCCGGGGCATTTCTAACCCAAATTTGGATTTTATGTACAGCGTCAAATTTCCAAGGTCGACCACTTCAGATACCAGATGTTCGTTGCGCTTGTAGATTTCGAAATGGCCCAACCAATACGTCAATGGCATCAACATCTGAGCCAATGGCACAGTGAAATCGGAAAGCCACTGGGGTTCTCCATGATTGCGTATGTGCGAGAGCAAGGCATTGGGTTCGGGAAATCTTTCGAATACTTCTCTTTCGATCTGTTGCCAATCGCCGTATTCATACGGAAACCGATCTGGATATCGATCCAGGAATTCTTTCTTGCGATCAGGTGTGTGATATCTTTCCCAATAGCCCGAGCAAAACCTCGACAACGGATCACGAATCACAAACCAAACTGGAGATTTTGACTCGTCCAACGTCAGTGTATGGAAATCACTGATAGGAAAAAATCGATCGGGGTTTTGAGCTTTTAGCACCCGTAGCGCTGTGCCTCCAGTTTTGGGTATGTGCAAAAAGATAGGTGTGGTCATGTGTCGTTTATGTATGAATTTTTCGCACTTCTGATTTCATATGTAAATATCACAGCGCCAGGAAGGTCCTGGTGCTTATACAATCTTTTTCGAAAAAGGAAGAAAAAATGAAAAACGTAGTCGCCGCCCTTGCACTGGGCATCGCTACATCGGTGTTCGCTGCCGATGCTGCCAAAACTCCCGCTCCTCCCGTGATCCCCGCTGCTCCTGCCAAGAAAGCAGAAGAGAAGAAGGACACCAAAAAGGCTGAAAAGAAAGAAGCCAAGAAAGAAGAGAAGAAAGTGGAAGCCAAGAAGTAATCGGTTTTATCTTCAAACAAAAAGCCACTCTAGAGTGGCTTTTTTGCTGACCTCTTATCTTATTATACGCTGTCAGCGGGCGAGTATTACTTGATCTGGCTCCACACACGCTCGCGGATCTGCTGTTGCAGGCTGGCGGGCAGATGTACATAATCCAGTTCAGCACTCATCCGGGCACCATTGCGGAATGCCCAATCAAAGAACTTGAGGACTTCCTGGCTGGCCTGCTTGTCAGCGGGATCACGATACATGAGGATAAACGACGCTGAACTAATGGGCCAGGCTGCGGGATTCTTCTGGTCCACGATCGAGAGCCCCATACCAGGTACTGAGAACCAGTCAGCACCGTCGGCAGCAGCCGCGAAAGAGGTGTCATCTGGAGCCACATACCGACCAGATTTGTTCTGTAGCAACATATAGTTCATGCCGTTCTTCTTGACATAAGCATATTCCACATAACCGATCGAACCTTTCACACGGTTCACGTTAGCGGCCACACCTTCGTTGCCTTTGCCGCCAACCGAGGAGGCAGCAGGCCACTTGACCGCTGCACCTTTACCTACTCGGTCCGCCCAGTCCTTGCTGACCGTGGCCAGATAATCAGTGAAGTTGAAAGTGGTACCCGATCCATCGGCACGGTGCACTACAGTGATGGGCTGGTCTGGCAGTTTTTTACCAGGATTCAAGGCTGCAAGTTTGGGGTCATTCCATTTTGTGATTGTGCCCAGGTACACTTCGGCCAGCACGGTTCCAGTGATGCGTAGCTCACCAGGTTTGAAACCGTCAAGATTGACTACAGGAACTGTACCGCCGATGATGGCTGGAAACTGTACCATGCCATCCCGCTCCAGATCGGCGCCAGACACAGGTGCATCCGATGCACCGAATGTGACGGTTTTGGCACGGATCTGCTTGAGACCGCCCGATGATCCGATGCTCTGATAGTTGAGGTTGTTACCTGTGACCTGTTTATAGCCTTCGGCCCATTTGGCATAGATGGGATAAGGGAATGTGGCACCGGCTCCGGTGATAGTGGCTGCGTGTGCTACGGCTGTGACAGCCATGAATGCTATGGCCGCGAAAAACTTGTTCATTGATTTCTCCTTGGTATTTGTGATTACAACTAGAAATATTTAACTACAGAAATGTTACAGTTTTGTTAAACTTAACAGCATGTTTTACCTTTTGTTGCCATGCCGTAAATATCTGGCGATGCCAAAGACCATAACACATCACAGAACCATCTGCTTGTCAGACATACATCTGGGCAGCCGACATTGCCAGGCCCGAGTGCTGATGGATTTCCTGGACCATAACGAAGCTGATGTCATCTATCTCATCGGTGACATCATCGACGCTTGGAAGATACACAGCAACAAATGGCGATGGAATAGTGATCAGTCGGGCGTGATCCAGAAACTGTTGAAGAAAGCCAGACACGGTACCCGAGTCATCTACATCCTGGGCAATCATGACGAGTTCTTGAGGCCTTATCTGCAGTACAATCTCAACTTTGGAGACATAGAAATAGCCAATCAATGGGAACACGTTGATGCAGCAGGTCGACGCTGGTTGCTCACACACGGCGATTTATTCGATGGCATCAGCCGTGTCCACCGATGGATCAGTTTCCTAGGCGACTCAGCCTATGATTTCGTGCTGTGGCTCAACACACACTACAATAGGATCCGGCACAGACTGGGGTTTGGTTATTGGAGCATGGCCAAATTCCTCAAGCACCGTGTGAAGAAAGCCGTGGACTTCATCTATCAGTTTGAATCAAATCTGGCCGCTTACTGCAAAAAGCGTGGCTTTGACGGAGTGATCTGTGGTCACATCCATCATGCCGAGATCAAAGACATAGACGGTGTCACATATATGAACGATGGCGACTGGGTGGATAGTTGCACGGCCTTGGTGGAGGATGAGTCGGGAGAATGGCGGATCATAGCCTGGAAGCAAGGAGCGAAGAAGCATGTGGACTCTGATATTGACCGCAATCAGTATATCCAATCCTCAGGATCGGCCCGCAGAATTGAGGATACCATTCCCGACCGAACAGGCCTGCTATAAGGCCATTGCGGACTTGGATTACGAGATCAAGTACAAAGGTTACAAATTCATCACAAGATGCCAACCACAAGAACCATCCTTGTCATCACCGACAACACCCCGGACCAAATAAACGGTGTGGTCACTACTTTCCGCAATCTCGAAAGGCTTGCTGGCAGCGATGGCTATCGTATCGTATATCTTGATCCCGGGCAGTTCTGTCATTTTAGTTGCCCTGGTTACCCTGAAGTCAAGATCGCTTGGCCGCGTGGCATTGGTAGGCGGATACTTGAGATCTCTCCGGATCATGTGCATATCGCTACTGAAGGGCCGACGGGCCTGGCGGCGAGGCTTTGGTTAGACAGTCACGGTTGGCGGTACAATACTTCTTATCACACTCGATTTCCTGAGTTTATACACAAAATGTATGGAGTGCCTATAGCGTGGACCTATCGCTATCTGCGTTGGTTCCACAAGCATTCGGGCCGTGTGCTCACAACCACAGACACCATGGTTCAAGAACTGCGAGATCGTGGGTTTGCGGGAGACATCCGTGCCTGGAGCCGTGGCGTGGATCGAGATGAACTGCGGCCCACCCGAGACTGGAGCCATGATCGACTGTTCAATCAACGGCCCCGGGTGGTTTCGGTCAGCAGAGTGTCAGTGGAAAAAAACCTCGAGGCCTTGTGCCAACTACAGGATGAGTTTGACATCACCATCGTGGGTGATGGACCCGATCGACCCAGATTGGAACGGCAGTATCGCCGGGTGAAGTTCCTGGGCTACAGGTCCGGATTTGAATTGGCCGACTGCTATGCCCAGGCTGACGTTTTTGCCTTCCCCAGCCGGGCCGATACCTTTGGCATCGTCATGATCGAAAGCCTCAGCGTGGGCACTCCGGTGGCTGGCTATCCCTGTCCTGGACCACAAGACATCATCGAACCCGGGGTGAATGGCCACATGAGCGAAGATCTGGGCGCTGCCATACGCCAGTGCTTGAGCCTGGATCGCGACACGGTACGGGCAACAAGTGAAAAATGGACCTGGCATCACTGCTGGTCCATTTTCCGAGACAACCTAGTAGAGATCGTTTAGATCCGCACCACGGTCCATTTGGCGTCAAACTTCTTGCCTTCGGCCCGGCGTTTCAGGATCTTAGCAAACTCCGTGTTGCGGAGCTGGGCTAATCTTTCTGTGTCATGGGCGAAGCAAGCCTTGTAGACGTCTTGAATCAACTTGCGCTGTTTCATGGCTCACCCCTCCTTGACAAGTATTTAATGATTCATGATGGAATGATTGTTACAAAGATTTATTGATATAGGAAGTCAGTGTTTTTTCGAGATCGCGATTTGGCCATAATTTGTCAAACAAAAGCCGAGGTGCGATTTTACTATGGACTAAACACATCACTGACATGTCTGGTGTATACTCTGATTTCTTTGTCAACAATTTCAAAGTGTTTAGTTGACCAGGGTCACCTTCTAATAATATCTTACGCCATTCCTCGTCTTCCTTGAGACGTTGTAGTACCCATTGTCTTGTGTCAGTCACATGATAATCTGTAAAATGTACCAACTGACCGTCATCAAACAAGGCCTGATATTTCCAGCTATTTCTCAACTGTGAATTATCTAGGTTTCTACCAGCATGTTTCGCAAGAGCCAGGGTGAATCCTAAATCTTGATCGTACAATGCCGGGATATCTTTCCAATAGGTTCCAATAGTGAACAATGTGTATTTGCTGGATGCTGTTACAAGATATATCTGATCTACACTGGGTCGAAGACTCCTGATATATTTGACGTACCCGTGATCTATGAAATTGTGTGTTTTAGGCAAAGAACAAAACAATATTCTTTTGCCACTACAGATGTCTTTAAAAGATTCATTGGAAAAGGTACCGTCGTCACGCCAACTGACGAAATCGGTACCTTGACAATCTTTGAAAGTTTTCAAAAACAAAAAATCAATGAGTGGTGATTGATTTCAATAGTCCAGGTGAAAATACGTCCTCGTACTTTTCATAGACTGCTTTGGACATCTCACGCAATTTTTGACGCTCTGACTCGGGAAATTCAATCACTCCCTTGATGCCTAAACGCTTATGCTCTTCTGCATCTGTTTCGATCTTTTCAGCGTCAGCGATACTCCATTGACGCTCTTGACGCGATGCATTGATAGCGGCTTGTTTCATGAGAATCTGATCTTCGAGATCCAACTCCTGCCAGAACGACTCATTGACCAGGATAGTGGTCAGGAACATGTTGTGTCTTGTATTGATGATATATGGATGCACTTCGCTGTTGATCTGTGCTTCATAGCGAGGCAGCGTAGTTTGCACAGCATCACAGTCCTGACTCTGATCCTTGCGAGTTTCTAGAGTAAGATCATCCAAAACTGCAGGATCGGTACCAAAAGATTTAGCCATATCATAGGTCACTGGGCTGATACGCACAGCGAAAGACAAACCACGTAGCTCGTCGACTGATGTGATGGGTTCTTTAGCGGCTATGCAACGATATCCGCCCGAATAAGTGAATGCAAGACCGCGCATGGTTTGAGTTTTTTCTGGAATGCTTGCCAACATAGATTCCCCAATAGGACCTTCCAGGACTTTTGTGCAATGATCATGGCTGTCAAAAAGGAAAGGCATATCCAGAGCATAAAAATCCGTGGCATTAGCATGACCCAGCCAGTTGGTCTGTATCTGGCTCATCTGCACAGAATTGGTTTTCAGGAGAGTCATAGGATCGATCACTACACCATCATTGAATTTCTTGGCGTAGTCTTCGATTTTGTAAACTTCGATGTTGATGCGACCATCGGTCATTTCACCGATTTCTTTGGCAAATGTTTCTGCGGTACGCACGAAGATTTCTACTGGTGCGTGAAACAGTATCCATTTGATATTATGAGTTTTTTTCATTTTGAATCCTTTCAAGATTGATGCATTATTTAGTGAATAAACGCACAATTTTATTTATCAATGATGGTACCTCACAGATCAACAACTGCACTATTTTTGCAGTTGATCTCGGGCGATTTGATTGTTTTTGTATTTATTAAACTGAGAAAGATTTCTGGTATTCGATATGCTTACAGGTGGATCTAAATGTCGCTCCAGGACAGGTACAACTCCATCGACCATCCAAGAGACTCACAGTGTAGGTGTTGCCTCGGCTACCCAGTACCTCCCAAGTCTCTCCCTGGGGCTTCTCATCCGTGATTACCTTAACCTTCATGTCAAAGCCCCACTGGTTCTTTTTGACCTCGATGAACTTGCGGCCTCGCCGGTCAATGCGACTCTGGCTCCGGAAATATTCGGGTGGTTCCTTGCCCCAACGGCTCATGGCCACTACTCTATCCCCGTTCATGAGATACACATGGTTGGGTTGGCGATAGGGCACCTTCCAGTCCGTGACTTCTTGTAGGATTTTCAGCATACCCATATTATAGCAAAATGGGTAATTATTGGTCAACCGGCTTTTTGGCGGGCCATCTCTGTGCGTATCTCTTGCAAGTCCTGTATGCTCTGCACCCGTGGTGTGAGTCGTTGATAGTTGGGACCGATGGCGTTCCATTCTTCATCGGTGGCATCGCAGGTGATTAGCAGTTCATAGGCATGTCCATCTGCCCCATACAAAGTGATGAGATCCACACCGGCCAGATTATCAGCGGCATTCCGCAAGGCCTGTGCCAGTTGCCTGAGTCCTGCACGATCGGCCACTATGTAACCGGTCTCTCTGGGTCCTGTAGGTGGGTACATCTGCAGTCGGGCTTGAGGTTTCATCTATCTACAGCCTGCGTAGATGGGCAGACAAACATTGGACAGTCCCCAATGGTTGTCGCGTTGTGTCCATAGGCCTGCCATGATGGCTGCTGTGGTGCCAACGATAATGGCTGTTGCTATCCATACTCTCATCTTATATCCTCCAGTTTCATTCGTTTGTGTTTGAATACTTTAACATACTCTGAATTGTTTTTGTAGTCCAATCGGCCCATTCCCCACAGGATCGGCTGATCGTGGAAACTGATAGCATGCGGTACCATCACATCCAGATAGCGACCGTTTCCGGTG
>JACCDP011349476.1_pt1 | contig 14870 bp, 15 predicted proteins | sample 7445841 | NCBI WGS metagenome assembly JACCDP01 (sample SAMN15323441, study PRJNA562643) | freshwater metagenome | isolation source: river surface water | place: USA:Blue River Watershed | collected 2017-08-17 | reverse complement strand
TGGCCCCGCACCCACAATTAGATAATCATATTTGTACATTTATTTTGATTTGGCGGACCAGACGGGGATCGAACCCGCGATCTTCTCCGTGACAGGGAGACATGTTAACCGCTACACCACTGGTCCACGTTGTTTATTATATCTTTTTAAATCGAAAAAGAGAAGTTAAAAACTTTTTAATTCTGGATGAAAAATTTATAAGGATAGAACGGTTAAAAACCAGTATGTAAGATAAATAAATTAATAGAAACAAAAAATAATAAATAATATTTAAGGAATTCATATGCTCATAATTAAAGATTATTAAAAAAAGAATTAGAAGGTTGGGTATTAAGCTTACAGAAAAATTATAAATTCCAATATATTTTTTGAATAAATCAAAACCTGTGATTATTTGAATAAGCAAGACTAAAAATTCAGAAAATAATGTACTTATTAAAATGCCCAGAACTCCAAGCTTAAAAACCAGAATTGAATTAAGAATAAGATTAAATATAGATGCAATGAGAGTTGATAATGTAGTTATTTTCTCTTTTCCAAGAGAAAATAAAATTTGAACTCCAAAAAAGTTACTAATTGTGACAAGATAGATTAAAGGTATCATTAGCAAAACTATATTGGTTGTTTCTGAATAATCGAATCCAAATAAATAAGTAATAAAAGAACTAGAAAAATAAAAGAGAAAAAGTGAGATTTGAAAAGAAAAAAAGGTAATCATATTAAAAGCATTTTTTATTAAATTAATTGAACTTGAAAAATCTTTAGAATTGTTTAATTGATAAGAAAACCTTGGAAGAATAATGGAATTTATAGAAATAATTAGGTAAATAAATACTCTTATAAATCTATCAGCAAGTGAATAGAAAGCTACAGAAACAGTATTTAAAAAAAAACCTATAAATAACTTATCTATAAGTGAATAGACACTCACAGTAATATTTAATAAAAATATTATAAGTAAACCTTTAATATTTTTGACGAAATCACTAAACAATAAATTAGGCTGAAAATCAATTTGTTTTTTTAAGTATTTAGTATTAATGAAAGCAATAAAAAAGTTAGTAAATAGGACTAAAAATGCGTAATTAAGCAAATGATTGTTGTTTTTAACAGTCAAAACAGTAATTATAGTTAAACACAATTTAACAAAAAAAGTTCTCAAACTTAAATATGAAAATTTTTCCAGAGCAAAAAAAACCCATTCAAATTGAAATAAGTTTGCAAAAATAGTTAAAGAATGAACAAGAAGTAAACTAATCAATAATTCAGAAAGATCAATTAATTGAATACTAATTAAAAGTATTGAAACCGATAAAATACTTGCTACTAAACCAATAGTAAAAAACTCATTGATTTTTTTTTTAACCAAAAAAATATTGTCTCTAACTTTAGATACTTCTCTTTGAGCAAATATTGGAATTCCAAATTGAGAAATTAACAAAAAATACGATACTATTGAAAAACTAAACTCATATAATCCATAATTTTCCGGGTTTATAACCCCGACTAAATGAGTGACTGTAATAAGTGGAAAAAATAATTGAGAAAACCTAATTAAAATAACTAAAAAAGCATTTTTTGTTAAAGAATTTGATTTTTCCTTAATCACCATATTTAACTTGGTTTTTTTCTTGGTCCAAGAATACCAAAAATACCATCAAACACTCCATTAAAAAAATATGCCAAATTTAAAAAATATTGATTTTTATGAAAGAAAGTCTCAAAGAACCTATAAAAAACGAATAGAATAAACTTTTTGAATTTTCTGTTTCTCAAGTACATATAAACATAATTCCGAGTTTTATAATATTCTTTCCAAGGTTTTTCTAAACTGATTTGAAGACTTTTTCCTAGAAACTTTTTTAAAGTAATTGGAGTATATGGATGAAAAAATAATGATTTATTAACTGTAAAAACAGATGCGCCAGAATTAATTGCTCGATATAAAAAATCGGTTTCATCACCTTTTATAAAAAAGTTCTTATTAGGAAATCCAATTTTTTGTACCAATTCATTGGAAATCAAAGTCCCATTAAATGGGTTAATACCACCCCAAAAAATATCATTTTTTGAATAATTCTCTACTTCATTTATTTCTTTTAAATTATTACCCAAATTAAATGATAGTTTGCCATTTCCACATGTAACTAATGAATTACTTAAAATTAATTTGTTTGATGAATATATAGAAGATGTGCTTTCCATAAGTATTTCTAAGGTTAACTTGTTTAATGGATATCCATCATCATCCATTAACCAATAAAAATCACTTGAATTCTCGAAGGCTTTTTGCAATCCAAAACTGAAACCACCTGCTCCACCAATATTATTTTTTAGTGATAAGTTAATAAATTTAGAATTTGATTGACTCAATTTACTTATGAAATCAGATGTTCCATCTGAAGAGTTATTATCAACAATAAATATTTTATTAATTTCAAAAGATTGAATTAATATCATATCTATGCACCTTTTTAATTCATTTATACGATTGAATGTAACAATAACCACATTTACTTTTTTACTCATTTTGATTTTTCCATTACTTTTTTTACCCAATTTGAATTCAAAAGAAACCATTTAATTGTAAACTTTAATCCTTCAATAAATTTAGTTTTTGGAACCCAATTTAAATCTTTTTGGATTTTTGATGAGTCAATTGCATACCTAAGGTCATGTCCTGCCCTGTCTTTAACAAAAGTAATTAAGGATTTTGATTTACGAAGTTGATTCAAAATTAAGTTAACCAATTCTAAATTAGTAATCTCATTATTTCCGCCAATGTTATATATTTCGCCTATCTTTCCATTACGAATTATTAAATCGATGGCTTCACAATGATCTTCAACATATAACCAATCTCTAATATTTTCACCATTTCCATAGATAGGAATGGATTCATTTCTTAATGCTCGACTAATTACTAAAGGAATAAGCTTTTCGGGAAAATGATAAGGGCCATAATTATTTGAGCAGCGAGAAATTGTCACTGGTAATTTATAAGTGCGATGATAGGCTTGTACAAGGAAATCTGCAGATGCTTTGGATGCTGAGTATGGAGATGAAGTGTGTATAGGTGATGATTCCGAAAAAAATAAGTCTTTACGATCTAACGGTAAATCCCCATAAACTTCGTCTGTAGATACTTGATGAAAACGTTTAATTTGATGTTTTGTTGCTAAGTCCAATAAAACTTGAGTACCAAGAACATTTGTCACTAAAAAAATTTCTGGATTGTAAATAGAACGATCTACATGTGATTCAGCAGCAAAGTTAACGACAATATCAGGTTTTTCTTTGCTAAAGATTACTTCCATATCTAATCGATTTGCAATGTCAGCTTTATAAAATATAAAATTTGGTTTATTTAATACTGAACCTAAGGTCTCTAAGTTACCCGCATACGTAAGTTTATCAACGCAGACAATATAATCTTTAGGATGATTATTTAACTGGAAAAAAATAAAGTTTGAACCAATGAATCCAGCACCACCTGTAACAAGAATTTTCATAATTTATATTTAAAATTAACATCACTATCCTTTAGAAAGGGAGCCTTCAAATCCTTTTCAGAAAGAATAGGTGTAAAATTCTTCCAATCAATTTTTAAGTAATCATCGTCAAAACGAATACTTCGATCATGCTCCTTTGAATAGTATTCATCAACTTTATAGGCAACAATTGTGTTTTCAGATAGGGTAATGAATGCATGTCCAAAACCTTTAGGTATAAATAACTGAAGGTAATTTTGAGGCGTGAGTTCAACTCCATACCACTTTAAATAACTTGGTGAACCAACCCTTAAGTCAACTGCAATATCCCAAATACTACCTTGAATGCACCGGACAAGTTTACTTTGCGCCTTTGGGTCATTTTGAAAGTGAATTCCTCGAAGCGTACCTTTTTGATAAGAAAATGATTGATTATCTTGCACAAAAGAAATATTTTGGTAAGTTGTTGGCATTCTTATTTGGGAATATGATTCATAAAAATACCCACGATTATCAAATAATACTTTCGGTTTTATGACAAATAAATCATTTAAGGGAGTTTTTAATAAATCCATTATTGAAATATATCCCCCTTAGCAATATTACGTAGATGTTCTCCATATGGAGATTTTCCATAGCGATTAGCAGAACTTAATAATTGTTCATTATTTATCCAATGATTTAGAAAAGCAATTTCTTCAGGAGCAGATATTTTTATTCCTTGTCTTTCTTCTATCATTTTCACAAAGTTAGAGGCATCATTTAAAGTTTCAAATGTACCAGTATCAAGCCACGCAAAACCTCGGCCTAAAATGTTTACATTGAGGTTCTGTCTTTGTAGGTATAAGTTATTAAGGTCTGTAATTTCCAACTCACCCCGTTTGGAAGGTTTTACTTGTTTTGCCAACTCAACCACATTTTTGTCATAAAAATATAATCCAGTAACGCAATAATTACTTTTAGGATTTGATGGTTTTTCCTCAATAGATAGGACTTTTTTGTTTTGATCGAATTCAACAATTCCAAATCTTTCTGGATCTCTTACATAGTATGCAAAAATACTTGCTGTACCAGCTTCTGCTGCTAATCTAGCCTCAATTAGCATTTTTCTAAATCCATTACCATAGAAAATATTATCACCTAAAATCATTGCACATGCCTCATTACCAATAAATTTTTCACCAATTAAAAAAGCCTGAGCTAGTCCATCAGGCGAAGGTTGTTCAGCATATGATAACCTTATCCCAAATTCGTTACCATTACCTAAAAGTTTCTTAAAGTTACCTAAGTCAATTGGTGTTGATATTATTAAGATATCTTTAATGCCTGACAACATAAGGATAGATAGTGGATAGTAAATCATAGGTTTATCATAAACAGGTAAAAGTTGCTTGCTTGTTACCAAAGTAAGTGGATATAACCTAGAACCTGATCCACCTGCTAAAATAATTCCTTTCATAAATCCCCCAAATTTAAATTATACTATAAGAAAGTTTTCTTAACCCAGTCATTCGTACGTAAAATTGCATCTTTAAATGAGATTTTTGGAAAATAACCAGTATCCCTGGATAACTCATAAAAATCTACGCTTTTGTAGTCAACATGAAAATTTTCATTATATTTACCAAGATTTATATCGGAATTTGATTTAAGTATTTCTTTTACTTCAAAAATAATGTTTTTTAAGGGCCTTGCTTGATTTCCAATGTAATAGTTTCTAAATAAAAAGCCATTATTAATGACTTGAAGTATGCCATCTATTGCATCATCAATATAATTCCAATCATATAAATGATTACCTAAAGTTAAATCAATTGGTTGATTTTTAATCATTTTTTGAATAAACATATTCGTTGATCTTAAAGAATTATCACCTGGTCCAAAAGTATTTGCTAATGAAAAAGAGGTAAAGTCAATTTTTAAATCAAGGGCAAGTGATTGTCCTAAAATTCTAGCTGCCTTTTTAGAAGCTCCATAAATATTACACGGGGCACCATCAGTGTGAGTTCTTAATTCATTTTCAGCAATCATAAACTCAGAGAAAGAACTAGCATAAATAAATTTTTTCACACCTATTTCTTTGGATTCCTTAATTGTGTTGAGAAGGTTAGGTATGTTATTAGTTTGTATTCTAAAATCATTCTTATCTTTGCTAAGTGATCCTCCGCCATAACCATTCCAAGCCAAATAAACAAAAGCGTCATAATGTTGTATGGGAATTAAGCTGTTTAATGTTATTTTATTTGAAAAGTCTAAATTAAAAACCTTCAGATTTGGGTTTTTTATATCATAAAGTTTAGAATTAATGTTTGAAGTAAATGCAAAAATTTCAACATCTTTAAAAACCAATAACCGTTTAATTAGTTCATAACCTATAAAACCTGATGATCCATTTATAATGTATTTTTTCATTTGTTTAATTATAATATAAAGAATGAAAATTAAAAGAATAAAGATTTATCCAATATGCTATTTTGACACTCCTGTTGTTAAAAGTTCAATTTATACACCTATTTTTGCAAGAAATAATCGTTTTAAAAATGCAGCAAAATTTTTAAGTACTAAATCAAACTTATTAAGTAATGAAAAATATAATGAAATGACTGCAGTTTATGATATTTGGAAAACTTATTCAAAAGATTTGGATTTTGTTGGTATATGTCATTACAGAAGAATACTTTCTCTTAGTGGTAAAAAACCTTTATCTCACAAAGAAATTTTCAATTTAATCGAAAATTATAATTTAATTCTACCCAAAAAGAGATACTACTGGCCATTTAACTTAAAAAATCATTATATTTATTCACTTAAAAATTATTTTAATGTTCATAAAAATGACATTAAAGTTTTGAAAAATATCATAATTGAGCAATTTCCTGATTATTTCAAAAGTTTTCAAACAGTAATGAAAAGACATTCTTATCACGGTGGGCATATTTTCTTAATGCAAAAAGATCTTTTTGATAGTTATTGTAATTTTACTTTTAAAATTTGTTTTGAATTAGAGAAAAAGTTGGCGAATAGAATTGACCAAACTAGATTTATAAGTGCATTAACTGAATTTACTCTGGATATTTGGATTGATAAACATAAACTTAAATACAAAGAGGTATATGTTTATGAAACAGAAAAATTGTTTCTAATTAAGAAAATACTGTTTGTGTTAAAGAGAATTTTTAAATGATAAATTATATTTTAAAAAAGATAAAAAATGATCAATATAAAATTGATAAAAATATTTTATTTTATGATTTAATGATTCTAATATTTGATAGATTAATAATGGTATTTCGAGGTTTTTTACTTAAAATTAATATAAAGAGTAAAGGTTTACTTTTTATTGGAAGAAATGTAAGAATTGTTCATAAACATAAATTATTACTCGGAAAGAATGTCACAATAAAAGAAAATTCTTCAATTAATTCTTTGGTTAAATCAAATATTAAAATTGGAAATAACTTCACACTTGGCTCTAATTCTGTAATTGAAGGCTATGGTATTTTATCCGAAATAGGTGAATCATTAGAAATTGGAGACAATGTTGGAATTGGATGCCATGCATTCATAGCTATTAGAGGAAAAATTTCAATTGGATCTGAAACTATAATTGGTCCTGGTTTAAGATTACACTCAGAAAGTCACAAACATTCAGATTTAAAAACCTTAATTAGAAATCAAGGTACTATTAGACTCGGTATTTCAATTGGATCTAATTGTTGGATTGGAACAAATGTTACGATATTAGACGGTGTCAGTATTGAAGACGGAGCAATCATAGGCTCAAATTCATTAGTAAACAAAAACGTCAACAAGAATGAAATTCATTTTGGAATTCCTGCTAAATTTTATAAGAATAGGAATTCATGAAAATAATAATAGTTAACTATCGCTTTTTTCTAAGTGGCGGACCAGAAAAGTATCTTTTTAATTTTATCAAGGCAGGACAAAGTCGCGGTCATACAATAATTCCATTTTCAGTTAATTATTCCAATAATATTAACGAAGGATTCAATACCAAATATTTCATTAATTCTAAAATGGGAAATTCCTCAAGTTATTCTAATTTCTCTAAAAATATTTTTTCTCAACTTTTATTTATAATTAATTCAATATTTAATTTTGAAGCCAGAAAAATGATGAAAAGAATAATAAAAGAGGAAAAACCAGACCTTGTTTACGTTATTCATCAATCTCTGACTATATCACCTAGTTTCTTTTATACTGTTAAAAAACATAAAATTAAATTAGTTCATAGAATATCCGATTTTAATATGATATGTTCCAATAATTTGTTACTGAGAGATGGCAAACCTTGTGAGAAATGTATTAATGGAAATTATTCTTTTGGTGTAAAGCATAAGTGTGTCAAAAATAGTTTTTCTTTAAGTTTTATCAAGGCATTAATAAATTATATTCATAGATTGTCTGGCGTTTATAACCTTGTAGATGCTTTTATTTTTCCCTCAAAACATACTTTAGAAGTTTTCTCTCGTTCAAATTATATTTCAAAAAAGAAATTATTTTATTTACCAACTTTTTCACCAGCAAAATCTATTCATTCAACTATCACTGATACAATCTTGATTCCTGGTAGATTGTCATTTGAAAAAGGCTATATTGTTGCTTTAAAGGCAATGATAGAGTTAAATAAGCGGAACATTTACATAAATCTAACTTTTAATGGAAATATTGATGATTTGGATTTAGAATCACTAGATTTAATAAATTCAAATGGTTTGAAAAATCAATTAAGGTTTTCTGGTTTTATTGATCAAATAAATTATGAGAAAATACTTTCTTCTTCTTTACTGGTTCTATTTCCGGCGCTTTGGTATGAAAATTTGCCAAATACACTTATAGAAAGTTACAAATTTTCGAAACCTGTAATTTCCTCCAACATTGGTTCATTACGAGAATTTGTTAAAGAAGGATTTAATGGATATTTATTCGAGCCAAATAACCATATTGAACTTGCAGACAAAATTCAACATTTTCTTGAAAATCAAAATAATTTACATTTTATGGGGAAAAATTCATATAGGGTTTTTCTTGAAAATTTTCAAGAAGAAGATCATTGGAATAATTTTATGAATATTATTGATGGGATTAATTTAAAATAGCCATTAAAAAATCGTAATCCAAAACTTTATTGTTGTCAGAAATTAAATTAAGTATCAGCATAGCAAACATTAATAAGACTGTTACAAAATTTATTAAGATATTTCTTTTCAAAATTGATTTTAAAACAACGGGAATTATTAAAACAAATAATAGATTTAAAGTGTATCCAAAACGATGTAGCATGTAGTAGCTTTGTCCTGAAAAAGAAAAAACAAATGAAATAATTGCGGCGCTTATTAATGTAATAGCAAGAGATTTTTTTGATAAATACTTTATTACAAGGTAATATTGAGTTCTGTATACGTATGTATATAGCAAAAGTATTAAAAAGTATATAAGCGTTTTAATGGAAAAAGACCCATCACCAAGAAAATACGGATCAGTAAAATATCTTAAAAAACTAGACGGTAAATAATCTTGAATTAAACTTATAAAAAAAGGAGATAAAGTTAGTATCAAAAAAGAAGAAACTAGAAAAATACTTATTAAAATTATTCTTCTTGAAAAATACTTATTGATAATAATAATGATAAAAATTATTCCCGTGATATGAAAGGAGGATGACAAAAAAACCAAGGAAAAATCTAGAAAAATATTCTCCCTTTTATTAAATACATTTATCCCAAAAGCCATAGATATCCATTGCCTAAGTAGATTCATAGAAGGGAGAAAAAACATTGAAAAGAGTATAAAAAAACTTGATATTTTGAATTTGCTTTGAAAAGTAATAAATATCCCAAAACCCAAAAAGATAATAATTGAATTGAGAATTAAAAATGACTGATAATCTAAATTTAAGATTCTAGAGAAATATATTAAATAGAGATAACCAATTTCAATTTCTGAAGTATAGATTTCTGGATTTAAAAAAATTCTTTTATATTCTATAGTATCAGCACCAACATATAAAGGCCTTAAACCTGCTATTAAAATTAGTAAAATCAAAGACAGAAATACAAATAAATTTTCTTTTTTTAAAAGATAAAATATTAATGCAAAAGCAACTAGAAAAAAATATAAGATTACATAATCTGAGTTTAAAATTTCAAGCATTAGCTATATCCTTTCAAAAAACTGCATGTGCAAATAGGATATTTTTTCCCATAAATAATCATTTTCTATAATTTTTAAGTAATCTCTTCTGAAAGATTTATATTTATTTATTCGAAAGACTAAATTAAGTTCTTTGAAACTTTTGAAATAATATGCATTATTGCCAACTACTTCCCTTGCAAAAATTGAATCATATGCAATTATTGTTCTGCAGGCAACCATGGCTTGTAATAATCCTGGATTTGTGCCACCTAATTGGTTACCATTTATATAACTCAAGCAATTAAACCTTAGAGAGTTTAATTTAGAATTATCATATAAAGAGTCGATTAACAGAATTCTTTTGTTTGATGTAATATGATAAATTTGATCTAAAGATTTAAAGTATTTTTTCTCCTTGATAAAGTTTGAAACAATTACTAACTTATTTTTTGATTTTGATTGGATAAAAGCTTTAATTATTTGTTCATAACTATTTTCAGGAACAAATCTACTAATAATTAAATAATATCCATGTTGTTTAAGTTTATATGTATCTAAAATATCGCTTATATTATCAGATTTATTTAATTTAGCAACTCCATAAGGAATTGTTGATATTTTATGTTTATTTACTTTAAAATGATCAATATAGTATTTAGTAATATTATGGGAATCAGAAATTATGAAATCAAAAGTTTTTGCCATTAGATAAGCTGATAAATATAAATATAATCTAGAAAGTAAAGAAAATTTTTTTCTCATCCACTCAATTCCTGCTGGATTAAAAATTAATTTAAAATTCCTAAAAGGATTGAAAGCATTAAAAAATAGTGGAATCCCTACTCGGACACCCAAAAAATATAAATATTTATTATTCAGGTTGATTTTTTTTGCATATTTGAATGCAATTAAATCTTTTATAACCATATTAAATTCTTTATTAATTGGTAGTTCATGGACATATAAGTTTTCATTTATTGATTTGATAGTAGTTTTCATAATATCTAAGCTAAAATTAATAACATGAATTTTAATACTTCTTGATTTTTGAGAAAGAATAGGTAATAAATTATTAAGGTAATATTCCCATCCACCATAATTCAAAAACAAGCCTCTTGATCCTATTATTATTATATTTTTTGGTTTAATCATATTTTTTGTGAATTAATTATTAGCTCTTCATACTTTTTAATTAAATTATTTGCATACTGCTTTGAGTTTATCATAGAATTAAAATCGCTTTGAACATTAAATCCTTTTAATTTAATTGCTTCAATAAATTTATTTGAGAAGTCTTCATAATTTCCACTTTTAAAAAGTTTTCCATTAATACCATCTGAAATAAACTCTGGAATACCACCTATATTGGAACCTAACACAGGGGTTCCTAGATTAATCGATTCAATAACATTTAGGGGTGAATTTTCATACCATATCGATGGACTAAAGGTTAGTTTTGCAGCAGATATGATTGAACTTAATAGGGTATTGTCAGAAATGAAGTCTAAAACTTGAATATTTGATTGATTTGTTGGAATACTTGCTTTCATAGGCCCAGAACCCACAAATACAAAATTTTCATTGGGAAAATTTTTGGATAATTTAATTATTAGATGAATACCCTTTTCAACTGATAATCTTCCAAAAAAGAGGCAATAATTATCAAATATAACAGGATTAATTGGAATTAAATCACTTTGTACTTTATTTAATCTCGCAAAATTAGGTAAAAAGATAAATTTAGAATTATTCAAATAAAGTTTTGAGTGATTCTCAAGCATAAATTTGCTTGGAAAAATAAATAAATCAATTTTCAAATACCTTTTAAATATGTGATTAAAGTAACTTTCAATCATACCTAAAAAACTTTTAGAAAAAGAGCCATCAATACATTTATTCCTAAGCGCATGTGTAAAATTTCCTGAATTACATTTTGTACAAGGAATATTTTTATCAGGAATTAATAGTCTATGATTTGAACAGGAAATTTGCGCATCGTGAATAGTCTTAACTATAGGAATTCTAAGTTTTCTTATCGGATCGAAAATAGAGGTTGTTAAGTTATAATTTATATTATTGAGGTGTACAATATCAGGTTTTAGAAGCAGTAATAATTTTGTTAATCTTATTTTATTTCTAATTGAATATATTAATGAAAAAGAATAATAGAAAAGTTTTAATAAGTTTTTGGTTTTTAAGTCGATTTTTCTAGAATAAATGCCATACCTGTTTGAAAAAAAGTTTCTAGAGTCATCCATTCCGAAAAATTGTACATCGTGACCAAGGTTAACCAACTCTTCAGATAGACTTTTAATGTAGGTTTCTACTCCACCAACTGTAAAAAGAAAATTATTGATAAATAGAATTTTCATATTATAAATACTATATCATGATGTTAATTTGGTAAAAAGTTTAAAATCTGTTAGTAAAGTAATAAATTTCTTAATTTCTAAATTTATGGCGGAAGCTGAGAGATTCGAACTCTCGCGGGCCTTGCGACCCCTACCAGTTTTCAAGACTGGTCCCTTCAGCCACTTGGGTAAGCTTCCAACCAATAAGAATTTTACCACAATGATTCTTAAAGTATAAAGTACAAATTTATTTGCTTTTTATTGATATTTTGAAAATATAAGATTATTGGTGGACCCTGCAGGACTCGAACCTGCAACCAACCGGTTATGAGCCGGTAGCTCTAACCATTGAGCTAAGGGTCCGTGATTTACATTATAGTTAATAATTTATGAAGATTAAATATTATTAAGTTCTTTTATAAAATCTTCTACACTAAATAACTGATAATTAAGATTCAATATAGAGGATTGAGTGATTTCATAATACTTATTACCATAAATTTTTTGTATCGGTTTAATAAATAAACCAAGTAAACTTAAGGGAAAAGAGAGAAATGGAATAAATATTGTCTTTTTACCTATACTAGATCTCATTTTAAAAATAAAGTTATTAGTACTAAAATATTTTTCATCTTGTGGAAAGAAAAGGCCTTTAAGTCTATTTAATATTATCAATCTAACTAGTTCAGATAGGTTATTAATGTGAAGTATACTTCTGATATTTTTAACTGCGGGAAAGATAGTAATCCTTTTGGAGAGATTAACTAATTTTAAAAAATTACCCTTTGAAAATTTTCCATAAACCAATGGCATCCTTATAACCGAAACATCAAAACTACCGTCTTGAAGTTTTTGAATATAAAGATCAGCTTCTAATTTGCTTTGAGAATAAGCGTTATTTGGTGATGGTTTATCAACTTCTATTGGTCTAAAATCTCCAATTGAGCGATCATCACCATATATTGCCATTGAGCTAGTAAATATGAAATGCTTAACTCCTTCTTCTTTTGCTTTTTTAGCAACTTCAATTGCTAAATCCCGATTTATTCTAAAATATCCATCAACCATTTTTTTTTTTGATGTTATATGTGCAATACCTGCAATATGAAAAATGACATCATAGTTTTTGAAGGAAATAGTTTTGAGGTCTTTATTTCTTAATGAAATATCATCAACTAGATATGAGGGTTCTTTTAAGTTCAACCATGACTTAACTGAATTGCCAATATAACTATTTTTGCCGGTAATAAGGATTTTCATTATTCTCTTCCTAATTTTCCAGTTCCACCTTCAACAACACTATCGTCCTTGAAGACCTTCAAAACCGTTCTAAGAATAATGTAAATGTCAAACCAAAAAGATTGTTTTTTGATGTACTCTCCATCTAGTTTAGCTTTGACTGAAATAGGTAAAGTATCTCTACCGTTAATCTGAGCCCATCCGGATAACCCTGGTCTTAACTTATTCACTCCATACTTATCTCTTTCGGCAATGAGATCATCTTGATTCCATAAGGCGGGACGAGGACCTATAATCGACATTTCTCCTCGAAGGATATTAAAAAGTTGTGGTAGTTCATCTATGGATGTTTTTCTTAAAAAACTACCTAATGGTGTAATCCATTGTTCCGGATTTTTAAATTGATGAGTAGGGACATCTCTGGGTGTGTCAATTCTCATAGTTCTAAACTTGTATAAATAAAAAATATTCTTATTACGCCCAATCCTTTTTTGTTTGAATATAATGGGCCCTTTAGAAGTGAGCTTAATTAACAATGCTATTGGTACAAATAGTATTGGTAATAAAACTAATACTGCAATTAGCGCGGAAATCCAATCAAAAGAATACTTTATAAAATTTTTCATAAGTTATTTCGAATTAAACCATTTATAAAAATTCTGAATACCTTGTCTAAAATTCATATTGACTTTATAATCTAATAATTTTTCTGCTTTTGAAATATCTGCATAAGTAATATTAACATCCCCATTTTGTATTGGTAATTTTTCAAGATTTACCTTTTTATTAAGAGTACTTTCTATAACCTTTACCAAATCAATTAAAGATATAGGTTTATTATTTCCTATATTTATTATTTCATAAACAGAAGCCTTTGTTTTTAAATAATTTAATGAACTTAATATCCCTTGAACAATATCATCAATATATGTGTAATCTCTAGCACTGCTACCATCACCATAGAAAGGGATGGTTTGACCTTGTATAATCAAATTTGAGAACTTAAAAATAGCAAGATCTGGTCTTTGTCTTGGTCCATACACAGTAAAAAATCTTAGCAAAATAATATTCAAACCATATAAGTGATGATATGTAAAAGCCTGTAATTCATTAGTCTTTTTTGTTGCAGCATATGGACTGATGGGCTTTTCAACAGGATCTGTTTCTGCAAAGGGTACCTTTTTGTTATTCCCATAAACACTTGATGAAGATGCCAAGATTAATTTATTAATTTTATTATCCTTGGCATAATCTAAAATATTTTGAGTCCCTATTACATTATCAAAATAATATTGTGCTGGATCATCAATTGAAGGTCTAACACCAGCTCTAGCAGCAAGGTGAATAATTGCATCAATCGAGTGTTTCTTTAATCTTTGGTATAAAAAATCTTTCTTAGTAATGTCCTCTCTTATAAGAGTGTAGAGATTGCTATATTTTAAATGACCGGCAATATTATTTTCTTTAATTATAGGGTCATAAAAGTCATTAAAATTATCTACATTAACCACTTCAAATCCATCCAAGAGTAAACGATCTATCAAATGGCTACCTATAAAACCCGCGCCACCAGTGACAAGTATTTTTTTCATGATTAATCCTTATTAAACAAATCCCTTGTGTAAACCTTATT
>JACCDP010549729.1_pt1 | contig 14870 bp, 20 predicted proteins | sample 7445841 | NCBI WGS metagenome assembly JACCDP01 (sample SAMN15323441, study PRJNA562643) | freshwater metagenome | isolation source: river surface water | place: USA:Blue River Watershed | collected 2017-08-17 | reverse complement strand
TACAACTTCTTTAATTAATCCGACTAATAATTTCGAATCCATAATAATAATTGTTTTTAATAAATATTTAATTTTAATAATTATCCAACATTCGGTATCGTTGGTGTTTTAATGTTTATATCAACCTTTGGTGGTTTTATTTTAATATCCGGCAAAGATATAGCTAAAGAGGCTAATAAATCCACCGGACTTATATTTGGCAGTTGTGGCAATTCTGGAAAAGTTGGTATTTCAATACTACCCAAATCAATCTGAGGAAATTCAATCGTTGAAGGAAAATCAGGTACAGGAGGTCCTGTTTTTACTTGATAGCCTGTATAATTTATACTTGCAGGTGCCGGTGGTGCAGGTGGTGTATATTGTGCTGTCACCATCATATTACCTCCAACACCCATTAAATGTATTTGTGCAAGTTGGAGAAACGGGTCAATCATCACATTTGTTTTAGTACTAAAAATAAAACTAGGTGGTGTAAAACTAATAAAGGGTGGGTCCGGAATCAAACCTTTTATCTTTTCTTCAGCCAATGCTCGTATTTCTTCTTCGGTTGGAGTTTTTGCGTCAATTTGTTCTTGCAATTCTTCTTTTGTTGGTATATTCGGAATTTCAATTGGTATATCTATTTCAGGAACCAATCCGTTTGCAGTATCTTTTACAAACTTTTTAATTTCTTCTGGAGTTGGTTTTGGTTTTGGAATAGAATCTAATATCGCAACTACCGCCTGAACATACTGATATATTGGTTGTAATATAATATCTTGAATTGGAGGAATAATTTGTTTTTTAATTTCTTCAATTGCTACTTGTAATAATTTTTCCTTTGCTTCTTCTATTATCTTTTTTCTATCTGGTAATTTTGGGAATTGAAATTTTAATGCTTTTTTAATTTGCTTACCAATTGCAGGTTTTTTCTTTTTTGCTTCTTTTAATTTTTTTATTATCTCAACCGCACCTTTAACTACTGGATGATTTTTTATATCCGGTGCCACTGCTTCTTTATTTATTATTTTTTGAGCAGTTTCATAAACGGGAATAGTAATTGATGGTAAAGGTCCAATTCCAGGTATTGTTATTGTTTGTTTTTTTAACTCATCTTCCAATGCTTTTAATGCTTCCACTTCTGCTTTATGTAATGCCGCAGTAGCTGTTAACGATATCGGGTCCGGTCCTATATTTTGAATTGCTCCTGGTGCTGGTGGTGTTGATGGCCATCCCAATGGTTTTATTAATGGGTTTGGTAAAGGTGCCATCTCTGCTCCCAACCAATACGCATCAAATGCTGCAGGATATATTTCTGCTAATACATTAAAATTACTACCAACACTTTCCGTTCCCTTTTGTAATGCATTTTTAATAGTATCTGCCATACCTTTAACATTACCATTGATAACATTAACTCCATATAACAAATCACCACCACTTTTTATTGCTTTATCGTATTCATTTGCATAGAATTCAGCAAACTGATCCGGGTCAGCCTTAAATTGACCTGTAACCATTGCGGTCAAAACATTCAATTTAAAAATTGCCCACATATTACTTACTTAAAAATGTTCTACTTGATTGTATTTTACCTAATCTCTTTTTAATAGATGTAAAAATCACTGCATTATGCGGTCCTGCACCGGTAGGTCCAACTCCCGTTGCAAATACCATCTTATTGATTGCATCTAACATTTCTTCCATTAATGCAATCAATTCACCTGCCAATACCGCTCTTTGAACATCTTCTCCCGCTTTACCATTGGTCTTTTTAACTTGACCTAACCAAATATTACCAACACCATCTGTTGATATAACAACATTTCGTTTTGTTTGTAATACAATATTGTTATCGGAATGTATATGCACGTCACCAACGGCATCAACGGTATATCTTGCATCCGTAATTACTCCTGTATTACCTTTACCAAATATAATAAATTCCTTTGCTTTTGAAGATAATATGATTCTATCCGAATTTACAAATAATTGGTCACCTGTTAAATTGGTTGAATTTGGGTATCCGGTAAATGCAATTTTTTGTTTTTTAATAACTTCTTTGAAAGGAACTTTTATTTTACCTGATGTGATGTATACCGATGTTCCATCTTTGTTTATATCTTCTTCAATTAATGTTCCTATTGGTTCCGAATCTAATTCAGGGTTTTGTTTATTACGAATGAATATACCAGGTGATGATGTTTTACCATCTTCCGTTAAATGAAATTGACTAAAACGAATTGTATTACCTACTCTACCACTTATAATAGTATCCCCTTCTTTTGGTTTTAGGAATTTTATTTTTTCGTTTATTTTATAAAGTTTACTATCGGATTTTGTTTTTGATGGTTCTGTATTTGGTGTTCCAGATTTTACTTCATTATAATTTTTATTTTTATTTGCAGTATCATTTGTTATAACAGTTTTTTCTCTTGCTTTTTCGGAAACACCAACATCTTCTCTGTAATTTGGATATTGTGTATTTGAATATGGCAACCAGTAATAAACATTATCAATTTTAATAATAGTTACGGTTTCTCCTTCAATCGGAAATGTTATATTATTTTTATCAAATGGAAATGCAAGATTATCATCTGTAACAACAAACTTATCTCTCCTAAATTCAATTGCACCCAAAAATCTAATATCTTTTTCAACAAAAGTATCGTTTCCATTGTATTTTGCAACTAATACATTCTTTGAATCAAAGTTTTTATTATCAGGGGCTTCTATATGAACTTTATAAACCGATGCTAAAAAAGATTCTATCATTTATTTTACTTTAGTTTTAATTTCTTCAATTTCTATTTCCAAATCAACCATTTTTTCTTTTGCCTTTTCCTCTACTGCATTGATTGTATCTTCCATATCTTGAAGTAATTGAGCTTTCTCACTTTCACTCAACCACCCATCTTCACCAATACCTTTAGCTTCTGCAGTTGCAAGTCTTTGTGCAATCGTTGCAAGTTTAATTAAGTGGTCATCATTTTTAACCGATACTTCAATAAGGTCTTTTATGATTGGAGCAATAACCGTTGCTTCACCAACATTTTTAATTAATTTACGAAGCGATTCAATCAATTCGGAAATGTTTTTCTTTTTGTTTTGTTGGTTTTCGTATATATCTTTAAACAATGATGATAGATTTTTACCATCAAATAGTTGAAATTCAGCGCTCATATAATTCGTTCTTTACTATATAATTATAAAGTTCTTCAGTTATTAGTTTATAGCCAGCATCATTTGGGTGTTGTGCAACCTTCATTGGGTTTGGGGTTTTAACTTCCCAAACTGGATCATTTTTGTGGTTTTTCATCATCCAGGATTCTAAAGATTTCTCTCCAAAACCCCAATAGTTGTTTTTATTTATCAAATATGTAACATCATCTTCTTTTGATAATTTTTGTACCATCAAATCAAATGCATCGCACATTAAGTAATTAATACCATAATCATTTAACATTTTTTGCAAAAATATTATATAATTTTGATTAATTATATTATAATAATTTTGATTGAATAATTCTAATAAAAAGAATTTTTTATAATTTGATAAAAAAGTATTGAATTTATCATCACCAAATTGATACGATTCTGTAAATTTATGTGGTAATATTGATAATTCCAACTGTCCCCAACTTATCCATTCTCCTTTTGGTAAAAATGGAACATAATCTCTTAATGTAGAACTCCACATAATAACAACAAAATCACCTTTTTTTATTTTGTCATTTCTTAAATCATTAATTACATCATTAAAAATCATATTATTTGCTCTACCACTCCATCCGTTGTTAATCGGTTCTAATCCCATTTTTTTAGCAAGATGATTTACCCAACTATGCTCATTTCTAAATAATTGTAATTGCTGTCTATCTTTTATCGTTTGTTCATGTGCCCAATTTGTACCTTCACCCTCCGTCCAACTATCTCCGTATGCGTATAATTTCATTATTTACTAATTAAAAAATTTCCTAATACTAAATTGTTCATATCACAATTAAAAAATGTCCAAATTGCTTTTTGTGGGTCATTTGTCATTGTGTGGTCCTTTAAATTAAATGATGTATTCAATAGGATGGGTGTTCCTGTTAATTTTTCAAACTCCTTTAGTAAATCATAGTAAAGTGGATTATTTTCTCTTTTTACCGTCTGTATTCTTGCCGAATTGTCAACATGCGTTACGGATGGGATTGGTGTTTCCGAAATTACTTCGACTACCTGATTCATATATGGTACATCTTCTTCCGATTTAAAATATTTTTGATAATCTTCATGTGTTACAGATGGAGCAAATGGTCTAAACATTTCTCTCTTTTTGACAACTTTATTAATTCTATCTCTAATATCCGAAAGATGGGGATTACCTAATATAGAACGATTGCCCAATGCCCTTGCACCGAATTCGGTTCTTCCTTGAAACCAACCCACAATATTTCCATCTTTAATCAATTCCGCAACTTTCTTTATTAACTCATCATCATACAAATATTCAATTTTAGTTTCTTCAGGAAGTTCTGCAATTAAATTAGCAAAATCTGTTGTGTGAAATTCAGGTCCTAAATATGGAGATTGGTTATCACCACCTTTTACTTTTGGATTACCCAATGTTTGATGCCAATGCCATAAACACGAACCTATTGCGGAACCTGCATCAGATGGTGCAAATGGAATCCATACATTTTTAACATTTGTATGTTTTTTGATTTTACCATTCGCAGTTCCGTTGTAAGCGCATCCACCACTTAATACTAAATTCTCACTTGACCAATTTGAATTAACTCTATTTATGATAAAATAAAAAGTTCTTTCATACCATTGTTGTAGTGCAGCTGCCAAATCTTTATGTTGTTGTTCAATTGGTTCATCTTTGAAACGAGGAGGAAACCCTATTAATTTCATTAATTTATGATTAAACATATCATTATCGGATGTTTGGTATGTAAAATATTTTTGATTTATGTTTATTAAATCTCCTAATCGTTCGTATTTTTCTAATTTATCAAAAACAAATTCATATTTAGAACCATCTCCATATGGAGCAAGTCCCATTACTTTATATTCACCTTCGTTTGGTTTGAATCCTAAGTATGATGTAAATGCTGAATAAACCAATCCTAATGAGTTTGGAAATTGTAAGGATTCGATGGTTTGGAACTTATTATTTTTTATATAACATGCCAACATTGTCTCACTTTCACCCACACCATCAACGGATAATGCCATTGCATCGTTAAATGGGGATGTATAATATGAAAATGCTAAATGTGATAAATGATGTTTAGTATACGTTATAATTCCTTCATAACCGATGGATTTTAATATTTTTTTTAAATTACCTTCAGTTTGATGCCATCTTTTATTAAATTCTCTCCATTTTCTTGTATATCTTAAACCACCAAATTGGCCAATAGTTTTTCTAACTCTTTCATATTTTAGTTTTGGCTCCTCATACCAACAAATCATATCAATTTCATCAATTGTGATTTGTGCATACTTTAAAACCCAATCAATTGCCTTAAACGGAAAAGAACTATCGTGTTTAATACCTGATAGTTTTTCTTCTTCAATTGCACATATTACTTTACCATCTATAACTAATGCTGCAGCAGAATCATGGTAAAATCCGGATAACCCTAATTGTATCATAATTAAATTTTTATATCACCATCTCTATCAAATTCATTATATAACTCCATTTGTCTTTCTTTCATTTTATTAACAACCTTTGTTATATAATGAGTAGGATGTCCGGTCATTTCTCTAATAAGTAGATAAAGTGATTTTTTATTGAAATTTTCTATATAATTTGCTCTCCTAAATAATTCTAAAACAGAGTCTGCAATTTGTAAATCTCTTTTTTTAGGAAAATAATTTTCTAAATGTTTATCCCAATATTCTAACATTCTGATATTAAAGGTTCTATGTTCATCATTACGCACTTCTTCTCTAAAATTATTTTCGGTATCCCAACTTTCAGGTAAAGCAGACATTATATCCGTATCTTTGTATCTTTTATAATTTGCGTTATTATTTAGAATAAGATAGTTTCGGGCAACAATAGTAAAATAAGAAAATGCTTTACCTTTACCATTTTTGTACATATGAATTTTTTCAATCATAAATGCAACAACTTCCGCCATCACATCTTGTGGGTCATCATCAAAATAAGTAAATTTCCATTTATTATAAACTATTTCTGCTAGTTTTTTAAAAGCAGAATCAATTCTTTCTCTATAAAGTTTATCTTTAATACGTTGGTCATCGGTTAGATTATATTCAATGATAGCATCTTCGGTATCTTTTGTAAAGTATTGTCTATTGGGACCTCTTTTTCTAGGCATATTACTATTTTTGTTTAAATCTTTCGATTGTTTCTTTTATTTGATAAAAAATAGAACCAACTTCATCATCTTTTTCAAACATTTGACGGTTATCGATTTCTCTTAATGCTTGAATCAACGCTTCGTTTCTTTTCAATTCATCTTCGATAAAATCTTCATATGATTCTAATTTTTGTAAAAGATTATAAACGGCATATGATAGTGCAGCTGTTGATATTGTTAATATTGTTATTAGTATAATTTCCATAAATTAAACGATTTCGTATCCTTGTAAAAAATATTTATTTGCATGTTTTCCTTTAACTTCTACCAATTCACCTGTTTTTGATTTCATAACTATTTTTTCATTTCTTCCAAATTCTACTTTTTTAACAAAAGTAGTTGAATAAATTCTATCTTTAATAGTAATACCATCCAAATGGTCAATTTCATGTTGAACTACAACTGTTTTCATAGTATCCGAACTAACACCACCAACTTCTTTATCTTCTTCTGGATTAATTTGAAAAATTAGTTCACCCAAATTATCAGTTTGGACTTTAATCATATTTGCTCTTATAGTTCTTATTGGTTTTTGTATTGTTTTTGGTATTGATAAACATCCTTCATAAAAAATAAATCCATCTTTGGACCTTTCTATTAATTGTGGATTTACTAAAAATAATTCCTCATTACCAAATTTAATTAAGCATGCTCTTTTTTTAATACCCAATTGTGTAGTTGAAATTCCCAATCCACCATATTTTTCTAAAGCTTCTATAAGTGTTTGTTTTAAATCATCTGCCTCAGATTGTGTTATTTCTGTTTTAGGGCATGGTGTTTTTAGATATTCTCTAAATTCTTTTGTTTCAAATCCTCTACTGTCTTTGTCAATAATTAATTTCATTTTTCTTTTTTTAATCCGTATTTTATAAATTTATACCAAATTCTTTCATGGATATAGTATTGAATTGGTTTATAAATCAATTCTGCTACCCCAAATGCTGCTCCAACTTTAATTGAGCCACTTACCCACCACATTATACCAAATCCGATTAAAGTGGATATAATACGATATGAGATGGTTTTTGCTATATGTCTCTTAATCAATGGCATATTCTACAATATCTCCATTAGAATCCATATATCCTTTTCTAATTTTGGTGCCACTAATTGATTCAACATCTGCAGGTGGTGCGTGATGAATAACATCATAACCAACACCTCTACCATAATTTACACTTTCGATATCTGGTATAATGCTGATTAAAATTTTATCAGAATTATCAATAAAGAATTTTTCTTTTGATAAATCTATTAAAACTTTCTGTGCTGTTTTTGGGTTATTTTCATCAACCTGTACATCTCTAATAGCTACCCAAACATTTTTTCCTTTATTTAGTTGTTGACTTATTAACCATTCGTGTCCTGCGTGCCACGTTTGCCATCTTCCGATGAATAATGCATATTTTTTCATATTATATAAAGTTTATAATTGCTAAATCTTTTGCTTTTGCTTCAACTTCCACATCAATATCAACACCATATGAATTTGGCAATTCATTGATATAATCGGAATGAGCTTGTGGTTTTAATTTTGTATTATTTTCGTGCAATGATTTTGATTCCGAATAATGTGTCAATTGTTTGATATTTGCCGGCCACGTTGTAGCTGCTAATTGAAGTGCCTGTTCTTCCGATAAATCACCTGTGCAAAATTTGTGGTGGTGATAATCAAATACAATCGGAATACCTGTGTTTTTATGAATATACATTAAATCTTTAACGGAATACATAGATGCCTTATCATCATTCTCAATTGTAAGCCTATTTTTAACCGAATTAGAACATCTTTGGAAGTTTTTGATAAATCTATCCATTGCAGAGTTTTTATCTCCGTAAACACCATTACAATGAATATTAATTGCGTTATATGGAGTTTGAGATAATCCCATAGCATCCATAATTCTACCATGTACCTCTAAATCCTTAATTGTATTCAAAACTACACTTTCTTTTGGTGAAGTCAATACATTAAACGGACCTGGGTGGAATGTTAGACGTTGTCCATATAACCACACTTTATCACCACATCTTTTTAGTATGGTTGATATTGCTTTCCAATCTTTTAGTTGTGCAAATTCATATTCAGTTGCCCAAGGGAACATTTCTGAACTCATTCGGTATACTTTAATACCCATTTCTTCATTCCAATCAATGATTCGTTCTAAATCGGCAACATTTTGTAATACTAAATCCGAAACATAATCCAAACCCTTCTGTGTGAAGGTTTTTTTAATCATTGTTCGATTTGTAGTAATATTTTTACCTAACGATAAGTTTATACAAGCGTATCCTAAATTCATATGTGTAATATATGAAAAATAAATTAAAATACCAAATTTTTAGTAAGTTTTGATATTTTCTTCTTCGTTTCTAATTTTTGCTAAGTCTCTGGGAGTTCCACCTCTGTTTGACATCCAATAATTTACTGCTTTTGGATTATTTATCCATAATTTACGATTACTCCACGGAAAATCTGGATGCATATATTCTTCCCATTTTAATTCAGGCATTTTTTCTTCTATAATTTCATTATTAGATGCAACATCATCCAAAGAATTATTAGACTCAATAGGTGTTTCTTCATTTTTTGTGTTAATCTCATCTTTTTCGGTTTCGTTAACAATATTTTCCACTATAACCGGATTTTCATCCTCTTTTATAGATATTTTTCCACTATCTCCGTAAATTTGGTAAAATTTTTCCAATAATTCGGAATTTTGTCGAATTGGTTCATTTAATTTTACATTTCCTGTTACAACTTCTTCTTCTTTTCGGTTTTTTACTACAATCAACCCATTAAATGCAATAATCAATGCTACTGCCAATGGGTCAAACACAATTACAATCAAAAATATAAAGAATTTTACTACATTTTTCAATTCCATACCAAAAGCATCGGCTACAAATCGGAATCCACCCACTTCTTTCTCTAAATCTAAGTTATTTAACTTAATTTCATTGATTTTTTCAGTATTTTTGGCATTTTCATTTTGTAAAACATCAATTTTTTTGTTAATTTGAACAACTTGCCTATCTTTACTATCAATTGAACGTAATAAACGTGAATTTACCTTACCTTTATCCAAAATTGTGTTTTGTGTTGAAGATAATTGCCCTAATTGAGTGTTTAATTGTGTAATTTGAGCGGTATTTTGGTCAATTTTTGTTTGATAAACCAAAATTTCTCTATCAACTACTTGTAATTTAAGTGATTGTGCCTGAAAAGCGTTAGAAAGATAACCAAATATACCCGCCGATGTGATTAACATCAATAACGCAACCGCAGAAGTCAAATACCATTTGTTAAATCCTTTGATATTATCCCATTCTTGCTTCAAATAAGTCGCTGCTACTAATTTTGCGAACTCCAATGCACCGGCCATTACCATTACTGCTGTTGCAGCACCGCTAAATAGTACTCCTAAACCTGTTACGGAGAAAAAAGCTGCACATCCGGCGATAATTAGTGCAGAAAATCCCACTAAATATTTAAGCCAATTCATTTATCTATTGATTCTAGTTAATTCGGCAACACGCTCTACTATTTTTCTCGCATCTTCTAATGTGGTATGTGCTTCGGATGGTGACATGTGTTGTGCACCTGTAATTCCGTTTTGTAAAATCCTTAATTTACCATCCAAAGATTCTAAAAGGTTTTGTATTTTTTCGTTGTAAATCATGTGTATAAATATTTTTTTAAATAAAAAAAGGTAGGATTGACACTATCCTACCTTCGTAATATACAAAAAATAACCGAATTAACCTAATTTTGGAGTTAATTTTTTTGGTTTGGAATCTTCTTTTCTTTCAATAGTAATTAAGAGAATACCATTTTTAATTTCAGCTTTTGCTTTTCTGCCATCGAAGTTTTTACCTACGGTAACTCTTTCTTCAATGTCTGAAATTAATTGATTGAAAGGATTTTCTTTGTCCTCTTGTGTTTTTTTAGCTTTGATTTCAATCTTGTCTTCAAAACAATTGATTTCAATATCTTTTGGGTCATGCCCCAATACCGATAATGCAATTGATGCACTTTCTTCTTTAAGTTCTACTGCAAATTTTGAAGGAACATACGTTGTTCTTTCTTTTGGTTGTTGAATTGGAAAAAATTCATCAAATAGTTTACCATAATCAATCATGTACATAATATAAATGTTTTTAGTTAATAATATTGTATATAGTTCAAATATTATACCAATACATTATTTTAGACATTTTGTCATTAAATTTCGTTATTTTGTCGTTCTATTACGGTAGACATCCAATCTGCCCAATGCAAAATATATTGAATTTTATATCTTGGAGCTTTTGCACCATTGTGACCAGTTAAGTATTTTTGATTATCTTCATCAAACATACCATCGGTCAATTTAATACCAAAATATTCTTTCTCATTATAACTTATACCATATTCATTCAAAGTAAAGAATGTTCTATCAGTTAGAGTCATATAGGTAATCTTATCATTTGATTTGAATAACTTACCTTGATTTTTAATTTGCCAATCATTATCATTTGGTAAATAGTGCAATTCACCTTTAATACCCAATTTTCCTAAATCGTGATGTAATGCACAGAATATTAATTCTTCATCGGTAAAATCTACAACACCACCTTGTGCAATAAATAATTCTTTCATTTTCATAGAATTCTTACATACATTAAAGATGTGGTCTATATAACCACCAATATGTGCATTGTGATAGTGTTTTGAGCCGGATGCTGGTGAAATTGTTAGATTGATTCCCAATTCTTCTTCGGAATACATATAGAGTAATTTCTCCAATCTTTCACCTTTAAAATACTTTTTGATAATTCCGATAAATCTATCGTAATTTGCTTTTAATTCTTGTTCTGTTTTCATAATTTTAGAGTTTAATCATTTATAATACTCTAATATACGAAAAATATTTGATACTACCAAACTTATATTAATGTATTTTGAATGGGTTTAATATTATCAGGTAAATAGTTTTTAAAATTTTTGTAAATATGATTATATAATTTTATTGAATATTTTATATTATGAATTGGTCCTGAATGTACATTATCTACACTTTTATCAATAAAATTATTATATTTACCATCAAATCTGATTGAATCATTATATGCATCGGGTATACCCGCCCATCCATTCCATAACCAATTGCATTTTTTAGATTCTAAAAACAATTTGATTAACATATGGTTTTTATACCAATTTATAAAATCTTCATTATCGTTTTGTAATTGTATTAATGATTGTTGTATGCGTTTACCATCATCAGTTTCATCCATATACCCCCATGATACAGTCGGCATAAATGGTTCTATACCCCCATCGAATGTGTAAACTTCTCTACGTTGCGGTGATGTGTACATTATCAAAACTAAATCTGGTTTAATTAAATCATAGTAAGTTATCAAACATCTAGTAATATAATCATTACTTCTACCACCCATTCCAAAATTATGGTTTACACCATTTGGTATTAATTTTGTAAATTGAGCTGGCCATGTTTCATCATTATTAACCCCAACACCTTCGGTATGTGAACAACCTAAAGACATTACTTTAAATCCTTCTTTATGTATTGAATCTCCTCTAAAACCCAATTCATTATAGGTATAAATACATTTACCGGTATTATCCGATCCTGAATGTCTATACGTTTTATTAAATTTTTCAGATAAATGCCATTTGTATGATGATATTTCAAATGTATTAGGTGTCCAATATTTTAAAGGTTTCATATTAATTTATTTTTAAATATATTCATTATTATATTAATTTATTTAGTTTTATATTACCTATTCTTAATCTTTCTTTTGAATTTAAATCAAATATATCTTCATAATAAGTAATTTTAATATTTAACAATATACTCAATTTATGCAATTCATCATTCATACGAATTATGTGTTTATAAAATTTATTAAAATTTGGAGTTAAATACCATTCATATTTTTGATTATATTGATAACCATATCGTTGATTATAATCTAAATATGCCATACTTTCAGCACATGCCTTTAAATCTTTTCTTGATAATAAAATAACTTTATCAAATTCGATTGATTTATTAAACCAATAATTTACATAATCATGTTGTCGAATTGGATGTGTTTGGTCTATAAGTGTTTTTAAAACTACATCATCTTCTCCACTATAAATAACTTTATTTTGTCTATCAAATGGTTCAAGTATGGGTTTTAAATTATTATCCTTTGCTATTCTATTAGTTAAAGATGTGGAACCGGTTCTAGGTAAAGATATTATTAAAATTCTCATATTAATTTTGTTATTTTATTTTCAACATTATTATATTGTAAAAACCAAATTAAAGAATATCTTTCATTACTCAATATTTGTGTAATTTCGTGTTCTAAACTACTATCAAATATATAAGCATTTCCTGTTTTTTTATTTAAGGTGTATTCATCTGAATTATATAATTTAAAATCACCACCTTCAAAATTATCATTTAATAAAACACCGATAGAAAAAATCCTATTATCTCTAACATCTCTATGTCTTTCAAATTTATTACCAATTGTAAATTTATGAAAATGAATAATTTTTTTTAGATTTGTAATTTTTATTTTTGTTTCACTTTCAAAAAAATGTTTTAATTTATCAAAAATCCATTTAGTTTCTTTCGTATATTGTATACTTTCGGATTCGTAATTTCTATCTAAATAATTCCAAACTTGTTTATTATTTTTATAACAATTTTGAATTAATTTACATTCATCATTTGTAAATAATATTTTTTGAATTAATATCATAAAAGTTTTGATAACTTTTTTATCAACTTATGCTTGTCAATTATATCATACATATTATGAATACACATATCATTAAAACAAACTTTGTTTATTTCATTTAAAAATTCTTGAAATTCAGGATGTGATTCTGACCATATTTGTTTTATCAAAAATTCTCCATCACTATATGTTCCCCAGTTTGTGATTTTATTAAAATATATTTCAACTTTTTCTTTAAGTATGTGTTTCATCAATTTATAAAAGGATTCCATTTCTTTATAATTTGTATCTTGTACAACAAAAGAAGTTCTAACTTTTTTTATACTTTCACATTTTGAAATAAAATTTAAATTTTCAATTAACATATCCCAATCACCACCTCTTCTAACAATTTTATAAGTTTCTTCATTTGCAGCATCAATACTAATTTCGATAGTTTTTATTAAATCATGTATATGACTTAAACTATTCCACATTTTTTCATTTAATAATAATCCGTTAGTATGTAAATGAATCTGATTTACATTTGGGAATTTTTTCTTATCAAAATTTAATAATAATTTTCTTATTGATTTTGAAGCAAATGGGTCGGCTGATCCTGAAAGATATAACATCTTTATATTTTTACCATATACATTAACAATTTTATTAATAGTATTATCAATAAATTCTAATTCACTTCCATCTGCCATAATTGCAACACTTCTACAAGATGGACATGATAAATTACAACTTCTGTCAAATGCAAAATTTATATTTGTAGGGCCTTTTTTGTATTTTTCGTATTTAAAATTTTCTTTAGAAATAAAACCTTGGGGTATTTGCTTATTATTTATTAAATTTGATAAATATGGGCATTGTGTTTTTGAACAATATTTATACGAACCATCTATAATGGATTTTTGAATATTTTTTAGTGTTTCACTTTCCCAAGCGGTTTCAATATCATCTAAACTAGATATTCTGTCAGGCAACCATGAGGGGCAACAACTATAAACTCCATTTTTATGCGCCTCTAAATAAACAAATGGAGTTGTACATACATATTTTTTTAGTATTTCTTCCTTTTGACTCACATCAATGTTTTTTTCTCTTTTAAAATTGGAAAATCAAATAATACATTTCCTGCAATTACAATTCTATCAATAGTAGAATTAATAGAAGTATCAGGTCTATGATATACATCTGCAGGGAAAATTACGAGTTCATTTTCTTCTGGTAAAAACATCCTTTGTACATTATCTTCTTCATCCATAAAAAATAATTTACCATCATTCCCATTTAAATTATTTGGCATTTGTACATAATATGTGAATGTGCAATTGCTTTCTACTGATTTTTTTACATGTGGGGAAAAAATTGTGTGATTATGGTAATGAGATTGTGTATTCTCATTTCTTGAAATAAAAATCCATGGATATAAACAATAATCAACCTCTTCAACGTTTTTATCTTTTTTAAATAATTCTATACATTTCTTAACACCATAATTTAAAATAAAATCAATTTCTTTACATTTTAATATTATGTTAGTTTGAATACCTGGAGTTATATATGATGATTCATTATTAAATAATGATACGTTTTGATGGATTTTTTTTATTAAAATGTCCTTCTCGTATGGATATTTTATTTTTTCTCTATATATGTTATCAATCATAGTAAACTAATTGTATTTTTTGTTTTAAGATTTGTTTCATAAATCCATCCACTTATAGAATATCGTTTATAGTTTTCATCAATAATTTCATC
>JACCDP010711780.1_pt1 | contig 14872 bp, 13 predicted proteins | sample 7445841 | NCBI WGS metagenome assembly JACCDP01 (sample SAMN15323441, study PRJNA562643) | freshwater metagenome | isolation source: river surface water | place: USA:Blue River Watershed | collected 2017-08-17 | reverse complement strand
ACAGGTACAACATCTTATACACCTGTTATAAAAGTTGATTATACTACAGGAATAACAGCAGGATATAAATTCTATTTTGATGAATTCTCAATAGCTGAATATGATTTAACTGAATTGACAGGCTTAACAGGGTATACTGTTACTGAAGAAATATTATTAAATAAAAATTTAGACTCAATTATTAAAGATAATTTTGATGGGTCGTTTTATGGAAAAATTCAAAAATTAAGAATGTATGATATTGATTTAGATTTTACACAAATAAAGAAAAACTATAATTATTATTCCTCAAAATATGGTTTTACTAAATTAAAATAACATGGATTTTAAAATAAAACAAAATAGTGAATTACCTATATTAGAACTTAAACCTTACAGAGGAAGGAATTATAGTGAATTATTAGAAATAATAAAAAATGCAACTGTTACATTTTCAATGTATGATGATAAAGACTGTTTTGTAATTAAAGATAAATCAGGAATTATAAATTTAAATACAAAAGCAAATAATCTTAATGACAAAACAGATACATGTAGAGAGATAATGGATTTTACAATCCAATATCATTTTAGAAAAAAAGATACAGCAAAAGTTGGTAAATATAGAGGTGTCTTTAAAATTAAATTTGAACAAGATGGTGAACAAAAAACATTAATTACACCTTACTCAAAGATTTTAGAAATTGAAGTTATAAAATCTAATATAAAAACACAATCAATTAAACCAACTGACCAATTAATACTTGATGCTATTGTAACAGGAATTCCTGATGAATACATCTCAACAAATGACAATTTTTATTTAAAAATAATATAAAATGCTAGTAGGAAAAACCATTACCCAATTACCAAGTCTAACTGCCATAACATCCGCAGTAACAATACCTGTAGAAGTTTCATCTACAACATATAGTATGACCGTTGATTCGCTTTCAAAAAGTGATAGTTTTACTAATAATTTAGCTAATTTTTATAGTAATCCATCAATTATAACAAAAAATATTTATATACCACCAAATGTTAATGCTATATTAGTTGGACCAACAGCAACAACTGACCCAAGTGTAATAATTGAGATTTCTTCAGGGTCAACTTTAACAATTTTATAATTAAAATACTACTTATAATAAAAAAATGGGTACTCTTAGAGTTAATAATATACAATCAACAGATGGCGGTGGAATAAATTTTATTGGCGCAATAACAGCAACAACAATTTATATTGGTGGACCATCAGGTACAACAATTGGTGAAAATGGTATCTATAGCACACAATCAGACCCACCATGTAACCCAAGTGGTTTTGAAATAGGTGCTGAAACAAGAGCATGTGGTGCATATTCACATGCTGAAGGTACTTTTACACAATCTCAAGGTTTTTCATCACACGCTGAAGGTAGATATACAATTGCTAGTGGTCAAAGTTCACATGCTGAAGGTTTAAGTGCAATAACATATGGTCAGTATTCACATGCTGAAGGTTATCAAACAATTTCAATAGGTGAATATTCACATGCCGAAGGTTTTAGTGCTGTAACATATGGTATAGGTTCTCATTCTGAAGGATATACCACAGAAACGTATGGAGAATTTTCACACTCTGAAGGTTTAAGTGCCGTAACATATGGAGGATTTTCACACGCTGAAGGTAAAGGAACAAGAACATATGGTCAAATATCACACGCTGAAGGAGAATTTACAGTAGCAAGTGGTAGAAGTTCACATTCTGAAGGTTTAAGGGCAATAACATATGGTAATTGGTCACATGCTGAAGGACAAGATACTAAAGCATATGGATGGTCATCACATGCTGAAGGACAAGATACAAAAACATTTGGTGACCTTTCACATGCCGAAGGTTTAAGTGCAATAACATATGGTCAGTATTCACATGCTGAAGGTGAATTAACACAATCAATAGGACATTATTCACATGCTGAAGGGTCACAAACAACAGCATCAACTAGTGCTAGATATTCACATACTGAAGGTTTAAGAACAATAACAAATGCTTATTTTGCACATGCTGAAGGACAAGATACATCAGCAAATGGTCAAAGTTCACACGCTGAAGGTGGTGGTTCAATTTCTTATGGTCAATGTTCACATGCTGAAGGTGCTAATTCAGAATCAATAGGAATATTTTCACATTCTGAAGGTTCAGGTACAACAGCTAATGGTATTGCTTCACATGCCGAAGGATATTTAACAGCAGCTATTAGTAATTTTTCACATACTGAAGGTAGAGAAACAATTACAAGAGGATTATATTCTCACGCTGAAGGTTGGTCAACAATAGCTAGTGGAACTTCTTCACATGCTGAAGGTTATCAAACAATTTCAATAGGTGAATATTCACATGCAGGTGGTAGTAATAGTGTTGCAGCAGGTAGTAATAGTTTTGTTCATGGTAGTGGTAGTACAGCATATAATACAAACACAATAGTATTAGGTTCGGGAATAAGCGGATTTTCAGCAAATACAACATATGTTGATAGATTAAATATTAAAACCGTTCCATCGGGAACAACTTTATATCCTTTGGCTGTTGATAGCCAAGGAAATGTTATAATTGATAGAACACCAACAATAGTTATAAGTGGTGATGGTGGTAATGTGGGTCTTAGTGGTGGTTCTGTTTATATTGATAGTACAGGTACAACAGTTCAAGCAAGAGATGGGTCTAATGTAAATATTCTATCACAAGGTAATACAATTAGTTTTTCAGGATTTAGTGGTTCTGTAATTGTTAGTAGTGGCGGTAGTGTTAATTTACCTAGTGGTGCTACTTTAAATGTTTCAGGTGGTACAGTTATTATTACTAGCGGAGGGTCAGTTAATCTTTCAGGTTATAGTGGTTCTGTAATTGTTAGTAGCGGTGGTAGTGTTAACTTACCAAGTGGTGGTACTGTTACTGTTTCAGGTGGAACTGTAAATATTTCAGGAGGTTCTGTTAATCAATCAGGTGGAAGTGTTATTATCGGTAGTGGTGGAAATATTAATCTTTCAGGCTATAGTGGTTCTGTAGTTGTTTCTAGCGGTGGTACTGTTACAATACCAAGTGGTGGTTCTGTTACAATAAGCAGTAGTGGTAATACTGTCTTAGCTAGAGATGGTGGTATTATTACATTATCAGGGTTTAGTGGCTCTGTAATTGTTGCTAGTGGCGGTTCAATTAATTTACCAAGTGGTAGTAATATTACTATTTCAGGAGGTAGTGTTAATCTAACAGGCGGTACGGTTAATGTTTCAGGTGGTACAGTTAATAACTATAATGCAACAACATATAGTTCATATACAGCATTAATTTCATATACAGCATCTACATCATCTATTACAACAACTATTTTACAAAATACACTTGGAATAACACCAAGTTGGACATATGTAGAAATTGGTGGCAATCCAAAATATATTCGTGGTTCATTTAGTTCAGCTACATTAACAGTTGGTAAAACGCAATTTTTTGTTGGTAATGGTGAAGAAAATGAAACAATAGCAGATAATGGTTATTACTTTACAAAAGGTTGGGTAACTAGTACTAGTGCTGTAACTTTTGGAAAGTATGATTTGAGTGAATTAATTTTAGATAATGCACCAATTCCTGCTCCAAACTTTACAAGAGTACCTGTAGAAATAAGAGTTTATACATAATTTATAATTCAAATTCAAATATTATTTTCTATTTATAATAAATACAATTAATGTTTGAATTTGAATTAGATAATTCCAATTATTTTGATTTTGCCACAAAAAATAAAAAGGATGTTGTCATCAGACAAGATGCACAAATTCCTTTACTTGAAATTTATCCAATTCCAACCGAAAATTTTTCAGATTTATTATCATATATTGACAATATGGTTGTTACATTTTCAATGTATGATGATAAAGATTATTACAAAATATTAGATAAACCTGCAAGAATTAATTTAGATACACCATTAAATATCTTAAATGACAAAACAGATACATGTAGAGAGATAATGGATTTTACAATCCAATATTTATTTACAGAAAAAGATTTATCTAAAGCAGGAATATATACAGGAGAATTTAAAATTGTTTTTTCAAATAATGAAGAAGAAAAAACATTAATTGTACCAATTCAATTTCCATTGAAAATTACAGTATTACCAACAAACACTAAACTAAAAGTTACATCATTACCAACACCAATAGAATATAATGCATTTATGTTGGATAGTGGTGCAGACTATTTATTAATAGATGAAGAATATTACTTAATATTAGACTAAAATAAAATGATAATTACAGGAAGAACCATTAATCAATTACCAACTCTAAGTGCTATAACATCAGCATCAACATTAATCTTACAAACAGGTAGTACAACTTTTAAAGCAAATTTATTAGATTTTGCAAAAAATAGTGTTTTTGCTCCGATGTATCAAGATTTAATTCCTGTTTCTAGTAATACATTTACAATTGGTACAACAGGTTCTACAATTAAATCATTATATTTTACTTCAGGTTCTGTAATTAATTCACAAAATGGTTTAATAGGTATTGATATTAATGGTAAAATATATTCAACAAGTGGAATATCAACACCATCATTATTTATTGGTAATGTAACATCAGAAGGAATTCAATCATCAGGAACAACATTTTTAATTATTAGTGGTGATACAATTATTTCTAATTCATCAGGCGAATCTATTAATTTATTCAAACAAATTGTTCCAACAGGTGGTTCAATAAGCCAAGTTTTGGCTAAAGATAGTAATAGTGATTATGACTATTCTTGGCAAAATCTTCAAGGTTTATATATAACAGGTGCAACAAGTAATGGCGGTGGTTTAAACATTTATCAATCAGCTACAACTAGTACATTAGCATTTAAGACAATAACTTCAGAAACACCAACACATATAACTATTTCTGATACAGGTAGCCTATTGAGAATAAGTGGTACAGGTCTTTTAAGTGTTACAAATAATGGTGCAGGTTCTTTTGTTGCACAATCAGGCACTAGCAGTACGGTTGCTTTGAGAAGTTTAAGTTCACAAACACCATCAAATTTAAGTATTAATGCAAGTGGTGATTTAATACTTTTTAGTGGTAAAACCTTTTTAAGTACAGCATCAAATAGTGGTAGTGGTGAACAAGTTTTTCAAAGTCAAACAACAACAAATTTAGCATTTAGAACATTAAGTTCAACAACACCAAATAATTTAACATTATCAACAAGTGGTAACCATGTATTATTTAATATAAGACCAAAATATTATGGTTCTTTTCAAGATTTTGTTACTCAAAGCGCAACAACAAATGATGTTGGTGTACCAATGTTATTTAGAACAACAGATTTTTCAAATGGAGTATCTATTGTTAGTGGTGTTAGTGGATATAGTCAAATAACATTTACAGGGGCAGGAGTATATAATTTACAATTTTCTTCTCAGTTTGAAAATTTAGGTAATGCCGAACACAATGTATATATATGGTTAAGAAGACAAGGTACTGATGTAGCAGGTAGTTCAGGTCGTTTTACAATACATAGAGCGCAAGGTGCTGTTAATGGTGCTTCTTTACCTGCTTGGAATTATTTATTAAATGTAACAGGCTCAACAGACTATTATGAACTTGTTTGGAGTACAGATAGTGCAGCAAATGTTTTAATGAAATATTATGAAGCAGGTAATCCACCTCCTGCTGCTGCATCAGTTATTTTAAGTGTTGTTGAAGTTTAAAATAAGTAAGTTTCAATAAAAGAAACCTATTTATAATAAATATCAAAATCTCTAACAATGCCATTAGATAATTTCATTACTAGACCTGATTTTTCAAGGCAAATAAAACAATATTCAAGCACTACAGCTAATCTAAGTGGTTCAACGAAAGTTGCTGAAGATTTATTTGTTAAAAATATTGAAATTGATACCGAAAATCCTCAAATAGGTAATGTATTAGTATATGATGGCACTAAGTTTTTACCTGCTCCATATGATGCATATGGTGAGGTTATATTAAATGGTATGATTTTATCATACCAATCAGGTCTTACATATAATATTTCTTCAGGTCAATATAGAATGTTTGGTGCTACCTATATTTATACAGGTGGAACAGTAATCATAAATTCAGGAAATAGTTTATATAGTAGGTTTGATGTTGTTTATGTAACAGGTGATACACTATCACTAGCATTTGTTTTAAGTGGCACACCATCACCAACACCAACAGTACCATCATTAGTACAAAATCAATTACAGGTTGGTATTATATCAGTAGGTGCTAATTTTACAGGTGGAACAGGAACAACTATAATACAAGTAACTTCAGATACTGTATTTGAATTTTATGATGGAAGTACAGGAATTCAAAGAGCAGGTGCTTTAGGTGCTGAAGCAATAGGTAACTTCTCTTTTGCTTTATCAAGAAATTCAAAATCATATGGTGAAGATTCAGTTTCATTAGGTCTTGGTACACAAGCATCAGGAAACTCTCAAACGGTTGTTGGTCAATATAACACAACAAATACAGATGATTATTTTATTGTTGGTAATGGAGAATCAAGTGGTTCAAGAAGCAATGCTTTTAGAATAACAACAGGTGGTAGTGCTTATGTAACAAATAAACTTTTTGTTACAAATTATGAAATTGAAACAACAGGTGCAAGTAATAATTTTGCATTAATTTATGATTCCGCTAATAGTAAATTTAAACCTCAGTCATTAGTTACAGCATCAGGTACTATAACAGGTTTAACTTCAGCAGGTACAGGAAATATATTAATACTTTCATCATTAACAAATTCTAATATAGTTTATAAAACTATATCAGCAGGAACAGGAATATCAATTATAGAATCTGCCGATGGAACATTACTTTTTAGTGGTTCAGCATCTAATTCATTAACAGCAACAACTTTAGGAGATGGTGTAAAAGTATTATTTAGTAGCGATACAACAAGTTTATCATTCGCTACTTTAAGTTCACAAACTCCATCAACTTTAAGAATTATATCATCCTCAACAGGAGTTATACTTTTTAGTGCGGTAACAGGTTCAGGTAGTGTTGGTACATTAGACCAAGTTACAACAGCAGGTAACACAACCGCAAATGATATATCAGTTGGTGATTTAAGTGCTACTACTATAAATATTGGTACTAGCGGAACTATAGGTCAATTAATTACAACTAGTTTAACAACAGATAGACAATTTAATTTTCCTGATAGGAATGGTCAAATATTAGTAAGTGGTTATGAATATATGGATTTATCTACTGCACAAGCAGGTGGTCCATTTACGATTGGTCAATGGTATAGAATTCCTGTTAGTAGTAGAACAACAGTAACAGAATCATCAAATCCAAATAATTATGGTGATATAATTTTAATTTCTGTTGATACAAATAAATTATCAATTGATGGTTATTTACTTGCAATAAACGCAGACTATAATAGTGTTGGCGATTATACTGATGCAGATACATTAGCAGGTGGTGCAACAACACAAAGAGGTGTACCTTATAGAGATGATGGCGGTAGTGGTATTAATTATGTTGTTAAAGATATTGCTATATTTAATAACATACATTGGTTATGTACATCAAATAAAAGTAATACTAAATTATTATCTGAATTACAAGATACAAACTTTTTTACTGCACTTACAAAAGATTATACATCAACATATGGTTATATTATTGAAGCAGATAAAATAACTTATGATTTATCAACAGATAGAATATTATCAAGACAAGACAAAAGAGGTAATGTTATCTATGAAACAAATAGTAATTTAATTTTAGATAGATTTAGATTTGGTGATAATAATGTAACAGATAATTTTATAAAAGCATCAAATGTTAGCAATTTTGATGTTTTGAACATTCCTGAAAATAATTTTATATTTAAAGACAATACATTAACATCTTTTAATAAATTATTTTTTGATTCCATAACAGGTGGTGATTTTTTACAAACAGGCGCAACAGTTCCTGTTTATATATCAGGAGTTAGCATAAATGATGGTAAATTTGAAGCTATAAATAAAGTTACAGCATATGATGGAAGTATAAATAATTATAAATCTACAATAGAAGAAACAATAACATTAACATCATCAACGATTGATTTAAGAAATAAATATTTAACAGGACAAATAATTTTACAATCAGGTTCAGGTTTTAATAGAGTTATATCATCTATTACTCAATCATCATCTGTTCCTTACAATGTTGATGTTAGTTTTAGCATTCTTTCAGGTGGTGTTTCAGGTATAACATTTGTAAACAGCGATTTAATGAAAACTGAAGGTGGGATATCCGCATTTATAAGTGGTAACACTATTGATAATATTCATTTTAATAAACTTTATATTGGTGGAATTTTTTATGATACATTTAGACAAATAAATATAAATAACTACATATAATATGCCATTAAGTTTTAGACAAGCAGGAAATTTATTCATAGCAGGACCAAATATTAATATTTATCCTTCAGGGAATACTTACGCTATATCAGGTTCAGCTAGTGGTGGAGGTGGTAGTGGAAATGCTGTAACAGGTTTAACTTCAGCAGGTACAGGAAATAGATTAATATTTTCATCTATAACAAATGATAATACTGTTCTTGTTCAAAAATCTATATCAGCAGGAACAGGTGTTGCAATTATAGAATCAGGTGATGGTACACTAACTTTTAGTGCAACAAGTGCAGGTGGTAGTGGTACAATCATTAGCGGAACAAATGTTGGTACAGGTGTTGGTGTTTTTTCAGGTGTTTCTAGCACAAATTTGGTATTTAGAACTATAAAAGCAGGACCAAACGCAGGTGTTTATTTATCAGGGAATGATGTTATAATATCTGCCACAACAGGTTCTATTAACGGTGTGACAGCGTTTACAAATACAGGTGGTGCTGCAAACGTATTATCAAGTATAACAAATAATACTTTATTTGCAAGAACTATCTCAGGTAGTAACGGTATAGAAGCTGTTGAATCAGGAAATGTTATTTTAGTAAGACCATCAGGATTGTCGGCAAATGAGATTGTTATTGCAGGAACAAATGGTGGATTATCAACAAGTGATTTTTTTCAAGTTGATTCTACAAATGGTACAATGTCAATTGGTTTTAATACACCAACATCAAATTCAACAGCAAGATTATTAATAGAAGCAAATTCATCGACTATATCACAAATAAGATTAACAAAATTTGCCACAAATGTTACATCACCAACGGATGGTGATATTTGGTATAATAGCACAGGTGATAGTTTAAAATTTTACAAAAATACAGGATTTACTGATTTTATTTTTAGAGATAATAATTATTCGCTAACAGGTGTTAGTGATTTTAGAATTTTAGAAGCTGACTCAACAGGAACTATATCATCAACTAGAAATTTAATTTCTTTTGGAGTATTTAATGCGATTAGTTCAGTTACAATCTCAAATACTAACGCATCATCATCAACTATATCAAATAGTATTATTGGTTCACAAACATTATTATCATCTACTGACTCAAGAAATGCACAATTAATTGCAGGTAAAAAATTTAGATTTAATGCAAGAGGAACTATTCAAACAACTGCTACTACAGCAGGTGCATTCAATGTTAATTTTAGGTTGGGCAATACGGTTATTGCTAGTTCATCAACATTTACATTACAAAATAGTATCCCTGAAAATAGTTATTTTGAAATAGACGCAACATTTACAATAAAAACACAAGGAACAGGTGGAACTGTAAATGGTAGTGGAAAAATCTTAACTGACCATACAAGTTTTGATGGTGCTTCACAAATAAAGGGAATAACATCTTTAGGTGATGTTACATTAGATACAACACAATCAAGACTTTTTGATTGTCATGTAACATTCACTACAGCAAGTACAAACAATAAAGTAATTATCAATGAATCTACATTAGAATATTTAAATTAATATGTTATATAGTCTTAACGGAACAGCATTTTCTTTTTTAAATAACACAGATAAAGGTTCTATACCTGTAATTAGAACAAATCCTTTAGCATTGTATGGTGATAGTTTAGTATATTGGCTTGATTTTACCGATACAAGCACTTTATTTAGTAATACAGGGGCAACAACAAGTATATCGGGATATGGTGATACAATAAGAGCAGTAAGAAGCAAAAGTAGTTATGGGCAATTAATTACAGCTACAACAACAGGTTTTATCTATTCGGCAAAAACAAATTTAAATGGTTATGGTGGTTTATATAGAACAATGCCTAGTTCAAATACTACAACTCTCCTTAACGAAACTACAAATTCAATAGTAACAGCAAATACCTTCTATGGTTTACATATGGCATTTAGTTGGCCTACAAATCCTGTTGGTCTTGATTCATGGTTTTTTAAACTAGCAGGATTTGCTGTTACTACAAACGGTAGACTTTATTTTAATCAAAATAATTTAAATAGGATTAGGCTTGCTAATAATGGTAATAGTGGTGATGATTTAAGAGTTACTTCTTATGGTGGTGGTGGTAGTGGTACACAAGGAGTTCCATTAATGAATGCTTGGAATGGTTCTTTTTATATATTTTCTATGCTTGTTAATTTTAGTGCTGCTACTAACATTGGATTATACAATATGCCTGTTAATTCAACTAAAACTATTCTTAATAATAATTATTTTGGACCTAAGAGACATACATTAGTTTTAAATTCAACAGGAACGATTAAACTACAATTAGGAGGTGCATCACCAACAGGAACATTTGTTCAGGAATTAATTTTATATCAAAAAGTTGATAATGATGAAATGTTTAGAGCAGGGCATCAGTATTTAAGAGATAAATATCTTTCTTAGTCTATATATAGATGATATGCCATTAAGTTTTAGACAAGCAGGAAATTTATTCGTAGCAGGACCAAATATAGGAATTTATTCTTCAGGGAATACTTACGCTATATCAGGTTCATCTAGTGGTTCTACTACAGGAGTTGAGAGTATATCTACGATTGGAGTTGGTTCGTTTTCAATAGCATCATCTGTTACAAATAATAATTTAGTTTATAAATCATTATCAGGAACAGGTGGATTTGGAATTACAGACAATGGTATAGGAACATTAATATTTACAGCATCTTCATCATCAAGTGGTATAATAAGTGGTACAAATGTTGGAACAGGTACAGGAATTTTTTGCGGTCTAACAACAACAGTTTCATCAAATGATACATTAGCGTTTTATAATTTATTAGGAGGTCCTGATTTTTCAGTAGCTTTAAATGATAATGATGAAATATTTGTTGATAGGGGTTCAACAGTTGTAAATTCATTTAGAAATGAAGGTGGTGGCGCAAGAATATTATCTGCTATAAGTTCTGATTTTAGAAGTTTGACTGCAAGAACAATTTCGGGAATCGGATTTACTGTTGCTACGGCAGCAACCAATGTTGTTAGCATAAGACCAACAAACACATCCACATCAAGATTATATATAACAGATTCAACAAACACACTAACAACTAACTCAAGTTTTGGTCATAATTCAACAAGTGGTAATATTAGTGTTGGTGCAGCAGCAGTAGCAACAACTAGACTATTAATTGGTGCAGGTTCAGCAACACAGTCACAATTAAGATTAACTAAATCATCTTTTGATGTTACATCACCAACGGATGGAGATATTTGGTATATTACAACAGGTAGTACTTTAAAATTTTATAGAGATTCAACTATAACAGATTTTATACTAAAAGATAATAATATTTCATTAACAGGAAATACTTCAAATCAAATAATTCTTTTAACTACTTCAGGAACTTTAACAACAAAAAATATTGTAGATTTTGGTGTTTTTAATACCATATCATCATTAACAATATCAGATACAACATCAGAAACATCAATTATATCATCACAACTTGTAACAGGAAACACAAAAACATTATTAGCATCAAATAGTGTTGTAAATCCACAATTAATTGTTGGAAGAAAATATAGATTTAATGCAAAGGGCATTATTCAAACAACAGGTTCAGTAAACCTAACTGTTAAAATGAAACTTGGTAGTACAATATTAGCAAATACAGGTTCTTTAGCATTAACAAGTAGTATAGCTGCATCAACATATTTTGAAATAGATAGTACATTTACAATAAGAACAACAGGTGCAACAGGAACTGTAATTGGTAGTGGTAAAATTACTTCTGATATAGATTTAGTTAATGGTATTACTAGTAAATTTGTAAATATTGCAACACAAAATGAATTAACAATCGATACAACTAGTGATAAAATATTTGATGTAACTGCACAATTTGGTACTGCAAATATAAATAACTCAATAACAATATACGAAGCAACATTAGAATATTTAAACTAATTATATAAAAAAAGATTATGAATTTAATAAACATTTCAAATCATCCATTAGATACAGACATTAAAAGAAAAGCATGTAGAGCAAATATAATAACTGATGAACATAAACCATCAGAACTTAAATTTATTGATTTAAGAGTTTTGGTAAAACATTATAAAGATATCAATGGTATTGAAACACAGTACGCACTTATTCCTGATTACATTTTTACTCTTAGGGCAGACAATTCAACATTAGTTAATCCTGCAACAGGTGAATATGTTGATTCATCATTTGTTGGGGCAATAGGAGAAGCAGATTATTTTATTGATGTTGTGGCTGCTAATAACATTTCTATTGATAGCGTATCTGAACAAATAATTGTTAGGGGAGATACTTATGAAAGATTTAATAATTATGCTATAGCACAGATTGTAACATGGATGTAAAATGAAATTTAAAGATTGGGATATTGTATTTGTTAGAAATGAAGAGGGTATTTCAATCTTTAATAAAATATTTTATTTTTTAATTAGATTTTTTTTAAAATCAGAATATAATCATTGTATTTTAATAAGAGATTTTAATGGTATTTTATTTGTTTGTGAAGCAATAACTTCAGGTTTTGTTGTCTCAAAAACATTAGATAAGTTTTTAGAAGAACAATCAAAATTTAAAAGAAAACTTTTAATAAAAAAATTTAAAGTAACTCTTGGTTCAAAAGAAAGATTTGATAAACTAATAGGTGCAAATTATAATGCAAGATATTTAAAATATTTATTAGATAAAAATCACAATAAATTCAGCTTTAATTGTTTTCAATCTATTGGATTCATTATCAATGAGAAAGAATGGTGGAAAACAAAACCAAATTACTTGCTTAAAATTTTAGATTAATAACTATTTATATAAAAATAGTTATCTAATGAAAAAAGATAAATTAAAAAAAATTGTTGATATTGCAAACAAACAAGCAAAGTCTAAACCTAAAAAAGAAATTGAAGAAGGTATTTTAGATGATACTTATAGCATTCCTGAAGTTGATGATAAACCAACAGGGAATTCTGAAATAAATGTAAAACACGATACAGATAGGTCTGCTAGAATAAACCAAAACATTGCATTAAGGTCAGCACTTTCATCACCAACAAGTTTATTTTTTATGGGTCTATATGAAGACTCAATTTTATCAAAAGATGATGATATGAATGGTGATTTAGTGGATGATACACATTTTGAAAGCGATGATTTAGTATCATCAATTGAAAATGTTGTTAAATTAATTCCTCAAGAACCAAAGAAATTAAAAGCAATGTTTAATTTATTTTCCGAATTAATAAAAAATATTGAAATCGAGGAATTACCCGAAGAGGTTAGACATAAATTATGTAAAAAAATAATGAATAAAAATAGTAAATTAATTAATAACTATTAATGGCTAACTCAAAATTAATTAATAGAAATTCTTACTATAAAGTTCCTCAACATATCATTGATGAGATTAATATTAATTTAATTAAAAAGAAAGATATACCATCTAAAGTAAAACAAAAAGCAAAAAATATTACTAAAAATAAATTTTTATCATATGAAAATTTAAAAAGAATAAAAAATTTATTTGATAGCGCACATGAAACAGATTTTGATTTAAAAGCAGAAGAAAGAGAATTACAAAAACAACAAAAAAAGAATGATTTAATGTTTTTGGGTGGAAATAAAATGAAAAATTGGGTAGAATCTCAATTAGGTAGTTTAAGAAATCCAATTCATAGAAGTAAAAAGGTAAAATCTAATTTTGCAGGATTTAAAAATCAATTTAAAACAGAACATGGTAAATCATTTACAAAAGCACCGCAACAACAATCAATTAAAAATAATATTTTAAAAGATTTAAAACCAAAGCCAATGATGGAAAATTATGATATGCCAATTGAAATGAAATTTGCTTGTGTTTGTTTAATATTTAATGAAGAGAATAAACTTCTTTTGGTTAGAAGAGCAGATAATGATGAATGGATGGCAGGTAAATTCGCATTGGTTGGTGGTACAGTTGAAGAAAATGAAATCCCTGAAGAAACCATTACAAGGGAAGCAAAAGAAGAAGTTAATTTAACACTTAAAAAACCAAAACTTGTATATTCAACAATTGAAGAAACAACATTTTTATATGTTTTTGTTTCAAAAGTAACAAGTAGCGATAAGATTAAATTAAATGATGAGCATAGTGGTTATGTTTGGGTTAATAGCAATCAGATTGATGAATATGATACTGTACCAAATTTAAAAATCATGATTAAAAAAGTCCACGATATAATGGTAAATAATAATAGATAATATCATACTCTTAATTATTGAGTTTGTACATTTTCATTAATTGTTTCCCAACTTTCACTTCTATCAATTGTTGTATTATTTTGTTTAACTTTATATAAAGGATTTTCAAATTCATCCTTAATATCATATAATGTTGATTGTGATACTATATTTTTATCTTCATCATAAATATTTTCAATACCTGTTCCTATATTAAGAGTTCTTTCACCATT
>JACCDP010017264.1_pt1 | contig 14872 bp, 16 predicted proteins | sample 7445841 | NCBI WGS metagenome assembly JACCDP01 (sample SAMN15323441, study PRJNA562643) | freshwater metagenome | isolation source: river surface water | place: USA:Blue River Watershed | collected 2017-08-17 | reverse complement strand
TGATACATTTGCTACCGAAATTACCAGCCAATTATGCATATACTAGAAAGACATATCACAAATTATACGGCATAGCTACTGAAAGAAACTTTCCTCAACTGTGCTACTGTGAATTCTCATAACCCTGCGAAAACAGTCGTTCTTTTGTTGAAGTATCCACAGTATTGATGTCAATTTTTGTCTCTTTCTGCTTTTAATATTTAGTTAAATTTATGACTCTTACACAAGAACGCCAAGTGATTTTGTTCAAACCCCAAGGCAGTATAGACCTAGAGAGTTCAACACTCTTGAGCGAACAGATGGCTGAAATAAAACCTCAGCATCATCAACTTTGGGTTATAGATTTAGCAGAAGTGGATTTCATGGATAGTTCTGGATTAGTACCTCTAGTTAACGGACTTACAGCAGCGCGTCAAAGTGGATGCCGTTTAGTTCTTTGCAATGTTAACCCTCCAGTAAAACTGATTTTAGAACTGACCCAACTTGATTCAGTATTTGAAATTTTCCCAAAGTATGAAGATATTTTTGCCCCTGCTGAAGATCAGCAGGTATTATTAGCAAGGTAATTTGTCAAATTTTGATCACAACCTCGCAAACTAAAATCCGCAGTACCTTGAAAAATCTAGATACTGCGGAATCAAAATTTCGATTGAATTTAAATACAGCCACAAATGTTACGCATTCTGGGGAGCAGACATATTATTTGATGCAGCTTCTGAACGAGGAAAAGTAGGCAGATCAATACCGCCATGATTTGTATAGCGATTTTTGAGTGCTAAACGATAACTCACACTTTGCAATTCAGCTTGCAATTGGCGATTTTCCCTCTGTAGCATGGCTACTTTATCTCGCACTGGTGTCATGCGTTCCTCAAACTTACGACGGTAAATTTGTGGTAACTCCTGTACTACCTGCTCTAACATTCTACTCCGATCAGTCAGTTCTTGTACCGACTGTCTTAATTGATAAATCTCAGTATCACGATTTGTGATTTGGTCTTGATAGAAAGTCACCTGCTGTTCTATAGCTTGGAGTTGATCTCTTAAAGCTTGCAGTTGGCTTAAATCCACTTCCGGCTCAGATTTTGGGGGTGTAAAGTTAGTATTACCCTTAACTAGCCGAAATAGTTCTTGGGATAACTGCTGCACTAATTGATCTCGCAGGTGCAACTCTTGACGCAACTGGGATATTTCGGTCGACAGTTCTTGGATGTTTGGTATATCAGATTGGCTCACAGTCACTTAAAAATATTATGTATAACTGCGATGATAATGCTTTTGGTAAGTAATTGGTAAATTATCTATGGAATTTCTAGACTAAATCCAAAAATAATTGCCGTGCTTGCCACAGACTGACTATTGACTGGGAATTTTAGATTTTAAATTTCAGATCAAAAAATTTGCCAGAAGTCCCGTCTTTCAGGGTGGAAAAATCGGGGGCTTTGTCTATATTTGTATGGGTTTATCTATTAAATTGTTAACTTAGGACAGGCTCCCAAATCCAAAATCGTCAATCCCAAATCGAGTGACAGGATATTGACAACACACTAGTCATGAAATCTTTTTGAAATCATGATCTAGCTTGTTGATTTTTGCTTGCTACTGATGGTATTAAGCTACTACTACTACTTCTTCTGCTTTTGCTTTAGGAATTTCTTGCTTAACTGTCATGTAGCGAATTACTTCTTCGCTCAATCGCATAGCGCGTTCCATGATAGCGATCGCAGTGCCGGGACTTGTATAGTTCATTTGCACATAAACGCCATCACGATGCTTGTTAATTTCATAAGCTAAACGACGCTTACCACGGTTTTGAGTTTCAATATTCTCAGCACCGTGTTCACGAAGTATGTTTTCGTATTTGGCAATGTTTTGTGCTACTTGTTCATCTCCCAAGTCAGGACGGAGGATGTACATGGTTTCGTAAACTGTGGTCATATTCTTAAATTCACCTTATGGACAAAATGGCTGAAGAGGTGTTAATTCAACAAACATTGCTGGGAGCGATACCTTTATTGATCAACATCTCAAGCAACAAGGAATTTTGACAATTTTTTAGCCATCCTAGATTAACACAATTCCCAGGAGTATGTGTCCAGTAACCAAAGTTGATTGATCAATTAAATTGTTCAAGTTTTCAGCTAATATGCTTATTATCTTAGCGGTTTTCCATGGCAATCATTAGCTAATTCTGCTGAAATAAAGCATATTTAAGGATACTTATCAAGATTATGGCGCAGCGATATGTGCGAGTTCAAAGTCAAGACGGGAAAATTTACTATGGGGTACTCCAGTTGTCCCTCAATGTGGAAGTGCTAGACGCTCCACCTTGGTTGGATGGTCAACCCACAGATCTAATTCTACAACCCAATAGCTATAAAATTTTAGCCCCCTGTGCGCCTTCCAAAATTATAGGAGTTGGGAAGAATTATGCTGATCATGCAGCAGAAATGGGAACATCTGTACCTGCTGAACCGCTTATTTTTCTTAAACCGCCTACATCTGTGATTGGGTCAGAAAGCGAAATTAAATATCCTTCCCAGTCTCAAAAAGTAGATTATGAAGGAGAATTGGCTTTAGTTATTGGCGATCGCACCTGTGATTGTACCCCCGCCCAAGCCCAAAGTAAAATTTGGGGTTATACCATAGCCAACGATGTTACAGCCAGGGATTTACAAAAAAAAGATCCTCAATGGACAAGAGCCAAAGGTTTTGATACCTTTTGTCCTTTAGGCCCTTGGATTGTCCGAGAATTAAACCCAGGTGCTAGATTACAGACATTTTTAAATGATCATCCTCAACCAGTGCAATCTGCTTGTATTGATAAAATGGTATTTTCACCAGATGTTTTAGTGTCTTATATCAGCCAAGTCATGACCCTATTACCTGGGGATATTATATTAACTGGTACACCCATGGGAGTAGGGTCTTTGGAAATAGGCGATCGCATCCGTATCGAAATAGAAGGCATTGGTCGCTTAGAAAACACCGTTATCCAGCGTTAGTCCTTAGCGTACCTGCATATGAACAGCATCAGAAATTGCCGGAATTTCCGCGTACTTGCCCATTAATGACTCAGCAACCGAATAAATCACTGCTGCAACAATACCTAAAAAGATAGTTGTTTCTAGTGTTTGCACCGCAAAGCCGCTACCCGGAACTAATCGCACAAGATCAGTCAAAATCCCACATAAAAATATCACAATATCTAAAATAATGGCTTGCATCGTATTAAAACGAATAAAATGGGCAATGTTCTCGTTTCTTACCACCAGTAACCACAAAGCAAAGAAAATGATTAAGCCAGCATAGCGGACACCATAATAAATTTTTAACAGGGGTAACAGGGGTAAAAATATCAATCCCAAGAGAGGAAAATCATTCATTAAAAACTGACCAAAAGCAAATACTTCAATTAAAGGTAGTAGATAAGGTAAACAAGCGAAAATTCGATCAGGAACCGTTGTAGAACCGCGCCAAGCCATTATCTGTTCTCCTGTGACTAAATTTCAACAGCTATTAAGAATAGGATAACGCAGATGCTTGATCTTGCTCCCAAATCCCATATTTTGACTTTGCCCAACAATCATTACTCTATATTAGCGACACGAAAACCCATAACACACTCGTATTGATCTGGTTGTTGTTCAGTAAACTTACTAATTGGTTGACCACAGCGTAGTTTACCTCCACCCCATCGGGGTTGGCCATTACCGGTTGCTAGTAAACAAGACTGACAAATCTTTTCAGAGCTAAGGATTTGATTGTCCATTAAAATGACTAACATCTAAACCCCTCCTTATCGTCAATACAGGAATCTACATTAATGATTTTGGCAAAGATCTTACCAACCGTATATGCTTTTATTGTATCTTTCCAGTCTTAGACTTTTGTAAGTTTTAGTACAAAATAATACATAAATTTAAACTACCACCTTTATTAAAGTGACTGATTTCTATATAATCAGATTCCCAGTTCTCAAAGCTTCTCAGTCTAAATTCCTATAATAAAAAAATTGCCTGATTTGTAACTTTGGTACTAGGTTTAACAGCCATCTTCATTATTGTCAACTTCCATAGGGATGATCAACATGACTCAAACTAATTCAGACCTGCTCAAAAACTCCGATCCTGCCATTAACGAACTAATTAACCAAGAACTGCAACGTCAACGTCATCACCTAGAATTAATCGCTAGTGAGAACTTTACCTCAGCTGCCGTACTAGCAGCCCAAGGTTCAGTATTAACCAATAAATACGCCGAAGGCTTACCAGGCAAACGTTACTATGGCGGTTGTGAGTTTGTTGACAAAATTGAACAAATAGCCATTGACCGGGCTAAAGAGTTATTTGGTGCTGCCCATGCCAATGTTCAACCCCATTCCGGCGCACAAGCTAATTTTGCCGTGTTCCTCACCCTCCTAGAACCAGGGGACACAATTATGGGTATGGACCTATCCCACGGCGGACACCTCACCCACGGTTCTCCCGTCAATGTTTCTGGTAAATGGTTTCAAGTCCGTCATTATGGAGTTAGTCAAGAAACCGAACAATTGGACTACGACCAAATTCGTGATTTAGCCATTAAAGAACGTCCTAAACTTTTAATTTGTGGTTATTCCGCCTATCCTCGGATTATTGATTTTGAAAAATTTCGCAGTATTGCTGATGAAGTTGGGGCTTACTTACTAGCAGATATTGCCCACATTGCCGGGTTAGTTGCCACTGGTCATCATCCCAACCCCTTGCCATATTGTGATGTCGTCACCACCACCACCCACAAAACCCTCCGTGGTCCAAGAGGCGGTTTGATTCTAACCCGTGATGAGGAATTAGGTAAAAAGCTCGATAAATCAGTTTTCCCAGGAACTCAAGGTGGCCCCCTAGAACACGTGATCGCCGGTAAAGCCGTGGCCTTTGGAGAAGCACTTAAACCAGAGTTTAGCGACTATTCCGCCCAAGTAATTGCAAATGCTCGCGCCTTAGCTACCCAATTACAAAATAAAGGTTTGAAATTAGTTTCTAATGGTACAGATAATCACTTAATGTTAGTAGATTTACGTTCCGCTGGTCTGACAGGTAAACAGGCAGATCAGTTAATGAGTGAGGTAAATATCACCACTAACAAAAATACAATTCCTTTTGATCCCAAATCACCATTTGTTACCAGTGGTTTAAGATTAGGTTCACCGGCTATGACTACCAGAGGCTTAGGTGTGGGAGAATTTACCGAAATAGCCAATATTATTAGCGATCGCCTACTTTCTCCAGATTCTACGGAGGTGTCCGCAGATTGTCGTCGTCGAGTAGCCGCCCTGTGCGATCGCTTCCCCTTGTATCCTCACCTGCAAATTCCCGTTCCCGCCCTAGCGTAGACGATTTTAGATTTTGGATTTTAGATAAGCTGATGTGCAGCTAAACCGTACAATCAAAAAACCTGAAGTTACGGTAGCACAAGCATCTTGCTTGTATTAATTTTTCAAGTTAAAGGCACAACAGCTTAATAATCCAAAATCTATTCCCTCTTGCCTCTTTCCTGTTCCTTCTTACCTATCCCCATGAGCGCAGAAATTATTTGTGTTGGTACAGAAATGCTGTTAGGTGATATCCTCAACAGCAACGCCCAATATCTAGCTAAACAATTAGCAGAATTAGGCATTCCCCACTACTATCAAACCGTCGTTGGGGATAATCCAGAAAGACTAAAAGAAGTTATAGAAATTGCGGCTTCTAGGGTAGAAATTCTCATTTTCACCGGTGGTTTAGGCCCCACACCTGATGATCTCACCTGTGAAACTATCGCTGATTTTTTTGGCGTTCCCTTAGTCGAACGAACCGATATTGTAGAAGATATTGCCCAGAAATTTGCCCAACGGGGACGAGTCATGTCTGCTAATAATCGCAAACAAGCCTTAATTCCCCAAGGTGCGGAAATTTTACCCAACCCCACAGGAACAGCACCTGGAATTATTTGGCAACCCCGAACTGGACTAACTATTTTTACTTTCCCTGGTGTTCCCAGTGAAATGTATCGAATGTGGACTGAAACTGCTGTACCTTTTCTCAAAAGTCAGGGTTGGGGAAAAGAAATTATTTATAGTCGTAGTTTAAGATTTTGGGGAATTGGTGAATCAGCCTTAGCGGAAAAAGTAGGTACTTATTTTGATTTAACTAATCCTACAGTAGCACCCTATGCAGGTAAGGGAGAAGTCAGACTCCGAATTTCCGCTAAAGCCCCTGACGCAAAGGCAGCAGAGAATTTAATTACACCCATTGAAAAACAACTGATCGAAATTGCTGGGTTAGATTATTACGGTGCTGATGATGATACATTGGCTACTGTAGTTGGTAATTTGTTAAGGTCATCCGGTGAAACCCTATCAGTGGCAGAATCTTGTACTGGTGGTGGACTAGGGCAAATGCTAACGGAAATTCCCGGCAGTTCTGATTATTTTTGGGGTGGGGTAATTGCCTACGATAATTCTGTCAAAGCTGGATTATTAGGAGTAAACCCAGAAGATTTAGAAAAATTTGGTGCAGTAAGTGGCACCGTAGCTGAACAAATGGCTTTAGGTGTCAAAGATCGCTTTGCCACTACCTGGGGGCTAAGTATTACAGGCATTGCCGGACCTACCGGAGGAAGCGAAACCAAGCCAATAGGTTTAGTCTATATTGGTTTAGCTGGTCCTGGAGGTCAAGTAACCAGTGTTGAACACCGATTTGGTACAATTCGTGGTCGGTCTTTAATTCGTTATCTGAGTGCAAATGCAGCGTTGGATCAGTTGCGCCGGCATTTATGCAAAAAGAACATTCATAGTCATTAGACATCTGGTGGTAATTAAATGTGCAGAACCACCAAACCCTTATGGGGACAATTCATGAATTGTCCCTACGATAATTTTCACTCCTATAGCCCACCTTCCGCACCCTAAACTGTCACACAACGAAAAATGGTCATTTGGGGATTTGAGATTGGCGAACTGCTTGCAGCAGCGCTTCGCTATCGCCACCTAAGATTTTGACGATTTTGTATCAAAATTATGTATGCCCTCAGTAATTCGGGGAAAGAGTTATTCCAGAACTCATAAGCAACCAAAGAGATTTTTCGCCAATATATAGACCTCAAAGAGGTAATACTCCTAAGCCGGATTATTGTGCAAAGGTAATTCATGATGCTCTAATACTAAAAGTAACTCGGAAATTGTAAGTAGGGTTAATCGTTTTCACTTATCCAACTGTTTATCAACCACTTTCTGTAGAAAAAAGCGTCCAAAATTCCGATTTAAGTTCGTCAACTTGCTCCTGATGCGGAGAATCTCCGTAAGCTAATAATTTCCGGTAATATTTCCAAAACTTATCCAGAAAATCATCTAATATCTTTTGGTGACAAGCAATAGCACCTGCTTCGGTAATCTGAGTTTAAAGTGCAGAATGTGGGATTTAACTTAAATTTTTCGATAAAAACAAGATCCCCGACTTCATCAAGAAATCGAGAATCTTATGGGATCTAATTAATTAAGGAAGAGAATATTGTTAACCTAGAGAAACAGTTAAACTTCCTGGTTTTGCTAAATCTCCTGTGAAGACCACACCGCGATTATTAGCATGAAGATGACGCAAGATTTTGTAAATTGCTTCGACCTGTTCAGAAGCCCCAGCTTGATCGGCAATTTCACTAATTGAAAGTGCTTTATTAGCTTTTTTTAGAACTTCTAAAACTCGTTTTTGTAAATCGAGAATTGCGGCCGCAGCTTTTTTACCAGCTTCCACACCTGGTTGGTGATAGGCATTGATATTTACTAAACTGGCATATAAACCGACAGCCCTTTCATACAGGGCAATTAACGCACCAACTGTGCGAGCATTAACTTGAGGAATGGTGACTGTAATGGAATCGCGGTTATTCTCATACAATGCTTGACGAGTTCCTAATAAAAAACCGGAAAGATAATCACCGGAAGTCACTCCAGGATCAACTTCTAAGGATTTTCCTTGTCTATCTTCCAAAACTTCAATTAAGGTTGCAAAGAAATTGGGTACACCTTCGCGCAACTGTTGCACATAAGCGTGTTGATCGGTTGAACCTTTGTTACCATAAACGGCAATACCTTGAAATACAGTTTTGCCGTCTAAATCTTTTTCTTTACCCAAAGATTCCATGACCAGTTGTTGCAAATAGCGGCTAAATAACAACAAACTATCTTTGTAAGGAAGTACAACCATGTCTTTTTCACCTTTGCCATTACCGGAGTAATACCAAGCCAGGGCTAATAAAGCGGCGGGGTTATTTTTGATGTTAGGGACGCGGGTGGCATCATCCATTTCTTTTGCACCATCTAACATGGCACGGACATCAATGCCCTGTAATGCGGCAGGTACTAGCCCTACAGCAGACATTTCGGAAGTACGTCCACCCACCCAGTCATACATGGAAAACCGGGCTAACCAATTTTCCGATTTGGCGACTTGATCCAGGTTGCTGTCTGGTCCGGTAATGGCCACTGCATATTTAGCAAAGTCTAAATTTTGGGCTGTGTAGGCTTGTTTGACCTCAATCATGCCGTTACGGGGTTCGGGAGTGCCGCCAGATTTGGAGATGACTAATACCAAAGTTGTGGCTAGTTTATTGCCAATTTGGGCGAGAACCCGATCAATTCCTGTGGGGTCGGAATTGTCTATAAAGTGAATTTGTAGGGGTGGTAAGTCGGGAGACAGGGCTTCAGCGACAAATTGAGGACCCAAGGCTGAACCACCAATACCGATGGAAATAATATCTGTGAAGCGGCTTTCTTTGGGGGGATGAATTGCGCCAGTATGTACCTGGTCGGCAAAGGCTTCAATTTGTTCTAAGGTTTGAACTATTTCTTGGGTTAGTTCGGGGGAGGGGGCTAAATCTGGGTTCCGCAACCAGTAATGTCCTACCATGCGGTTTTCGTCGGGATTAGCGATCGCCCCTTTCTCCAGTTTTGCCATATCCGCAAAGGCTTCGTCAAACTTAGGCTGTAATGATGCTACAAAGGCATCATCAAACCGCATCCGACTGACATCTAGATATAGCCCTAATGCTGGATGGAAATATAACCAATCCTGGTATCGTTGCCAAAGTACCTTAGCATCCATTATGGAAATCTCAAATAATGTGTTTGTCAAACACAAGTTTAATGTATGGTTTTGGCGATCCCTGCTTTGTCTTATACAGTTTTTAATAGAAGAACGGATATAGGGCTTTTTTGCTGACTTTGCATTAGACATCGGCCATCGGCACGACACGCAGGAATTTGACAATTTCTCCCCTAATTTCTATACCTAAGCTGTTATGCAGCTAAATTGTATAGTCATAAATTCTTGAACTCTTGTGGCACAGGCATCTTGCCTGTCTCATTTATACAAATTAAATGCACAACAGCTTATCCAGTAATTATTTAAACTAAAATGTAATAAAACACCTTCCTCATCAAGCTTTCGTAGGTCTGGGAGATCATAAAACTGGGATTTTTCCGCTCACTCCACAAAAACAAAATTATACACCCGCTCATAGGCGGTAAGGGGGCAGAGGAGTTTATAAAAACATTAATTGTTTGATGGCCTCTTCTATAATTAGCATCAAGATACACTACAATTTATTGCACCAAGGAGAGCAAATCATATATCTCTTAGAAACAAGAGTTAGGTAAACGGTAAAGGTTTTTTCTTTTTCCTAACCAATGACCAATGACCAATAACCAACGACCAATTATGATTGAATATCTAATTTTTCTGGCTATTTCTACCGCAACCTTTGCCTTATTCGGGTTGGGACTGAATCTACAATGGGGTTTTACGGGCTTAATTAACTTTGGTCATATTGCTTTTATGACTTTGGGTGCTTATACAACTGTATTGTTAAGTTTTAAAGGTGTACCCTTGTTATTATCAGCATTAATTGGGGGAGTTATCGCCGCCATATTGGGTTTAGTCATTGGTTTTGCCACTCTACGCTTACGAGAAGATTATTTATCAATTGTGACTATTGGTACAGGTGAATTAATTCGCTTAATAGTCAATAACCAGGAATTACCTATAGGTAATACCTGGATATCGGGATCTTTTGGTGTACAAAGTTATGTAATTCCCCTATCAAGCACTCCTAATTTATTTTTTCGTTTGCTGATGATTGGTATTCTTACTTTATTAACAGGAATAACATTTTTTTATCTGTGGGGTTGGGTACGAACTACTCAAATTTATGCCCGTAGTCATATCGGCAGAAATGGAAGTCTGCAACAAGAATTTATTTCTCGGTTGATAGTGGGAATTGCTTTAGGTTTATTATCGGCTGCAATTTATATTTCTGGTGTAATTGGACTATATAATTATAATCCTAAAGCCGGGTTAATGCTCTTGGCATTGTTATTTTTGGCTTTTGTATTTTGGCGGTTAGAAATTTTAGTGCGATCGCCTTGGGGAAGAGTGCTAAAATCTATCCGTGAAGATGAAGAAGTTCCCAAAGCATTAGGTAAAAATGTCTTTGCCTATAAACTACAATCATTAATGTTAGGAGGTAGTATTGCTGGTATTGCTGGAGCGTTTTTTGCCTGGCAACTAGCCGCAATATACCCCGATAACTTCCAACCTCAACTTACCTTTGACGCTTGGATTATGGTAATTTTAGGCGGTTCTGGTAATAACATTGGCACTATCTTAGGCGCAGTCATTTACTTTACTTATGATGCCCTCACCAGAGAATTTTTACCGAAAATTGTTCCCCTAGATGTAGAACGTATCGGTGCTTTTCGGATTATGTTTATTGGCTTACTTCTGATGGTGTTGATGATTTGGCGGCCTCAAGGTATTTTAGGGAAAAAGGAAGAACTTACCCTAGGTAAATAATTAGAGTTTAGAGATTGGCGATGGGAAGTATTAGCAAAGGTGGTGGTTTTAATGGCTTATAGTGATTTTAAGTTACAGGAAGTAGTGAGAAAATTTGGGTTAACTATTAACGAAAAAGTAGATTTATTTGCTGATACACCAGAAAGAGAATCTAGCACAATTTTAGATGCTATCCTGAAAACTAATATTGCTTTAGCGTTAGCAATTAACACTGAAAAAGCTCGTTCAGAAATGATCATTGCTCCAGTTTTAATTGAAATTAAGAATATTTTTAGTGAAGAAATTAGTTTATTCTCAGGTATTGATTTTAATGTTGAACCAGAACAGGGTTTAAATGGGGTTTGTGACTTTATCATTAGTAAATCACCAGAACAACTGTTTATTACTTCTCCTATTGTCACTATAGTTGAAGCCAAAAATGAAAATATTAAAGTGGGATTAGGCCAATGTGTCGCCGAAATGATTGCAGCACAATTATTTAATCAGAATGAAGGGAATGATATAGATGTTATTTATGGTATTGTAACAACAGGAAATATGTGGAAGTTTTTGAAATTACAAAATCAAATAGTGTATATTGATTTCAGTGAATATTATATTAAAGATATCCAAAAAATCTTGGGTATCTTGTCTAAATCAATTCATGACAATCATTAAAAATACGTTGAGCCTAAAATCATTATGGTAAATAATATTGAATCACTCCAATTACCCCTACTAGCTGCTACTGGACTTTGTAAAAATTTTGGCGGCATTAAAGCAGTACAAGAAGCTAATATTGAAGTTGTCAAAGGTAGTATTACTGGCTTAATTGGTCCCAATGGTGCTGGTAAAACTACTTTATTTAATCTACTTTCTAATTTTATCCGTCCCGATAAAGGTAGAGTTATTTTTGATGGTGAACCCATTCATCGCCTACAACCATATCAAATTGCCCAACAGGGATTAGTCAGAACTTTTCAAGTTGCACGGGCTTTATCGCGGTTATCAGTATTAGACAATATGTTGCTAGGGGCACAAAAACAAACTGGTGAAAACTTTTGGCAAGTACAATTTCAACCCCATATTGTAGCTAAAGAAGAAAAGCAATTAAAAGAACGGGCAATGTTTTTATTAGAATCCGTAGGTTTAGAAAAAAAAGCCTCTGACTATGCCGGTGGGTTATCTGGAGGACAACGAAAGCTTTTAGAAATTGGTCGGGCGTTGATGACTAATCCTAAGTTAATATTACTAGATGAACCAGCCGCTGGTGTTAATCCTCGATTAATTGATGACATCTGTAGTCGCATTTTATCTTGGAATCGTAATGACGGCATGACATTTTTGATTATTGAACATAATATGGATGTAGTTATGTCCTTATGTGATAGAGTTTGGGTATTAGCTGAGGGTAAAAACTTAGCCGTTGGTACACCAACAGAAATCCAAAATAATGCCAAAGTTTTAGAAGCATATTTGGGACAATAACGTTATATTAGATATGCCCAAGAAAATTAGAGGAATGAAATATACAATTATTATTCAATGGTCAAATGAAGATAAATGTTATGTAGTTTCATTACCAGATTTTACAGATATTATGCAGCCTTGTACTCATGGAGATACTGATGAAGAGGCTTTAAAAAATGCTCAGGAAGTTTTAGAAATGCTGATTTCCTCTTATTTGGAAGATGGACAACCTTTACCAGAACCGCAAATTTTAGGCAAGTCATTAACAGCAGCTTAATTTTAATAATTAGGGAAGAGTAATTTTGATGGTGAACCAATTCATAATTTGCAATCATACCAAATCGCTCAACAAGGTGTAATTCGTACTTTTCAAGTATTCAAAATAATGCCAAAGCTTTATAAGCGGATCTGGGATAATAAAGTTAGATATGCCCAAAAAAATTAGAGAACTGAAAAATTTATTACTGCAATCGGGTTTTACTTGTCGGACTGGAAAAGGTAGTCATACTAACTGGTATCATCCTTTGTTATCTGGGAGAGTTACTATATCAGGTAAAGACGGAAAAGATGCGAAAGAATACCAGGAGAAAGACGTTAATAACGCCATCAAAAGAATAGAAGAAATTAAAAAATCTCAAGAGGAACAACAAAATGAATAATCATTACACAATAATTATTCAATGGTCAGAAGAAGATAAATGCTTTGTGGTAAGTCTTCCTGAATGGGGAGAATTTTGTCATACTCATGGAGACACCTATGAAGAGGCTTTAAAAAATGCCCAAGAAGTTTTAGAAATGCTGATTTCATCTTATTTAGAAGATGGACAACCAATACCCGAACCGCAAATTTTAGGCAAGTCATCAACAGCAGCCTAATTGTAAGAATTAGGGAAGAGTAATTTTTGATCGTGAACTTCCTATTTCCTGTCACCTGTAAGCCGTCACCTATTCCCTACCCCCTGTGAGTAACCGTAACCTACAAGAAACACATTTAAACCGCGCCCGTGCTAGTCTTAGACAAGCATTATCTTGGTATGGGTATCTTCGTAAATCTGGACAACTAGCCGCAAATCCAGAATTAGCAGGTTTACTCAAACCAGAAATAGAAGCTTTAAATGCCACACTCAGTAAATTAGATGCCAATGTCATTAGAATCGCCGCTTTTGGTTTAGTAAGTCGTGGTAAATCAGCAGTATTAAATTCACTTTTAGGGGAAAAAATTCTGCAAACGGGGCCTTTAAATGGTGTCACTCAATGGCCGCGTTCTGTACGTTGGAAACCAGGAGATAAGGTATTAGTTGAATTAATTGATACGCCCGGTTTAGATGAAATTGAAGGCGATTCACGGGCGCAAATGGCGCGAGATGTGGCGCGTCAAGCTGATTTAATCTTATTTGTAGTTTCTGGAGATATTACGAGAACCGAATATCAAGGTTTATTGGAATTGCGTCAAGCGCAAAAGCCCTTAATTTTAGTATTTAATAAAATTGATTTATATCCAGATACAGACAGAAATGCAATTTATCAAAATCTCCAACAATTAGGCGCGGGAAATCTACAAAATAAGCCCTTATTACCAGATGAAATTGTCATGATATCGGCTGAACCTGCACCAATGGAGGTTAGGGTAGAATATGCCGATGGAACTATTAATTATGAATGGGAAACACCACCGCCCCAGGTAGAGGAATTAAAACAAACAATATTGAATATCTTAAATAGAGAAGGACGATCTCTTTTAGCCTTAAATGCACTCATTCAAGCTAGAGAATCAGAGCAAAATATCGCCCAAAAAACCGTTGATATCCGGGAAAAAGAAGCGGAAGATATTATTTGGCAATTTAGCAAATATAAAGCCCTAGCCATTGGTTTAAATCCCATTGCTTTTTTAGATATGATTGGTGGTTTAATTACCGATTTAGCTTTAATTCGGGCGTTAGCTAAATTGTATGGTTTACCAATGACAAGCTATGAAGCCAGTAAATTATTAAAAACAATTTTATTCAGTTCTGGTGGTTTATTATTAGGCGAAATTGGCAGTAGTTTTATATTAGGTTTAGGTAAAAGTACCGCCGCCATAACTAGTGGTGATAATCCTTTTAATATTACTACGTTTACTAGCAGTGCCATTGTTCAAGGTGGAATTGCCGGTTATGGTGCGTATATAGTGGGTGAATCGGCAAAATTATATCTAGAAAAAGGCTGTACTTGGGGGCAATTGGGCGCTAATACCGTCATTCAGGAAATTTTGTCACAAGTTGATAAAAATACTATTTTGTATCGCTTACAGCAAGAATTAGGCGGTACTTTTGGTGAGTTTTGAAATTAATGTAGCTGTAGGGGTAAAGCAAAATCACTATCTTGTAAGGAACTCAAGTTCCTTGCTAATAGCAAAAGTCATCTAAAGATGACTAAACACTAGAAAAATTTCTGAGTCCACTAAAGTGGACTTAAACTAAGCTGTTGTGCATTTAATTTGTATAAATGAGACAGGCAAGATGCCTGTGGCACAAGAGTTCAAGAATTTATGACTATACAATTTATCTGCATAACAGC
>JACCDP010828273.1_pt1 | contig 14873 bp, 14 predicted proteins | sample 7445841 | NCBI WGS metagenome assembly JACCDP01 (sample SAMN15323441, study PRJNA562643) | freshwater metagenome | isolation source: river surface water | place: USA:Blue River Watershed | collected 2017-08-17 | reverse complement strand
TAATATCGGCATGTCCTAAAACTTGTTCAGCCTTTTTACCACTAATATTTTTATTACGTAAGTCAATTAACATTAAATGGTTATCAGTACCACCACTGATAATTTCATATCCTTTCGCAACAAATGCTGCAGCCATCGCTTGTGCATTTTTTTGTACTTGCTTTGCGTAAACTGTGAATTCGTCAGATAAAATTTCACCAAAAGCAATAGCTTTTGCTGCAATCACGTGCTCCAATGGCCCACCTTGTGTTCCAGGGAAAACAGCCATATCAATCACGTTTGACCACAATCTTAAATTTCCTTTAACGTCTTTTAAGCCTAAAGTATTTTCACCATCTTTTGCCATCATAATTACACCACCACGAGGGCCACGTAAAGTTTTGTGGGTAGTGGAGGTTACAAAATGACAATGATTAAATGGAGAACTTAATAATCCTTTAGCTATTAATCCAGCTGGGTGTGCAATATCGGCTAACACAAATGCACCCACTTCGTCTGCTACTTTTCTGATTCTTGCATAGTCAATATCACGGCTGTATGCACTTGCACCACAAATAATTAATTTAGGTTTATGTGTTCTTGCTTGACTTTCTAACATATCATAGTCAATCAATCCAGTTTCTTTTACCACTCCATAAAAATGTGGCGTGTATGTTTTACCTGAAAAGTTAACACTACTTCCGTGTGTTAAGTGACCACCCATGCTTAGGTCCAAACCTAAAATAGCGTCACCTGGTTGTAAAATGGCTAACATTAAAGCAGCGTTTGCTTGTGCACCACTATGTGGTTGAACATTCGCGTATTCAAGACCAAATATTTCCTTTAAACGATCTATGGCTAAAGTCTCTGTTTTATCTACAATTTCACAACCGCCATAATAACGACGACCAGGATATCCTTCGGCATATTTATTGGTCATCACACCACCCATCGCTTGCATAACTTGTAAGCTGGTAAAGTTTTCAGATGCGATTAATTCTATGCCTCTTCTTTGGCGTTGTAATTCTTGATTGATGATGTCAAAAACCAGGGTATCTCTTTGCATAATTCTTTATTTATAGTGTGCTATTTTGCAAAATTAATTCATTATAACCCCTACGCAAAGCTTTCTTTCAACAGTTAGCGTCCTAATATCCACATTTTCAACAAGTTTTATTGGATTTGGCTATTTGGGTGCCCAAATTGCGCCATTACTAACAGTTATTTGCTACTTTTATCACCCCCTAAAACCCAAACAATGAAGGCGATTATTCCAGTGGCAGGTGCAGGTGCAAAATTACGCCCACATACTTATACGCAACCCAAAGCGCTCATTCCAATTGCAGGTAAAACCATACTTAGCTTTATTGTTGATCAATTAAGGGAAGCGGGTATTAAAGAATTTATTTTTATCGTTGGTTACTTGGGGGAGAAAATTCAGGATTATGTACAAGCCACTTACCCGAACTTAAATACCCATTTTGTTTATCAAAATGATCGACAAGGAACGGCGCATGCCATTGAATTAACCAAGGCCATTGTAAATAATGATGAAGTGTTTATTGCTTTAGGCGATACTATTTGTGAATTTGATATTAAGGAAGTAATGGAAAGCCCGATAAGCATGTTGGGTGTAAAAAAAGTAGATGATCCCCGTCAATTTGGTGTTGCTGAAATAAACGAAGATGGCTTTATTGATCATGCTGTAGAAAAGCCGGCGATTCCAAAAAGTAATAACGCCTTGGTTGGTTTGTATAAGATCAAAGAATCCGAAATTTTGTTTGAATGCTTTCAACAATTATTCAATGATAATATCAAATCTCAGGGAGAGTATAATTTAACAGACGCTTTGGAGTGTATGATTAAAAAAGGGGTGCAGTTTAAATCCTTTAAAGTAAAGCATTGGTATGATTGCGGTAAAAAAGAATCATTATTAGAAACCAATGCAGTATTGCTAAAAAAATCGGGTGGGATTTCAGTAAACCCCAATTTATATACCAATAGCATTATCATACCGCCTGTAAGTATTGCGGATGATTGTGTAATTGAAAATTCCATCATTGGGCCACATGTTACTATTGGTAATAATACCAATATCAAAAGCTCTATTGTACGTGATAGTATTATTGGCTCCTATACCACATTAGATGAAGTGGTTTTAGATAATTCATTGATTGGGAGTGACGCGTCAGTAAAAGGGTTAAGCCGAAGTTTGAACATTGGAGACAATACCGAAATTGATTTCGGTTAATCATTTCTAATCTCTGCTTTACACGGCCGTTTTAATAACAGCTTACCTAAAAATTTTACTAGAAAATTAAGCGTCCTTATGCAAATGCATGGAGTTGGCTTGCGCTACACAAGTCATCACAACATCATTAATACAAACGTGTTTTGGAACATTGGCTACATACCAAGCAGTGTCAGCAACATCTTCGGCTTTTAATGGTTCATAACCAGCATATACTGCTGCAGCTTTTGCCGCATCGCCTTTAAAACGAACCAATGAAAAATCGGTTTCAACTGCACCAGGATGAATCACCGAAACTTTAATTTTATAAGGCAACAAATCAATTCTCTGTGCTTTGCTAATTGCATCCACTGCATGTTTGGATGCGCAATAAACATTACCATCCTTGTACACTTCCTTACCCGCTGTACTTCCAATATTGATGATATGTCCTTGTTGTTTAATTAAATAAGGTAAAACTGCTTTTGAAGTATAAAGTAAACCTTTTACATTGGTATCAATCATGGTTTCCCAGTCTTCTATATTCGCATCCAGGAATGAGTCACGTCCTAATGCAAGGCCAGCGTTATTGACTAAAATATCAACTGCTTGCCAGGCTGCTGGTAAATCATTTAACTGTGCAAACACTGCTTCCTTATCCTGTACATCAAATATTAAGCTTAAAGTTTTTACACCGTATTTTTTTTCAATAGCTGTAGCCACTTCTGCTAATTTTTCCTTGCGACGTGCAGTTAAAATTAAATTCCAACCACCAGCTGCAAATTTTTCAGCAATAGCTTTACCAAATCCTGAACTAGCGCCTGTGATTAATATAATTTTTGACATGGTATACGGTTGAAATTGTTAATTTTTATGTTGTATGTTATTTTGCCCTCGTTTGATAAGACGAAAGTTTAAAACTAATGCTATAGCGATTAATGTAAATACTTCAATTGAAAAATGTTGCGGTAGCCAGTAGCTAGCAATAACTAATCCTACGACTGCCCCTAAAAATACTTTACCAATATGACTAATCCATTCATTTTTTATAAAATAAGCAATTAAACCTATAATATACAATGGGTGCATCCACATGATATTAAAGTTATTAAAGCAGGCAGTATGATTGGACACAAAACTCATATAAAAAATTAAACAACCGCCCAATGTGAATGCAAGTAACAAAGCGACATCTGTAACACTAGCAATCACAATCACCGCCTTATTTTTAAAGATCAGGCTAAGTGCATACAAAGCCAAAAATCCAATTAAGATAAATAATGGGCTATAATCTTTTGTATTTGCTGTAACAGCAGCGCTTTCATTGTTGAAATTAGAGACACTAGTTGATCGCACTAATTTTTTAATACCTGCTATTTGATCAAAAAGTAAATCAGGTAAAAAAGCAGCTTGTTGATCGGTGGGTTTTTGATCCGAATAAGAACCGAGTAATAAGTCAATGCCTAAGCCAATCCAAGGAATACCTTTTTGATAGGGCGCTAAAACTACTTTTTCCCTAAATGATTTTTCTTCGCTTAGATTGGGAACGTAATGCGAAAAATTAAACAGCCCATCTTTTACGCGTGTGGTACAATTGTTTGTGATGAAATTATATAAATAGTATTTATTTTTTCCCATCATATTTTTCTTCAATCCCTGATACCATCTTATTTTTTCAGTCGTAGATAAATTTAGGACCTGCTCTTTTATATTTCTTTTTTCATATTGGTACTGCGCATAAAAATCGGCATAGTAATTTGCGGATATAAAATATTCCAAACTTCCTTTTACAAATTTTGATATAAAGAAGGGTGTTTCAAAATCAAACGTACCGTAATTAAAAACATAGTCAGCTCCTTGCAAACTATCAATGACACGAATGGCGGTGTGTCCCCATGCGGTATAAATATCCTCACCTGCGTCGCAGGTAAGTATACTAATTTGTAAACGAGGTGTGTCGCTTGCTTGTGCTTTTAAATTATTGGCGAATAAAAAACCAGATCCAATAAAAAAACAAATAAATAAATATTTCTTCAACATTGAATATTGCTTTTATAATGTTTTTGCGTATTTGCTTATAGCGTTTACACAAAGATGATTTTCAATAATTATTTGCGGCTATAATTAGGCGCTTCTCTTGTTACTTCAACATCATGTGCATGGCTTTCTCTCATACCTGCATTCGTGATTTGAACAAAAGTGGCATTTTGTAAATCCTTCACTGTTTTAGCACCACAGTAGCCCATTCCCGCTTTTAGGCCACCAACAAATTGATATACTATTTCATGTAAATTTCCTTTGTAAGCAACGCGACCTTCAATTCCTTCGGGTACAAACTTTTTACTATCGGATTCGTTCTCTTGAAAATAACGATCTCCACTTCCTTGACTCATGGCACCAATACTTCCCATACCTCTGTATCCTTTGAATTTTCTTCCTTCGTAAATAATAGTTTCACCAGGGCTTTCTTCTGTCCCTGCAAAAATGCTACCCATCATTACACAGTTCGCGCCTGCGGCTAACGCTTTAACCATATCACCCGTATAACGAATACCGCCATCTGCAATAATTGGAATATTTTTACCTTTCAATGCCCTTGCTGCTTCCATGATGGCAGTTAATTGCGGAACACCTGCACCTGCTACGATACGTGTAGTGCAAATAGATCCTGGACCAATACCCACTTTAACGGCGTCGGCTCCCGCATTGGCTAAGGCCAATGCGCCACTAGCAGTAGCTACATTACCAGCAATGACTGGTAAATTTTTATATGTTTTTTTCAATAACTTAAGTGCTTCTATAACACCTTTGCTATGACCATGTGCGCTATCTAATGAAACAATATCAACGCCCACACTTTGAAGTGCTGCAGCGCGATCTAATAAATCTTTGGTAATTCCTAATGCAGCACCTACTAATAAACGGCCAATTTTATCTTTCACTGCATTTGGGAATGCACTTAATTGTAAAATATCACGATAAGTAATTAATCCAATTAACTTTCCTTGTTTATTTACAACAGGTAATTTTTCAATTTTATATTGACGTAAAATTTTCTCTGCTTTTTTTAAATCAGTTCCTTCAGGAGCAATGACTAAATTTTCTTTGGTCATTACTTCGCTTACTTTACGCTTGCGATCGGTCTCGAATCTTAAATCACGATTGGTTAAAATACCGACCAACTTATTTGTTTTGTCAACAATAGGAATGCCCCCAATTTTATTTTCCTTCATCAATTTTAAAGCATCTCCAATGGTTGCAGTTACTTCAAGTGTAATCGGATCTACAATCATACCACTTTCACTACGTTTTACTTTACGTACTTGTTCAGCTTGTCTTTCAATACTCATGTTTTTGTGCAAAATGCCAATGCCACCTTCACGTGCAAGTGCAATTGCTAAATTAGCTTCGGTAACGGTATCCATTGCCGAGGACAAAATTGGAACATGTAATTGAATGTTTTTAGTAAGATGTGCGTGGATATTTACCTCTGATGGTAAAATTTCAGAATACGCGGGCATTAACAATACGTCGTCAAAAGTTAAGCCTTTACCAAAAATGCGGGAGTTGTTTGTAGAATTTCTTGTTGCCATAGGCAAAGATAGGACCTTGAGGTATTTAGACAAAATCCTTTTTTTTGCCTGATTTACAGTCGAATATAAAGGTTGCCAGCTTGCTTAAACACAAAATCTTGCATTTCTAACATAAATAAGTGGGTGGCGAAAGCACCTGGTGGGATTGTTAATTGCCGGATAATGTCGTCCGGATGAATAGGTCCTTGGCGTTCAACAATTTCTAAAATGGACAAAGCATCAGGTTCAAGTACCAAGGTTAGTTGTGGATTTTTGGGGTCAATCCTGTTAGGGTTCATTTCGGGCAGTGCCCATTTCATAGTTTCTAAAAAATCAATACTGTCATAATACATTTGTGCATTATTGGATTTAATCAACAACAAGCAGCCTTTACTTTTAGGATCCTGTATTTTACCAGGTATCGCAAAAACATTTCGGTTGTAATCAAAAGCAAGCTTTGCAGTAATCATACTTCCACCTTGTATATCAGATTCCACAACAATCGTAACATCACTCATGCCTGCTACAATTCTATTTCGTTTTGGAAAAAAATAGGGTAGTGGAATGACGCCTTTTTTATTTTCGGTAATAAGTCCCCCTTGTTCAAGCATTTCAATGGCAAGACGACGATGTTGTTTTGGATAAATTTGATCCAATCCATGTGCGAGCACGCCCCAGGTAGGAATTTTTTTATTCAATGCATTTTTATGTGCAATTCCATCGATACCCAATGCCATACCACTGATGATGCCGATATTTAAATGCGCAAGGCCTTCGGTTATTTCATGAATGACACTATTAACTTGTACAGTGTGTTGCCTAGTGCCAACAATGCTCACCAAATGTTTTTTATTGAAATCCATTTTACCTTTTACATAGATAACTGTCGGCGCATCGTCGCAGTGCACTAATCGGTTGGGATAATCTGTATCAAAAACGCAGGTAGCATGTATATCATGTTTTTGGATAAATGCCAATTCGCTTTCGGCTTCCTCCCATGGCCAATCACTTAGTAAAATTTTTTTTATATCATTATTTATATCTAAAAATGGAATTTCTATATTGAAGCGTTCCTTGTAAATAAATTCAGCTGACCCATAATGGGCTAACAGTAATTTTCGTTGCTTATCGTTCAGGCCAATAATTTTACTAAATGCAATGCTATACAATAAATGAGTTGACATAGGGCGAATATCCCTATGCTACTAAAGCAAACTTTGCGTATAAATACGCTATTTTGGAATGGAAATGGTAAAAGTGGTGCGTCTGTTTTGTTGACGACCTTGTTCTGTATCGTTGCTAGCAATGGGTTTGGTATCGCCATAGCCAATAGTGGTAATACGTTGCGCTTGAATCTTATGATTCATCAAAAATTGGGCGATTGACTTAGCACGACCAAGGGATAGTATTTTATTTTTATTCGCATCACCCGTATTATCAGTATGCCCTTCAATTAAAATAGTTGCAGTTGGTTGCGCTATTAAGTAAGCGGCTAATTCATTTAATTCTTTTTCGGATCCTGCTAATAAAGTTGCAGCATTTGTTGCAAACAAAACATTTGTGAATGTTTGGGTAAATTGTTTTTTGATCGCGTTTAAATAAAATTCCTGATTGCTGGTGTTGTCATTATCAAAAGATGTATTTGTAATTATTCTATTAGCTTCTTCGTAAAATGAGCTAGTTATTGAAATGCCTACACTATCCAAATAAGAAAGTGCAAAAATAAATTGCCCATTGCTGTCTACTTCAATTTTTGTAAAACTAGATTGATCGGCAGGATCAACTAAATTTACCATTGCCGAAATTGCCTTTTTTGAATTTGCTGCTTTTATCACTCCCTTTAAGAAAAACATTTTGTTCGCCCTGGTGGCTTTTGATAAAGTGACTTTATAAATATCCAATCCACCTCGGCTATCTGATCTGTCACTGGCTATATATGCATCCATGCCATTGCTTGCCACCGCGATACTACCTTCATTATCAAAAGTATTAATAGGGTAGCCCAAGTTTAAAGGCGTGGTCCAATTGCCATCTATTTTTTGGTGTGCAACAAAAAAATCAGCACCACCATAACCAGGCCAGCCCGTTGATGAAAAATACAAACTATTATTGTCGGCATGAATGAAGGGCGTTTGCTCATCCCCAGATGTATTTATTTGAGGGCCCAAATTTATGGCTTCCTCCCAACCCCCTTTTTCATTTTTGAATGCTACATATAAGTCAATACCTCCCAATCCGCCAGGACGATTGCTACTAAAGTACAATGCTTTACCATCTGGTGAAATACTGGGTGCGCTATCCCAATAATCAGTGTTCACATTACGCCCTAAATTTTTTGCAGTACTCCAATGATTGCCCGCTTTTGTTGATTTATATATGTCATATCTACCATAACCTTGCTCAGGGTAGTCGGCTGCGAAATACAATGTTTGCATATCAGGTAAAAAGCTCACACTTCCTTTTTTGTCAGCAAAATTGATGGAGTCCTCCAATAATTTGGCTTTTGTAAAACCATTGTTGGTTAAAGTGCTTGTATAAAAATCTTCCCTGCGAATATTTAATTTCCGCATAAAAAATAACACACTATCCTTTATTGAAAAATAGGGAAAATATTCAGGGGCGGCAGTATTAATACTGTCTCCTAAATTATGAATGCTAATTTCTTGATTGGAAGGATGTGCAATTGCATAATTACAAGTCGTTAAAAAATTAAGCGCCTTTCCTTTCAAATCTGCAGTCATTTTTTCATTGTTCAAATTTCCAAGGATCAATTCTTTTGCTTTCGCATAATCTCCCATACTCGCATAAGCTGCTGCTTGTTTTATAAAGTAGGGGAAACTCACCATAGCATCAAGTTGCAGTGCCTTATTGAATAAGGGTATTGCTGCAGTATATTTTTTTAAGTCCAAGTTTATTTGAAACAAAGTTAAAATTGGATCAATAAAATTGGGATCCGTTTGCATGCTCTTCTCCAGCAAGGGAATACATTTTTCATATTGTTGTTCATCGAAAGCCACTAGTGCTTTTTGGTATAATTTTTCAGCAGCTGACCGATTATTTTGCGCATGCGATGGATTGTAATTCAAACATGAAAACAATATTAGTAAGTAAAACACAAAATGCGTTTTTCTTTGATTCATAATCCATCAAATTGGGTACGTAAATATAATCTACTTAAGGAACTTGTATGTATTTATGCAACTGTGCGCTTAATTCCCATTGCGGGTGCGCTTTAATATAATCAATGGATAAAGGGGTCATGGCATCGGCCTTATCCCATTCTGGTTGTAGGTAAAGCTTACAATTGGGAGATACCTTTTTTTCAAAGCATTCCGCCCATTCAATATCGGCTTTATTAAATACCACTACTTTTAATTCGGATGCAGCAGCAATACTTTCCTCCAAGGGGAATTTGAACTTTTTAGGTGATAAACAAATCCAATCCCATTGACCTGATAATGGACTTGACCCTGAAGTTTCAATATGTGTTTGAAAGCCGGCTGCTTTTAATGCAGTGGTTAATGGATCTAATGCATGTAATAAAGGTTCGCCTCCAGTAACAATGGCAATTTTACTAGGGTGGGATAATGCGGCATTTACAATTTCATCAATACTGAATTGTGGATGTTTACTTGCATCCCAACTATCTTTAACATCACACCATACACAACCCACATCGCATCCGGCAAGTCGAATAAAAAATGCGGCTTTACCTTGATGGTAACCTTCTCCTTGCAAGGAGTAAAACATTTCCATTACTGGATAGGTGGTTGTGGTAGGCAAGCTTATTTATTTTGAGAAGCCTCGTAAGCCTTCATTGTATTTTTTAATAATCCTGCAATGGTCATTAAACCAACACCACCTGGAACAGGAGTAATAGCAGATGCTTTTGTACAAGCTTCGTCATAATTTACATCTCCTTTAATTCTAAAACCTTTTTTTGCAGTTGCATCTTCCACTCTGGTAATACCAACGTCTACAATCACAGCCCCTGGCTTAATCATATCGCCAGTTAAAAAATTAGGAACTCCTAATGCAGCAACAATGATATCAGCTTCCAAACAAATTTCTTTCAAGTTTTTTGTATGACTATGGCAAAGTGTAACTGTGCAATTGCCTTGAGGAATATTACTACTTAATAAAATACTCATCGGTCTTCCAACAATATTACTGCGACCAATCACCACTGCATTTTTTCCTTTGGTTGGAATTTCAAAATGGGCTAGCATTAATAAAATACCATAAGGAGTTGCAGGAATAAAAGTGGGTAGTCCTTGTACTAATCTTCCCACATTGGCAGGATGAAAACCATCCACATCCTTCGCAGGGTTAATGGTCTCTATTACCTTTGCTTCATCAATATGTTTCGGCAGAGGCAACTGAACTAAAATTCCATCGATAGCAGGATTGTTATTTAATTCAATGATTTTATCTAATAATATTTTTTCACTAACAGCAACATCCAAACGAACCAAAGTGGATTCAAAACCTGTTTCTTCGCAATTTTTCACTTTGCTTGCTACATAGGTTTCACTCGCACCATTATTACCCACTAAAATGGCTGCCAAATGAGGTGCTCTTTTACCTTCATTGGTAAGTGCTTGTGTTTGAGCCAATAAAGTGGCTTTTACTGCCGCCGAAGCTATTTTTCCGTCTAGTATTAACATGCCACAAATTTAGTTATTTGATTTAGAGCAGTGTAATTTTTTTTTAACATTCCATCCCCTGTATCTTTGCACTCATAAATATATCTATGGAACAAAATCCCAACCAGCCGTTAAACATTGAAATTACCGAGGAAATTGCAGAGGGCAGTTATGCAAATTTGGCAATAATTACACACAGCAATGCTGAATTTGTGATTGACTTTGTAAATGTGATGCCAGGAACCCCTAAAAGTAAAGTAAAGTCGAGAGTGATTTTAACGCCCATGCATGCCAAAAGATTCATGAAGGCATTGGTTGAAAATGTAGAAAGATATGAGGAGGCCAATGGTGCAATTGGGGATATGTTACCTGTTGAAATACCTATGAATTTTGGAGGTCCTACAGCACAAGCATAATTGATTTACCAATTCAAGCTTTGTTCGGCATAACTATAATATCCTTCGGTACTTACAATGAGGTGATCAATTAATTTGATATCAAAATAGGCTGCGCCTTTTTTAATTTTTTCTGTTAGTACATCGTCCATATTACTTGGTTTTAATTGACCACTGGGATGGTTGTGGCAAATGATGAACCCAGTGGCTTCATGGCTTAGGGCTAGCTTGAATATTATTCTGGGATCGGCCACCGTTCCAGTGATGCCGCCTTCGCTTAAAATTTCCTCATGGATTACTTTGTTGGCTTGGTTTAATAATAGCACCATAAATAATTCCCTGCTTTCAAATTGAAGCAAATATTTTAAATGGTCAGCAACATCCTTACTTTGTCGAATATTTTTTTTGTCAATACTATTATACATGCGACGTGAACCAAGTTCAATAGCAGCAAGTATGCGAATGGCTTTTATTTTTCCAATTCCTTTAATCTTTAAACCTAAAATATCAGCTACAGATAATTTTGAAAATTTTTGCAAATTATTTTGCGCCGCATTCAATAATGACCTTGCTAATTCAACTGCGTTTTGATGTATGGTGCCATGCTGAAGTATAATGGCGAGCAGTTCCACATCGCTTAAATTTTTTGCGCCTTTTTTGTACATTTTGTAAATGGGTTGGTCCTCGTTGGCCCAGGACTTAATATTGTTCATGACTTGCATACTAAATTTTTTTAAAACTAGCGCTTGGAACAACATAAAAAAATGGTATAAATACTTAAAAAGAATAGCCATTATGTGCATAAGTCATTGATTTGTTGAAAAGTACCCCGGTATTTATTTATAATTTGTAAACGATAATTATAACTTTGGAGCATATCCCAAACACATGAATCCTTCTGTTAAAATATTTGCCGGAACTGGCTCTCAAGCCCTTGCTGAAAAAATTGCACAACGCTTTGGAGCACCCATTGGAAAAATCAATATCCAAAAATTTAGTGATGGTGAGTTTCAGCCTATTTTTTTAGAAAGTATCCGTGGTGATTATGTTTTTTTAGTGCAAAGCACTTATGCGCCTACTGAAAACATCATGGAATTATTGATGATGATTGATGCAGCGAAAAGAGCAAGTGCGTATAAAATAATTGCAGTAGTCCCTTATTATGGTTTTGCAAGACAGGATCGTAAGGACAAACCAAGGGTTGCGATAGGGGCAAAATTAATTGCAACATTATTAGAAGCTGCTGGCGCGCACCGTGTGATTACGATGGATTTACATGCGGCACAAATACAAGGATTTTTTGATGTTCCGGTGGATCACTTGGATAGTTCAGCAATTTTTATTCCTTATATCGAGCAATTAAAGTTGGAGAATTTAACCTTTGCAGCACCGGATGTAGGAAGTACCAATCGCGTACGTGAAGTGGCTAATTATTTCAATGCTGAAATGGTGATTTGTGATAAACATCGCAAACGTGCCAATGAAATTGCGAGCATGGTGGTAATAGGGGATGTAACTGGAAAAGACATTGTTATTGTAGATGACATTTGCGATACAGGGGGCACTTTAGTAAAGGCAGCAGCATTATTAAAGGAAAAAGGGGCTAGGTCAGTGAGAGCCATGATTACCCATCCTGTATTAAGCGGTAAAGCCTATGAAAACATTGAAAATAGCGTGTTAGAGGAATTGGTGGTATGCGATACCATTCCATTAGCCCATCCGTCGGCTAAAATAAAAGTTGTAACCGTTGCTGATTTATTTGCAATAGCTATTCGTAATGCCTATGAAAATAAGAGCATAACTAGCTTATTTGTTCACTCCCAATTAAAGGCAAGGGGTTAATAATCAGTTACTTATCAAATAAAGGTAAATAGTAAGGAGAGACTTTGGTTTCTCCTTTTTTATTTCCTACCTTCGCCCTCCATTATTGAGAAAGAATAATGGGTGTAGATAGTGAAAACTATCTATCATCTTACAAAAGAAAAAATTAGAAAATGAAAACAATTACAATCGATGGCCACTTGAGGACCGAAAATGGCAAAAAAGTCGCCCGCCAGCTTCGCTCTCAGGACAATGTGCTAGCTGTAATTTACGGGGGTGCTACTGAAGTAAATTTTTATGCTCCAGCAAAGGCTTTTAAGTCTTTAGTGTACACAAGTGAATTCCAATTAGCAAATGTTACTGTAGAAGGAAAAACTTACAAATGCATTTTGAAAGATTTGCAATTTGATAAGGTGACAGATGCTTTATTACATGTTGACTTATTAGAATTAGTTGATGACAAAAAAGTGATTGCCACTTTGCCATTAAAAATGGTAGGTGTATCTGTCGGTGTTAAAGCTGGTGGTAAACTAATCGTTAAAATGAAGTCATTAAAGGTAAAAGCTTTACCAAAAGATTTAAGAGAATTTATTGAATGCGATATTACTAACCTTGATTTGAATGGTAACATTCGTGTTCAGGATGTAAATGCGCCAAATATGGAAATTTTAAATCCGCCACGTATACCAGTTGCTTCTGTAGTTTTAACACGTCAGTTAAAGCAAGAAGAATCTGCTGCTCCTGCTGCAGGTGCTGCTGCACCAGCTGCCGCTGCTGCGAAAAAATAGTTTCTTACAAATTAAGAATATACAAAATCCCTTCCCGAGTTTCGGGAGGGGATTTTAGTTTTAAATAAAGGACAATTTTTGCTTAAATTTGAATTTGAACGATAAAAGTAAATGTCAAAATTTTTAATCATAGGCTTAGGGAATATCGGTCCCGAATACGCGCACACCAGGCATAATATAGGCTTTGATGTACTTGATGCTTTTGTAATAAAACATGGTGGCTTTTTTAAATCAGATCGATTGGCGGATGTTGCAGAAGTTAAGTGGAAGGGTAAAACATTTATTTGTGTAAAGCCCACCACTTTTATGAATTTAAGCGGCAAGGCTTTTAAATATTGGATGGACAAAGAAAAAATTGATATCGAAAATACTTTGACGATTGTTGATGACTTGGCACTGCCTATTTCAAAAATTCGATTACGAGCATCAGGGTCGGATGCTGGGCATAATGGATTAAAGGATATTCAATTAACATTGGGTACTGATGCGTATCCAAAACTAAGATTTGGTATAGGTAATGATTTTAAAAAAGGCCAACAGATTGATTTTGTTTTAGGCAAATGGAATACCGGCGAGAAAAAAATAGTGGAACTGAAAATTGAAAAAAGTGTTGAAGTGATTGAGTCATTTGCTAGCATAGGATTATCAAGAACTATGACTATGGCAAATGCACTTGAGATTATAGCTTAAAAAAATATTTGTATGAGTATATTTTGTATTGGACGAAATTATGTAGCACATGCACAGGAGTTGGGAAATGAAGTACCTACATCACCTGTTATTTTTATGAAACCCTCTGCTTCCTTATTAGCTGAAGGAAAAAATTTCGATATTCCTTCCTTCACCAACGACTTACATTATGAAGGTGAATTAGTTTTGCGTGTAAGCAAACAAGGAAAAAATTTAAAGTCAGTGAATGTAATTGACTATTGTGATGCCATTACAGTAGGTATTGATTTTACAGCACGTGATTTGCAAGCCAAACTAAAAGAAAAAGGGTTGCCTTGGGAAAAAGCCAAAGCGTTTGATGATTCAGCTGTATTAGGGAAATGGGTACCATTAACTTCTACAATTTTAGATCAGCCGATTCGCTTTTCATTACATAAAAATGCGACCGTTGTACAAGATGGCGATTCCTCGTTAATGATATTTTCATTAGCCACCATATTAGAAAGTATCACTGAATATTTTACGATATACCCAGGTGACTTAATATATACAGGCACGCCAGTTGGGGTGGGCCCCACCTTAAAGGGAGATGTTTTTGAGGGCTATTTTGAAGCAAATCAAGTATTTAGCATTAAAGTGAACCCATAATTATCAAAATTTTTAACTAAATTTGCCACCCCTTAAAAGGGTAATAACCATTCGGCGAGGTAGCTCAGTTGGTTAGAGCACAGGATTCATAACCCTGAGGTCCCGGGTTCAAATCCCGGTCTCGC
>JACCDP010117308.1_pt1 | contig 14873 bp, 15 predicted proteins | sample 7445841 | NCBI WGS metagenome assembly JACCDP01 (sample SAMN15323441, study PRJNA562643) | freshwater metagenome | isolation source: river surface water | place: USA:Blue River Watershed | collected 2017-08-17 | reverse complement strand
TTTTATTTGTGGAAGCGGTGTGAGCTTGCTCACAAACGCGGACGCAGATAAAAACCCAACGAAATGCGAAGCATTTAGTTGTAAGGGTTTGAGTAAACCCACCTTTTAGGAAGACGTTTTGAGCAAAGCGAAAAACGGCAGTCCTGTGGGTTTGAGTACGCCCCTCGCAGAAGTATAAGGAAGACGGCGAAAGTATTGAGCCGACAGTCCTGTTCAACAAAACATACAAAAAGCCTTATTGCTTCTTTAGCACCATTTGATTGGGAAGATAATATTCCCCCTTAGGCTTAGTTAGAATTCTCCACTGGATAGTTGAATCATTCATTTTAGTAATGGTTGCGGTGCCCTTATTTTGAGAGAATTGACTTATAAAAGTCACCTTAACAGACGCAGAATTATTGGCAGTGCCAATAATCGTAACATCTGCATCTTCTAAAGCACAGTCCACTTTGCGACCACCCAATTGAACAGCACAATGAGAACCGGATATCCTTCCCTTTAATTGCGTTAAATTAAGATCAAAAGTAGATGTTGCTGTTCCGGCATGCCATTTACCTGAAAAATCTATATACTTATCATTTACTCTAACCTTCCCGTTCATTAATAAAATAGAGGCATTTGGTACAGGAACTTTGGTCGCTTTATCTAATAAAACACCTTCGAAAATATTTTGAGCAGATGAAATAAATTGGAATAAAAATGAAACAGCTAAAAAGTATTTAATATTCATGTTATTTTATGGATTTCTTAATAATTGATTCAAAAAAGTCAAGCCAATTATACAAATCAAAAATCTCTTCATTGGCAATCCCCAAACGAAATTCCTGTGCACCCATCCTTTATAAGTTCATTGCGCAATGTTTCAGACACATAGAACATGCTAGGTGCATTGCGTAACTGAATGAAATCAGGGGTTATATTGGGAACAAAAGAAACAGAAGTAATACTTACTCTTTCTGGCATATGAAAAGTGTGTGAGTTTTTTTCAAAATCTGTTAAATTTTTAATCTCCATTTCTCGTATTTTGGTATTTCCTGCTCCACATAGCCATATCTCAGAAGTAGCAAAGTCAATTACTTCCATGTTAAATTGAAGTGGATTAAGCATCCAATACTCATATTCTTCGGACAAATAGTGAACTTTCATTTCAAGAAATTGACATTGCCCTTCTTTAATATATTTTTCAAGAATCACTTTTAGCTTTGAACTCATGACGAGTCGCCAGGTTGAAGTTGTACTAAGGAGATCAGAGAGCTTAGCATCTGAATGTACAACAGGCTCCGGCAAAGCTACATTATTTAGGATGCCGGCTTTTTGCTGCCATAGATGTTGCGGGTGATCGATAGGAAGTGATTCTCGAGCCGTTTGTGATTGGGGATATGTAATTCCAACCTCCTCTGTAACAGTTGAATGACTTAATTGATAATACTTCATACTTAAGAAATGACTATATTATTTAATTACTGTAATGGAATCATACACTTCAATTGTATATTTCAAATTAGGTGAACCTGATAAATCAGAGTAATAAAAGCCCTTATTTAATTTTCCTTCCTCTGATATAAACACAGACTCGATTTTAAAATCATGCGTATTTAAAGAAATTGTGCTCAACTTCACCTTAATACTGGAACGTTGATTTGCTTCTAATTGATCCACTATAAACCTCCTTCCCTGAACATAAACAAGTAATGAGTCAGTTATTTGATTACGCTTATTTTCAATAATAATGTCAAAATTTTGATTATTACAAGACACAAGAACAACAGAGAGAAGTATCACTAAAATAAGCGCAGTTCTCATAAATACTTGATTTTTACTAAAATTAACATTGATATGCAATATTAGATAATTATAGGATATAAAAAATATGGATTCAAGTTGCATTTAGACTCTTAGAAAAGAGCTTATTCGCTATAGTCCGTAAATACTTGATATTCTAACCATAAAATACCACCTTTTAAAAGTGCATAAATCCTGTAATTTTAAATAAAAGTAAATAATGAAAAAGATACTGATTTTATTTTTTATAACGCTGACACTCTCTGCAACCGCACAAAAATCCAAAAGAGATTTTAAAGGTGATTTTGTTTCTTATCTTGATTCGCTAAACATCAAAGAGAAGGTAGATGCTATTAATTACTTTGTTCTACAAATCGAAGTTGATAATGCAGACATAATAAATAATATTAATATCTTTTATGAAGATTCAACTGGGCCGCGATCAATACCTACAAACAAGTCAAATAATTTATATACCCGTACTGACCTATTGAAAGATGAAAAAAAAAGCTTATAAATTTATCTGCAAAGAAATATGTTTTGCCTTTTGTATTAGGATATTTTACAGATTACGATTACGAAAAAATTGATTAAACGCGTATTTTGACCCAAAGGGGCATAGAACAGATGGTTTGGTTACTCGATGCAGCCAAGACAAGTAATAGTGCGCTTTTGACACCGGTAATTGTTTTTATTGAACATTATGATTAATGTAATATTCTATTGAATGTTGGACAATTATCTAGTTAGGACAAACACAAATCAATAACTGCAAGTTGCTTTATTTTTCAAGTCGCATTAAATAAGATTTAAGTTTTGCTACATCTGTTTCACTAGACCCTAACGGCTTATCAACTAGCTTCCTATTTTCATCATATAAATAAGATTTTGGAATTGAATTTATTTCAAAGTATGTCAGAAGTTCACTCAAACTTGATGGGGATACAATTAATTGTTCCCATTCCATTTTCTCCACTTTTAAAGCATCAAACCATTTGTTTTTATCTGGGTCAATTGAGATACTAGTAATAGTTAAACCCTTGTCCTTATACTTTTTGTATAGTTCTCTTAGAACAGGTATTTCTTTTCTACATGGTCCACACCACCAACTCCAATAAACAATTAAATTCATTTTTGCGTTAGAATTTCCAATACTTTTTAATTCTCCCTTATCATTCTCTAATTCAACAAATTCAGGATATAATTTATCAAATGTCGAAGTATTTGAATTTGTATAATTAGTTATTTGTTTAAATAAAGTTGTTTTTTTGATGTCATTATCGAAATAGGATAATTGAGTTGTTAACTCATTTATTCTAAATTTAGTTTTATAATGAAATAGTTGATTTAGTAACTCAACAGAATATGGATACTTTTTTATTATTTTTATATTATTTGAAATTACCTTAACGCTTTCGTCTGTATTAGTGTCACAGTAACTTAATACAACGTGCTTATGAATTATGTCGTTTTGTTTGCTAATAGAATTTTTAAAGTTTTTTTTATTTACAAATTCATTTGGCAAACTTATTTTCTCACCATTTGGCTTGTCCTTGTAACCATTAAATAAATAGATTTTATTCATATTAGGTTCTACGTAGAATAATGAAGGGATTTCATTCTTAATATAAGGATTAAAGTATCCTAGTGGCTTCTTGTAGTTTATTCCAACTCCATTTACATAAAAAGTATCATTAATTAATATAGAGAATTCTTCGGAAAGTTTATTTGTATCATATTGTATTGTAAATTCATTGTCCTCCTTATTGATAACTATTGAGTCAATTAAGGTTTTTGTATGCACTTTTTTAAGGTACAAATATTTTCCTTTTAGAGATTCAAATGTGTTTTTTTCTAGTTGAAATTTAATTTTCACATTATTGTCATTCTTACAACTATTAAGAATGAGCACTAGAAATAATGATGCTAATATTGATAATTTCATTATTTTGATTTATTTTTTTGAAGATTTTTGTTAGTCCCTTTTTTTTCTACCACAACCACTTCTTCCATATTGTTTTGAACATCTGGTTTCGCTAATGAAGGATTTGACGGTATTGGAGGCGTTGGAGGTGATATCTTCTTTGGCTTTAAAGTATCTCGAACGAATAAATCCGTAGTATTTTGAATTCCTACGTCTGTTATCTCAACATTACCGCTTGCATTCACCTTAATAGATACTAAACAAACAGTTACCATTAAAATTGGTAATATCATTACCCTTCTTAGGTAAGCGTATTTTGAGTTTGTTGATTTTGTTAACATAGTTAATCTTCGTTTTATTGATGAATAAAAAAATTGATGTGTTGGATTTAAAAAATGATTGCCGTAATGGGTTTGTAATAACATTTTAGCAAATGCTTCTACATTGCTATCCCCAACTGCTTCTTCGTCTGCAATAAATTCATGAATGGCAACTAATTCTTTTTGAATAACCCAATTAAATGGATTCATCCAAAATATTGAGGTAACAATTTGACAATATATTCTGTCCCAGCTATGCTTTTGCTTAATATGTGTAATTTCATGTTTGAATATTTGTTGGCCAACTTCTTCTTGTAATGAAATTGATTTTTTCCAAAATAAATTATTCAAAAAAGAAAAAGGTGCATTGTCTTCATTTGTGTTGACAAAGTCAAAACCGTCCATTTGAGTAACCTCACTCCTTCTTTTTAATAATTGAATTTTAATAATATTTAAAAGTAGTATGCTAAATAAAGCAATAGCGATAATTCCTACTATAACAATAGTATAATCTACCCAATCAAGCTGAATCGGTTTATACTCGCTAGAAATTGGTAAAATAAATTGTACAATTTTATTTGAACCATAAAAAACAGACTCTTCCACTATAAAGAAACTAAGGTTTAAAAGTGGAATAACTAAACTCATTATAGATGCAGACAATAAATAAAATCTATTGTAATAATGAAATTTCTTATCCTTTAATGCAATCCAATAATAAGTAAAGAATATACCTGATATTAATATTGCTTTAAGAATATATGCAATCACAATTTGACTAGTCATGATTATTATTTTTTAGTTGTTTTAAAAGCAATTCTAAATCCTGGATGGACATTTGTTTTTTATTTACTAAAAAAGAAATAACATTGGAATAAGATCCTTCAAAGTAACTTTCTGTCAAGCCCTCAATTCTTTTAGCAGAATAGGCTTCCTTACTCACCAAAGGATGGTAAAAATTATTTCTGTTGGGATTTTGAATACCTACAAAATCCTTTTCCACTAAAATCTTTAAAAGAGTTGCCACTGTATTATGATGTGGCTTTGGCTCATCAATAGCCTCTAAAATATCTTTAATAAATCCGCCCTTATCCAATGCCCATAAGGCTTGCATAATTTGCTCTTCGGCTTGTGTCAATTTTTTCATAGTTTAATATTTTATATTCTAACTAAATACTTAGTCAATATTATGACTATATTTTTAGTTAGAAAAATATTTTTATAGAAAATCAGTGGCAAAACGGAGATAGTCCTATTTGTACCTATAATTGATTGACAAACAAAGGGCGCAAGAATAAAGTTAAGTCATTGATTTTCAACTAACTAAGCATACAAGTGAAAACGAGAACATAAAAATTGAAAAAAAATTTTATCATTAATTCAACCCACCTTTTTGGAAGACGTTTTGAACGGAGTGAAAAACGGCAGTCCTGAATTTCCATCAATCAACAATCCTAATCCAATACCGATTTCACTTCAAACCTATGCTTACCAGCGCCTACAAGCACCTCTTTATTGGGTAAAACAATCAGCGCTTTTGTATTTGCAGGAATAACCACATTTAACTCAATCATCTTCCCTATGCGCTTCCATTCAGATACAACCAACCCTTTAATAGAGTTATGCGAAGCCCTAACAAAATTTAAGTCTTTGATGAAAGAAGGTTTAATCACTATTTTTTCAAAGGCAATTGCATCACTGGCAATATTTATTCCGGCTAATGATTTTATCATCCAGGCACTCACGCTTCCCATAGAAGGATGATTTAATGAAGCATCGCCTATATTTTTTGTTATATCCCATGCTTCAAACAAACTAGTCGCCTTCCATTTTTCAATCCAATAACCATAAGAAGGTAAAGTAGTTTTATTAATAATCTTATACATCACTTCATTGTAACCATAATCAGAGAGAACTTGTGGCACTACTGCACTTCCTATAAAACCGAAATCCAAACTATAATCATTTTCGTGTATTGCTTGTACTAAGTTAGCGGCAAGCTTTTTTTCATACCCTTCTGGAACAATACCCATGGATAAAGGTAGTGCAAATGAAAGTTGTGTTTTATTTGCATAAGTAACGCTGTCAGCATTAAAAAAATACTTGTTGATATTTTTTTTAATTGCGGCCGCCTTAGCTAAATAATAGTCTTCGTCCCCTTTTTTAAGTAGTCTAGACATCTTGGCCATCTTCATGCAATCGTCATAGTAATAACAAGTAGTCATAAAATCCACTGGCGTTATGGATTTATAGTATAGCCAATCACCTAACCCCTTTGTTAATAAACCTCTTTGATCGCGACAACTGTCAAGAAATAATAAATATTTTTTACAAGTTTCATAAATAGCATCATAAGGCTTTGTATCACCATAGTAAGTATAAAGTAAGTCTGGAACTTTAAATATGGCTGCATCCCAAATTGGTCCTGCCCAATCAGAATCCCAATTCCATGAAGTTGGAACTACGCCAGGAACATCCCCATTAGGCTCCTGAGCATCCGCCATATCATTCACCCACTTGCTATAAATAGCTCTACTGTTATAATTTAACATACCAGCTTCTTGCACCATAAAACCATCTGCCATCCAGCCATTTTTTTCACGATGAGGACAGTCTGTAGGTATGCCAAATAAATTTGAAAGATATGATCGTTTACAATTATCATAGATTTTATTCAACAATTGATTGGAACATGAAAAACTTCCAATCGAATCAACCATTGAATGAAGGACCAAACCTTTTATACTATTGATATCTAAATCTATAGGCCTATCGGAGGTTACTTCTACATATTGAAATCCATGATAGGTGTAAGAAGGTATATGCTCTTCTATGCCAATCCCTTTAAGTATATATTCATCTTTTTGAATCACTTTCTCACCTGGCAAAACACCTCGCAAATGCATATTTATATTGGACTGATCAAGTCTACCAGATCTATCAAGCCATTCTCCATAACGAATGGTTATTTTAGTACCTGCACTCCCTTTTACTTTTAACTTAACTACACCTGCAATGTTTTCACCCATACTATATACATACGTATAAGGATTTAGCTTATTAAATGACGCGGGGCTAAACATACGAGAAACGCCAATTTCAGGCATCATTTGAGATTGCATCAAGAGCGCTGGAGATGTTACAATTTTTACTTGCCCCCATTTTGAATCATCAAATTTTTTTTGATTCCATCCGATTTTTTCTAATCGCGCATCATAAACAGATCCTACATATAAATTATCATACTGCAATGCTCCAGTAGATGTCTTCCATGTTTTGTCACTGGCAATAATTTCTGTAGATCCATTACTGTATTTAATATGTAATTCACAAATTAATTGAGGCCTTGCACGCCATGGCGCTAAATTATAATTCCAAACAGTAGGTGTTTGATTATTAAACCAACCATTTCCTAATTCAACTGCCAAAACATTTGCACCTTGTAATAATTGCTTTGTTACATCATAAGATAAATATAAAACACGCTTAGAAAAATCTGTATAGCCTGGGTTTAATGAACCAATACCCACTTTATTACCATTGATAAAAAAAGTATAATACCCTAAACCAGAAATATAAACGCGCGCGGAAACCGGCTTTAATTTTAAATTAAAAGACTTGCGAAACAAGGGTGCTGGCCTATACTCCTTATCATTACCATCTGTAATCCATTGAGCGCGCCAACCTTCTTTACCTTGTATTTTTGCAGTCTCAAACCATTCAATTTTTGATTGAATGCCAGCTTTATTATAGCCTCCAATAATTTTTACAGTCCAATAATACCTTGTATAAGACTTTAATTTAGGCAAGTTTATACGTGCTCCCTGAATCATCGAATTTATAAAGCTTGAATCATAAATATCAGGCTTCCCCAATAACAATAGCTCCGGACGAGTAGCTATCATAATTTGATATCTAGTTTGTCCATTTAATTTTTCATTGAAAGATAATTCCCAATTAAATTGAATTAAAGTATCATCAATACCAACTGGATTAGAGATAAACGCACACTTAAGATTTACAGGCTGAGCCTCTATTTTTGTGTATTGTAATAGAAAAAATAATATTGAAATTTTTAGAAACCGAAGCATATTATTCTAATGTATTTTGAACTGCCTATCCCCCATGCACATGCATGGTTTTAACTTCAGCAATTACACTGTGGTAATATTTATACCATTGAGATTGACCTAATTTTTTTGCCTCAATATGCTTTGGCTCAGTTGCCCAAGCGCGCACTGCATCCATATCTTTCCAATAACTAATAAAAGCCCCTCTTCCATCGTGCTTGAAACTTTCGTAGCCTAAATAACCGGGCATTTGCTTTGCAAGTTCTAGGGTAAGATCGTCATAGGCAGCATATCCATCTAAGTTATCTGACAAATAGTAATTAAAAATAGAAGCAATATAAGGTGGCTGAGGCGCCTCGTTGTTTTTCCAATGTATCATAATAACCAAAGATATTTATTTGTCGTAATGAAAGCGGCATTGAAGTATATAACATTTCTGGTCTATACCTTTCTTCCCATCAACTTTGTAAACTAATCGGTGCTCACCAGTAATTCTCCTAGACCAATATCCTTTTAGATTGAATTTTAGCGGCTCGGGTTTTCCTAAACCTTTAAATGGCGTTTTTGTGATTTCTCTCAGTAAGTCTTTTATTTTATTGACTGTATCAATATCAGTCTCTATCCAATATTCAAAGTCTTCCCAAGCATTTATTGTAAATTCGAAATTCATTTTTTACAAATCAAAGGTTCGTGTTTTCTGATTCTCCAACTGGTCGATAGACTCCCTTAAACGATCTCTGTTTGCAGTAGTAGATAACAGATGTCCTGTTTCTGTTAGCGAATTGTATTCTTTTAAAGATATCATAACCACAGCTTCCTCTGTCTGACGAGAAACAATGATGGTATCCGATGATTTACATATGTCATCAAGATACTTTTTCATGTTACTTCTTAATTGTGAGATTGAAACAGCTTGCATAAAATGAAAATTTATAGAAGCAAATGTACAGATATTTGTACACATTTATGTACAAATAAGGAGAATTTTAGTAAAATCGAAGATTTTCATTTTTTACAGCGCATTTACCGCAAATACACCCTTCTTATCCCAACAAACACCGGAATTAGTATACTATAACCTATAAAAAATGGGATAATCATACCAATCCATCCGGCAGCCATAAAAACAGCAATAATAAGGAGCTGGAATCCTAGTCCGTAAAACGATACTAAAAACATAAACCATTTAGGACATTCGGTCTGAATGGAAGCCCGCGGGTCAATAATATAAACCAACTTGTCAAACACTTTATATAACACACGAAACAACCAGTATAAAACATTTACATGTACCTGACGCTCCCCAGGGTAAGCCGTTGGAACTTCATCTTCAAAAATTTGACTGGTAATTTCACCCGCTGTATGATGTCTAAAAATAACATGATAGTAATTATACACCGTCCCCTGCGTTTGCATACATATAAAAGCAAGTAGCGCCAACCACGTATTTGTACTAGTAAATACCGCAATTGAAATAATCAGTGCAAAGTTTAATAGGCTATCAAAAATAGAATCTAAATAACGTCCAGTGTACGATGGTTCATTTTTAATTCTGGCCAATTGACCATCGGCAGCATCAAGTATAGATTTTAAAATTAGAAAAAAGCCAGCAAGCCAAAACTGCGACTTTAACATATAAACAATAGCCAATATACCAGAAATACCAAATAACAGGGTAATATGAATGGCAGTAACGCGGGTGCCTTTAAGCGCTTCTGCAATAATATTAGCCACAGGTCTTCCATAGTCCGATACATCAATAAATTTATTTTCAACCCCTAGTTTAGACATCCACCTTTTCTTAAATATGCGAAATGTGTAAACATACGATTAAGTTATTGATGTTTAGCATTTTGTAAGCCCAACCCATTATGTGTGAAATTCAAAAAATATACTATTTTCATATATATGGAATACAATAACCCCCACATACCTATTGCAGCTATCCCGCAGTTCCAAGAAATCCCTTTACAAAGCGTAGAGCTAGATTACAAAAAAGTACTGTATTTTAATTGGAGCATCGTTTTTACCATTGTAATTGGCATTTTGGTTGCTGTATTTATTTCAAACAAAGAACTCCATACATGGTGGGCGGTAACCATAGCTGTTGTAACAGTAGTATGCAGCATAGCAATCACCACCGCTTCTATCGAAATAGGCTTTAAAAACAGATCCTGGGCGTTAAGAGACAAAGACTTCCTTTTTAAAAATGGATGGTTATTTCAGAGCACCCATATCATTCCATTTACAAAAGTGCAACACTGTATTTTAAAAACAGGCCCCATAAGCCGCAGGTACAAACTTGCATCACTTCGATTTATGACGGCCGCAAGCCATCAAAGAGATGTAAGCATTAACGGATTATCTCAAATAGATGCCGAAAAAATTAAGGGCTGGATCATGGAAAAAAATATAGAAAATGCAAGAGAAGCAATTTGATTGGCATACCCCACAAAAACTATCACCCTACGCCACTCTTTTTATTGTAGGCAAAGTCATCAAACAATCATGGGCTTTTTTACTACTATTTGTTGGGAGTAAAATACTAAAAAATAATGGCGGTGCAGATGATAAAACAATGGGCTATTTCCTTTGCCTAGTTGGCGGCTTTATTGTTGTCATGTCTATCCCGCACGTGATTCAATATTTTAGATTTAGAATTTTTATAAAAGACAATGAACTGGTTGTATTAAAAGGACTGTTTACCAGAAAAGTGATCAATATCCCATTTAATAAAATACAATCAGTACATGCGGTACAAAGTTATTTACACCGTTTTACAGAAACCTGCGAATTAAAATTAGAAACTGCCGGAGAAGAAAACACCGAAGTAGAAATTAAAGCCATTGACCGGGAAAAAGCATATGCACTCCAGGAACTTTTAAAAAACAAACCCGCTACAATTGATACAATACAAACTGCTGAGCCTGAAACTATTTTAGGTGTTGGCTTTTGGGATATCATAAAACTTTCTATTTCCGAAAATCATATAAAAACGTTTTTAATAATCCTCGCCTATTTGCTTACAAAAATGGATGATGTCCGAAATTTATTTGGCATCGATACGGCAAAAAAAATCAATCAAGAAGCAGATAAAATCAATTATACCACCAATATCATATTAGCATTTACAGTAACCATACTTGTTATTACGCTGATAGTTTCATTTATTAGAGTGCTTCTTCGCTTCTACAATATGAAACTAAAAATATCAGAAAAAGGTTTTGAAACAGAATGGGGATTTTTGCAAACACAAAAAAAATTATTACTTAAAGAAAATATTCAGTCCATTACTTGGAAAAACAATTTGTTGCAAAAAATATTTGGGATTAAAATTTTACGAGTTTTTATGGCTGGCGAAAAATTAACCAATCCAACGCTATGGATTAGAATCCCTATTATGAGGGAGCGCTTGCTTGAACAAATAAGTTCTATTTATCAAAGTATCTGGCCATCAAAAGTTGCCCCAGCTAATGGCATTGACCCTTCTTATAAATGGCGCAATACACTTATTATTGTTACGCCAATTGCTGTTACAGCAGCCGTTATTGTGTACTTTAAATCGCCATGGTTAACACTTATACCACTTGCTGTACTAATTTATTTTACAATCATTAATAGCATACTTCAACACAATTATACTTTTTGGTTTCATCAAAATAGTATTCAAATTTTAAAGGGCGTTTGGGGGCGTGAACAAACCCTGTTAAACTTTAAAAATGTCCAGCACATTGAAATAAAAACAAGCCCCTTTTTGCGGGCGCATCATTTGTGCACCATCATTTTACATTCGGCCGGGGAAACGCCTTTTACAATCCCCTATATACAGGTAGCACAAGCCAACTACATTGCCAACTGGTGCCTTGTTAGGGTTGAGTTCCCAGAAACCATGTAAACTTTCAATTTTATTAAGATATTTGTACCTATGAATACAAAGGCACAAACCCCCATTATCCCCACCATTTTTGCGGGACTCTATTTACTCGTTCATTTCATTCCAGATTTAGGTGCGTCGGACGTAATGGGACCTCAGTGGCTATACACCGGTTGTATAGACTTATTAGGCATTGCTTTTATATTTATGCACCGCCAGCATTGTGCGCCTGCCATTCAGGGTATTTTCAAATATAAGTTTACCATCATATTTACCTTTTTAGTGGCCTGGGCTGCTCTCTCCTATTTTTATGCCATTAACCCTACCGAAACGCTCGTTACAGGCTCTCGATTAATTACTACTTACCTTGTTTTTATTGTACTCTCCATTTTATTTTACAAACAACCGCTACCAGCATTATTAACGGGCATCTCGGTTATTATGGAGCTTGTGCTACTCTACGATTCTTTGGTGTTATTAAAAACCTTTTCGAGCAACCTCACTACTATGGGGCTCGATGAAAACATTATTAATTTAAGGGGCAACCACGGTAATAAGAACGTTACAGCTGCTAATATTTTAATCAAATTTCCATTTGTACTCTGGCTCATCATCAATAATAAATTACTGGGCAAACTACTCTCCGCTTTTGTACTTGTTATGGGTGTTACAGGGCTACTTATTTTAAATACCAGGTCTACCTATGTGGGGCTACTGATTATAGCTATCATTTTTATTGCTACTACCCTTTACTTTAAGAGTAAAGAAAATAAAAAAGCCATCCTTACACAAATTGCGTATTTAATTATACCCGTTGTAATTGGTTATTTTATTGCCAATGTATTTTTAGATACCGCCGTTCAAATGCAAGATACACAAGGAGGTTACGGCACCGTTACCAAAAGAATTGGAGATATTACGGTAGCTAGTGAAGAAAACAGTAGGCTCCGTTTATGGAAAAATGCCATCGACTATTCAATCAAACATCCGCTCATGGGTTGTGGTTATGGTAACTGGAAACTGGCTTCTATTCCTTACGAAATTTTTCATACCACAGAGCTTTTTGTACCCTACCACGCACACAACGATTTTTTTGAGATGTTTGCAGACTTGGGGATACTTGGTGGCATTAGCTTTGCCCTTTTATTTTTACTCGTTCCCCTTGCCACATTTAGTATTTGGAAAAATAAATCTTTTAATCATTTACATCTAGCGGCTACCATTTTATTGATGGCCGTTACCTGTTATGCAGTGGATGCCTTTTTAAATTTCCCTGCTGAGCGAACAGCTATGCAATCGATACTAGCCATTGCAGCTGCCTTAATTTTTATACCGCTCAGCTACCAACAAGAAAATACAAAACTTCGCACATCACTGATGGGTGTGTTTTTTAGTCTAGCATTACTTGCTATTATTCCTTCTATTTACGTTCATAAACTCACCTATGATTCTTTAAAGATTCAAAAGTTTGTAATGGGCGAGGTAAATGCAGATCCTGTCATGAAAACAGAAGACGTAGAAAAACTACCGGCAATTCCAGATATGTCTTCTTCGACACTTCCTTTAAAAGCCATGATAGCGCGCTATTATATTAGAGACAAAAAATACGATGAAGCACTTGCCTTATTAAAAGAGAGCGACAACGTAAACCCCTACCTCTATTACAACGACTTTTTAAGAACCGCTATTTACGCAGCCAAAAATAATTTTGATAGCGCATTAATTAGTAGCAAAAAAGCATTTTACAACTGGCCCAACGCTACTAGCTATTACAAGAATTTAATTTTTGCAGCATCCAAAAAGAAAGACAGCACCGAAATTAAAAAAGCGTTTAATTTAATTGTAGATCATTTTAATACGCCCTTTACTTGGAACAATTATTTACTAGGCATGTATGAAGTAAAAGGAAAAGCCGACGCTAACATCAACAATATGTTAGATAGCGCCATTAAAATGTTTCCAAATGATTTAGCTACATTTACCCAAACAAAAGCGCTCTTTAATAGAACCGCAGTGGATGCCAATAATAAAACGGTCAGTGATTATACGGCCCAAGGCCTTAAAGCCTTTCAACAAGGCCAGTATATTAAAGCAGCTGACTATTACATTAAAGCTACAAACATGGATCCTACTAACTATACCCACGCCGAAAACGTTGGCATTTGTTTGTACACCGCTCAAAAATACGCTGACGCCATTACCTACTTTAACAAATCTATTGCGGTAGGCACTTCTAACACCGGAAAGTCTGAATATTATTTAGGCATGAGCTATATCGCTAGCGGCAAAAAAATAGAAGCGTGTAATGCACTACAACTAGCCAACAATAAAAAATATCCGGACGCAGCAGCTTCTATAAAAAGTAATTGCAATTAAGCGAACTCAAAATTTTTGACATAAAAATGGCGGCATGCGTGAAACGCGTGCCGCCATATATTTTTACTAGACTGTTTAAATTAAGCTAATTCAAAACGATCTAGGTTCATTACTTTATTCCATGCGGCAACAAAATCATGAACAAATTTTTCTTTCGCATCATCACAAGCATACACTTCTGCAAGTGCACGTAATTCTGTGTTAGAACCAAATACAAGGTCTACCCTTGTTGCTGTAAATTTAACAGCGCCAGTAGCTCTATCGGTACCTTCAAAAGAATTTTGTCCTGTTGCTTTCCATGTGGTGTTGTAATCGATAAGGTTGGTAAAGAAATCGTTGGTTAATACACCTGGACGATTTGTAAACACACCATGCTTAGATTCATCATAATTGGTATTTAATACACGCATACCACCTACAAGCACTGTCATTTCAGGAGCTGTAAGGTTTAGTAAATGTGATTTATCGAGTAACATTTCTTCAGAAGAAATAAGCGTTTTAGGCTTAATGTAGTTACGGAAACCATC
>JACCDP010056108.1_pt1 | contig 14875 bp, 8 predicted proteins | sample 7445841 | NCBI WGS metagenome assembly JACCDP01 (sample SAMN15323441, study PRJNA562643) | freshwater metagenome | isolation source: river surface water | place: USA:Blue River Watershed | collected 2017-08-17 | reverse complement strand
GTCAGCAGCGTGATCGTCTGCACCAGCGCCTCCTGCCAAGTCAGGCTCAGCTGTTGCTCGCGCAGGTTGAGCAGGGCCTGCAGGCGGGCCGGCAGCTGTTGCAGGGATTCGTACTCAATGAGCGCGCGGGCATCATTCTCGGGCTTGGTGAGCCCCTCGATCTGTTCGCAGACCGCGCTTAGTGTCCCGCGCAGCATTGTGCGGTCGGCGATATCGAGCTGCTTATTCAGCTCGCTGAAACCTTGGGCCGTGGTGCCACCGGTCGTGATGCGCACCAGCTCGGGAATCAGCAAGGCCGCGCGGATGACCTCAAACGTGGGCTCCTCAGGACCGAGGCAGCCACTCCACGTGCGCAAAGCGTGGTGGAGGCCATGGGAGCCATGGGCGACCCCCAGCGGGTTGACGGCATCCGCCCCGAGCGAATGGATGAGCGCGGCGATCTTTGGCGCGTCCACCTCGCGGTCGCAGGCGCAGACTGCGTGGACTCCATCGACCGGCTTGGCGTCGCCCAGCAGCGTGCGCAGTTTCTTGAGGGATTCCGGGGCATCCCCGACCACGTGGACGCTCTCGCCGTATTCCTTCCAATCCGTGCGACGGTCTTGCCACGCCTCGGGCAAGGGGCGTCCCCATGCGTCGAAAGCGGCGGCCTCGGAGGCATCGGCCCCGACGATGGCCTGGATGTGGAAGTGGTCCTTGAGACGCTGCAGGGCCGTGATGAACAACGGCTGCGGGTCGGTCAGGCCGGCCAGCCACAGATGCGTCACCCCCTCGGGCAGCCCATCTCCCTTGGCCAGTTCGGCACGGAGGTCATTGTGGTCGCGGAGGGAGCGCACATTCAGGCGAGTCCGGTAGCCCTCTTCCAGCGATGCCAGGTCATCCCACCGGGCCTTTTCAGGGTTGGCGGGCAGGGCGGCCACCCCGGCGAAGTCCAGCCCCTCGGCCGAACCACCCAGCTCATCGCGCAGCTCGAACAACGTCTGGGCCAGACGCTTTGCCTCCTCGAAGGAGAACCGACCCGGCTTGGCGTTCGGGAACAAGTGGGGCAGGGAAGCCCGGTCGCGGCCCTGCAGGATTTCGATCCAGGCCAGCAACGCATCCGCCGACTTCGCCGCCTGAACGTTCTTATCCCCGAAGTTCAGGAATTCGGTGGGCGTTTGGAAGACCGGTAGCAGCACCCCGTTCGGCGCCTGTTTCGCCAATTCTTCCTGGATCAACCGACTTGCGAAGCTCGATGGCACGATCACCCGATGCGACCCCAGGTCGATGGGCGCGCCCGTTTGCCCCTTAAGGATGCACCCTGCAACCCCAGCAGCGAGGTTTGTCGACCAACCAATGAACTCCGGAGAGAGCAGTCCCATGAAACGTAGCCCCCTTTATGCCCAGCATCGCCCCCCGTGCAATCCCCCACGCCCCTTTCCCACCAAATATTATCCACACCCCTGAGCACTCCGGCCTCCGGCCACTAGCCCCTCCGCCCCGCGTAATCTCTTGTCTCGGGTAGGGTTGGCACTGCGTGCCAACCTAGCAAGCCCACGAGCCCCCTCGCGAGCTCAGCTCGCGCGATAGACCACCGCCCGGCAGCGTGGATGTTTACGGAGCATCCGGTGCATGACTGTGTCCATCTCGGTGCACACTCCGACCGAGCGCATGACCTTGACGCCGAGGCGTTCGACTAGGTCGCGGGAGACGATGACCTGTCCGATCAGCCCCATGCCCAAGCGTCGGTTCTTGGATTGGATGACCACGACCCGCTCGCCCTTGATCAACTTCCGCTTCACGAACGGCTTCCGGAACACGATCACTCCGTCCATCAGGCGCTTCCCGTTCTGTTTGCCCTGCGGCAGGGCCAGGAACTCCTCCATAAGGAACCCCTTCGGGTAGCGCGTCTTCGCATACCACCGGGTCATTTTGGTCTCGTGCTTGCTCATGAGTTATTTCCTGTGAATACGCTCTAGCCAAGATAGTACCTTTTGCTCCGCATTGTAGCCGTGTTCAATGAGGATTCTTGCGATATCCCTGCCCGAGAAGATGATTACGGGATGGTTGTCTTCGATGATTTCGTTGTAGGCTTGGGTGCTGACGAAACTCGTCGTGACGAAGTACCCGAACTGACGGTGCTTAAGGCGTGAGATGAGGCGTGATGTCAGGTGGACGCCGTTGCTGTTTTGCGGGTCATAGCATTTAGCCTCCATTGAGAATTCGACCTTGATGTAGCTGAAGTCTGTTCCGAGCCGATATACGCCAATGCCGTCGCGTCCGCCATCGCGCGTCGGTGGCGTTAGCTCCAAATCTATGATTTTCGGGTCAGAGAGCTTACATACCTCGATGGCACAACGTTCGAAGGCGTACTCCCTATCCGGATGCGCCTTGTAGTATGCTACCAACGTATTAAGCACTTCCCATTCAGTTTTGCTTTCTGGCAATTGGTCCTCCTTGGAGCGAATTTGCTTCGATTTCGGGGCGACAAGGGCGGGCGCGTGGCCTGAGCTTACGAAATCACGCCAGATTTGAGGGCAGTTTGGTCCCAGTACTTCGCCTGTTAGTTTGATTTCGTTGATCCACTCTTTGCTTACGTTGGGAGTGTTAAGGATAGTGAACCGCGATCGATAATTCAAAAAGCGCCTGTTTTCGCTGTCGCTCTTCCAAATCGCTACTAGGTCTTCGCTAGGCCCCAGGCCATTTGCCCCAGGTACTGCCAATCCTTTGAACTGATATTCAAAGCCCTTTTTGCCAAGCTTTTCGAAGACCAAGAAGACAGGGATTAATTCGCGCCTCCCTTGGTGGAGGTTCATGAAGCTGTCTCGAAGGATGACGTTGCCGCCAGGTTTCGTTGCATGCATGTCGGTATTCCCGGCCTTTCGGTTATCACCATAGTAGGTGAAGACTCCTCGTTCTGTGTCTAAGTTGTCGGGCCAATCAGGGTCTTCTCCAGAAGTGACAAGCGCGCACATGGTGACCCTTCTTGGGGCGCCCCCTTTAATAGGCCTGAATCCGCCAGCATTACCGACGCCAATAAGTTTGCTAAGGGGTTCGGCGCCCAGGTTCGCAGCTGAACCGCCCATATACTTTGCGTCAATATGGAGGTCGGCGCCTTTGAGGTCTTCGAAGACGACGATATTCTGCCTGATGTATTCCGACATGCATTCTGTTTATGGCCGTGCTATGCCGCAGCTAGCTTTTAATATTACTTTTATAGCAGCAGTTAACTATCGAATGATTAGGTCTGCTGGTCATGCTCCTTAGGGTAATCAGTACGGCCGACGCCGAGGAATAGCCGATCGATCTTGGTTTGAGGGCAGGGAAGGGCGCAGCGCAGCATTTCGGCGCCATGAATACCCATGCTCCCATCCGGCTCGGCAAATGCCCAATGTGGACGATTGGGGCTTCCTGAGCAGATTAGCCCTTCTAAGGCCATGGCTTGGCCCCTGGTGTCTCAAATGGGCTCACCGGTCCATCTAAGGCCATTCTAGGCCTATACCTGCTGGTGCTCACGGACGGTGTCGTGCCACCACCCTCAACCCTAACCCCAATACCCTGGAGCGAAGCTCCTGGCTACTCCTGGATCCCCTACGACTACCTCACCAACCCCCACCTCGCCTCCGACTTCTGGGCGATTAGGGCTGTGGCGGTTAAGTGAGAACTAGTGGTGCGGCTTGGTCGGGGCGCTAAGCGCCCCTTTTTTATTCTGCTCTTTAGGTTAATCTTTTAGCAGAGCTACACCATAGTGGATGGTTGGGGCTAGTTAAAGGTCTGAACTTAATGAATTGCACTACCAAGGGGTGCGTTTTGGGATTCTTTGGCACTCCAAAGATTGACCTGGTATTGGATGCGCTTGGACCGAGTACGGTGCTCGAGTTCCTGCAGGGTGAGGAGTACGGCAAAGGGCTTGCCGTAGATGTTGGCTGAATTGAGGACGACGAAGGCGAAACGGAAGCGGTCCCCGAGCTTGGCGGCGAGGTCGTACTCGCGTTGGGTCGCCCCGAAGAAGAAGCCGGCTAGGCTGGCGTCCTTGATGGGTTTCTTGGTGGTCTTCATCTCGACCAGGATGATTTGATCGAGGTAGCGGGGCAGGGTGGCTTCTTCGACTGTCGGCTCCGCCTGCGGTAGCATGATCGCATCAAAGCTCTGTGGCCCGTAGAGCTTCGTATCCCCCAGCCCTAAGCCCTTCAGGATGGCCTTCTTGGTCTCAGTCGTAGGCGCCTGAAACCTAGGGTCCTTGAGCAGCACGTCCTGCAGGCCCGCCTTTTCGACGATCCTGTTGCGCTTGCTCTTCCCATGGTCCCCCAGGTCTTCCACCCGGGTAGGATCACTTAGCCTGCCTTTAGATCAAGATCAGGGTGTGCTGCCCCTTAACTATAATATAATCCTCGGTTGGCTCTACCTATGCCCCTGCCAGAGCGATTCGGAGGTCCAGAGGGGAAGTCCCTTGCACGCCTCACGCAGGGCGTGGATGGCTTGCTGGTAGGTCTGGGAGTCGAAGGTCGACCAGTGCACGGGTAGGCGGTCCGTGGCCGGTTTGGCGCGGTTGAAGGCATTGAGGAGCAGGGAATCGATCGGGGGACGGAGCGCCGCGACGTGAGGGTGGTCGGCTAAGCCCCCGCATGTGAACTTAGCCTTGAGGTAGAGGTTGATAAGCTATGGCCAAGCCTTTATTGAGTCCCTCTTACCGACATGGCAATAATTGACGTCTACGCTTTCTTCTCCGGACTTGGCTTTCTGGATTTGGCTTTTGAAAAACAAAGTGGATGTAATGTCGTCTTAGCCAGTGAATTTGAGCCGGAGTTTGCCCGTAGTTATGTCTACGCACGCACCCAGATGGGTCTTAAGTCGGTAACTCCTATTGTGGGGTCATCGGAAGAATTCCTTTCGGGAGATAAAGCCAAGCACCTCAAGGCGTTAATAAAAAAGTCTAGAGATAATAAGCATAAGGTCGTATTTATCGCCGGTCCGCCTTGCCCTGACTTCTCGGTGGCCGGAAAGAATCGTGGCGGCAGCGGTGAAAACGGCAGATTGACTAGAGTCTACTTCGACATGGTCCTTGAATTCAAGCCGGACGCGTTTGTCTTTGAAAACGTGAAAGGGCTTTATCGCACGAAGGTCCATCGGGCTTTCTTCGACAGCATGAAGGATAGGATTCACGAACAGTACGGAGCGACCGACGAGAAGTTAATGAACTCCTTGTGGTTTGGTGCACCCCAGGACCGTCAGCGAATTATTCTTATAGGTGTCAAGGGCCGAAAAAAGGTGACTATTCCATGGGAGTCGCAGTTCAGGTTCACCCAAGCGCAAATCGACGCATTTGCATGGCCAATGGTTGATGAATATCGCGAGAAATCAAAGCGCCAAATGCCGGCGAAGATTCCCAAGGAGCTAACAGTCCAGCATTGGTTTGAATGCAATGAGGTTTGCGATCACGCAAATGCGGGCGATTACTTTAAACCCCGACAAGGCCTTAAGAGATTTAAGGTGGTTGAGGAGGGCGATGACTCCCGGAAGTCTTACAAGCGTTTACACAGATGGAGGTATTCTCCAACCGTTGCCTATGGTAACAACGAAGTGCATTTGCATCCGTACGAGTCCAGGCGAATTACCGTTTCAGAAGCGTTGTCGCTCCAGGGATTACCCAAGGAATTCTCGCTTCCTCCAGATGTCAGTTTGACCGATAAGTTTAAGATGATCGGGAATGGGGTCCCGTATCAAATGGGGGAAGGAATTGCGGGCTATATTAGAAGCATATTCACCGAATGAAATACACGGTCCAGAATATGGTCAGGGCCATTGCCTCCCTCTCTCGTGATCGCAGGTACAACTATGTGAATCCGAGGAATGGAGGGACGATAGAAATTTTGAACGTTAAGATTCCGTTTGGCCCCATTTTTATTAAGCGCTCGAGTGGAGGTGAGTCCAAAGATGAAACCATTTCGACGCCGATGATGGAGCGGGTGGCAGCAGCTATTTCCGAGGGCATGCCAATTAATTTGGACAGAGTATTGGGCGGAAGTTACAATACTCGATCCGCTTTGGAGGCTTTGCTGGCACATACCTCGGAGTTCTATTATTGTTACCCCGGTAGAATTTCACCTTCAGAATCTTCTGTTAAAGTGCTTAAGGGCCATAAACATATTATTTGGAAGCCTAATGCACCACACCACCCTGGAGAAATGAGTGAAATCAAGACGCAGATTGTTATTTCTGAGTCAGCAGCCTGCGAGATTATATATGATGAAGTTGGCGCACTTCGCGTCGACGAGTCTTCTGTTAACGAGTATAGCCACGCTCGTCGGCACGCACAGATTCAATACTTGCTAGCTCAGGTTGGCTTCCAGTTTGGATACAAAATTTGGATAGCACAGAATGATCGTGGAGTTAAGATCGGGGATAGGGCATTTTCTGAAATGCCCGGAGTTCTTCCCACCTTGAAAGAGGGGACCGTCATCGCGAATTTCTCAGAGGCAGCCCATGCGGCACGTCTGATTGACTGTATCTGGTTCAAGAACGGACGTCTCATGCCTGCGGTTTTCGAAGTGGAACATTCGACCGGTGTCACTTCCGGGCTGACGCGCATGAAGGCGTTCCGTGATATCCTCCCGCCATTTCCCTCTAGGTATGTCATCGCGGCGCCAGACGAGGATCGGGCCAAGGTCTTTGCCGAGTTCGAGAAGACTCAGTTCCGGGATTTGAAGCCGCAGTATATGTCATATTCTGCAATTGAAGAGCTGGCAGCTCTATGTCGAAAGCGTAAGATTATGGGCGTGACGGACGAATTCATCGACTCGTTCTGTGAGACCTCTAATTAGTGTTGGTAAGACTTGGTTGTATTTTCCATAAGATGACTATAGGCATTTTATGTGGCTACTTACACGGAGTGGAATCAGGCGCTTTGCAGGTTTCTCTTCAATGAAGAGAATGCGGGAAAGTCTGTTTATCTTCATGTGCCGGAAGAGGCTTTCTCGGATGACGATAGTCTACGAAATTTAGGCGGTTATGCCGCATTTAAGGCGGACATGCTGCGTGAGCTGGCCAACGACCCGGCCGACCTTTTGGTAGTTGCAGACAGAAAGTGGCAAAATGACTTAAGGCACCTAAGGCCAGACGAAGCCTCCATCATTCCTGGGCATCTCGCTTTGATGTTGGTTCTTGCAGCTGCGACCGAGTTAGTCAGGGAGGACATCGAGCCGCATGCTTTTTATCCATTGATCCCTTGTTTCTTCGGATTGCGGCCCGATGGGTTTCAGCTGAGGGATAAAGATCTCATTCCGAAGCTTTATGGTAGGATCAGCTCATGGTCTCGGCGCTATGGTTCAGGTGAGCTGGGCGTGTTCGAAGCTCAGCAGCTTGGTGCCAGATCCAAGGTAGGTCTTATTCAAGGGCAGACCATATATCGGGTGTCGGACGTAGATGAGCTGCGGTATAGGTTTCACTTAGCTGGGTATCGACCTGGCGACGAATATTCTGAGGAGGAATTCGAGGAAATACTCAGGGAGGGAAGCTTTTCCCCCCGAATTGAAAAGGCATTGTCTAACGTACATCTTCGCAAAGTGGCGGCGATGCGCGCACAGGAAGAGCTTGATTCATGGGACGGCACTTTATCCGATGAGTCCAAGGCTAAGTTAGGTGAGAACTCCGGAGAGTCGGGCAGGGTGTTGCTACAGATGTTTGAGGATGGTGGACGAGCTGTCGGGAGAACGATGGGCATCAGACTTCGCCAACAGAGGGACTATTTTGACGACTATTCGGTATTGATTCCGACCTCTAGGCGTGGGGAATACTTGAAGAAAATCGTTACGCCAGATCCTGTAAACCCTGGCTTATCGAAAATTGTCGTTAAGCTTGCCGAGGCCCGTCGGGCGGGCGTGGTCTCGTTCACTTCCGATTTCGATATCCGAACTGAAGACAAGACCCTTACTTTCAGGTATAGGGCTAAGCCGGTTCGATTTTTTGTCCCCGCTGAATCCGCTGGTCTCGTCCGCATGAATGGATGGGTGGAAACGCCCGTCATGACTAAAGGCAGGCCCCATATGCTCATGATTGAGCGCACATTTTATGACGAATTCTTGCGCTGCAATGCGGCCAAGATCATAAAACATCGGTCACCGCAGGAGCCTATTGACGAGAATCTGACGCTCCTTTTCCAGTTCTTGACGGTCGAGAGCATCGCCGAAACGCTCGTTGATTCGCGAGGTAGGGTGATTGGTTCGTTCGCAATGTCAGATCGGCCTAAGGTGCGCTTGATTTCGGGTTTAAAAGCTAGCGGACGTGGCAATGCCTATATGCGTAACGCCCCGCCTCGCATACAGGTAACTGGCCTTGCGGAGGGTTGCACGGTTCAATTGGATGAGCGCTACTTCACGAGGATCGGTGCCGATAGCTCGTCGGGAGCTACTTCAGTTGATTATAAGGTTAGAGACGGACTTGTCTTGCCCGACTCTATTACCATCGAGGTAGTAGATCGCGAAAAGCTGACATTAGCCAGGTGTCAGATGCGTTTCGAGGACTACGATGTCGGTGAAGTCATCGATCCTCCGGTGAATGCGATCGGCGCGATCATTGATGCTGGACAGGTTACGGACCCTTATCGCCCCAGGGTGGGACAGGCGCAGTATCCTTCGTTGCCTGAATTGAAAGTATTCGGACGGAGACCTGGAGAGCTAGGTTTGTTAACCCGATACGCGGAAATGGTTGAACCTTACCTGCTAGCTGAAATCAGGGGGGGCGAAAAAACTCTTCATTATGTAGGGAAAAATATGCTCGCATCCGATGGATCTGGGGTAAGTTTTAGTGACGTAAGAAATCCAGCGTTCATGGGACCAGTGCTAACCCAGGCTTGGGCGAATTTTCTTTTCGAAGGTAATTTACGATGTGGTACGTGTGCTCAGCTTTTCCCTGTTTCTGGGGCTTATCCTGAATTGAGCCCGATCAGTGGTATTGTCAGGAAGCAGAGAGAATTCATTAAGGCAAATTTCAGCGCACGTTGATGAGCGCTTTCTCTGACAGTCTTTGGTCTTATCTCGTGCAACGTCGTGGCATGAGTACCTCGCAGTTCGAGGACGCGTTCGGCGCGCTGATTCATCTACTGCCTTATCATGAAGATGACCAATATAACGAGTTCAGGACGGCTCGCAACATCCTCAGGCTTTGGCATGCCGCCGGCTGGCTCGAGTATGACTATGAGGTCGGTAAAGTGCTGCCTAGGAAGCCCGCGTTGATTGCGTTCAAGGATGGAGTAGTTGATAAGGTAAGCTACGTAGCTGTCGATCGTGCCCAGGCCGCGGCTTTCGCCGAAAGGCACTCCATCGTCTTTTCCGCGCCAAGGCTTGATAGTAAGATTTCAGAAATGTATCCGCCGATTTATCAGGCTGACCTGAGGCCTGGCATGTCGCCGGATGCTAGCGCTGATGCTTTGTTTCCGGTCACTCCTGGACGCGATGACATCCTTGGCTCTAGCGGTGGCGCTCCTTATGCAAATGTGCAGACGATCGGAGGGGTTCCAAAGTTGGTTGATTTAGAGAATCGTAAGGAGTTTTACTTCGATACTTCGGAGCTTTACTTTAAGGAGGGCAGGCCTGATTTTCCCGGAAATTATTTGATCCGGTATCGCAGCTCAATTGATTATGATACGGACTGCATCTGGAGACAGCTGGCACAGGGGCTGCCTGTTAATCGGCAATTCCGGGTGATGGAGGAGTGGGCCTGGGGGATGCACATCGCCCTTGCTGAATCGAGCCGCCCTTCGACCGTGATGTACGATCCGATAGGGAAGACTTTAGCTTGCTACATGCAGGTACCTTTACCTCGCGCGCTTTCTCGCTTATTAGCCTGGCATGGCGGTCAGCCTCCGGGCTTTCTGCCTAAATGGAATGACCCCCTGCGCGGCGGAGAATATTCTTTGTATCTTTATTGTAACGTGACCCACAAGATGGCGCTAGCTGTGGCAGCCAAGCTGGGGTTTCGCAACGACCGAAAGCCCTTGCGTCTTATTCTGCTGTAATTTTATATCGCTCTTATGAGCGACCCCCTCTCCGCGTTCCATGCGATCCGTACTGACTTCGTCGATTATCTCGGTACCGCATTTCGCACGCGCTTCGAATCTTTCGAGAAAGAGCGTCGCGAGATCCTAAGCCGCCCGTTTTCGGCCGATAATCCAGGAGGTTTTTATCAGCAACCTTGGCTGGAATTGGTCCCTAAGTACGTAAGCGGGGCTCGAATCCGTGAATGGCATGGTTCTCCGCCGCAAGCATGGGGACAGTCGACGATGGATGACCTGGATGCTTTCACTGCTGCTTCTACTTTCTTTACGACCGGGATGTATGCGCATCAGCGTGAGATGTTACGGTTGGCAGGCGAACGGAAGGATGCGGTCGTGATGACTGGTACTGGTTCGGGGAAGACCGAATCCTTCATGCTGCCGGTGCTCGCACATTTGATTTCGGAGTCTCGCGATTGGCGAGGTGCTGCTGGTAGTAGCGAGCCTTGGTGGCATCAGGCGCGAGGCGCAAAGTATTCGTCCCAGCGTGCAGGGGAGGTTAGACCAGCCGGCGTGAGGGCTTTGTTGCTCTACCCCATGAACGCTTTGGTCGACGATCAGATGTCGCGCCTCCGCCGGGCGTTGGCGAGCAAGGGAGCGGTGGATTGGTTGAATAACAATCGGCAGGGGCACCGTTTTTATTTCGGCAGGTACAACGGTGCCACCCCGATTCCGGGGAGCCGTGGCCCTGATTCGCCTGGAATGACGGCCAAGCATAAGCGTCTCAAGGAGAAGCTCGCGCTTTTCGAGGAGCACTCAACGCTCGCACGTGAAATCGATGCAAAGGAAGGCAGGGCGGAGGGCGATAAGATCGAGTACTTCTTTCCCTCGGTGGATGGGCCTGAGATGCGTTCGCGTTGGGACATGCAGGATGCTCCCCCCGATATCCTGATCACGAATTTTAGCATGTTGTCGGTGATGCTGATGCGTCAGCAGGACGAATCGATTTTCAGCGAAACCAGGAAGTATATCCAAGGAGGAGGCGTCTTCCATCTCGTACTCGATGAGCTGCACCTGTATCGCGGAACGGCCGGTGGTGAGATCAGCGCCCTGATTAAGCAACTTTTGCATGCCCTTGGCCTGCACGCTGGACACCCGCAACTACGGATCCTGGCCTCTTCCGCCTCTCTGGGGAAGCAACCTGTTGATTTTCTCCAAAAGTTCTTCGGCACAAAGTGGGATGATTCACAGATTGTCAGGGGCTCTCCTGTTGCCTACCCGAATGCCGCCTCGTTATCGTCGTTCCTGCCGGCTTTGAATAGGTTTTCAGAGGCCTATAAGCAGGCCGAAGTTCTTTATCCTGCTGGCGAAGATGGTCCTACGCGTGAATTCGCTGACGCCATCCGCTTGGCGATCGATAATCTAACTAACGCAGCGGGATGTTCATGTGTTACCGAGGCGATGTTTGGCAAGGATGGAAGTACGGGCTTAATTGGGAATCTTGCCGGAGCATTGAATGACCTGGAGGATCCTCACCACAAACCTAAGGCCAAGGACTTCCCGGAGGTTGCTAGGGCTCTCTTCGGTTCCGATGACGAGGCTTCTCTCGCGGGGTTGGAATCTTTGATTCGATTGCGCGCCGGCTACGAGGTGGCATATCCGGATGATACTAAGTCGCGGGTCGCGTTCCGCCTTCACTTCCTGATCAACAACCCGCAAGGCGCGTGGGCCTGCGCATGCCGTGACTGCGCCCCTAATCCTGAGCCCGAAAGAAACTTCGGTAAGCTATACACTACCCCACGGCAGTTCTGTGAAAACGGCCACCGGATTTTCGAATTGTTGTACTGTGAGTGTTGCGGCGAAGTCTACATGGGCGGTTCGGAGAAGACTCTCGGCGACATGGGCGAAGACCAGATGACGGTCTTGGCCTTGGTCGATCCGAACGTCGAGCGCGCCCCTTTTGCTTCTTCGATTAAGCCTCCGGAGTATCGAAATGCCAAAGAATTTACCTTGATCTGGCAGATACCCTCAGAGGCTTCCCAGTCCCCGTTGCGTCAAGGTCTGGAGCCTAAGTTCAAGCAACGCGAAGTTGGAGAGAAAAGCATGCAAGACAGGAGATGGGTTGAATCGCTTTTTGATCCGACGACAGGTTTGCTGGGCAATGGGCCCTCCAAGGTTCTACGTGTCCAGCCTGTCAAGGAAGAGGATACTGCCTCCTGTTATGCCATGCCCTCCAAGTGTCCATCCTGCGACACCGAGTACTCGGCATCTGCGTCCCGACATAGTCCCATACGTGGATTCATGGCCGGTTACTCCCGTGTTTCCCTGAACTTAACATCCGACCTATTCGTCACTTTGCCGAAGAGGGGAAGAAAGCTCATTTCATTTTCGGATAGTCGAGAAGACGCCGCAAAATTAGCAAATGAGATCGAACGCTCGCATTTCTCGGATCTGATGAAAGGGTTTTGTGTGCGTGCCGCCGCCAAGGTGCCAAGTCTTACCCCTGACCAGATGCTTATCATTACGGCTTTATTTGGCTCTGAGGCCGAAAAGGCCGTAGTGCCAGCGGCAATTAGGGAGAAGGCTGCTACCCTCATGGAACATGCAAAAGATCGAGTTAAGGAGCTACGGGTCATGTCTGAGACGATTGGGCGAGTACGCTTGTTGGACATCATGAAGACCGTGATGGACGATTTTGCGGCGATCGGTGTCAATCCGCTCGGGCTTCACCCTGAATTTGACCAAGATGAGAACCAGGGGCCGTGGTGGCGGGTGACTAAAGAAACTCGTTCTTATCCTGAAGGTTATAGTTTCAGGGACCAGCGTGATGCTGCCTTCCGTTTTCATATCCTCGAGGCATTTGTCGCTCGTAATTATTTTTCCTCTGAATCGTCAGGGGTGGGGCTGATTGTGCCGTCCGTGACCGCGCCTGAGATTGACCAGTTAGCGAAAAGCCTTGGCGTCAATGAATCTGAAGTTCTTAGCCTGATGGCGCGATGCGTTCGACTGCTGGGGGACAAGCATAGGTATGATACGCCGTTACAATTTGTCAGGAGGGGACGTAATTCTCAGTTTAACGGTTCGAACCCAGGGCAGGTAGAGGGGGCGAACTTCATGGAGAAGACAGTGACGCCTCTTCGCGAGCTGCTGGAACGGTATGCGAAGATGTGGAAGGTGGATATCAGTACGCTTAAGCAGGCACTCAACCCGATTTTTGAGCGGTATTTGCCCGGACAGAAGCTGCGCATGGATATGCTCTCCGTGGTCGTGGCTCGTCCGGAGGATGCGGTCAACCTCTGCCTCAAATGCCGCCGGCCGCATATCGTTCGGGGTGGTGTGGCGGGTTACTGCTCAAAACCTAAATGCCAGGGTCTGCTTGATGATAGCAAGCATTGCACGGCGGCTGACCTGAGGGCCGGAAATTATTACGCAAAACGCTATTTCGGGGCAAAGGATAATCCTCATCTGATCAGATTGCACGCCGAAGAGCTCACCGGTCAGACGGATGACCAGCTAAAACGTCAGAGGCTGTTCAGGGATGCTTATGTCAGCGATGGCGAGCATGCCGAATACCCTTTAGCTGACGGCATCGATCTGCTTTCGGTGACAACGACAATGGAAGTCGGCGTAGACGTTGGATCATTGTCTAGCGTCTTCATGGCTAATATGCCCCCTAAGCGATTTAATTATCAACAGCGAGTCGGTCGCGCTGGTCGAAGAGGGCAGGCTTTTTCATTGGCACTTACGCTTTGCCGTAATCGTGGTCACGATCAGTACTTCTTTAAGCAGCCTGCTGATGTCGTCGCGAACGATCCGGCCCCTCCGTTCCTCACTATCACTAATTATGTGATGCAGCGCGCCGCTGCTAAGGCGGTGCTAAGGCAGGCATTTGCGATGGCTCCCGTGCCCGCCGAAGAAATCGATTCAGACACGCACGGTGAATTCGGCGCCTTGAGCAGCTGGGGGGCTGGACCGGTCTACGAAACTGTGCGTTCTTTCCTCCTTAATCAATCAAATTACGATACCATCGTTTCTGCGCTTACGAAGGTGGCAGATGGCGTCGATGTCGACGACGGTGCAGACCGAACGTCAATTCTGCATTATCTTAGCTCCGCTGGGCCGGATGGTCTTATCGCCCAGATTTCCGAGAAGACTAAGCATATAAACGATAGGTCGATTCAGCTTGGCGACGCCTTGGCGCAGGTCGGTATTCTGCCGATGTATGGCATGCCTTCTAATACTCGAGAATTAGTACACTCCTTGAAGCCAGATCGCTCGAGCAACGAGTTCCCGGGCATCGATCGGGACATGGAGTCGGCCGTGAGCGAGTTCGCTCCTGGCGGTCAGAAGACAAAAGACAAAAGGATTTATACTTCGATTGGATTCAGTCCTAGGCTGGTTATCGAAAACGGAAGGCCGAAGGTCTTCAGGGGTGCGACGAGTCCTTGGAGTTTCCTTCCTGAGCGTCTGTTTATCTGTGCAAGCTGCGGTAATATGTCCGAGGTTAGCCCTGGTGGAGACGTGGACAAATGTGCGCTTTGCTGCGCTGAGCCTCCGGTCGACGAAAAGACAGGCGTGGTGGCTCCTCGTCATAAGGCTTTCGATGCCGTTACCCCCGCGGTGTTTCGTACGGATCTCAACCGTCCTGACGAAGCCAAGGAGGATGCGGACATCGGGGGAACTTTTGCCCCCGTGTTGGCGGTTCTGGATCATTCAACGCCCGCGATGTTCGAAGGAACTAATGCCTTGGCCCTTTTGAGCAGGCAGAAATCTGTTTATAAGCTAAATCGTGGGAAAGATTCTGCAGGTTTCGAAGGCCGCATTGGTTTAACCGTTAACGACGTGGAGGGCATCGAGAGAGGGGTCTGGCTTGGGCAGCAGTGGATTCTGAATGCTGACTATTTACCTGAG
>JACCDP010209188.1_pt1 | contig 14876 bp, 14 predicted proteins | sample 7445841 | NCBI WGS metagenome assembly JACCDP01 (sample SAMN15323441, study PRJNA562643) | freshwater metagenome | isolation source: river surface water | place: USA:Blue River Watershed | collected 2017-08-17 | reverse complement strand
GCTTCGGAAGCCAATGAAGGTGGTGCTCAAGAAGAAGAAACTGCACCTGTTATCCATGAGGAGTCTATTCAGGCTCCCGCCCCACAATCCAAGACAGAAGCTGATAGTTCAGCGAATGAAGTTCCTATTGTGGAGGAAGTAGCACCTGCTCCTGAGCCAGCCCCTGTACAAGAAACTGTAGTAGAAGAAGTCAAAAAAGAAGAGCCTGAACCTCAAATTGACATTTCTTCAAATATCGTCCCTGTCAGCACTGTCCCGACCATAATTGTGGATACAGAACCTCCTACTGTAGGATTTACACATATGGACGCTGTTTTGGATAGTGAAAACCCTGAGAAGAGCATTATCCAGGTTTCTAACCAAGCAGAAGATGACGAAGGTCGTGAAGTCACTTATCTTGAATATGACGTCAATGCACCTGCTGAAAGTGTAGATGAATTTGAAGATCTAGAAGAAAAAGAAATTGCAGGAATTGATGAAAATGAGTTTGAAACGCTTTAAAATATTTCCTTATGTGGCCCAGAGATACTTCCGGATGGACTCCTCACATATTCTCGGTATTGTGGCAGGTGGTACTTTGATTTCTGCGTTGGGTGGTGTAGCTGAATATATGCGTGAGAAAGAAATGCCTTCGTATAAAAGTCTTGTACGTGATTTTTTGATTGGGGCAGTCTTAGTTGTTTTCCTTTTACAAATTATGCCTGATTCGATGGCCAACATCTTTGCTTTTTTACCCAGCATGAAAAGTATTGTAGAAGTGGTTCCTAGCTCTGTAGGAGGTGATTCAGGTCCTGATATTCAATTAGGCCCTCCCCGCTTCTAAGTTTCTTGGGTAAAGTAGAAATGACACAACAAAGTCAAGTCTGGTGGAGCTGGCCCGGTGGTATTGGTTGGTCAACAAGTATTCCGTTGAAGGGAGGGAAACGTAAAACACGCAAGGCTCCTAAATCACGTAAATCGACTCGTCGTATGCGTGGGGGTAACAAGGTATTGAATATGTTGAAAAATAAAGTTGGTAAGATGATGAATACACTAAAGAATAAGAATAATGATTACACAAAAGCTATGGATAAGTTGCAAAACCTCCGTGATAAACTTTCAAAGGCACCAAAAGGTTCTGCTATGGCAGCAGCCTTACAACAACAAATTAACAACTTCAAAATGCCTAAGAGCAATGTAAATTTATATTAAATAAATAGAGATGGTTCTTAAATTCAGTCTAGACCCGCAAACAGGTGTTGTTGTACCTCCTGTTACGGTTTTTAACGGGGGCAAACGTAAATCAAAGAAGACAAGAAAATCCAAAAAGACAAGAAAATCGAAGACAATTAGACGTCGCAGATAAATTCTTCATAGATTGTTTTACAATCAGAAAAGAATTAACAAAATAATGAATAGACTTTTTCATTCTTTGGTTCCTTGCAATGGAAACAGTTGAATAACGTCTTATGAAATTGTTCAGAGGGTACGGCAGTATGAACTTCACGCGTAATCACTTTGTAGAGGTCAAAATCAGGATATCTTTCTGAACCATCAGGGTCCATTAATACATTATGCCCATCATCACACAGAAGCCATGTCCACAACAAATTATACAACGGTGATTCTGTTTCTTTTACAATTAAATCAGGCTCTTCCGATAATATCTTGCCGTTTTTCTTAATGGGTGGGCACTCAGGGAATAGACTTTCAAAGATACTTACCGTGAAACGGCACAAGTCAAAGGAGGGATTGGGCCATACTTCTTCCTCTGAGATATCATAGAGTTCACCAAAATTAAATTGTTCAGCAGCATCATTTCCTTTCTTGAAATCATCAGAAAAGAAGGTAGTGTTATTAATGGTAAAAATAGCGCGACCAAAATCAATGATTCTGAAAATTTTTCCAAATGTGGGAACTTTAAAATGAGTTCCATCTCTCATTTTGTAATATAGGAACTGTTTTTCAGTGTTTGACCAAACAACATTGTTACTATGAAGGTCATTGTGTGTGAATCCAAGAATACTTTGTGCAGCCGATAAAGCAGCCATGATTTGGAAAATCCAGGCTTTCCAGGTGAGTTCCCATTTGGCTTGACCAGGCTTTGCACCCACCTTTTCATAATCGTCCAATAAATCGTCCATAGTGCCTTCGCTCATTTCTGTAAAAATCATCATAACGGGGAATTGATGCACGTCTGCAAAAATTTCAAGTTCTTCATCATCATCAGAATAATCATCTGAGTTTTCAGTGTCTTGAGAGCCTTGTTCGTCGACGCTTTGGAGTTCTACACTTTTCACGGAATGAAGAGATTGATTGTCCAATTGCTCACACTCTAAGCCCGTAAGTTCTTCTTCAGAATTATTATCATCATTATCTTCTTCATCACTTGTATCTTCCAGCTCATCAGGTTGTTTCAAAATAGCTTCTTTTACTTCATCGGGTATAGATTCGTCATACGTTAATTTGAAAAGACCCTTTTCTTGTCCTGTCCAAAACCAACGAGCATGCCTATACGACATGTAGGAATCTGTGATATTGTAAGAGTATGTATCAGCCTTTCCACAGAAAGAACCATAAAAGAAATGAAAGTGGGGTGTAATATCAGCTTCCCTTAAACGACTAAAAGCATAAGAAGCTAATGCTTCGATATAGGCTTGATTCATAGGGTCTTGCAACTTAACCCAAGTGGATTCTCCATTGGATTGATGCCAAGGAAGAAATGTTTGTTTGGGCAGACTATACTTTCCTTGGAGCCAGCGGACAGGGTCCAATAAATGTGTTACTTTTCGAAATCCCGAAATATCTTGAATTTCCACTCCGGATTCTTGCGTGTTTTTTTCAATGCGAATAGAAACTTTTCCCGATGTTTTGCTATTTTCTTGCCAATGAACATTGGTGACACGATACATGTGGTCAAACCATGTATCGTCTTCCGATAGATCTTTTGCTTTTTGAAAGAGACCCATACCGGGATAAAATGTTTGTAACTCTTGAAAGCCTGTCTGTGATTTTAAAACAGAAGGCACAGGGTGTACAAGCATTTTGGGCGGTGGGAGCGAACTACCTTTGAGACGGGGATCCATTCTTGTCGTTTCACAGAAGTATCCAGTGCGTTCATATACGCAGTCAAAAAGTTTAGCCTCTGGACATAGAAATGTCCCAACCCCCTGTGAATGTCAGCTTACGTAAGTTTGATATGAAGAAGATTCCTCAGGACGCTGTGTGTATTTTCATTGGTCGTCGTCGTACAGGTAAGTCAACTCTAGTTCGTGACTTATTATATCATCACCAGGATATGCCTCTCGGTACTGTTATTTCAGGAACAGAAGAATCCAATGGTCTTTACGGAAAGATGGTACCTCCCATTTTTATTCATGGTGAATTCAGCCCTGTCATTTTAGCCAATTTCTGCAAACGTCAAAAAATGATTATGAATAAAATTTTGAGAGAATCGCAAGATGGAAGACAAAGTCGCCTGGACCCCCGTTCTTTCTTGATTTTGGACGACTGTATGTACGATGACTCGTGGACCCACGATAAAAACATTCGCTACTTGTTTATGAACGGACGTTGGCTCAAAGTCTTCTTTTTGATTACGATGCAGTACCCTCTTGGTATCCAACCGGCATTGCGTACCAACGTCGATTTCGTGTTTATCTTGCGTGAGCCCTATTTATCCAACAGACAGCGTATTTTTAACAACTATGGTTCTGCTTTCCCCAATTTTGAATTTTTCTGTCAAATCATGGATCAATGCACTCAAAACTTTGAATGTCTCGTCATCGACAACACAAGTCAAAGCAACAAGATTGAAGATTGTATTTTCTGGTACAAAGCCGATTTGCACCCTGATTTCCGCATTGGAGCTCCTGAATTCTGGCAACATTCCGCTCAGTACTACAAAGACAAAGAGGAAGAGGATTCTAATTCCTATGATCCCAATTCTCATAGAAGACTAAAAGGTCCTCAAATTAATGTCAGAAAGTTTTAAAAAACTTTCCAAGCACTACATTTCGTTTCGTTGTTCGAAAGTTCTAAGAATAGTGTAGAATGAATCAAGAGGTTGTAAGTGCACTTATTATTTTACTCATAGCCTGTGTTCTCTTTGGTTGCAGTTCCTTTATGCGTTTTAGAACAGAAGGTTTTACAAATTACTTTACTGATGTTCCCGAAGGAATGTGTGGGGTAGATTTACCTCCTTGTCCGTTTGGAACACGTTGTATAAATGGCTATTGTAAGACAGACCTTGCTCCTGGCTTGCCTGCTACTTCCGGTCTACCTGTAAAACCTGAAGGATACATTCGCTAAAAATCGTTGTCTTCATTAGAAATGGCACGTCAAACTGGATACACTGTCTTAGGACTTGCGGGTCTTTTATTAGCAATTCTTATCATTGTTCCGATGTTAAAACGCACATTCCCTCAGTTTTATGAAGGATTTATCAACACTCGTTGCACCAAGACAACCTGCCCTGAAGGCTCTTTTTGCTTAAAGCAAGCCAATCCTAATCAAGGTGCTGATGCTGAAGGTGAGGAAGTCTGTGTTCCTATTAGTCCTTAAACCTCTATTCTGATTTTTTGAAAATCCACATAGAGTTTACTTCTGTTGCATTTTACGTTGAATGGCTAAATCAGCAGGGCCTGAGAACATGCCTTCAAATTGAGAGGAACCGGTTCCCAAAGAAGGAACTTCAGCAGAATCACCTTCCGCCTTGGAGACAACAAGGTTCTTACTGGAATTGTATTCGGTAGACTCAGCCTGATTGCCGTCCATATTCATCACACCCTTGTTATTCTTACGAATACGTTCACGTTGTTCCTTGTGGAACTGTTCACGAGCCTCTTCATTTTCCTTGTATTTCTTCATGAGGTTATTCAATTGGTCTTCAGCATATTCTTGGTCAGGGATTGCAGAAGGAGAAGGATCCCACGGCAACCATTTTCCGACTTGACCTACATAAATATTGTGGTCAGGGTCCATCTTTTGAAGCTTCTTAGCACGGGCTTCAGCTTCTTCCTTTTGACTGTAGGAGCCACGAATCTTCAAGCCACGCATAGTGGTTTGGAAGTTATTCTTGGCATAGAAATCGTCTTCAAGCTTGACACCATGTTCATAAACAAAGTCATCGTACAAGTCCTTGATATTACTTGCCGTAAGCTCTTTGTTATGGGATTTGATGAACTTTTGGAAATCAGAAACATAACTCTCAACGGAGAGGGTGGATTTCCGGCAAGCAGCAGCGGCACCGCTCATGTCTAAGGCTTCAAAATGCTTGGCCTCTTCATCAAGTTTTGCATTAATATCTTGAATTTGCTTTACAAAGAATTCTTCCATTTTTTTGGAACGGAGATAGAAGTCATACTGGTTGATGAAAGTAGTGAAAAAATAGTGTTCCTTCCGGTTCAACACATTTTCAGGGCTGATGAAGCTTAACAAACACCAGCGTTGGCTGGCAATCTCAGGGTCATCGGTCAAAAAAGATTCCTTCTCTTCGGTTGACATTCTACAGGGTATTGAAGAGAGTCTTTAGATAAAAAATTCCGCAGTGCGATAAATTTTCTAAGGCAGGAATATAGAAGCAAATGGACGTCTCCGAAGTTATCAATCGCGCTATTAAGTATTTAATTGAAGGCCTTGTTGTCGCTGGTGCCGCTGTTTTTATCCCCCGTCACCGTCTCCCTCTCGATGAGGTCACTACCCTCGCCTTAGTCGCTGCTGCCGTCTTCGCTGTACTCGACTTAGTCTCACCTTCTATTGGTGTCACTGCTCGTCAAGGTGCAGGCTTTGGTCTCGGTGCCAACCTCGTCGGCTTCCCCCGTGTTGCTTAAGTAAACTAAATCAACAGTGTGTAGCTTAAGTATTTTAACTTACAATTCTCCTGTATGATTGTAAATCATCATAGAGAATTTTTAATGTTTTTTATGTCTCATGGTCCTTTTATACTTGCGTGATTTGCGGGATTGGTGCTTGCTTTTTCGTGTTATGGAGTACTTTTTTCGCTTTCCACCATGTGAAGCGATTTTCGTAGAGGGTGGCATGTCATAAAAAGCGGTTTTGTACCCTCCATTTGTTTTTCCTGCCTCAGATGCATTAAAAAATTGGAGGATCGCTGGAAGGACTTGTGACCCTAGATATCCATTCCAGTCCTCATTACTATCAAAATAACGATTTGTATATCCTTCTTTTAAGAAAAAACTGTATTTTTTAGGATTTTGGATATTTTCTAGTAATGTTAAGATAAAAACCTTTACAACAGCTTGGTCATCGTCTGTCTTATATTTTTCAAGTATTTCTTTCAAATCTTTCAAAGGAAAGCCTAGTTCTGTAAATTTGGAATTATCAACTTTATTTTCTGCAAGAAGATATTCTTGAGACCCATCAAACCTATGTGCTAAAAATCCTGTGAAGAAAAGATGTGTTCCAAAATTACCATCAGTATTGAAAGTATACCCTTCTGTATTCCGAATTCGTTGCAAACCATATTCCCATTCCTCTTGAAGTTCTTCCAAAAGTGGGTGAATACCATTTCTTTTCGTTCCCTCAAACTGAGTAGCCGCTGTAGGTAAGGAAGGTAAATCGCCTACAGATTCACCAACCAATGTTAAATCTTCTCGTGTGGCTTCCCAAGGTAATTCATTTGTAGTCACATCACTGTATACATATTCCTCTTCATCTTGAGGGACTTGAAATTGTTGTTCCTTCAAATAGGACAAAATAGTATCTAACGTTGGGAACGGTATTGCTGTTGTAATATTTTTTTCCTTTATTAGTCTCAACCATGCATTTAAGTATTGTATTAGAGCATTCATTTGTCCTATTGGTTTTTGATCAAACGTAGTTCCTGTAATATTTACTTTATAGTTTTGTTTATTTGTATTGAATTTATAACCAGCAAATCTATTTCTGTAGCCATATACTAAGCTCCAAGCGTGACTAATTTGAATCTTCTCAGCATCGCTCACTGTTTTAATGTAATTTTTATACTCTGTCATTTCCAAAAGAGCATTATGAAGCAAAAGGATTTCCTCAAAAAGTTCTATACAAAGGTTCATATTATACGCAGAATTTTGGCCATAATTACGTATATAGGTCCAAACTTTATTCAAATAGTTTATTTTTGTTTGGAGAGTATAATACGTATATTGTTTTGAAAACGCAGATTCTAAGTAAGCCGCCGCCTTTGTACTTATACTAAACAATAAGTCACTGAGTTCATAGTATTCTCCTGTTGCTCCACCTCTTTGAGGTACCAAACTACCTCCTTGAAGAACACTAAGCGCATGGGGAATTACAGCAGGTTTTGCATCTTGTCCAGGTTGTCCTGGTTGTCCCTTTTTAGCCCGAACTGGTGCAACAGCAGGTGTCTCAGTGGATAATGTAGTATAATAATTGACTATTGTTGTAAGAACACCTTGAATATCTTTTGTTGGTTCTCCAAGGAGAAAATACCGCAAGTAACTTTCACGGTCAACACTTGTAGTAGCATTTGCTGTGGCTCTTGTCAAGGCTTTGTCTTTAAAATTTAAAATATCGGTTAAGGTATTTTTAAATGGTTCACTTTGAAACTGGTCAAGAATTTCTTCTATAATATCAAAATAATAATATTCATTTGTGGTATCTTTTTGTAAAAATTTCTTTACTTTTAATGGAAAATCTCTTTTTGTCCCATAGGATTTTTTTAATTCTTCAAGAAGAAGCATCATTTCATAAAATCGAAAGAAAGGGCCAGTAATGTAATTAAAAACTGAATGATCTGTTTTTTTAAAGACAATAACTGTTGAATCTTCAGTGAGTGGTTTAAAAATTTTTAATTTTTTATCAAGGTTTTCTTCTGCTACATTAATGTCAATATTTATTTTTGTTTTTAATGCGTTCAATAATGCTGTATAGATATCTTTCAGATTTTGCTGATGTGTATTCACTTCAGATTGTGTAACTTTTTGTTTTACTATTGTTTTCTTTTTTGTACCCTTGCGTCCTCTACCTCCTACTTCTTCCTCAACTTCTACAGTGGTCGTATAAACTACCTCAGTACCTTCTAATGTTAATTCTTGGCTTTGTAACAATTGATTATTATTTTTTCCAACAAATATTTGAAGACTATTCTTTGCTGTAGAAAATTTCGAAGTATCAATATCTGGTACTGTCAACGTTAAACTAGAAAGATAGAATTCAAGGTCTTTTACTCTTATACGTAAGAGCGCATTTAGAGCTTCTAAACAAAGTTTATTTTTATTATCAGCATCTTTTTGAATATTTGCAACAGCTTGTAATGCTCTTGTAACAATTTCTTCTTTTTGTTGTTCTAATTCTTTTTGAAGAAGAGATTTCCCTTGATTGTCTTTTTGATTTTTAATGAGAATACTCTCAATTTTTGAAATGTAATCCAAACAACTTTGAACTTTTAGAACAAAGCTATATTTTTCTTGCTGTTCACCTTTGATGGTAGGGAAGCGATATAACACTAATCGTTCACTTGTTTGCCAAATAGTATTAATTTTTTCTTTTCTAGCCTTTAATGCACAAAGCATATCAATTGTTGTAAACATCGTATAAGGAAATTGTGTATCTATTACATATTTTGCGGCATTTACCGCTTCATGGTCTCCTCCTCGTTTTAAATCAGGTAAAATACCATTCGATTTCGCTCGAATCCCTTCAAAAATATCTCGTTTGATAGGCGGATATTTATCTAACGCTAACCCAAGGTTTACAATGGAACTTTTTTTCGATATCTTCTGTAATTTTACGCTATCATTTTTACTGATTTGAAGTGTATTGAGAATATCTATTATATAATTTACAGAAGGACCTTCTGTTTGCGTAGAGGAAAAAGGTATTTCAACCTCTTTCTTTGGTTCTTTTGTTGTTTCAATGACTATTGAAAATCCATAAGGGTTTGTATTTCCAAACGGAGCTTTGGGGTCATTGCGAAAAAAAATACGATAATCCTTATGAGAGAATTCATTGCTCTTGAAATCAATTTCAGTAGAAGCTGAAGGGAAAATATAATCACAGCGACCCTTTAAGACATTTAAAGAAGTCGTCGCAGAATCTGCAATGGTTTGAGGGAAAATAATATTTTTTACCTTTAAATCATCGCGGAAAATGTCTCCAACCGTGCCGTCTGCAGCATCAAAAGTCACGTGAATATCTTTTTCCAACGATGAAAAGAAAAAATAGTTGAGGATAAAACTCGATAATGCCTCACAGCCGTCCTTGTCTAACTCAATTCCGTCCTTTTGAATTTCAATGACACGATTGCTTTCATTGTTTTTAAATTTTAACCAAAGAGGATTAGTATCTTCACTTTTATTGGATGTATAAGACTTAATAATATCTGCCATTGTTAAAATTTCTTTTGTCTCTGGAGCTGCTTGAATTTCAGTTTTGTATTTTTCTTCAAAGAGGTCTATGGTTTCATGTTCAATCTTTGATACTGAGGTAATTTTATCCTTGGATAAGGTTTTCACATTTTGTGTGTAATCATGACTTGATTGGAAATTGGTGTATTTGTTTGCTAAAAGTTTCGGAAGATATTTCCTCATGATGTCGACACGTTTATCAGCGGAATCTGCAGAACCTTTTTTCTTGCGTTCTCCTTTGCAAAAATCATGGTAAGTGTCCAAAATATCCAAAACAGTTTCTGAAGTTTTGGAATCTGTAGAGTCAAAATCGAGTGTTTCTTTTGTACTCATATCTAATTCTGTTGTCTTTTTTTTTGCCGTAAACTATCGCCTCATAGTAGATGTCAAAACTATCACTCTTAGCTTTACTATTAGGTATACTACTTGTTGGAAGTTTACTCGTAAAACGAGACGCCTTTACCAGTCCTGGAACTATGGTACAATTAGCAACAAGTCATGTCCCGACACAAGAAGATGTAGATTACTACAAAAATATCTATCCCAAAATGGTTCGCCACGATATCGCGGATATGACAGGAGCAGACCCTGGTCCGATCGCTGTCCCTATGCCTCAACTTTGGTTTTAAGTAAATTTGAATAGCTGACCTATAGATGGAGCGTACTTCACCTATGTGTCATATTTGCAAAAGTTTCGTCCAAGATTTTCTTGTGTTGGGTATTTCGAGAGAATTGTCCTTGAACAAGGAACTTCGTATGAAATCCATACAGAAAGTGATCCCTGAGCTTTCCGATTGGATTTATCGGTTCTATCAGCGGTTATCCAAAGATCAATTTGAGAAAGCTTTAAAGAATGCTTCTTTGATTGCTCGAAGAGGACGTGCTCTGCATGACTATGAGTACCTGATTCATACGGCCACCTTTAATTTCTTGAAATATCATTACGATTGGATTCCTTCTGAGGTCTCTTACATTGAAATTCTTCTGATGGAATCTGGATTTATCAAAACAAAAAACAAATTGGGATTTCATAGCAATGCTTACAATTACATCAGTTACGTAGTTCCTCGTGTTATTCTTTGTCTGAATGACCTGCATGAGGACCATCAAAACCCAAAAGGTTTAAATACCGATTTATCCAAGCTTTACAAACCCAAAGACAAATATGCAGATACAGATACTTGCTACGATAGGGACGATGATTACCAAAAAGAAATTTTGGAAGAGGCAGACGATTTATACACGTAAGTCTAAATTACGATATTTTAATAAGAACAAATATCAAGCATGGATTACGGTGTTGCATTTGTAGCAGGCGCTATTCACAAATTGTATGATGATATCCAAGACAATGAAGTTCCATTAAAACCTCTGCATTTGGAACTTTTAAAGGTTCTGATGATAACCACCATGACAATGATGTTTATGCGAAGTCCAGGTGTTTCTCTCTTTTTTTTGATTGTCATTGGAATTTATTATAGTCTTGGGCGTATTGACTCTGAATTTTGGCAAGCCTGTGTACCCATACCTTTTTTGACCTGCCTTGTAAACTATAATCAATACGGTATATCCAATATCATAGATATATTGTATCGTCTGGTTGTAGTCATAATCGTAGGTTTAATGATGTATTTTGAGGACGGACTTGTTCCTGAAGAAACAAGTAAACGAAAATCACTCATACGCATAGGATTTATTGGTTTAGCTGGTTTCTTTCTTTATTTATATCGTAATCTAGATGCTATACATTTTGTTGGACCTTTGTTATGCTTCTTAATCGGATATTTACTCACAAATATTGTCTACCATTGGCAAACATTGCTTACTCCTCCAAAAGAAAGAAGAGCTTCACTATCCAGCGTTTTATCCACAGAAACCATGAATACAGAAGTTCAATCCAAGCAGGACGAGGTTTTGGATTTTCAGTTACAAGACGACGCACATAGTCACGTGTCCGATTTAGATAATGCTCCTTTGAAACCTTCGGAAGCTGAATAGACGGTTCAAAGGTGATATTGTTGGAGACAGCAGAAATAATATAATTGACGTCTAGGACTTTTTCTAGAACAGAGGGTATCCAAAAGTATAAAAGAGTCATATAGAAAACAAATGTTTTGTAGGTTGTATGTTTCCAGTAGGTGACGTTGGTTTCTTTAAAAATGGGAGAGGCTAATTCTTTTGCAGAAATATTGAAGGTATTGCTATCTGAGGGCGCGGCGTATTGAGCAATGCGTAGACCTTTGTGATTGCTTTCAACCACACTTAGAATATGAGTACAGACAATATCTACAGGGACAACGCTGAATTGAAAATTATCTGGAAACCAAACATCAGACAAGGTTCTGCGATAGCCAATTTCTAAAATACCCAAATGGGCAGGGCCTCGCATGGGTGGTAAATCTTCCAACGGTGCTCCCACACAAGATAATCGCACAATATCTATTTCGGAGCTCTGTTCATACAAATACTGTTCCGCTAAATATTTGGTATAGGCATAATCACAAATAAATTCTTCTTTGGGAAGACCCTTTTCGATAGGTACCGCTTTTCCAGGTTCCTTCAAGTACTTGGGGTGGACGTAACAGGTGGACACATAGATAAATTTTATGTTTTTGCACAAAGTGTAGATTCGCTTTACTGATTCATAATTGTCACGCAAAAGAGTATCAAGCGGTTGATTGAATTTCACTACTGCAGCGCAATGGATAAAACAACGAACGCCCGAAATATCCGAGGCTTCAATGGATTCAATATCTTTTGAAATCATGGATACACGACTTGTATCAAGATCTTTGAACATAGGAAAGGACAGAATTTCTTTGTCAAAGCGTTCTTCTGACGATTGGCCTTTTTTGCCACGAATCGGAATGATCACAGGATATGATGTTTTTTGCAAGAGGAAATAAAGGAGATGTTTTCCAACATATCCTGTAGCACCTGTCAAGAAGACACTCATCTATTTAGACGGAACGTATGAATTGCCAACGTAAATCCGCACAAATTTGTTGCCAGATTTTATCTTGACAGAATAACTTGTCACGATTTTTCAAAATAGGAAAATTGGGCAAGTATTCGTCTAACTCTAAAAGCTCACAGAATTTGTACAAGACATAAGAATAACTTAAGAAATTGGATCTGCCAGCAGGACAATGTTTCTGGAAGCTCGGTTGAATTTCAATAAACATGTGGCGTAGCTTTTCTTCTGTTTCTCTTGTGATAACAGGTGCATTTTTACCATTGATTCGGTTCATAATGTGAGGAGCATGTTCATAGTATTTATTGAATTTGAGTTTCTTAAGAATTTCACGAATCTTGGACGTTTTGATGTTCCCAAGTTCTGTAATTCGTTCTTTTTTGAGTTCTGTTAAAATGGCATCAAAGACTTCTTGAGGAATATCTGTTGATTCCTTGGCTTGAATTTGAGCCAACCATTCATTAAAGTGATTAATACGTTTGTACGCGTAGTAACTGACTTCTCTAGGTGGATCTTTGTAAGAGGGTTTATCAGAATCTACGAGGATAAATTCTTGAAATCCACAGGAAGGACATGTAAAAAGCGCTTCATTACTGCTAAACACCATTTCTGTTCCACAATCCCCGCATTCCCCATAAGGATCGTCCACTGTTGTACTTGTTGTACGCGCATGTTCAGGGTCTACAATTTGTAAGAAATTTTCTAAAAGTTTATCTCGTCTCATATCGGACCCTGAAACGGTGGCGCCGACCATTATTCCACTCACATCAGAGGCTTTTTCAAAGACTTCCCAGATGCTTCCAGGTTTGGATTTTACCACACGCGTTTCTTTGGATTCAATCCCTTTACTAATTTTGTCTTGAATATCATAATACTGGAAAAGAATATCTCCTGTTTCCAAAAAATAATCATAGACAGCATTTCCTGTTTTTCTTTTTTTGTACTCCTTGAGAAGTTCTTGAAGTTCCTTGTCTAATTTCACTTTTTCAATATCATCTGTGCATGTTGCAAATCTTTCTTTGAGACCTCTAAATTGAGTTTCGATATCATCGAGATTCTTACTTTCTTCAATAAGACGATTTACATGAGCATGATGAATACTGTCCAATGTAGTTCTTGCCTCAGGATTGCTCCTTTTGGTAGGACGAATCTTAAAAAAGGGATCACCTGCCGACATCTGTAAGAGGCCTTCCTGGGAAGTGTTTAGACTAAAAAAACAGACCCTCCCGGTTGGAACTTTCGGAAATTCCCAAAAATCCCACTTGGCCAAAATTTTTTTCTCTTCTAAGGGTATAGACTCAAATGACAGGTGGTGGTTTGATGCAACTCGTCGCTTATGGCGCCCAAGATGTTTACTTAACTGGTAATCCCCAGATTACCTTCTTCAAGGTTGTTTACCGTCGTCACACTAACTTCGCCATGGAATCTATTGAAAATCCTTTCAATGGTTCTCCTGGTTTCGGTAAGCAGGTCACTGTCACTGTTCAACGTAACGGTGATTTGATCTACCGCATGTACCTCCAGGCCACGCTCCCTAAGGTACAGCTCCTCGCCTCTGACGGCTCTGGTGCTCAGTTCCGTTGGCTCAACTGGCCTGGTCACAATCTTATCCGTGAAGTTGAACTCCAAATCGGTGGTCAACGTATCGATAAGCATTATGGTCAATGGCTCCACATCTGGAACGAACTCACCCAGGAACCTGGTAAGCAAGCCGGTTATGCCAAGATGGTTGGTAACGTCCCTCAACTCACTAACTTGATTATCCAGGGTGGTGAAACTTGCGATGACGACTGCACCTCTGGTGAACCTAACACTTCCAATGAAGTCCAGAACTGCGCCCCTGAATACACCCTCTATATCCCCCTCCAATTCTGGTTCTGCCGCAACCCTGGTCTTGCTCTCCCTCTCATTGCTCTCCAATACCACGAAGTTCGTATCAACTTGACCTTCAACGATATCCGTAACATGTGCTTCGATGCTGCTCCCCAGAACTCCAACGTACACGTCATTCGTGACCGTGTCGCTGCTGCCAACTTGGTTGCTGCTTCTCTCTACATCGACTACATCTACCTCGATACCGATGAACGTCGTAAGTTCGCCCAGGTAGCCCACGAATACCTCATTGATGTTCTCCAATTCACTGGTGGTGAATCTATCACTTCCAGCTCCAACAAGCTCAAGCTCAACTACAACCACCCTGTCAAGGAGCTCATCTGGGTTGTCCAGCGCGATTCCTTCGTGTCTTGCGATGACACCATCATCAACCCCTGGAAGGGTCAGCAGCCCTTCAACTACTCCGACTGGTGGGATCGTGCGGTCCTCGAGTCTGGTTACTCCGTCACCCGTGTTGAGGGCATGGCCGGCAAGAACCCTACCATCGTTGCCAAGATCCAGCTCAACGGCCACGACCGTTTCCAGGAGCGCGAGGGTCGCTACTTCAACGAGGTGCAGCCTTACCAGCACCACACCAACGTGCCTGCCGTCGGTATCAACGTCTATTCTTTCGCGCTGAACCCTGAGCAGCACCAGACCTCTGGTACTTGCAACTTGTCTCG
>JACCDP011539138.1_pt1 | contig 14877 bp, 26 predicted proteins | sample 7445841 | NCBI WGS metagenome assembly JACCDP01 (sample SAMN15323441, study PRJNA562643) | freshwater metagenome | isolation source: river surface water | place: USA:Blue River Watershed | collected 2017-08-17 | reverse complement strand
ATAGAACAAATAGTAGCAGATGGTTCAGTTCCATCTAATCTTCTTTTAACTTATACAAACCCTGATAACGCACTTCTTTACGGAGTTGAATTGGAATTTCGTAAAAAGGTAATGAGTTGGTTAGATGTATATACAAATGCTTCCGTAATGAATTCGGAAGTAAATGTAAACGGAATAAAAAGACAATTACAAGGACAATCAAATTATGTATTGAATGGTGGGGTTAATATTCACAAAAATAAAAACACACTTAATATAACTTACAATAGAGTAGGTGATAGAATATCAGCAGTAGGATTTCAGGGTTACCCAGATATTTTTGAAAACAGCAGAGATGTATTGGATATAACTCTTTTACATAAACTTAAAAAAGGAGAAATCAAAATGGCAATAGGTGATGTATTTGGCCAATCATCAATCTATTATCAAAAGTTACAAAACCGAAATTTAATCAAAACAAACAACGAACAAACAATTTCATTAACATTAAATTTAACATTATGAGAAAGTTATTAGGACTTATTTTAGTTTTAGGATTATTTAGTTGCCAAAAAGAATTAGGTGGAGATGATGCACCTATAAACATTCCATTAACAACTACATTAACTGGAAACATTAATACAACTACAACCCTTACATCGGATAAAGAGTGGACATTAAAAGGATATGTGTATGTAACCGATGGTGCTAAACTTATCATTCAACCTGGTACAATTATCAAATCGGATATAAGTGAAAAAGGTGCATTGTGTATTGAAAGAGGTGCACAGATTATTGCAGAAGGAACTGCAACAAAACCGATTGTATTTACTTCAGGTAAACCCGTAGGAGAAAGAGCTCCGGGCGATTGGGGTGGTATTGTAATATTAGGTAGAGCAAAAACCAATAGAACATCAGAACCAACTATCGAAGGTGGTATTGGTAGACCTTATGGTGGAACAAATGATTTAGATAATAGTGGTGTTTTAAAATATGTAAGAATTGAATACGCTGGAATTGCAGCAATGCCAAACTCTGAAATCAATGCATTAACATTGGGTGGTGTTGGTAGTGGAACAATCATTGAGAATGTTCAAACAATTTACGCTAACGATGATGCATTTGAATTCTTTGGTGGAAATGTAAATGCTAAAAACTTATATGCATTCGCAACCGCAGATGATGATTTCGATTTCGATTTTGGATACACTGGGACTATCACAAATGGTGTAGCAAAGAGAGACCCACAATTCGTAGATAACGGAGATGCTGGAAATGGTGTTGAGTGTGATAACGATGGAACGGGTTCAACCGCAACTCCATATACACATCCAAAACTATTCAATATGATTTTAGTTGGACCTAATGTATCAACCGCATTAGCAAACCATAATTTGGGTTTAAGATTTAGGAGAGCAACTCAATTCACAATGAAGAATAGTGTAATTTGGGGCTGGATGAAAGGTGGATTAAGTTTGGAAAGTAATGAAACAGCACAATTCGTAAAAGATGGAGTTTCAGTATTTGAAAACAATTCAGTAGGAACATTTAATCCTACCCTAAACTTTATCAGTAAAGCAACTACAATCTTAACAAATGACCAACTTAAAACTTTAGCTTTGGGTAAGGGTAATAAAGAAATAGATGTTGTAACACCTGAATTGGATAAACCAATATGGGTAAATGGATGGACTAGGTTTCCAACAAAAGGTAATTAAAAATAAAAGGGAGTAAATACTCCCTTTTTTTATATTTATAGATAACCAAATAATATACTTATGAAAAACTTATTATTGGCAATATTTTTGCTATTAGGAATAGCAAGTTGCACTACTGTTAAGTATGTAATGATTGACCCTAAAGATTCTACAAAATTAGTAGAAGTTAGAAAAAGAATTATATACGATGATTCATTTGTTCAATTACAAACTCCTATGTTTTATTGGAATAGACCTTTATTTTATCAACCATTATACATACCAATTCCACAAAGAAGAGTAATTGTAACTCCACAAAGACCGGTTAGACCATCTCAACCAAATTGGCATAGACCAATGAACCCACCAAGAGTACCAAGAAATAGATAATGAAAAAATGGATAGCTGGAATTATAGTATTGTTTTTGTTTGCTTTTAAAGCTAATGGACAGACTTATACTCAAACATTCAAAGATAAATGTACTGGTGAAATTAAGGTAGCTACAACTACAATGTTTAATGGACAAGCTACGGTATCTTTTTACAATCAAGTTAGAACATTTACTTTATTGGAAGTACAAACGGGGGTTGTACAAACCTGGTTACTTACAACAAAAGCTACATACGAAGCATTAACTTGCCCTGTTATCAATAATCCAATTGTACAACAAACGGTAACAAATGCGGTAGCACAAACTGCTACTAACGCCGCTGCATCGGCAGCATCTTCGGCAGCTAGTTCAGCGGCATCATCTGCCGCGAGTTCAGCCGCATCATCATCCGCTAGTTCGGCAGCAAGTAGTTCGGCGAGTTCAGCAGCTGCGAGTTCAGCGGCATCAACTCCACCACCAACAACACCTCCACCATCAAGCGGAAGTAGTACACCACCGCCAGCAAGTGGTGGGTCTACACAAAGTGGGGGTAGTTCTTCATCATCTTCATCACAAAGTTCGGGTAGTTCATCGGAAAGTAAAACCGAAACAAAGACTGAAACTAAATCGGAAACAAAATCCGAATCTAAATCAGAATCAAAATCTGAAAGTAAGAGTGAGGAAAAGAAAGAGGAAACTAAATCAGAATCTAAAGAAGAGAAAAAAGAGGAAAGTAAATCGGAAGAGAAAAAAGAAGAAAAGAAAGAGGAGAAGAAGGAAGAAAAGAAAAAAGAAAAAGCAGCAGTATCTAATCCAATGTTATTATCATCGGATTTATCAACAATACAATCGCCTGATGGTAGATGGTTACAATCAGCAACTATTGGCGTATCAAGAGCATCTATGGCTGGAGATGAAAGTTATTCAGCAAATGCGGTTATTATGAGTGATTTAAAAACATTCATACTAACGGGTGGATACACAAAAATGGATTTCCAAAATGGTAAATTAAATTCTATACATTCATATTCATCCTCATTTGCATATTTAAATGGTACATATATGAACTTGTTAGGATACACGTGGATTAAGCCAACTATAAAAAAAGGTGTATTTGGATATAATGTTGGATTAATTAACTTATTAATTAAAAATGAAGAAGGTGGATACGATTATAATATGTCAACATCAGCCGTAGCGTTTTGGACAAAACCATATCAATATAGTAAGAAGTTAACTATATCACCTCAAATATTTACAATGTTTGCACCACTATCATATAATACTGTAGCGGGTGTAACAACTGTAAATAGACATATGGGATTTTTAGTTGGTTCTTCGTTTGATTATAAAATAAGTAAAAGGTTTGGATTAAGTATTAATTACAAATTGAGTGGTAATACAACGCCTGGTTCACCATTTTTGAGTAACATATTGATTGGAAGTAGAATGATACTTTAATCTAATTTTAAAGGCTCAGTATGTTCTCTATGTTTTTTAAGACCATACTCTTTTGTTGTTTTAGAAATAATTGCTCCAAATGAGCTACACATTAAAAGGATTGCTATAAGTAAATTTATCATATATTATATTATTTTAATATATATATCAACCAAAATTATAAAAAAGAAAGAAAAATTGTATTTTCCTAATATGTTAATGAAAGTCCTTTAAATTATACAATTATATACTTATATAAAAAAGTTACATATTGTTAACTAAACTTAATTAAATATGGATGACGGCGATAGTAAAAGTTTTAAACAAGTTAAAAGAAAAACAAAACAGATTGATGCTACTGAAAGATATGGCATTGATGATAGCTCTATTCTTCAATCCATTTGGGTTCGATGCCGTACAATATTCCCTAATATTACTGACAGGAAGTTTATGGAAAGCGAACTTCGTTTTGTATTGTATAGCGGGTTTGTTTTTTGGGCTATATATTTACTTTATCAAACAATTAAATAAAATTAAAAAAGAAATATGAATAAGTTTCTATTATCGTTACTATTATTAGTATCAGTTTCAGTATCAGCACAAAATGTTACAATTAAAAACAATGTATTTGAGGTTTTATATTCACAAGAATTAGAACAACCATTAGTAATAAAATATCGTTCAATAAATAGACCTACGAATGTGAATAGAGGTACTATGGATTTTTATACTGAAAAAGGTATTAAAACATCCGATGCCGCAGATTACAAAGCAAACATATACGATAAAGGGCATGGAGCACCAGCGGCTACATTCTCTGATAATATGGAAAATCTAAAACAAACATTTTCATATTTGAATTGTATAATGCAAGACCAATATCTCAATAGAGGTGAATGGAGATTATTGGAAGAGCAGGAAAGAAAATGGGATGATTCTGAAAACTTAACTATTATAATAAAAACATTTTTTGATACGCCAGTTAAAAGAGTATCAACGGGTGCAGCAGTTCCATCACATATGCAAAAACATATTTATTTTGAAAAGCAAGGCGTATGGAGATGTTTTGTATTTCTGAATCAAAAGCCCAAATTTAAATGGGATGAATTGGAAATGCTTTGCCCACCATCAGAGCATAAATAATTGAAAAGGGGGCTGGGGGAAACGGAGTCGTAGAACCAAAAATTTTTGATAGTATGAGCTATTTAGTTGCTAATATTCCACCCGTAGAAGTATTCATCGATAAGAGATTTCTATATGATTTTCAAACCGATAGTAAAGGTAAGCTATTAGGGGAAGGAGAATGGGAAAGAGGTCATTGGGTGAGTGTAAAATCAATACCAAATAGAGCACTTCTATTCGAAACCTATATAGACCAATTCGGAGCCGTTTACGATAAATTACCATTACACGCATTTCGTTGGAGATTACCACAAAGTGGAGATACTGAATATCCGTTGGATTTCTTACAATTGTGGGATTGCCTTTCCTACAACATATCGGTAATAGAGAAGAGAATATTAAGGGGATGTAAAACTTTTACGACTCTGAAAGATGGTTCTATTGTAGAGGGAGAATATCTTTTCACAATCGATACGGCGCATTCCGAACCAAATGAAATAGATACGGGTTGGGCTGAAACTCCAAACGAACACAAATCGTATAATATATCGAAGTTGGATAATGGGCAATTTTGTGCTCAACCTAATAATCGAACCCGTTGGTATCAACCGAGTAGAACGGAAGATATAACAAAAATTCCGTATTTTCGTTATTCTACAAAAATTTGGAGGTCGGAGGATTATAGTAAGTGGAGACCATCCGATACTAATTGGGACTACATTAGTTAATTTGTGTTGGAAAGAATATTTTCTTATATTTATATGTGAACTTTAAAATAAAATAATATGTCAGAAGAAACATTAGACCAAGGACCTTTCAAAATTTGTTTGGCTTGTACATCTACGCCAGTTGAAGGATGCGAATCTATGAACCACGATGAAGTAATGGCTTTTTTAGAAGCTAATGATGAGGCTTTAGCAGAACCAGCTGAATGTGGTGATTTGAGAAAGTATGTAGTTTTAAGCGTAGACCATAATTAATAAGTGCAGAATAGGGGTAGATATAAAATGGATGAGGCCTCTTTGAGTAGAGCCTATCAGCATGTTGTTGAACGAAAAAGTAAATCCTGGGGTATAATGACTGCGTATAGATACGCAAATTCACCCAAAGAAAACCGTCAAAGAAATAAAGAATTAGAAGGATACTTTAAATCTTTGGGGTATGGATTCTTTAAAGTTGAAGGACATTGGCAGGAATGTCAGGACCCAAATCTAAATTATGTAGATTGCCCAAAAGAAAAATTACAAGATTCGGTAGAAGAATCGTTTTTTGTACCTAATATTTCTAAACAAGAAATAGCCGATTTAGGAAAAAAGTTTGACCAGGATGCCGTAATTTATGGTGGAAAGGAAACCAAAGGAAATGCAGCTCTTATTTTTAAGAATGGAGAGATGGAAGATATTGGTACATTCCAACCCGGCAAAATCGAACAAGCTTATTCTAAATTAAAAGGTGGTAAAACTTGGGTATTTAAAAAAACGGGAGAAGCTCCAAAAACTGAACCAGAAGTTCAACCAAAAGCAGAACCTAAAAAAGATTCTAAACCTATAAAATTAAAATCATTATTACCAAAAGGAGTAGCCGATAGAATGGTTAAAAACCCTGATACAGGTAAAATGATTAAAATGAAATCGGCATTAAAGTATGATAAATCTACGCCGGTTCATCAAACGGCAGTTAAAATGCTACAAATGTTAAAAAAACAGGCCGTTTCATAACTCATTAATAATCAATAACTTATAACCCGTTGAAAATCAACGGGTTTTTTATTTTATACATATATGGTTTTTTCATATGTGTAATCCATTAATTGTTAATAAAAATCTTTAAATTTCCAAAAATATTTGATAAAATGCTTGGCTATATGAGCGGAATTTCGTATATTTACCCTGTAAATGAGAGTTAATAATCAAAATCAATTAGTTATGAGTATCAAAATCCCAAATTCAGTTATTTCTGAAAAAATCGGTTACGATTGGAGAATCAAAATGATGTTATTAAGAGTTACTCCAGCTCTTCACAACCTTATGAAATCACCAAAAGAAATAAACAAAAGTTGGACGAACGTAGTTCGTTTGATGTTTATCGGTGAAGGTAAAGATTTGAATAATTTAGATGTTAGTATTAATGGTTACTACAATAGAATTAAGAGTAACCTAAAAGATATCGATGTTATTCGTTATGAGGGTAGAGAATTGGTTAAAGGTTCTAATTGGGATAGGTTATATTCCGATGAAGATTGGAGTTGGTTCGTAATGAATACCGATTCTGGCGCTCACGCAAAAATTGTTAAATAATTAAATCTAAAAAAGTTATGAGAAATATGAATCAAAAAACTATCGATTATTTAAATAATAATCCAATTGTACAAAACTTTCTGAATACTGTAAATATTCAGCGTAAAGATTACTATGTAAAAGCTGATATGTTAAGTCAGTATAGAGAAGTAACGGCTGAAATAGGTAATAAATTTATTCGATTATGGTGTGGTAACACTTGTTGGGGTTTCATCAGTAGAGTAGATGGTGATTTGAAAGGAGCACCTATTAAGAAAGGTGATTTGTTAAAATCAGCTAGTTGGAAATCTCCGGCAAAGCACGCTAGAGGTAACATCATCGATGGTACTGCTCGTTATGGAGTTTACGGACCTGAATATCTTTAATCTTTAAAATATAATTGTTATGAGTAGGAAAATCACACAAGAATCAGTACAAAAGTTTTTAGATGGCGTTCCCTTTAAGAAATCCAATATGGAGGTGAGTAGAGAGGGTACTATATATTATCTTAAACTACATGGTAATAAAATAGCAGCTTTGGAATCCGATGGTAAGATGTGGATATCAAACGCTGGATGGAGGTCGAACACTACAAAAGAAAGGTTAAACGGCCTGCCGGGAGTATCAATCCGCCAAAAGAATTGGGAATGGTATTTGAATGGTATCCAATGGGATGGTAATCCAATATATGTTAGACACGTTTAATCTTAAAATAATAGAGTTATGAAAGCAGTACAATTACCCGAGTCATTTCACAAAGGTTTAATCGTTGATGTTAATGTATCCAAAGATGGTAAGCATAATACTAAACAATTAAAAGTGTGTACAGTTAAAGCTCGTTCAATTACCTTTATGGAAGTTGATAGAGAAAATCGTAAAAACATTTTCCGTAAAGTTAATCGTAAAGATATCGTTGAATTCAGACCAACCGCTATTTGTAGTATTACAATCAGAGATGGTGTATTGCCAGATAGATGGGAAAGTAGTTGGGATAGTATTGGTTCACCTTCTAGTTCAGTACAAAGTTATGGTAGGTTCGCTCAGGCAGCTAAACCATATTATAGTAATCATTCAAAAGGTTGGGCACCAAAGCTACCATCAACAACAAATTCGGCATCTGGATTTCCAATGGTATAAAAATATTTTAAAAAAGACTTGACTTTTTGCTCACAATTGCGTACCTTTAGTATGTAATATGAGTTAAACATAAACCCCTTAAATATGAGTAATATGGTAATTGATTTCGAACGTGAACGTAAGAACGCTGTGGATGAGTTAAAAGGCGTTGTTGGTAAAGAATGTAGTGAGAACTTTTCTCCTACCTTACGAGCTAAATTAGTGGATTATGATGAGTGGCACGATGTGTGTACTATGGAGGTAGTAGAGAGCCCGTATGAAGGAAGTTGGGCATGGAGACAAAACCATACTGCCGGCCATAGATATGAAGCTCCGGCTTCTCGCATTTGGAATGCATTTTTCTTCTAAAATTTAAAATCTAAAAGTTATGAAACATAGAGCAAAGTATGAAAAATTGTTAAAGAATTCTAACGGTCAATATCGTTATCAATTCAATTGGGTAAGTGGAGGCTTCAATGACATTTGGGCCCGTAACCTTAAAGAGTTCAAATCAGAACTTAAACGCCAATTCGGTAATTCCAATTTAGATGTGGATTATAAAACACTTCACAAAGCAACCGAAAGTGGTGCTAGAAGTTGGGATAAAGCAGGTAATATGTTGTGTTGGTAATTTTTAAAACTTAAAATATGATAAAGAGTAAAGAACAAAAATTTGGTATTGAAATCGACCTTACAGGTCCTAATGGTAACGCATTTTATTTAATTGGTACTGCTAACAATTTAGCTAAACAACTAGGATTGGATAAAGCTAAAATCCAAGCCGAAATGATGAGTGGTGATTACGAACATTTAGTAAACACATTCGATAAACATTTCGGACATTTTGTAACCTTATACAGATAATATGAACAATATACAAACCTATATTGATTTTTTTGAACTTAAACTTAAAGAAGCTAACAAATGGGGTAAAGAGGGCGAAATGGGTATGGTTCGTTCAACTATGAAAGACTCCGTTGAAAAGCTATGTGATTTAATTTGGAAAACCGAAAGAGGTGGCGAATCGAAGAAAAACGATTTTGTTGAATCTAAATCCAAAAATGCACATATCCTTAAATTCCAAGTAGATAGGCACTTATATGATGATGGGTTGAGGGGATTGTGTGAGTGTAAAGCATATTTAGATAGATGCTTTATGGAAAGAGCTAGTTCTGATTTTGGTAGAATTAAGCGAGGTATAAAAGAGAAACCAAAAACCTTTATTCTGGCATTAGAAGATGCGGTTGGTACAACTGCGTATAACTATTATATGGATGAGGGTAACATTGATAACGTATTTTACCTATGTGATGGTAAAAGAAGCCCTAAAAAACCGATTTGGCGAGATGAGTTTTACAAGCCAATTAATAGGAAAAAATTGGAAAAATTTGTTGATTTTATAAGAAGTTTATAACCGATTGATTATCAACAAATTATAAGTTATTGATTATCAATCACTTATGACTTTTTTAAAAAATATTTCCTAAAATATTAGGCTATATCGACCAAATTGCGTATCTTTACTATGTAATCAAATGAGAGAGTTATGAAAAACAAAATCAAATTCAATTTCGCTGGGGTGGCTTGTGAAGTTCCATCCGAATGTTTAATCACCAAATCCTATTTTGGTGAACCTTTAGAAAAGCCTTTCATCCGAATCGGCCGTAAAGAAGTTGCTTCCATTTCAAAGCAATTTGTTAAGAAAAACTTTCCTAACATATTGGTATGGGCTTCATCTGAAACCTTCGCTAATGGTAACTCGGTTTCGGTTTATGTATGTAACGAAGATGGCTCTGATTTAAATACCGATAGTTTGGAATGGAAAAAAATTAGTTCATTTGTTCGTTCACTTTCCGGCGGTAGATATAATGGGTACGATGATATGTACGAATATAATGAGGCTTATGAAACCGATAATGGTACTAAATTAGAATCATACGCTAAGTATGTACATTGTAATAACTACGCTCCGCATGGTACTTGGCCATCGGCAATCAAAACACTTAAAGGTTTAATCGCCGGTGAGTATGTGTTTGGGGCTTTATCATTGGAGAAAGCAATTGAGAAAGCTAAGGGATATGGTTATTCAGAATCTAATATTGAAAAAGCATTAAAATTAATCTAATATGGACATCAGAGAAGAATGTAGAGAAAGAGCGATTGAATTCGCTAAAGAGTGGGGGTATGAAAATGTAAGTTCCCACATTTTAGATATTATGGTTTCTATTATGTGTACGCGTGATAAGAGTTCTTATGCCGGTGGTGGGTTTGTTGAAGCAGTAGTTGCTAACAACCTATATCTTTCTATGAGTAGAGCGGATAGTGAATGTAGAAACAACATTTTTTTATTGACAATGTGTAATATGAATTGTTATGTTTAACGAAAAGATTTTTTGGAAAGAAGATTTTGTTGGAGATGAAGCCAAAGGTGGAATTTTCACAAGGGCAGTAGACCTTAAAAAGTTTATGGAGTTAGTTGAAGAATCCGAAACTGGCGGCGAAGTTGTTGGATTACGATTTGATGATAATAATTTAGAATTAATTATAAAACCTAAAAAATAAAAGTTATGGGATTAGACATGTATTTAAACAAAAAAACTTATGTTCAATATTGGGAGCACAAACAACCAGAAGAACAATATAGTGTAGAGGTAACCAAAGGTGGTAAACCTACAAACATTAACCCAAAGAAAGTAAGCTACATTGTAGAAGAAGTTGGGTATTGGCGAAAGCAAAACCAAATACATCGTTGGTTTGTTGAGAATATTCAACATGGTGAAGATAATTGTGGTGAGTATTATGTTAGTAGTGAGAAGTTAGCTGAATTGTTAGAACTTTGCCAGAAAGTTAAAGCTGATAATTCATTAGCAGAAGAGTTATTACCATCAGCAAGTGGATTCTTCTTTGGTGGAACTGAATATGATGAGTGGTATTTCAATGGTATTGATAATACGATTGAAATTCTTAAAGAAGCATTAGAAGATGAGAGAGGTGAATATTATTACACTTCATCTTGGTAGATATTTTATAAATAATTTGGCTATATGCGAATAATTTTGTATATTTGTTGTCAATAAAAACGATAAGAGTTATGAGTGAGAAAAATGTAAAAACCATCTTTTGTGATATCGATGGAACTATTTTAAGACAAGTAGAATTTAACGAATTAAACGAAAACAATTTTGAAGTTCTGCCAGGTGCTAGAGAAAAATTCAGAGAATGGATTGATGCCGGACATCACATTGTAATTACTACCGCTAGACCGGAATCATTAAGAGGTGTGACTGTTAGACAATTAGGAAACGCGGGATTTCAATTCCATCAGTTAGTAATGGGTATTGGTAGAGAGGAACGAATTCTAATCAATAACAATTCATCTAAAGACCCTAATAGAGATAGAGCATTATCCGTATCAGTTAAAAGAGATGCTGGATTTAATGACTCCAATTGGGAAAGTGTAGGATTATAATTTAATCTTATATTTATAAGAAACATTTTATTCAATGATTAGGTTAAAAGATATATTAAACGAAGGTAAATACCCTGTATATCATAAATCATATACATCGGCTATCAATACCGCATTGGAATGGGCAGAAAAGCAAGGGTATGAATATGACCAGGAAGAAACTGCTGATAAAATTGGATTGGGGCCTAAAAAGCCATCCGAAGGTAAGACTAATAGATTTACTATATCCTTAACCAAAGGTGGTAAACCACAAAGAAAAGCACTTCATATACAGGTTTATAATATGGGTACTTTTAAAAGAAACTCCGATGGTTCTCAAACGAGAAGTTTACATGGTGGTAATAATGAATACGAATTAAATACATACATAAGCTAATGATACGATTAAAAGATATATTAAACGAAGGTGTGTATGACCCAGGTATCCTTAAATGTGTATTTATGGCGGGTGGACCTGGTAGTGGTAAATCAAAAGTAACCGATGAAATATTTGGATTCGGAAATGGTTTGAGTAGAGTAAATGCTGCCGGATTAAAAATTGTAAATTCAGACACCGCATTTGAAGCTCAATTAAAAAAGAGTGGAATTGATGGTAAAGAATTAGCTAGAATAGAAAAAGAAGAGCCAGAACTTTGGAAAAAGATAACAGAAGACCCAAAGGGTGAAAGGGAGTTGGCTAAAGTAACCACTAAAAAAATCAAAGCTTTCTACGAAGCAGGTAGATTGGGTATGATTATCGATGGAACGGGTGATGATGTTGAAAAGATTCAGAGACAAAAGAAAGAGGCTGAAGAATTGGGATATGATTGTTTTATGGTATTTGTAAATACATCATTAGAAGTTGCTAAATATAGAAACTCGAATAGACAAAGTAGAAGATTACCTGATGATTTATTATTAAATTCTTGGAAAGAATGCCAAAACAATTTGGGTAAATTTCAAACAATATTTTCATCGGCTAATTTTCGTATTGTGGATAATACCAAAGATGGAAACAATGTGAGTAGTAGTACAAGAAAGCATATTGATATATTTGTAAACGCACCTATTAAAAATCCAATTGGTAAGAAGTGGGTAACCACACAATTGATGTTAAGAAACGCAAACATTATAAAATAAATTTGGAAGTTAGAAAAACTTTCTGTATTTTTGTAAAAGTTATTTGAAATATGGGGGTGCCTGGCTTTGACAGGTACGATGAATTGATAGTTTGATGCAAGCCGGGTTAGATGGAAATCCGTAAATACCTATCGAACAATAAACGCAGTAGAATTATCTACAATGACCTTCGAAGATGCTATGGCATTCGTAGGTGCTGATTACGCAGTAGCTGCCTAATCTAAATCGGGTCGGTGTACATATAACCTAGGAACAGAAGTATTTACAAAGGGCGAGGTTTTCGGTTCAATCCCTTAACAGGAACCGACCACATTTGAGAGTAGCGATGGCAAAATAGAAACTCTATATTTTGTTAGTAAAGAAAAACTAACTAAGCTTGTGAACGATGGTTATTAAGTCCGTATTTGGACGAGGGTTCGACTCCCTCCACCTCCACCATATGAAAAAAGTTGTATAAAATAAAATAATTTGTGAAAAATAGTTACATAGATAAATGTGTGTTTTATACATTTCAAGGTAGTAATGTTTTAACTGATTTGCAAAAATTAGGCTATAACATTAATAGAATTGAAATTAATCAATCATTTGATTATAACTCCATTGATGAAGAAAAATCTAATTTTTTAATTTTTAATTGGAGTAGATATTTATCAGATGCTTATGATGAGCCCAAATCAAAATCGGAATATACTAAGCAAGGTTTTATATTTACTAAAAAGTTTTTTGAAATAGTTCATATTCTATCAGAAAAAGGATTTAACTTTTTGATAGATAATGTGATGGAAGCCGATGTATATATAACTGCTGAAATGGTTTTCTTTTTGGAGAAATTCAGATTAATGAAAATCGATGAAGATAGATTAGCTATGATTTACAATAATAGCTTTAATTTGAAAAGTAGTTATGTAAAGATAAGAGATTATAATCTAAACACATTTCATTTTCCACATTTCTTTATATCTACTTTATTTGAATTGCCAGAGCCAGAGAAAACGGAATTTCCTAAAGAAAAGGATTTTCTTATTTTAAATAGAAGATTCGGTTTGAATAAATTTAAATTATTTAAAAAGATTTGTGAAAACAATTTATTAGATAAATCGTTATATACAATATTGACTCTTTTATCCGATATCAAATATCATTTGAACAAGCATCCCGAATTAAATGATATTGCAAATCAAATGGGGTTAGATAGAATACCGGTTAAACTAACTAATGATGTCGATATACCATTTGAAATTATAAAAACAGACAAATATTTGTATAAATTAAATACGGATGTTTTCTTTAAAACAAAAGTTAATATTGTAACTGAAACTTTTTTAGATTATACATCTAATGATAGGTTTAGTGATACAATTCATATAACTGAAAAAACTTGGAAAGCAATTTATATGGGAGTTCCATTTGTGGTTAGTGGTACGAATGGCCATATGGAAAATCTACATAAGTTTGGATTTAGAACCTTTGGAAATGTAGTTGATGAAAGTTATGATTCTGAAGATGATGTGGATACCAAATTGGATAAAGTTATAACAGCAGCAAAGGATTTAGCTAAAAAGTATAATTCAAAAAAAGTTTTGGATATTATAGAGTATAATAAAGCTCTTTTCAAAAATTTAGAACATAAAAAAAGTATTGTTGAGAATTTTTTTGTAAAAGATTTTCAAAATATTTTTAAGAAAAAAATAAAATATATATAGATATACTTGGAATTTAGAAAAACTTTCTGTATATTTGTAAAAGTTATTTGAAATCATATCGCGAGGTAGTAGCAGTGGTAGCTCGTTAGGCTCATAACCTAAAGGTCGGTGGTTCGAATCCATCCCTCGCAACAAATCTACACTACTAGAATTTTGTGAGAGTAGTATTCTAACGGTATCCTTAACAGGGCTTGGAGGAGGTTCACAAAATAATTTTAAAATAAAATAGTGGTTGAAGCCAACAACTAATAAAACCGATTGTGTGACGCCCAGTCATATTTACTTATGACACGCTAAAAAGCCGGATACCACTATTTTTTAAAAAAAATAAAAAGTTTTTGTAAAAAGACTTGTAAATACGAAAAAAGTTTCGTATATTTGTTTAAAGTTTGGAACTTATAGGTGATGAAAGATACTCGGTATCCAAACGGAAATGTTCTTTAAAATATTGATAATATTACACATAGTAGACTCGTTCTACATAGTGTACAACGGCCGCCTATGGTCGTTAAATAAACTACGAAAGTAGGATAAAGTGGATTGTTAGGTTTACACAATCTGCGGTTTCATCTTCGGATGGAGCTT
>JACCDP010651930.1_pt1 | contig 14879 bp, 15 predicted proteins | sample 7445841 | NCBI WGS metagenome assembly JACCDP01 (sample SAMN15323441, study PRJNA562643) | freshwater metagenome | isolation source: river surface water | place: USA:Blue River Watershed | collected 2017-08-17 | reverse complement strand
GATCTGATCGGGGGTCTCGCCGAACACGCCGCGGTACACGTCGTCAGCGGTCGTGGCCGCGAGGAGCTCGAGGGGTGGTTCGGTGGCCTGCGCGTCGCGCTGCACGCGGAGCACGGAGCCTGGTCGCGCGGCGCCACGTCGGGCGTCGACGCCTGGCGGCCGCTTTCTCTGGAACCGTCCGCGGTGCCGTGGCACGCGCTGGTCGAGGCGCTGTTCGCGCCGATCGTGGCGGCCTGGCCCGGCGCGCACGTCGAGCGCAAGGAGCGGACGCGGGCCCTGCATTGGCGTGCGTGTCCGCACGCGCGGGAGGCGGTGGCGGCGCTGCGTCCCGCGCTCTCGGACCTCGCGCGCTGGCTCCCCGTGGACGTCCTCGAGGGCGACCGCGTGCTCGAGGTGCGGCCGCGCGGCGTCCACAAGGGACGCATCGTGCCTGCCATCGTGGCGACGGGTGCGCTGATCGTGGCGCTGGGGGACGATCGTACCGACGAGGACGTGTTCACGGCACTCCCGCCGGGCGCGGTGTCCGTCCGCGTCGGCACCCATGGGCCCGTCTCGGCGGCGCGGTGGGCGGTGAAGGACCCGTCGGCGGCACGGGCGCTCCTCGCGCGGTGCATGGCGCTGCTCGCGGCGAGACGCTGACCCCGCCGCCTCACCGCACGTCAGGTGCGCTCGTGCGGGTCGCGGGCTGGGTCTCCGTGCCGACCCAGGTGGCGGGGATGCCGTCGGAATCGGCGTCGAGGGAGGCGTGCACGCGCAGGTGGTCTCCGTCCACGACGGCCCGGAGTCCGCCGAGGGAGACGCAGCAGGTGGACTGCGCGCCCATGCGCACGGCGTTCACGTCCGGCGTCGTGCGGCGTGGGCCCTGCGTGGCCTGGGCCTGTGCGGTGGCCTCGTCGGAGACAGGAAGGAACACGCCGAACTTGCCGCGCCAGTCGAGCTGCGCCTCGCGCAGCAGGTCGAGGTCGCGCGCGACGACCGCGTGCAGGATGTCCCAGTCCTCGAGCGACGGACGGCGCCACACGCGCGGTGTGCCGTCCGGTGCGGTCAGGCGTACCGCGTCGGTTCCCTCGGCGGTCAGCGCGTCGCACCGCGAGGTCGCCGGAAGCGGGGCGTCGGGCGGGATCAGCACCGGATTGTCGAGGCAGGCCCGGGACCCGTCGATGCGCAGGGTGTTGCGCGCCAGGTACTGCCGGAGATCGTCGCCCCGCCGATCGAGGACGTGCAGCACGACGTCGTAGAGCTCCGGCTGGCGGAGGCGGGCGGTCACGAACGTGGTGCGCTCGATGTCGCCGGTGGTGGCGCGGGTCACCCAGCGGCCCTCCAGGTCCGGCGGCAGCGACAGCGTGACTTCGTAGGCGCCGAGGACCTTGCCGATGCGGGCGACGACGCGGACGGTGCCGGAGCGCAGCGGCACGAGGAGCCCGTCCTCCAGCCGCGCGAGCTCCGGCGGGTCGAGCGCGAGGACGGCGGCAGCGGGGTGTTCGACGGGATCGTCCCACTGGTCGAGCACCTGCGGCACCTGGACCGCCGCGGGGATGCGGCGGGTGATCGTGGTCTCGCCCGGCCCGCTCCACACGATGCGCGTCGGGACCGGATGCGCCCACACGGCCACGGCCGACGCGAGGACGACGACGAGTGCGGCAGCCACCCGGACCCGGAGCGGAAGGGCGGAGATGCGCGCGGTCAGCGCAGAGGTGTCCATGGGACGGATACATAACGGGAGATGTCCTTCGTCCACCTCCACGTCCACAGCCAGATGTCCCTCCTCAACGGCGTCCCCACGCCGAAGGACCTCGCGAAGGCCGCCGCGAAGCTCGGGATGCCCGGCCTCGCGCTCACCGATTCCTGCAATCTCTACGGCGCCGTCACGTTCATGAAGGCGTGCAAGGACGCCGGCATCCATGCGGTGCACGGCGTCGAGCTCTGGGTGGACCCGCGCGGCATCGGGCACCGCGCGGACCGCCTGGACGAGGCCTACCAGCTCGTACTCCTGATCGAGGACGCGACCGGCTACCGGAACGCCTGCGAGCTCGTCACCCGCGCGATCTTCGATGGAATTCACTACCGCCCGCGGGTCGATCTGGACCTCCTGCAGCGTCACGCGGCGGGCTTGATCGCGCTGACGTCCGGCGAGGCGGGCCCCATCGGCCTTACCCGGGCGTCGTCCGTGTCGCGCGTGCAGCGTCTCGCGGACATCTTCGGGCGGGACAACCTCTACTGCGAGCTCATGGACCACGGCGTCGAGCGTCAGGCGGCGTGGTGCGACGAGGTGCGGGCGGTGGCCGCCGAGGTCGGCCTCGCGACGGTGGTGACCAACGACGTGCGCCACGTCGCGCCGCAGGACGCCGTGAACCTCGACCTGCTCAACGCCATCGCATGGGGCGCGAGCATCAACGACCGGGCGCGTCCCCGACTCGTGACGGACCAGCAGTATCTCAAGAACGAAGAGGAGATGCGCGCCATCTTCCCGGAAGACGTCGAGGCGATGGCGCGCACCGCGCAGATCGCCGAGCGCTGCCACTTCAAGTACGACACGAAGACCTACTACTTCCCGGCGAGCACGCCGCCGGATCCGGCGACCGACGCGGACACCGACGCCAACTGGGCGTTCTTCTACGCGGCCTTCCCGCCGCCCATCGACTTCGGGCTCCCGCTCGAACCCGCCCCGCCGCGCCCCGACGGCGCGGGCAACCTCGACGGGTACTTCCGCTGGTACGCGCGTCGTGGCCTCGAGCTGCGGCTTCGTGGCGTCCCCGCCGACACGCACGGGCCGTACACGGAACGCCTCGAGCGCGAGCTCGGGATGATCATCAAGATGGGGTTCCCCGCCTACCTGCTGATCGTCGCGGAGTTCATCAACTGGGCGAAGGATCGGGCAATTCCGGTGGGTCCCGGCCGAGGATCCGCGGCGGGCTCGCTCGTCGCCTACGCGATGCGGATCACCGACATCGATCCCGTGCGGTTCAGCCTGCTCTTCGAGCGGTTCCTCAACCCCGAGCGGATCTCGATGCCGGACATCGACGTCGACTTCGCGCAGGACCGGCGCGAGGAGGTGATCGAGCACGTCCGGGAGAAGTACGGAAGCCCCCTCGTCGCGCAGATCATCACCTACGGCAAGCTCCAGGCGAAGGCCGCGCTCAAGGACGCCGCGCGGGTCTGCGACCTGACCTTCGGCGACGGCGACCGCATCAGCAAGCTCGTCCCGAACCAGCTCAACATCACCCTCGCGGAGGCGTGGGCGCAGGAGCCGCGCCTGCGGGCGCTGGTGGAGTCCGACCCGAAGGTCCGGCGCGTGTGGGCGCTCGCCTCCCGGCTGGAAGGCGCGGTGCGGCAGACGGGCGTGCACGCCGCAGGCGTCGTGATCGCGGACCGTCCGCTGGTGCACCTCACGCCGCTCTACCGCGACGGGCCCGAGGGCGGCCCGGTCGTGCAGTACGACATGAAGTCCGCCGAGACCATCGGGCTGATCAAGTTCGACTTCCTCGGCCTGAAGACGCTCGATCAGGTGCGGGACGCCGTCGCGATGGTGGCGCGCAACACGGGTGAGACCATCGACATGGCCCGCATCGACGTCGACGACGTGCCGACGTGGCAGATGCTCCAGAAGGGCGACGCGCTCGGCGTGTTCCAGGTCGAATCGAGCGGCATGCGCGAGCTGCTCACGCGCCTGCGTCCCACGTGCCTCGACGATCTCGTCGCGCTCGTGGCGCTGTTCCGCCCGGGGCCGCTGAGCTCCGGCATGGTCGATGACTTCATCGACCGCAAGCACGGTCGCAAGCAGGTCGAGTACCCGTTCGCCGAGCTGGAGGAGATCCTCGGCAGCACCTACGGCACCATCGTGTACCAGGAACAGGTCATGCAGTGCGCGCAGGTGCTCGCCGGCTATTCGCTGGGAGAGGCCGACCTGCTGCGTCGCGCGATGGGCAAGAAGGACGCGGCGGAGATGGGGCGGCAGAAGACCCGCTTCGTCGACGGCGCCGTCGCCAAGGGCCATCCCGAGCCGAAGGTGAGCGATCTGTTCGACCTGCTCGCGAAGTTCGCGGAGTACGGCTTCAACAAGAGCCACTCCGCGGCGTACGGCTACGTCGCGTACCAGACCGCGTTTCTCAAGGCGCATCACCGTGCCGAGTACATGGCGGCGCTGATGACCATCGATCGCGGCGACTCCGACAAGATCCTCGTGTACACGAGCGACTGTCGCCGTGCTGGCATCGCGATCCTGCCGCCCGACGTGCAGGAGAGCGTCGGGGCCTTCGACGTTCCGCCGTCGAACCGGCGCGCCATCCGCTACGGGCTCGGCGCGGTGAAGGGCATCGGCGACAACGCCGCGGACGCGATCGTCGAGGCGCGTGCCGCCGCGGGAGGGCGCTTCACGGGCTTCCTCGATCTCCTGGAGCGTCTCGACTGGAAGCGCGTCAACCGCCGCGTCGTCGAGTCGCTCGTGAAGTGCGGGGCGCTCGACGGGTTCGGGGAGCCGCGCGCCCGCTTGATCGCGGCGCTGGAAGGCGCGATCGCCTCGGCGCAGGAGGCCCAGACGCGACGCAGCGCGGGTCAGGTCGGGCTCTTCGGCACGGTGCCGACCGGCGGCCTGACCTACCAGATGCCGAAGGTCGGCGAATGGCCCGTCGGCGAGCGCATGCGGCACGAGAAGGACGCGCTCGGGTTCTTCCTCACCGGGCACCCCGTGGAGGACTACGCCGACGAGGTCGCGCGCTGGGCGACCGCCCCGATCGACCAGCTCGACCGCTTCGCCGACGAGACGGAGGTCGCCGTCTGCGGCATGCCCGCGACGGTCAAGATCATCAAGACGAAGAAGACCGGCGAGCCGATGGCCTTCGTGCAGCTCGAGGATCTCGGCGGCAGCGTGGAGGTGGTGTTCTTCCCGCGGGCGTTCGCGGCGTCGCGCGCGGTGCTGGAGAGCGCCCGCCCGATGCTCGTGCGCGGCAAGCTCGAACGGAAGGCCGACGCAGCGAAGATTCTCGCGGAGGGCGTCGAGGCGATGGAGGAGCTCCGGGAGAAGCGCACCCGCGCCGTCGCGATCCACCTGCGCGCCGACGAGCTCGTCGAGGAGGGGCTGGATGCCCTTCGGGTGCTGCTCGAGTCCAATCGGGGGCCGTGCCCGGCGCACGTCGTGGTGGAGGACGCGGCGGCGGGCTACCGTGCCCACGTCCGTCTCGGCGAGGGGTGGCGCGTGACCGCGTCGCGGGCGCTCGTCGACGGCGTTCGCGGCCTGGCGGGCCGCACCGATGCGGTGAGGTTGTCGTGATGCTGCACCTGTCTGTCCTGTGGACCGTCGGCCGGGCCTTCGCGGGAGGCGCGGAACCGCTGTGGGAGGACCTCGGAGAGGGGCGGGTCGACTGGGCCGGCGAGGTCGTGGTCGCCAGCGCGCGCGGGGAGCGCGGCGGCAACGTCGCCGGGCTGGAGATGATGGAGGGGTCGGCGCGGACCCAGCTCGGGCCGCGCATGCTCAACATGGCGCGACGGGTGCGCATCCGGAGCGACGCGACGGCCGACACCCTGCTCGGCGCAGGCGACCTCGTGGCGGATCGTCTCGACGACAACCTCGCGACATGGGAGGCCACCGAAGTGCGCTACCACACCGGCGGGGACGTCGAGGTGGACGGCGCCCTCCCGCTCCACGGCTGGCTGCGTCCGGCGCTGGTGCTCATGGTCACCGGGCGTGAGCGCGCCACGCCGGTGACGGGCACCGCGACGGGGCTGCTCATCGACGCGCGCGGGCTCGGCGTGCGCCCGTGCGTCGCGCCGCGCGTCCTCAACGGGAAGGGGGAGACGCTCTACGCGCTGGACGTGCTCACGCCGGCGGCGGCGGCGGCTCGGTCTCCCGCGCAATGGGTCGGCGACGCGGGGGACCTTCGCGCCGCCCGTCGTGCCGGGGAGAACCCGGTGTTCGTGCGTGCGGCCGATGTGACCGACGGCTGCGACGTGGTCCTGTCGGACGCGGACTTCGCCACCGTGCGGCGCGAGGCGGACGCGGCGCCCTTCCTGCTCGGCGGGTTCGTGGTGATCGTGGTGGACCCGTTGTGATCGGCGGCGCGTGGTGGGGCCTCGTGCCCTACCGGGACGCCCTGCGACGCCAGCGCGAGCTGCGCGAGGCGGCCGCGGACGGCCGGGAAGGGGAGGCGTTCTGTGGTGTCGAGCATCCCCCGGTGGTGACGCTCGGGCGTCGGCCGGTGGCCGATGTCGACACGGAGCGCTGTGCGCGCGCAGGCTGCGAGATCGTGGCGACCGAGCGTGGTGGGCTCGCGACGTTCCACGCCCCCGGCCAGCTCGTCGTGTACGGCATCCTCGACGCCCGGCCCACCGGCGTGCGGCGCCTGGTGGAGGCCCTCGAGGACGGCGTCGTCGCGTGGCTCGCCGGGGTGGGCGTCCCTGCGGGACGTCGCGTCGGCGCACCCGGTGTGTGGGTCGGGGACGCCAAGCTGTGCGCGGTGGGACTGCACGTCGCGCGCGGCTGGACCATGCACGGCCTCGCGCTCAATCTCGTGAACGACCTCGAGGGGTTCGGATTCATCGTGCCCTGCGGCCTCCGGGATGCCCGGGTCGGTCGCCTGGCGGACCTCGTCGGCGCGCGTACCCCGACGCCGGCGGCGGCGTGGCCGGGCCTTCTCGCGTGCCTGCGCGAGAGCGTGCTTGACGCTCGGGCCCGCGTCCGCTAAGAGGCCCCCGTCGAAGGCACGTAGCTCAGTGGAAGAGCACCGCTCTGACACGGCGGGGGTCGCCGGTTCAAGCCCGGCCGTGCCTACCACCTCCTTCGACCCGACCCCGGAGCGTCCTCGGCGCTCCGGGGTCGTTCATTTCCGGGGTGTCCGCGGGGTTGACGCGCGGTCGTCCCGTCGTTAGCGTGGCCGCTTGTCGGCCTGTGTGCGTCCGCGCCACGCCGACGTCCTTCCCGATCATCCCGGAGCGTTCTTGCGGAGTCCCCCGTCCCGTGAATTCCCGTCGGCGCCCGATCGCGCCAACGAGCCGCGCGTCAATGAGCGCATCCGCGTCCCGCGGGTGCTCGTCGTGGACGAGGAAGGCAACAAGCTCGGGGAGTTCCTCACGGAGGACGCCCTCGCGATGGCGCGCGAGCGCTCCCTCGACCTCGTCGAGGTCGCCCCGATGGCGCGCCCGCCGGTGTGCCGCATCACGGACTTCGGAAAGCTGAAGTACGAGAAGAAGAAGCGCGACGCGCAGGCCCGCAAGAACCAGTCGGTCGTCGAGATCAAGGAGATCAAACTCCGTCCGAAGACCGACGACCACGACCTCGGCGTCAAGGAGCGCGCGATCCGCGGGTTTCTCGACGAGGGCGACAAGGTCAAGGTCACCGTGCGGTTCCGCGGTCGCGAGATGGCGCACCGCGACATCGGCGAGGATCAGTGCCGCGTCATGGCGGACCGCCTCGTGGACTGCGCCGTCGTGGAGCAGGCCCCGCGCATGGATGGCCGCCAGATGGTCATGATGCTCGCGCCGAAGAAGAAGTAGACGCTTTCCCGTTCCTGGAGACGACGATGCCCAAGATCAAGACGAACCGCGCCGCCGCCAAGCGTTTCCGCGTCAACGGCGCCGGCAAGATCAAGTACAAGAAGCGCGGCCTGCGCCACTGCCTGGAGCACGTCTCCAAGGACACCAAGCGCGGCCTCGGCCAGACCGGGTACATCGCGGACGTCGACTACGACAACGTCCGTCGCCTGATCCCGTACAAGTAGACCCCCCACCGCGCCGCTACCGCGCGGGGGAGGCGTTGCGGAGGGGGATGCCCCCCTCCGCCCCACGACCTCCACCGTGACTGGGACCCGGCAGGCCCCCGCATCCGCGGGAAACCACCAAGCAGGAGACCACCATGGCACGTATCAAGCGCGCACAACTCTCGCGCGTCCGCAAGAACCGCCTCTACAAGCGCGTCAAGGGCTTCTTCCTCGGCCGCCAGCGCCTCCGTCAGGCGATGGAGCACAGCGACCGCGCCAAGCGGTTCGCGTTCCGTGGCCGCAAGGAGAAGAAGCGCCATTTCCGCGGCCTGTGGATCGTGCGCATCAACGCCGCGCTCGCGCCGGCCGGCCTGAGCTACAGCCGTTTCATCCACGGCCTGAAGCTCGCCAACATCGGCCTCGACCGCAAGATCCTCGCGGACCTCGCGCTGCACGACCCGAACGGCTTCGCCGCGGTCGTCGAGAAGGCGCGGGCCGCGCTCTGAGCGTGGGCTTCCGCATCGACACACCCACGACGCCGCGCATCCTCGGGTGCGCGGCGTTGCTGTGCATGGTCGGCTGCGCCTCCGACGAGGAGGTCACCTGGGTGGCCTTCAACGGGGATGCCGATCGCGTCGAGGTCCTCGTCGGGGCCGAGGCGTCCGGGGAGGTCGCGAGCGTCGCGTTGACCAGCTCCACGGGGGCCGTGGAGGTCGGGACCGGCACGGCGGACCCGTCGTCGGTGCCCGTGGGAGGCACGGTGCGCCTCGACGTCGCGGTCGATTCGGCGTGGGCGACCACGGTGGGTCGGGTCTCGGTGGATGTGGCGAGCGGGGCGCGCGGCGACCGTTCGTTCGAGCTGGTGCAGGACAGCGCGGGTGCGGGCATGTGGACGATCGCGCTGGAGGCCGTCGGGGACGTCGGGGAGACCCGCACGGACACGGTGACCTTCCGATTGTGGACGAAGGACGAGGGAGACGGGACATGAGCAAGGCGGACACGGGCGACACCCTCACGAAGGCCGACATCGTCGAGCGGGTGCGCGATGCCACCGGCCTGAGCTGGGCGGAGAGCGGGGACGTGCTGGAGGCGGTCCTCGAGGTCATGAAGGAGACCCTCGCCAGCGGCGAGAACCTGAAGGTGTCGGGCTTCGGCAGCTTCATGGTCCGCGCGAAGGCGGCGCGTCGCGGACGCAACCCGCAGACGTCGGCCTCGATCGTGATTCCGCGCCGGAAGGTGCTGACCTTCAAGCCGAGCCACATCCTGCGCGATTCGTTGCAGCCGCTCGGGGAAGGCTGACCGGTCATGGCCGACATTCCCGACAAGCTCTACTTCCGCATCGGCGAGGTCGCGGACCTCGTCGGCGTGGAGGCGCACGTCCTGCGCTACTGGGAGACGGAGTTCCGTCTACGGCCGGCGCGGTCGAGCAGCGGGCAGCGCCTGTACCGGAAGGGGGACCTCGCGCGGTTTCTCCGTGTGCGGCAGCTGCTCCACGAGGAGGGCTACACCATCGCCGGTGCGCGGAAGTTGCTTCTGGATGGGGGAGAGGCCGCCTCGACCACCGGGCTCGGCGTGGAGCGCCAGGCGCTCAAGGACGCGCTCGAGCGCGCGCGTCGCCTGCGCAAGGCGGTGGCAACTCTCGCGGCGGAGCTCGTGGAGGGTTGACGGAACGCCCGCGAAGCCATAAGCATGGCGCGGTCGCGGGGTATAGCTCAGCCTGGTAGAGCGCTTGAATGGGGTTCAAGAGGCCGCACGTTCGAATCGTGTTACCCCGACCACCTTTCCACTTCGATGGAAACCCAACGAACCCCACCCGTCCCCCGGCGCAACCCGCCGGGGGTCGTGGTTTTTCGAGGTGGGTCGCGGCGCGTCTCAGTCGCGTGCGGCGTAGATGCGTACCGGGCGCGGGATGCCCTTGAGCGCGTGCTCGCCGGTGTCGTGGAGGGTCCCGTCCTCGAGGAGCGCCTGCGGAAGGTGCTGCGCGACGGCGTCGCTCACGACGATCGAGGCGCCGAGGGGTCGGCACATGCCTTCGAGTCGACTTGCGAGGTTGACGGCGGGACCGATCACCGTGAAGTCCAGCCGGGTGGGCCCTCCGATGTTTCCGTAGGCGATCCGCCCGATGTGCACGGACATGCCGATCGACAGCGGGGCCTTTCCGGCTGCGCGACGCTGCGCGTCGACGGCTCGCGCGCGTCGCAGCGCCGAGGTCGCGGCCTCCCAGGCGCGGATCGCCACCTCGCGGCGCGACGAGTCCGTCCCGTCGGCGCGGAACACGGCGAGGACGGCGTCCCCGATGAACTTCAGGACGTCGCCCTGCTGCGCTTCGACGGCGCCGACGACCGCGTCGAAGGCGTCGTCGAGCAAGGCGAGCAGCTCGGGCTGGGACAGCTCCTGGGACAGCGTGGTGAAGTTGCGCAGATCGCAGAAGCACACCGCCGCCTCGACGTCGATGACGTCGCCGCGACGGATGTGACCGTCCAGCACGCGGCTCGCGGCGTCGTCCCCGAGGTACGTGCGCAGGAGCGTGCGGGTCTTGCGACGGTGGCCGTGGACGCCGAGCGCGAGGGACAGCAGCGGGACGAGCGCCTCGAGCGCGTCGGCCTGGGTGTCGCTGAACCCGTTCGGGGCGCGCGTCGCCCACGTCATCGGTGCGCGTTCCCAATGGGTCGGCGCGTCGGCACACAGCGCCAGGTAGTCGGTGAAGCCCTGCGCGTACAGCTCGTCGAGGATCTCGTAGGCGCGCGGCGTCGCGTCCCCGTCCCGGAGGCGCTGGCGGATGCGGAGCGTCTCCCCGTCGTACAGCGGCCGCACCGGGCTTCGTTCGTAGAGCGCCAGGGCCGCCGGCGAGGAGCCGCGGAGGATCTCCCGTGCGCCCGCCTCCGCTGTCCACACCACCTGGGCGCTGCGCAGGTCCGGGTGCATGAGCGGGATGGCACAGCTTGCGCGATCGACGGGGATGCCGTCGGATCGCAGGGCCTGGACGAGCGATCCGAGCAGTGCCGTGAGCTCCCCGCGGCTGGCGTCGGGGGCGAGGAGGACCGCGGCGGCGGCCGGAGGGATGCGTCGGAGGTCGGGGGAGGGGTTCATGGCCGGGCGAGCGTCGCGCGACGAGGGTCACGCGTCAAGTCGACGCAGCGCCGTGCGGGGGTTTCGCGCGTGCGTCGGGGGGGACGAAGCGGCGCGCGGCGGGTGGCCTGACACCCCGCGTGTTAGAGGGGTCGCCATGTCTCACCTCCTCGACACCATTTCCTTCGGCGCCATCGTCACGGTGCGCGATCGCCTGCTCGCCCAGGCGGCCTCGGGCCGCCGCATCTACCGCCTCGAGAGCGGCGACCCGTCGTTCGACACGCCCCCGCACGTCCGGGAGGCGATCGAGAAGGCGCTCCGCGACGGGCACACGCACTACACCGCGTCCACCGGCATCGCGCCGCTGCGGGACGCCATCGTGGCGAAGCTCCGCGACGAGAACGGCCTGCAGGTCGACCACGCCGATCAGGTCGTCGTGACCAGCGGTGGCATGCACGCGCTGTTCCTCGTGTTCGCCTCGCTGCTCGATCCGGGCGACGAGGTCCTCCTGCCGGACCCGATGTGGACGGAGATCGCCGAGAACATCCGCCTGGCGGGTGGCGTGCCCGTGCGCGTGCCGTTGCGCCTGGACGGCGGCGACCCGTGGACCGTGGAGGACCTCGAGTCCCGCATCACGCCCCGCACCCGCGCGATCTTCGTGAACACCCCGCAAAATCCGACGGGTGTGGTGTTCCAGCGCCCGCTCCTGCAGGCGATCGTCGACCTCGCGGAGCGTCGCAACCTCGCCATCGTCAGCGACGAGGCCTACGAGCACGTGATCTTCGACGGCGAGGCGCACGTCAGCATCGGGTCGCTGCCGGGCGCCGCGGACCGTACGATCTCGCTGTACTCGACCTCGAAGAGCTACGCGATGAGCGGGCTGCGCGTCGGCTACGTGCATGCGCGCGACACGACGGTCCTCGAGCGCATCAAGAAGCTCCTGCGCTGCTCGACGAACGGCGTGAACTCGATCGCCCAGTGGGGCGCGGCGGCGGCGCTCAAGGCGGGCGGCGCGGCGTCGCGGGCGATGTCGGACGTCTACCAGGCCCGTCGCGATCTGCTCGTGGAGGGGCTGAGCGGTCTCGGGGTGCTCCACCCCTACGTGCCGCGCGGCAGCTTCTTCCTGTGGGCGCGCATCGACCCGGCGTGGGGCGGCTACCGCGGACGCACGGACGACGAGGCGATGACGGACTTCCTCATCGACGGGCAGGGCGTCGGCTCCGCACCCGGCACGGCCTTCGGGCCCGCGGGCGCCGGGCACGTCCGCTTCGCGTTCTCGGCGGCCACGCCGGAGATCGAGGCGGCCGTCGCGGCGCTGCGCACGATGCTCGCGCCGGGGGCGTAGCCGTCGATGGCCGACGCGCACCGCTACGACGCGGCCACCCTCGACCGCCACGCGGAGATGGTCGCCAACCGGGTGCGCAAGGCGTTCGCCGGGATGGGGCCGCGCATGCGCCGGGACGGTGTGGGCGCGTGGCGCGCCTATGACCGGGACATCCCCGAGGTGCGCTGCATCGTCGAGGTGTACGAGGGCACGCGTGTCGGGGGCGGCGAGACATCGGGAACCGAGCGGCATCTGGTGCTGTCCGAGCACGTCCGCACGCAGACCGAGGGGACGGCGTACCTCGACGTGCTCTCCCGCGCGCTCGCGGAGGCGGCGGGCGTGCCGGTGGCGCACGTGCACCACCGGCTGCGTCGCACGCGACCGGCGACCGGCGACCGTTACGGGCAGCTCGGTGCGCGCAGCCTGCGCCTCGTGGTGGAGGAACGACCGTTCCGGTTCCTCGTGAATCTCACGGACTACGTCGACACGGGCCTGTTCGTGGACATGCGTCCGCTCCGCGCGCGTGTCCGGGAGGAGGCTTCGGGCCGCAGCCTGCTCAACCTCTTCGGCTACACCGGGGCCTTCACCGTCGCCGCGGCGGTCGGCGGGGCCCGCGCGACCTGCACGGTGGACGCCTCCGGGAACTGGCTGCGTGTCGCGGAGGAGAACCTGCGCCTCAACGGCATCTCCGAGGTTGGGGACGCGCGCGGCGTGCGGCACCGCCTGGTGCGTGCGGATGCCCGGGCGTGGCTCCTCGACGCGCAGGCCGCCGGGGCGTCGTGGGACACGGTCGTGCTCGATCCGCCGAGCTTCTCGGACCATGCCGGTCAGAGCCTCGACCTCCAGCGTGACCACCGGTTCTTCGTCCGGGCCGCGCTCGGCGTGACGACGCCGGGCGGAACACTGTGGTTTTCGACGAACCACCAGCGCTTCGCGCCGGACCTGGGTGGGCTGCACGAGGCGTCCTCGGTGGTCGAGTGTACCGAGGAGACGCTGCCCGCGGACGTGCGGAACCGCACGGCCCATCGTGCGTGGCGAATCGTCAAGCGATAGGAGCGACGTCATGGGTGCACAATGGAAGCATGCCGGCCGCGTGGAGGCCGGTGCCAAGAAGGGCGCGCTGTTCACGAAGCTCGCCAAGGAGATCATCGTCGCCGCGAAGTCCGGGGATCCGAACCCCGAGAACAACGCGCGGCTGCGGGCGGCGGTCGAGGCGGCCCGGAAGCACTCGATGACGCGCGACACCATCGAGCGCGCCATCAAGAAGGGGGCCGGGCTCCTGGATCCCGTGCACTACGACACGGTCGTGTACGAGGGGTTCGCGCCGCACAACGTGCCGGTCATCGTCGAGTGCCTCACGGACAACAAGAACCGTACGGCGTCGGAGATCCGCGTGCTCTTCCGCAAGGGCCAGCTCGGCATGCAGGGCAGCGTCCAGTGGATGTTCGACCGCAAGGGCGTCGTCGAGGCGACCCACGCGGGCGGCATGGACATGTTCGAGGCGGCGGTCGAGGCGAGCGCCGCGGATGTCGAGGCCGACGAGGACATGGCGGTGTTCACCTGTGATCCGGCCGACCTCGGGACGATGACCGCGGCGCTGACGGCGCTCGGGTGGGTTCCCAGCAGCTCCGAGATCCGTTGGATCCCGAAGACGCCCGTCGAGCTCGACGAGGCGGCGCGCCAGGAGGCCGTGGCCTTCCTGCAGGCGATCGACGACTACGACGACGTGCACCGACTCTACGCCGGCCTCTCCTGACACCGTGGGGCGGACGCTCTTCGTCGGGGACGTGCACGGCTGCGCGGGGCCGCTCGGACGGTTGATCGCGGAGGTGCGCCCCGAGCGGCTCATCCTGCTCGGGGACCTCTTCGCGAAGGGCCCGGACCCACGTCGTACGTGGGAGCTCGTCGTCGCCCATCGCGCCGAGGCGGTGCTGGGCAACCACGACGCCCGCATGCTCAAGGTCTGGGACACGCCCGGCGACAGCACGCACCACCTCGCGTGCCGCGCCCTTCCCGACGCGGCCCGGGCGTGGATCGACGCACTGCCGCTGTTTCTCCACGGCGCGCACGGCGGCCGCCCGTGGGTCGGGGTGCATGCGGGCGTGGACCCGCACGCCGGGTGGTCCGCCACGGCCTACCGTACGGCGCTGGTCGTGCGTCGCTGGCCCGATGACCAGGACCTGTCCCATCCGTTCTGGTGGGAGCGCTGGCAGGGACCGGAGCACGTCTTCTACGGCCACGACGCCATGCGCGGCGTGCAGATTCACCCGTACTCGACCGGCCTCGACAGCGGCTGTGTCTACGGCGGTCCGCTGAGCGGCTGGATCCTCGAGGAGCAGCGGCTGGTGCAGGTGGACGGCTGGAGTGCGTCCGCGGGGTGAAGGGCGCGCGGTGCGCGCGCGTCTTAGGGTGGACATGGAACGCCGTTGAACGCCCACAAGCGCCCGATCCTCGCCTTGGTCGCCAGCGTGGCGCTGCACGCCGCGCCGGCGTTGCCTCGCGTGTGGGGTCCCGCAGCCGAGCCGCTCGACGTACCGGAGCCCCCTCCGGACGAGGAGGACCCGGCGGTGCCCGTCGCCGACGTGCGGCCCCGACCGGAGGAGGTCGTCCCCGCCTCGCTGTTCCATCTGCGGATCCAGGAGCCGCCCCCGCCGCCCCCGCCGCCCGCGGCGCCACGCCCGCGGCCCGTGCCGGCCGAATCGCCGCCGGAACCCCCGCCACCGGCCCCCGCGCCCGAGGTCGCCGTGGCGGAGGAGCCGCCCCCGGAGGAGCCGCCCCCGGCGGAACCGCCCCCGGCG
>JACCDP011565655.1_pt1 | contig 14882 bp, 19 predicted proteins | sample 7445841 | NCBI WGS metagenome assembly JACCDP01 (sample SAMN15323441, study PRJNA562643) | freshwater metagenome | isolation source: river surface water | place: USA:Blue River Watershed | collected 2017-08-17 | reverse complement strand
GTGGACATCTTAGACCTTAAACATCGTAGACTTACTCTTGTCGGCAGTATTGACGAGACCGCGCTCCGAACCACTTTAGTTGCGTTTGACCTCCTCGAGGCACGCTCTAAAAAACGACCGATAAGGCTCCTTTTTAGCTCTGATGGTGGGGATGCTCACACCTGTCTCGGCATTTATGACCGAATTAAGGCTAGCCCATGTCTCGTTACAATCGAGTGTTTTGGAGAGCTTTATAGCTCCGGCACTGTCATTCTTCAGGCCGGAGACGTTCGCCTCCTTCATCCTAACACCACATTTCTTATCCATTATGGCACAACCTCTATTAAGCCCGAGGATACAGCGCCGAGCGTCATCAGTCAAGTGGAATTTGAGAAAAATATTGAGCAGCCGCGCATGGAGGAGATTTACCTCTCCCGCACAGGCCATAAACTTAATCGCGCTAAATTAAGGGAATACCTTAACAAAGATAGTTTTTTTACCGCTGAAAGGGCCGTTGAACTTGGCCTAGCTGATGCGGTTGTAAAAAAGGGGAGAAGGAAAAGAAAAAAATGATGTCATTCGGAAAATTTGTATTTTGGACTATTGGATTTATTATGCAGGACGCTGGCCTAAACAATACCCAGCCCACAATGGGCCATTTCTTAAACAGCAAGGAGGATACTTCCATAGTGCCAGTTTACAGCGGCACCGCTAGAGGCACTGCCTTTTTTATTGAATACAAAGGAAATAAATATCTCATCACTGCCGCCCACGTTTGTGGAACTAGTGAAGTTATGGTCAGCCCAAGAGGAGTTCATAGAGTTCTTGCGTCTAGGCCGGATAAAGACTTATGCATCGCCTCTACTTATCAGGGTGTAACAACCCTACCAATAGGCTCCGATGCCCTACCCGGGGAGGCGGTAGTCATGAATGGCTTTCCGGGGCAGCTTGAGTATGACATTCAAAAAGGAGTAGCAAAAGAAGTGTCTCTTTCAATGTTCCAAATACCCGCCGGTTATTATAATGCTTACGAAGGGTCAATTTGTGCGCAATACACGGTACCATCGCCGGACGGTACCTCATGCTCAGTAGCAGTAACTACAACTACATTAGATATTTTAGCTCGTGGGGGCAATAGTGGCGGGCCTGTAGTGCGTGAATCTGATGGCGCCGTAGTGGCAATTATTATTGGAACGGACGGTAAACAAGGATACGCTGCCCCTATTTCTGAGCTGATTGGGCTTTTTGAGGGTCGCCCATGAGCGCCGTTGAGAGCTTAGGAGCCATCTTATTAGCTCTTGGGGCTATTTGTATGTTTGGGGCCCGTTTGATCGAGGCCCTTTATAGGATTTTTAAGGATAAGCAAATTCAGAGCAAGGAGGACGAAGCCAATGAAGCAGCTAAAAATAGCGATGACTCTTATGCTGAGTATCGGCGCCTTAAGCGCGAATACGACGAACGGAATAAGGAGTAATGATGAAAACGTTGGGGTGGATGGCGCTTTATACAGTAGCGTTACTTGCGACGAGGTCCTTAAATCTTGTGACAAGGCTCTCGAAGATTCTAGAAAAGAAGTAGAGATTTTACAGGGCCTTAACAAGATTCGCCGTGAAGAAATTGAACGTCTTAGATACAATGATGACACATGGGTTAGAAGCCGAGCCCTTTGGTTAGGTCTTGGCGTTTTGGCTGGATTGGCTGGAGGGGTTTACTTAGCGAAATAAGTGCACTTTTTACACATCTTGACTAAACATAAAAAGAAAAAATCATCCCTACGAGACCTGTACAACGCCGACCCGGCTGCAAAGGCCTTTTTAGAAGCGCACCCCGAATTTAACAATAATATGATCGAGCAAGTCGAGGCTCATCACCCCGGCTTTAACATATCGGAGGGGCGATACCGACTTAGCGAAGTTCCTCAAGACCTACAGGCCTATGGGGACCTCATGCTCGAAGCGGTGGCCTTGTTACCAGAGGGCCATACTTATAAGGCCATTTTAGAGGCCTATTATGCCGAAAACCTATCCTTTTCTGAGCTTCAGGAGCGCTTTAAAAGCAAAAACCGTAACGCCCTATGGGCCAAACTTTGCAGCGCTAAAAAGGCCGCCCTTGCTAACCTAACCACCGTTAAGAAAATATCAATAGCTGGAGGGGCTATACCCTTAGCAGAAAGAAAATTTACACACAAAAACGCTACAAAAGTGATACACTTAATGTGGGATGAGCGGAGTAAGGATTATGTGTGGGTTAACGCCGAAACGGGCCTTCCATTGCCTGATTATGCTCAAGACATACTAAATAATGCACCAGATATAAAGGAGTGGGATCATTTATGGTTTTAATGTCTGAAGACACGTGGCTACTACTTGCCAGGGCTTGGGGCTTTTCCGTTGGTATTTACTTTGCGTACTTAATACTTAAAAAACGCTCTTGATAACAAGCCGCGTTGTGTCATAATAAGCTTATGACGCAAAAACCAAAACATATATTATTTTCACTTTTATTGGTCTCGTGTGCACCTAAAAGAGAGGTTGTGCAGATTTATAAGGGCCAAAATGGCCACTCCGTAGTTAGTAACTACGCTAACGCTGAGGGAGACCTTGTCTGTGGAGACCTTGGCGGTAGTAGGCTCGATATTTACCTTGACCTCGATGACACCTTGACTGTTAGTGAGGGCGATTCTTACTTAAATAGCCTTGTAGCATGTAACGGCGCTACTGGGTTAACTGGAGAGCAAGGGGAGGCTGGCCCTTCTGGAGAAGCTGGACCTCAGGGCACCGTAGGCCCCCAGGGTGTTCAGGGGATAGCAGGACCCGTCGGCCCCATTGGCCCGACTGGGCCTCAAGGGCTTTCAGCCCCATCCGCCACAATTACCTCTTATACATCAAACAGCTGTACGTCCATTTCTGACACAAATTACTACACTAAACCTAATGGAGAGAATTCTAAAATCTACCTTAATTCAGAGTGCTCAGGCTCAGGCGAATTTACCCTTACCGAGGGCGACTCCGTATGGCTCAGCGCCTCTCAATTAGCTACAAAGCTCATTAACACAAATGGTATCCGAGTAGTGAGGTTCAACTAATATGAAAAAGTTTATACTCGCAGCGGCCTTATTCGCGCTCCCAGCCCTTTCTTTTGCTCTTGACTGTTCTAAAGAAACATCGGCTGAAGAGGTCCTTGAGCAAAAAGACATCACCACCGATATTCCTAACCACCTAAAAGGGGCTAAAATTATCGTCAGACTGGCTGACGGTAGTGAGAGCGAAGTTCCAGCTGAAAAATTTAAAGTTGTTCCTAGAAAACAACAGTATTTAGTGACTAAAACGCAGATCAAAGAGACTAATACATGTGTAGCTGTGAGTGCTGAAAAACACAAAAATAGATTATCGGCGCTTGGAGGTTATGGAGTTAAGGGCGGCCTTAAATCATCTTCTAATGGTTCTGTCGCTGAAGTTGAGAGTGATGTGGGCGCTGTATTGGGCCTTCAGTATCAACGTAACCTTACTGAGCGTTTTTCGCTCGGTGTTCAGGGCCAAAATAATAGCACAGGCTCAATTGTATTGGGAGTGGATTTTTAACTAGATGCCATTTTTGATAATAGCCGGAATTATGTGTGCGGCGCCCATTAAGGTTGACCCTTATAGGCGCCCATGGACTGAAAATGATGAGTGGGTTATGCAGACTGCTATGAATGGCGGATGTCGTGAGAGATTTGGAGAGCGCAGCCCTTGTCTGAAGAGGATTGTTAAAAAGGAAACATTTCAGGATTATTATTTGGAATGCGGGGGCTCCCTGAGATCGTCCGATTAAGGAAGGAAAATTCTGCGTCCAGACTTAGTGGGGCGTGATTGAGCGTGTAGCCATTTTGGTGTGGCTGTAGAATCTTCTCGATAAAGGTCAAATTTTTCTAATATGGACTTGGTTACAAGTTTTTTAAGGTCCCCATCAGCATCAGCTAAATCAAGAGCCTCTCCTGACATGTGGGCGCTTCTTTTAGCGCTATTAGGCAATGTTTTATTAACATCAGAAGGCCTAAAACCACTAGTTACTTCAACATTATTGATGCCTAAATGCGTAAGCATTGCATTTACTCGCTGTAAAAGTACCTTAGCATTGCGTATAACGGTGGCATTAAGCTCGTAGCTTTTAGCGCGCTCAGGATACTTAGAGTCGCTAGTGATCCACCTATCAAGTGTTATCATTTTAAGTAGCATTCCCCTTTAAATTACCGAAGCGTCTGCGCCTGTAGGGGAAAGTGCCCGGAACAACGTCGTCCCCTCCCCCTCCCCCTGCGGTTTCTAGATGCTGAGCAGCGCCTATATCTTCGTATGACGTGCTAGTAGTAAATGCTCCGTAAGACATTGCAATGCCCCTAAGAGAAGCCCCTCCCCCCACAGTGTCATTTAGACTAAAGTCACCTCCAGCAGCGTTTGTAAACGGGTCGGCGCTTAAAGTGATAAAATCAAAATTAAAAGGGCCAGGGCCATTTGATGCGTTGTACCTGTAATCGGCGGTTGTATTAGAGTACCCCGCGCAATTAATCAAATATGCATTACCACCGTTTAAGTCAAACCCTCGTGTAGAGCTGTTTGCGGCAATACAGTTCAGGAGGAAATGGTCTACGTTAGAGTTTGTGAATACAAAACCATTTGTACTACTGTAAGCAATGCAATTTATAAATCTATTTGTGCCTGGAGCTGCTGAATCATTATACCCAGTAGTACAGCCTGTAGATACACATCTCAAAAGAAAACCATTTGACCCAGTAGAATAGCCTGTAGTGCAAGAGTCAGCCACGCAATACAACCACCAATACGTACCGGAGTTTACCGTAAATCCGGTCGTACATGTATCTGCGTACGCCCTAAAGTGTGTACCGTCCCTGAAACCATTAGTGCAGTTAACGGCTATGCAGTTAATTGTGGCTGCACTAGCCGCTGAAAGGGTAAATCCAGACACAGAGGTTTGATTTGATCCATCTACTTTCACGTTAATTACCTTCGCATCACTTGCCCCAGTAATAATAGTAAAAGTCGATACCCCACTAACTGTAAAAATTGGCGGTGTCCCCCTGTCACCCCTATAGGAGTCATATCCCTGCATTAGGGTCGTAGCTGCCATGGTCATCCTGCCGTTAGACGCATTAGAAGTAGTGCTACTTACCGTATAACTACCAGACTTCACAAATATTTTATTACTAGACGCCGCTATGGCTAAAGCCAGTTGCGGACCAGCTAGGGCTCCCCCTAAATAACCAGTGCCGGAACTAAGTCCAGCGCCCCCCACAGTTTTATCTACTGTCGCAGTAGTTGTTACTACGTTAGTAATCTGCACCGTTTGTACTGTCCACGAGGTTCCAGCAGTTATCTTGATAGTATTTCCTATACAATTTTTACCAAAAGGCTTAGCGGCGCTTGTGATTGTGGTGGTAGTTACGGAAGCTAAATCAGTGAAAGCAAATCTAGCGCTATCCTGTTGCGAATAATCTACGGTCCATGTAGCTCCTGTAGGGCTAGCAGTTGTAGCGCATCCTGCTACCGTAGAGGCTTGATAAGAAAGGGTCTGGTTTGAGGAAGCCACACCACCGGCATACGAAATGCCTTCCCCAATAGCTGCCTTTAAAACGGCTGAAGAGCCTGAAATACTGTCTATCTCGTACCAGCCAGGGGTCCAGTTAGTGCCGGATTTGATGAATAATTTTGCCCCTATGTCCCCAGAGACAAAAGTGTAACTTGCAGACGAAAATGTTGGTGTATCTCCTGTAGCATTTGTGGCCGTTCCATCAGTAGCCATGTTAGTCTGCTCAGGATTAAATCCGCCTGAGCAAATAGTATTACTACCGGTGGTTCTTGCTTCCCACAATGTTCCTACTCCGAATGCCATATTAAACTATCCGATTTACGAAACCGTCAATAACTATCACGTTCGCAACGCTAGCAAAGGCCTTAACTACTAATGAATTTTGAAGAAGCCTACCGTCTACGACACAATAGCGTCCTTCTTGAAAAGGGATGGTGATTTTTATATTACCGTCTGGCACTGTGGCCTCACCGAACTCTATAGTGAGCACCACATCAGCACTGTGGCTATTATAAGCATAGAGGTAAATCTCATCCATTGATGAGGTGCCTGAGACGGCTGTGTGTATTGTATCGCCCGCCGTAGCGGTCTGGGTGATTTTAATACCCTTACCATTAGTTGATCCAGATAGTAAAACTTTAGTAAATGCTTGCGCCATGCTTAAAATCCCTTATGAAAAAATTTGACCCATTAAAGGGTTATCTGATGGTTGTTTTGCTGCTAAATCTGCTACAAGATTTGTAACGTCAGATTGAGCGTGAGTGTGTGAGGCCGCAGCTTTTTCACTGTCTAACTCATTGAGGGCGGCTTGAACGGTTGTAGCTGCAATAGCTCCTGAGGGGGTGTTAGTTACCATTGTGGCAGTTATATCAAGCTGACTTTCATCAACATCAAGTTCTATAGTTTCAGCCCCAACATTGTCCGTTATTGTAACTTCGGAGGATGGGCTTGTGAAGCTTTTAAAGCGTAGTATTCCCGCAACCTTAGAGATAAATGCGCCAATTCCAGAGCCGCGATTTTCAGCACTTGTAACGTCTACTCCTGGTTGTCCTGGCGGTGGTGTGTACGAAAGTCCCATATTACTCAGCCACCTTTGCGTTATGATCCTTCATTTTTCCTATAAGCTTCTTTGCCTGGTAAGGTAGAAGCGTTCCAATAAGGGCCCCTATATCAATGGGGCTGATGGCCTCTTTAGCGGTAGCGAGTTTAACTAAAACAACCCACACCGCTAGGTTCGTAAGGCTCAGGGTTTTATCGTAGTCAATGACTTTGACGAATTGACCAAATTTGAGTAATTTTGACTTAAGGCTCATTTATTTTTTAAACCTCGCTAGCATCTGCTCCAAGGTCTCCTCTGGAGGGGATGGGGATTGAGACGTTTCAGCCCAAGCTTGAGATGGAGGAGGGGAAGGAGGAGGGGGAGGCACGTTTATTGTACCATCTGCATTAACGGCCCTTTTTTGTTTAGCCCATTCAATAAGGCCAAGTTCATTTTTCTTTTTATCTAATTCTGCCCCATAAGCTACTCGATCTTCATTAGAATGAAGCCTACCGTTAAGCTCACTAGGGTAACCAGACGAGGACTGCTCAAAAGCAACACCGGCCTTCTCTAATTCAGGAATAGCTACGGTAGCGGCTAATTGATACGCCTCTTGGGGAGGCAAAAATTCAAATTGACGAATGACAGGGATAAGGGCTGGCGGCAACATTCTTTGTACGTTAGGATTAGCTAAAAACGCTTTTAATCCTTCTAAAGTTCTAGGAATAGCAGAGGACACCATCGACCCTTCATTATTAAGAACAGATAACGAAGATTGCAATGATTTTGGTGCATTTTTATATTTTACACCAGCTCCAGCAGCTAATCCTAGGGCTACTCCAGTAGAACGGTCCACGCCTAAATAAGGAGCAGCCATTCCCCCTATACCTGCTCCAGCCCCCATAGATAACAAAGGACTAGAAACAACATTAGATAATATTTGACTAGCAGGAGACTTACCAACATCAAGGCCCTTATTTTCTAAGGACATAAGTTTTTGTTGCATGTTAAGGGCCGCGTGAGATAATTTATTTAATTTTCCTATGGCGGGAGAGGCTTCTTCTATAGCTCCCCGCAAATGAGAGCCTAAAGTCTTAACTACATGCTGCTTTATTTGAGCTAAGGAGTCACTTTTATCAAAATTACTATAGCCATCTAGTACTTTTTTGGCGGATTGCGCTTCTTGAAGAGTTAATAGGCGCACATTACCAGACTCATCAATTATATTTAAACCTAATTTATTGACAGTATCTTTAATAGCCTCCTGAAGTTTTAAAGGACTAGCCACCATTAGATCCGCGTCCCATTCTAAACTATTTAATGGAACTTTTGTCCCTTTAACTACCTGATTACCTTGCGCCTGTAAGATTTTATCTACTTTAAGGCTATTGTTTACTATGACATCATCAACAGCATTAGCGGCGTCAACGGTGCTTTTTGCCCCCTTCAAAACGCCCTTCTCGTATAATAATTTAAGTTGAACTAGAGGATTACTGTCTGAGACTTCGCCCTTATTAATTGCGTTCGATGCCATTCGAATTTCAGAAGCATCGAAACCAAGCCGCTTTAACCCAGACTGTAACCCATCTACCACTTTTTTTGAAAAAGCTTGTGCTGGTTTAGATTGCGTTATAGCTTTTCCAGCGGCGGGTAGAGCCTCGTTTAAGACTTTTCCGCCGAGGTATGTAGTGAAAGCGTCCGCACCTCCAGTTAAAACTGCGCGTTTTAAAGAGTCACTACCTTCCGATGTAACGTCTGTGAGTTCTTTTACAGCCCCGCCAACACCCTGCGCGAGCGCCTGACCCGCCAAAGCCTGACCACCGCTAACTACAAGGCCAGGAGCACCTAAAGAAGCTCCTGCCATAGGTACAGCGAGGGCGGGGAGCGATCTACCTGTATTCACGCCTAAATCATAGGCGGGAGCATACTCTTCTTTAGCCGCTTTTGTTTGGTCGGCAAGCCTATCCCCAAATTCTTTTGGAGCTAAAGTTTGAATCAATTTACTAGCCCCAACGGTATTACTAAGACCCATAAGACCAGCCGCAGCTTGCATACCCGCAGACTGATTAGGAACAACTACACGCTTTTCAGGAGCGAATAAACCTTTAGGCAGCCCATCAGGAGCCAAGTTTTGCCCCTTACCGTCATGAGCTTCAAGCTCAGCGATAAGGCGCTGCTTTTCGTCATCTTCTTGAAGCTGTTTAATCAGTTTGGCTTTTTCATCCATTTTAGAGGCCTCGCGCTTTTTTAAGTGCTTTAAGTTCTTCTAGTGACATGCTATTATAATCTTTTTTGGGGGCCTGTTGTCCTGCGTCTTTGTTAACGGAAGAAGATCCGCCCACGTCTTCAAGATCGAGTCCGACGCTCCTTAACATTTGGTCGGTGATTACTCCGTTCTCGACCGTCGCCGGCCTAAAAGGAGAGGATTCAGCTAAAGCGTCGAATTGATCGCGTGATCTACGTATATTGTCCTGATGCACTTTTACGGCCTCTTCCATAGCCCGTTTAAAGTTGGCCCTTGCCTGTTTAGAAAAACCACTACCATCTTTAAACTTGTCTGGCGCGTTTCTTAATTGCTCCATAAATCCACCGGCTTTCCACAAGTCACTTCTTTCTGCATCTCTAATACCGGTGGATGGATCTCCAATTTTACCAGCGGCGTAACTGCTCATAAAATCAGAGAAACCATTAGGCGTGTCGATGGTATTTTTAAATCCTTTATAAACAGATATAGCTTTTCGTGCGTCTTTCAATTCAGGATTTCGCTCTACAATTGCGCGCCAACGTCCTTGCTCAGCAGCAAGAGATTTTTTTAGAGATTCTCCTTTAACAGAGTTCCGCTCCTCGGAATCCATACGCTTAAGCTCTTTTTGCTGCTCAAAATCCCTAAGGTCGGCCTTATCCTTGTATTCAAAATCCTCTCTACGCTCAGATAAGCGGGTGTTTTCTTTTTTCTGGTCCTGAATTAGCCCCAGTCTAGAGTCGATATCGGCCACCTCAGCATTTCGAGCGTCTTTAGCGGAGCTTTGAAGCCCTGAAAGTATTTGTGACGATCCCTTTGAAGCTTCGTAAAAATTGCTTCCGGGTGTTGCGGCTGACGCTATGAGAGGCGCCGCCCCTAAAATGGCCGCTACAATCCTCTCGGACGCTGACAACCCCCTACCGCTAGCCGCCGTTTTTTGGGCCAATAGGGCCTTTTCTTGCTCAATAAGGTCGGGTCTTAAAGCCTCTGGCGTCGCCGCCATACGCTCCTGAATACCGATAAGGTCATTGGATGCGATTTCTAGATTTTTTGCCTTATCATTTTCTGGAAGATCTTTTTGAATTTCAGCAATTTGTTGGGCTACGGCTGGAGCCCCTATTTGAGCCACGCGCTGAATACCTCCCTCAAGAGTAGCTTGACCAGGCTGATATAAAGGTTTTTTCGTCTGTTTTGGTTCGGCCATTACGTTAAATCTTTCTTTAAAATCACTTGATTGTTATTATAGACTTCATCAATGTAGAAGCCTGACTCCATATAAATTCGGACTAGACGGCTGGCCTGAGGCCGTGTCTTATCGGCGAGTGTGACCATGCATGTGGCGTATTTACAGCCCATTTCACGGCCAAGAGCCTCGGCCCTTTTGTAAAGCTCCTGCGCAAGCCCCTGACGCCTAAATTCAGGCCTAACGTACATATGAGCCAAATGAAGCTCATCAGCCCCATACTTGTGCCACATGATAAACCCCTTTTCAGGGATTTCTAGCATTTCATATTGTTGCATCTCTTTGAAGTATTCTGCTACCATGTTACCTGACATAATTACGACTTTTTGCCCCCACCACCACCACTCATAGCAGCGGCTCTGGCTTGCATTTGGGCGGCAGTAAGGCCTGCGTTTTCAGCACGAGCGGCCAAGACGGTGCCGAGTTTATCGGCCCCCATGTCTCGCTCGATATTTTCTTGATTTCCTACAATGGCAGCGGCGTTTTGAAGGCCTGACTGCTTATACTTAATATTATCAGCAACCAAATTACGCTCTGCATCGGCGATACCAGCGGAGGCTTGAGCATTTTGCTGACCCATTTGGGCCTGGGCAAGCCCTCCCCTGACACCGCTAGCGGCTTGAGCGCCTCGAAGGCTTCTAAGCGCCGCTTGGTTTTGAGCATTTACGCTTGAAAGGGCATTCTGACGCAGCGCCATATTTTCAGCGGAGTTTAAGCCTTGTGCTTGCTGCATAGATGAGGCTAAAATTTTGGCCATTTCTGGTGAGCGGGCGTTTCGGTAAGCTGCAAGAGCACCGGCACCGCTGTATCGATCGTGAAGATTTGCGGCGTCAGCTTCGTTTAATTGGCCTACGTTGTTAGTAGTTAAAGCGGCCCCTTTGTTAGGGCCATCAGTTACAAAAAGCTTTGCGCGCTTTTGCTCAGCCAATCTAGCCGCTGCTTCTTGTTCAGGAGACACATAACCATTAAATCCAGGTACACCAGCCATAATTAAATACTTCCATTTCTTCCAGAACGGTAGGCTTTAAGGGCCAAAAGGTTCTGGTATCTGTCTTGTAATTTTTGGATAGCGTTTGAAGAGTTTGACTGAGCTTGCGCGTCCATTTCCATAGCAGCTACAGTAGTGCCTGGATCATCACTACCTAAATTAGATGAGGACGGGGTGTAGGTAGGTTGGGCGGAGGTGCCCGCCGTAGGACCTTCAGGCTGATAACCTTGATCAAATCTAATGGAATAAATATCTGCTAGATTATCTTTAGGCATGTACTTACTAGCGTCTTCTCTACTTTTTCCGTATGTATTGAAAAGGGGTGAATCAGTGTGGTACTTCCAATCAGTATGCTTATCCCAGCGTTCCATAGGATTTTCGCCTGTAATTATACCCATTACAGGGTCGCTTCTGACTATACGCTGGAGGGTTCTCCCGGTAGAGCTTTGCTCCATGTAATTATTGACCTTATCTTGAGTCTTATTAATAGCCTTACCTAAATTTCCCATTTTAAACCTGTATCTCCTCAATTGTTATTGAAGAGGATGCTGCCCCTCCAAAAACCCTAGTACCCGCACTACCGTTTATCGTCATAGTTCCGGCTGAACCTCCAGCACGCATTTTAAATGTCGTACTAGAGGTAGTGCCTGCGGTCATATAGTGCACAAGTGTAAGGACCTCATAGGCGCCATTACCACTTGAAATTGAACACGTTGCAGCTAACGCATCAGCCGTTGAATCCTGAAAAAGTCCCATACCATTACCATTACCTGCGGCTGAATTTGAACACAAAAGCACCATCGTTATTTTTAACTTATTAGTAGCGCTTTTTGGTGTTATGGTGGCTGTAAGCACTTCCGCACCTTCACCACTCTGTGGTATGGTGTTATCGTGCGGAAATGCGGTAGCGGTGGTGGAGACTGCGGAGGTGGATGAATGCACTACCTGAAGAACCGTCCCAAAGGCTATTCCAGAGGTATTTTCGAATCTATTTACTTTTAATGTACTCATAACACCGTCCAGACTGAGTCCTCAGACACCGTGACTGACCGCCCCTCACTAATAGTAACTGGCCCTAAACTAAGACCATTTCGACCCTCTTCTATAACCACGTCCTCGTCAATTGTTTGAGAAAGGCTTAAAATGGAGTCGGCCTTGATGATGCTAGATGCAGAGTTTAAGGCATTTACGGCCTGCTCTAAGTCATCGATTTTATTAAGCTCAATCTCAATTTTTCGGATTGTTCGGTCGTTATGTTGAGGGCTATTTACCCCTCGTCTTAAACTCTTTTTACTCATCGTGTCCCTGTACCCTTAACACGGCCTTAGCTCAGCCCCCATGGTTTTATTCTGGGTTTAAAGGGCTTCGCAGCCTCAACCTCAATAGCCATTATACGAGGGGATGAGTACAAAGCATCATGATAAAATATGAACTTCATGACCCCTGCCTTATTTGTCCTACATTTGATATAATCGTGTAGATTTCGACCAGTTATGTTAATTGTGGAGTCCGTATGCGTATCGTCCTCCCGCCAATCCCTGTAGGCCTGAACGGCGAGTTCGTACTCACCAAGGGCGGCCCTCTCCGTTCCAGAAGTACCCACCACCGTTAAATCATCAAATACCCTAAGGCCGTAAACCTTACACCTAAGAAACTTTTTAAGCTCATTTGGGTCATCAAAAGCTAACCAATCGGTGGCGTATATGGGGGCTATGTTTCTAAGTTCCTCAACACCAGAACGCTCTAAACGGTCAGCGTAGGCCCATAGATTGTCGTAGTTACGTTCCTTATAAAGAGCCCATTCAAGGGAGGATTCGGTATTGGAGGCATTTCTGGCATACGCCGCAAGGCTAAAGAACCTATCGGTATCTTCTTGAAAGACTACCATCCCGCCCTTAGCATTGATGCCTGTGTGTTTAAACCAAGAGTCGTTATTGTAGTCGTACACAAACATAACTCCTTGGTCAGTGTAATAAGGGTCATCGCTGTGCCGAATGTTAGAGGGGTTATATAATCCCGCACTTGCCTTGGTTATGGACGGTATGTAAACCTTATAATGTCCCTTAACGGTATCCACTACCGCCGTGGCCCTTGAGAGGTCAAGAGAGGGGTCGGATAACTCGTCTTTAATCCGGCATACCCCATTTTCATTTTCCCCTAGGTATTTAATAGATTTATCGGCCTGCATATAAACGACGCCATCAGAGGCTAAATAGGCTATGCCGCTAGATAAGAGGCAGGCCGTATGACCAGAAATACACCCATAATCACCCACAACCAGGTCATCCACCCTTATTCGATCGTTCGTAAAGTCTGACAATATGATTTTGACGCTATTGTTTTTTAAGACAAAAATAGCATCATCATTACCAATGGACTGAACTATATTATCTCCAACAGAAGTCTCCATTGAGAGGGTGTCGTCTGGGCTAAAATACTCTGTGCCGTAGGTTAAGTGGGACCTCCACAAAATGTTCCCATTTTCAGGGTCGGCCCCTAAATAGAGTTGGCCCTTAAAACTGTCTAGTGCTCTGCATTTAGGAAGGGGACTATAATCAACGCCTGCGAGGTTATCTCCATCGAAGCCCGTGTCGTTTGCATCTAGTGTCGTTTTTGGTACATATAATGCCCCTAAACCAGCATCCATACAATTGTCGTATGTTGGTCCCCACCGAGTGCTTGTGCTATGAGGATTATTTGGGATGATATTGACTAAGTAAAAATCTGGGATAAGAGACGTCTCTTCTCCAGTAGGGTCATAAGAATTGCCCTCCTCAGCAGCCGCTTTATTTCTCCAAAAGTTAATCCTAACATTGTTTGAGATGCAGTATTCTGAAGTTAAAACGAGCTTAGAGTGTGTAAGGGTGGATACTCCCCAATTCCACGTCAAAAGGTCGGCCCATGTAGTTATGGCCTCCAAGTCATTTACAATGGCCTGTTTAGCGCTTGTGATAGTCGAGGATAAAAACCCATCACCACCGTTAGCTAAGAAGTCTCCGCCTGGACATATTTCAATAGAAATAGGGTAATCCGCATCAAACGTAATGCTTGAAGAGGCTACGGAGGCTAGTTTTGCTGTTATTATTATTGGCAGTCTATAAGTGGAGTCTTTAGATGTGTCATTAGTTAATAACAACCCTTTTACGCAGACTGTGTCTAAAGCCTTAAGGGTGTTTTTAGTGCTATCTACAGCTACAGCAAAATCCGAGGCGACATCAGCACTTAAAATAGCTCTACGTACATTACAGTTACCACTAGTGCTTAAAGAAGCCCCGGAGGTGAAAGTAAACGTATCCGCTGTAGGTGTCCCTGTAATTGCGTAATAGCCTCCACTAACAGAGCCAGTCACTGGTATCACATAAATGTACTGACCAGTAACCCACCCATGCGCCGTTTGGGTTACGGTAACGGTGGTGAGGGTTTGAGAGTAGGACATGACATCCGATTTATGACAGGCGCCACGAGCATTAAAACCATCAGCAGCTAAGAGGCTTGGATGGCCGGGCTGGTACACAACTGGGGCTCCTGTTATATTTACGTCCTTGACCTCAAAATGATCAACTTCAAAAGTAGAGCCTCCAAAAGATGCTGGCTTTTCTACCAATAGATAAGGACTACCTTCAGTAAAATTATTTTTGGCATCCCTAATCTCATAAGTCTTTAGGTAGGTAAAATTACCTATATCCTCAGCAAAGTTGCTATTCATAAGTCCGTCTGCTATATCGAGAGGATTTTCGCCATAGTCAGCTTCGAAGTTAGCGGCTGTCTCATACTCGTTATAACTTACCCCAGCGCCATTTATGCTTGC